>Ga0335071_10005697_pt1 | contig 12919 bp, 10 predicted proteins | sample Lox_Sample_15_FD_206724 | JGI IMG/M metagenome (GOLD analysis project Ga0335071, IMG submission 206724) | Soil microbial communities from Loxahatchee National Wildlife Refuge, Florida, United States - Lox_Sample_1.5 | ecosystem: Environmental > Terrestrial > Soil > Wetlands | place: USA...
ATGGTCGCCGGTGCAGTCGTCCTGGCCTACAACATCACCTTCAAGCCTGTGCCGACCCCTGCGGCCGGTCAGACCGCCATCACCCTGCCGAAGCTCATCCTCGACCGCCAGACCCTGGTGGACATATATAACGGCAAGGTCACGATGTGGAACGATCCTGAAATCCTGGCCCTCAATCCTGGTTTGAAGGACTACATGCCGGCCGCCAAGATCACCACCGTCCACCGCTCGGATGGCTCCGGCACGACCGACATCTTTACCCATGCCCTGACCTCCTTCAGCACGGATTGGACGGCCGGCGCAGCCCAGTCGATCCAGTGGCCCATCAAGGACAGCCTGGGTGGCAAGGGCAATCCCGGAGTGGCCGCTCTGATCGTCAGCACCCCCAACTCCATCGGCTATGTCGAACTGGCCTATGCCCTGTCCAACAGCCTTTCCTATGCTTCCATGGTCAACAAGGCCGGCAAGACGGTAGTTGCCAATGGCGACAGCATCAACGCCGATATGGCCGATTTCGCCAGCGCCTTCGACAATAATCCGAAGCTGACCGCCTATATCGTGGACGGCCCGAGCGACGGTTCCTGGCCGATCACCGGCTACACCTACATCATTCTGCACACCACCAGCATGACCGACTGCGTCAAGGCCGCCAAGATCCTGGAGTACCTCCAGTGGGCCCTGAACGATGCAGGTGCAGCTTCGATGGCCAAGAAACTGGGCTATTCGGTCCTGCCCGATGCGGTCAAAGCCAAAGTGCTGGCCGCTTACCAGCAGGTTACCTGCAACGGACAACCTGTCCTCAAGTAAGACATTTTCCTCTCAGGCAGGGCCTCCGGTAAGGGGGCCCTGCCAAATCCATCTTCGTCGAAAAATCTTCACGAGTGAAACAACAAGTCCTTTTCGTCTGCATAGAAAACGCTTGCCGGAGCCAGATGGCCGAGGCAATTACTCGTCTTTATGCGAATGATGTGATCGAAGCCGCCAGTGCGGGTTCTCGTCCCTCCGGTCGCATCAACCCGCTGGCAATCGAGGCGATGGCCGAACTAGGGTACGATCTCAATCGGCATCGCTCCAAATCTTTGGACGACATGCGCGGCCGCGAATTCGACTTCGTGATTACAATGGGCTGCGGAGACGAATGTCCTTTTCTGCCTGCCCGTCATCACGTCGAGTGGAATATCCCCGACCCCAAGGGCGGCTCGCTGGCAACCTTTCGGCAGACGCGCGACTTGATCGAAAAGAACGTAAGAATCTTGATTGAACGGGTGAGGGCCGATCATGCAAATTCGCAATCCCATTCCACGTAATTCGCTCTTATATCGCTTGCGCCGCGGCCTGCAGCACGGCGACCGGCCCTGGCAGGGGCTGATCATCCTGATGTCGTTGCTGATCTTGGCGGTGATGTTGGCCATCGGATGGATGCTCTGGCGCGATTCCGCCGGGGCAAGGAACAAGCTGGGCTGGACTTTCATCTTGCCAACCGCCAACGCCAACTGGGATCCGGTCAATGACAACTTCCAAGCCTGGCCATTCATCTACGGCACCTTGATCACCTCCCTGGTAGCCATCGTCCTGGCCGTGCCAATCAGTGTTGGGATCGCCGTCTTCCTGGCCGAGCTCTGCCCAGCCTGGCTGCGTACGCCATTGAACTGGCTGGTCGAACTGCTGGCCGCCATCCCCAGCGTGGTCTACGGCATCTGGGGAATCTTCATGTTCCTCCCGAAGGTCGTCGCTCCAGTCGGGAATTTCCTGGGCGACACTCTGGGCCGCATCCCGCTTCTCGGCGCATTGTTCATCGGTCCCATCCCGCCCAGCGGGGTTTCCCGCCTGGCCGCCGCCATGATACTGACCATCATGATCGTCCCGACCATCTCCGCCGTAACCCGGGACGTCTTCCTGGCCATCCCGAATTCGCAGCGCGAGGCATCCATGGCCCTCGGTTCCACCAAGTGGGAAAGCATCTGGCAGGTCTTGATCCCCTATGGGCTTTCGGGAATCCTGGGTGCGATCATCCTGGGCCTAGGGCGCGCCCTCGGCGAGACGATGGCGGTCACCATGGTCATCGGCAACAGCATTCAGGGTAACGCCTCGTTGCTCCAACCCGGCTATAGCATGGCCAGCATCATCGCCAATGAATTCGCCGAAGCCCTCTCTCCTTTGCATACCCAGGCCATGATCGAGATCGGGCTGGTCCTGTTCGTCATGACCCTGGTCCTCAACCTGGTTGCCCGCTTGCTGGTCTGGCGGGTGGCGCGGCGGACGCCGCAGGAGGCGCGCGCATGAATCAGTTCAGCGTCATGTTGGCCCAGGGTCATCAGCGCCGCCGGAGCAGTCGGAGGACCGTCAACGCGGTCATGTTGGCGCTGACGGGCTTGTTGACCCTCCTGGCACTCATTCCTTTGTTTTGGATCATTGGTTACGTTTTCTACCGGGGCGGGAAAGCCATTAACCTCGACTTTTTCATTCATACTCCCACTCCGTTGGGAGTGCCTGGCGGCGGGGTCCTGCACGCCATCGAAGGCACGCTCATCATCTCGCTCATTTCCTCCATTCTCGCCATCCCGCCTGGAATCCTGGCGGCTTTCTACGCTGCCCGACATCCCAACACGCCGCTGGGAGTTGCCCTGCGCTTCAGCACCGACATGCTTTCCGGGGTGCCTTCCATCGTGGTCGGCCTGTTTGTCTACGCACTGATCGTGGTCCCGCAGAAGCATTTCTCGGCCCTGGCCGGTGGGGTGGCGCTGGCGATCCTGATGCTGCCGATCATCACGCGCACCACCGAGGAAATGCTCAAGCTCGTTCCTGGGACGCTGCGGGAGGCATCGCTCGGTCTGGGCGCACCGGAATGGAAGACCTCCTTGAGCGTAGTCTTCCCGGCGGCGCTGGACGGGATCATTACCGGCTTCCTGCTAGGCATCGCCCGGGCTGCCGGCGAGACTGCCCCGCTGCTCTTTACCGCCCTCGGAAACGAGCGCTTCGACCTGGGAAGGATGATCCAGAGCGGGGTCCAATCCCATCAGTCGATCTTCCAGGTCATCGGACGTATCCTCAACCAGCCAGTCGATTCGCTCCCCCTGACATTGTATAAATATGCCCAGCAGCCTTACCCGGAACGGGTCGAGCAATCCTGGGCGGTGGCGCTAGTGCTGCTGATCCTTGTCCTGTTGGTCAATATTATTGCCCGTCTCTGGATTGAACTCCGGGCGCGGCGTTTGCGAGGTTAGTCATGAATTCGAACATTGCCATTCAAACTGTGGAAAAAACGACTGCCGAAGTTCGCGGAATGAAAGTGGAGGTGAAGGACCTCTCGGTCTTCTACGGGAAATTCCAGGCTCTGGCGGAGATCAATGTCGACATCCGTGAGCAGATGATCACAGCCATCATCGGCCCGTCCGGCTGCGGGAAATCCACGCTGCTCCGCTCCTTCAACCGGATGAATGACCTGACGCCCAGCGCCCACATCCAGGGAAAGATCACCCTAGACAGCGAGGACATCTACGCCCCAGGGATGGATGTGGTGGACGTGCGCCGACGGGTCGGGATGGTGTTCCAGCGCCCGAACCCGTTCCCCAAGTCGATCTACGATAACGTTGCCTACGGCCCGCGCCTTTATGGGGTCCGACGCCACTCCGACCTGGATGCCCTGGTCGAGCACAGCCTGAAACAGGCTGCCCTGTGGGAGGAAGTCAAAGACAAACTGCACCAATCCGGCATGTCGCTTTCGGGCGGCCAGCAGCAGCGCCTGTGCATCGCCCGGGCATTGGCCGTCCAGCCAGAAGTAGTCCTGATGGACGAGCCCGCCTCGGCCCTCGATCCGATCTCGACCCTGCGCATCGAGGAGCTGATGCAGGAACTTAAGAAGGATTACACCATTATCATCGTCACCCACAACATGCAGCAGGCGGCACGCGTCTCCGATTACACTGCCATGATGATGATCGACGAGCAGCGCGCCGGCCGGATGATCGAATACGACCAGACCAACATCATTTTTACCCGTCCCAAGGACAAGCGCACCGAGGATTACGTCACCGGACGCTTCGGTTAATCCGAAAAAGGCCAAAAATGGTTATAATTAGGAATCGGATTTATAAAAATGAGGCGACAATGCGTAAAACTTTCGAAGCAGAGATCCAGCAATTAAAAGATGAACTGCTCCTGATGGGCAGCATGGTGGAACAGCAGGTCTTGGATGCGGTCGATGCCCTTAAAAGGCGGGATGTGCCAGCATCTCATCGCATCTTCGATTCGGATGCCAAGATCAATTCCAAGCGCTACGGGATCGAAGAGCAGGTCATGATCTTGATCGCGACCCAGCAACCCATGGCGCACGACCTGCGCCTGCTCGCCTCGATCCTGGAGGTCAGCGCCGAGTTGGAGCGCATGGGCGACTACGCCAAGGGCATCGCCACGATCAATATCCGCATGGGCGAGGAGCCCCCACTCAAGCCGCTGATCGACATCCCGCGCATGGCCAAGAAGGGAGCCGATATGCTGCATCGCTCCCTGACGGCCTTTATCAACGAGGACGTCAACGCCGCCCGGGCCATTCCTCCTGAGGATGACGAAGTGGATGATCTTTACACCCAGGTCTACCGCGAGTTGATGACTTTCGTCATGAAAGACCCCAAGAACATCGATCGGGCCAACTACCTGCTTTGGACTGCCCATAACCTGGAACGCTTCGCCGACCGGGTGACGAACATCTGCGAGCGGACGGTCTTCATAGCCACCGGGGAGATGAAGGAAATCACCTCCTCCGGCGACGGGAGCGCATAAGACGAGCCTCCCGCTCCAGAAAATCGCAGGGACGACCAAATTGATCGTCCCTGTTTTATTTTTGGCAGCCTGAGACAGGAGGGCCGGACCAAGCGGAGCCCCACTGGGCCGGTTTTGGTCGATGCCGATCACTGCGCTGATGGTGGAAGTAATGCGACCGCCGCGCCGCGCTATGCGAGGTGAATTCGATTCCCTTGGCTGAAACCGATCGGCTTCGTCCAACCGAACAGGCTGTCCAGCGCCGACTGTCGTATCGCAGACGAAATCACTATATAATTTTCTGACCCTGCGGCCTTCGCAACCCTGAATTGGAGGTCATGGTAGAATCGCCGCGGATTTCCCTGATGCGGTTTCCGCATCATTGCTGCCAGGGCTTTTGCAAAGGCTTGATGATTGCTGTTTTACGTTATTTCCAAAGATAAACCTTTTTGGGAATATGCCCGCCCGGGATTCCTGCTTCTTCTTATCGCCATCCATATCGATTAGGAGTGAAAATGCCTACCCGCTTATCGTCTCACGCGTTGAGATCTGTCATGGTTCGCCATTCCCGCCATATTTTTCAATTGTTCGGATTATCCATCCTGTTATGTCTCTTCGCGGCTCGTGTGCTGTTTTTCCAGAACGTGGCATTTTCGACCCCTGATAAAATCATTTTCCTGGTTCTTGCCGGACTCGCAGGCATATTTCTGCTGCTAAGTTTTACGATCGGTACTTCAAAGTCCCGCAATTTTTTAGCAAAATTATTGCAAGTTCCGGAAAACGAGACGGCGGTCGGCGATCAGGACAAGCTGAGCCGTTCGCTCGAAATGTCGATATTGCTGATTGCCTATGGCATTATTTTCGTTTTATATTTTTATTTCAAACGGGCCGCTCTGAATCTCGATGTTGCCAGGTATTTCAACGACACCCGGCAATATATTACATCAGCGGCTTATCAGCTTAGCGATTATCGGTTCTGGTTTGGATTGCGCTCTTTCTCTCTGCCCCTGTTCTACAAAATAGTCGGGTATGCCTTTTATAATTACCAGGAGCAGAATGCAATGAACCGGGTCAGCTATTATCAATTCATTTTTTCCATCTTGTGCTGGACGGGATTGGCGGCATCCTTTAGTCTGCTCATGAAAAGAAAGTATGCCAAGGTCATCGCATTTGCCTGTATATTATTGCTGGGGGGGAGTCTTTATGTCACCCAATGGGATAATTCGATGCTGTCGGAATCCATTTCAACATCTTTGATGGTGTTGTTCATGGCGATCCTGATCATCGCCGGAATCCTATGGGACAGGCGACAATCGGTTTCTGCCTGGAAACAAATACTCTTCATAATCCTCATATTCATTGTCGCCATTCTTTTTGTCTTTTCGCGTGATACCAATGGATATCTGCTGTTGGCATTTGCAGGTGGGATGGCAATCGGCCTTTTCTTTCATTCCATCCGCAGACATCCATTGATTTTCAGCTATGTGGCGGTCATGGCTGGCTTTTTGGTCATTTTCGCCTGGCTGAATGCGTCCATGAATATTGGGAAAAGATATGTGGTGCCGCTGTTCTTTACAGTGGTGTATCGATATATTCCTGATCAGACGAGCCTGGATTATTTCGTGGCGCACGGTATGCCTTTTGACGACCGCTATCTGACCTTGCGATCCTTGAATAATCGACAATTGATGGACGCAGAGAATGCTGAAAAGTCGGTAACGGCGTTGTGGGATTGGGTAGACGATCATGGAAAAAATGTTTTTGTAGGATACCTGCTCTCCCGCCCCGGATATACTCTCTTTGCTCCTTTCGAAGACATACAGATATGGATGAACGGCACCAATACCCTTTATCGCAAAATACTTACGCCGACCCCATTCCGAATTACCCTTCTCTCCGATTTGATCTACCCCACGTGGAAATGGACACCTCTATTGTTTCTCTTCTTGTTCGTGATTTGCTCATGGAGCGTTTGGAAAAGTCGAGGGAGGGAAATGATCTGGTGGCTGATTTTGATCCTTTTCCTGTCGATCTATCCCCTGGCATTGGTGCTATGGCACACTAATCCTGAAGACTTAGAGCGGCATGCCTTTCAAATCGTCCTGCAGGTCCGTCTGGCGTCCTGGATGACGATTGCCCTGCTGATCGACCGAGGATTGGCCTACCTGAAAGAGCATACCCGCCTTGGTGATTTCATAGCATAATCCAAGTGTCGGATGTCAAGTTTCTTCCTGGAAAGGAAAGGATTGGGCGGCCGGAAATCGGCCGCCCATGTTTTTTCACAACAACCGATCCCCCACCTGGACCGCATCGCTGCGATAATGACAGCCGCGGCTCTGACGGTTATGGCGGGCCGCCTGGGCGACGATCAGGGCCACCTCGACGGCGTTGCGCAGGCCGATCAGCCCGTCGCTCAACTTCGTGACCCGGTAGAAAGTCTCGATCTCGTTTTGCAGGTGGCGCAGCTCCCGGATGGCCCGGGACAGCCGGTCGCCGGAACGCACCAGGCCGACGTAGTGCCACATGATGTTCTGGATGGTCTGCATATCGCCCTGGATCAGGGCCGGGTCGGAGTCCTGGGTCAGGCCGGATTCATCCCAGGCCGGGACGTCCTCGAGGCGGGGCGGGTCGGGCAATTTCCCGTCCTGTCCGGCCAGCCTGGCCTCGATATCCCGGGCCGCCCGGTTACCCCAAACCAATCCTTCCAGCAGGGAAGTCGATGCCAGGCGGTTGGCCCCGTGCAGGCCTGTGCAGCTGACCTCGCCGACCGCGTACAGGTTCTGGATGCTGGTACGGCCCCATTCGTCGACGGCGACTCCCCCGCAAAAGTAATGCGCCGCCGGGACGACCGGGATGGGCTCGCGGGTGATATCGACCCCGACGCGCTTGCATTCGGCGTAGATGTTGGGGAAGCGTTCCTTGATCTTGGCCGCCGGCATATGGGTGGCGATATCGAGCAGGACGTAGGAATAGTTGTGCTCTTCCATCTCGGTGTGGATGGCGCGGGCGACGACATCCCGCGGGGCCAGGTCCTTCCATTCCGGTGAATATCTCTCCATGAAAGATTCGCCTTCAGGCGTGAGCAGGGTCCCGCCCTCGCCGCGCACCGCCTCGCTGATCAGGAAGCCCTCCGCCCCCGGCACGGCCAGGGCAGTCGGGTGGAACTGGACATACTCGGCGTTTGTGATGCGCGCCCCGGCCCGGCTGGCCATGGCCAACCCGTCGCCGCGCGCCCCGATCGGGTTGGTTGTATTGCGATAGATCCGTCCCAGCCCGCCGGTGGCGAGGAGCGTGGCGGCCGCCAGGGTGCGATGGATGGTGTGGGCGCCGCGGTCGAATACGTAGGCGCCGTGGCAGGCCACCGGCTCGTAGGCCGCAAGCGGGTCCCGGGCATGATGCGGATACGTGATCAGGTCGACGGCGGTGAAATTGGTCTCGAGCTCCACGTTGGGCATCTTCCTGAGCTTCTCGACTAGGCCCTGCATGATCGCCGCGCCCGTCCCGTCGCCCACATGCAGGATGCGCCGGCGGGAATGGGCGCCTTCCTGGCCCCATTCGGGTTCGCCGTTCTTCTCGTGGTCGAATTGGATCGCGGCCGTCTGCACCAGGACCTCTTCCAGCAGGCGTGGCCCTTCCTCCGCTAGGATTTGGGCAGCCTTGGGAAGGGAGGCTCCCGCCCCGGCCGCCAGGATGTCGTCTACGAGCAGGTCGGCGCTGTCGTCCGGACCGCGGCTGATGATGCCACCCTGGGCATAGCGCGAGTTCGATTCGCGCGGGTCAGGTGCACGCGTCACCAGGATGATCCGGCGCTTCGGATTGCGCGCCAGTTGTAGGGCGGCGGTGGCCCCGGCAATCCCGGAGCCGATGATGAGCACGTCAGTGGTTTTCATAGATTCTTTGTTGGGGCATGGCGGGGCCATGCCCGTGCCTTTCTCATCCGATCTCGATCATGCGTTGGACGGCCCGGTAGGCCCTGACCCGGATCTCCTCCGGGACGTCGATCACATAACGGCCGTACTTGAGGGCATCCCGGGTTTCTTCCATCGTGATGGTATTCATATGCGGGCAGCGCACCATGCACAGGCGGAGCATGTCCTTTTCCGGGTTGGCGGCGGCGATGTTGTCGCCCATGGCGCACTCGGTCAGGACCAGGTAGCGGGGCGCCTGGCTCTCCTGAACGTAACGGATCATGGCATTCGTGCTGCCGGAAAAATCCGAGGCAGACACCACCTCCGGGCTGCACTCCGGGTGGGACAGGACGACCACGTCCGGGAACTGCGCCCGCACCGCCTGGATGTCGGCTACGGTGAACTTCTCGTGGACCTCGCAGCGCCCGTGCCAGCCGATCATCTGATAATCCAGCTCCCCTTCCCCACTGGCCGCAGCGTGGCTTGGAGTGAGGGCCGGGAAGATAATGTGCTTGCCGGTCTCTTTGGCCACGTTCTTCGCCAGGTATTCGTCCGGCAGGAAGATGACCGCCTCGCTCTTGAGCGACTCGACCACCGGAATGGCATTGGAGGAGGTGCAGCAGATATCCGATTCGGCCTTCACGTCCGCATAGGTGTTCACGTAGGTCACCACCGGCACGCCGGGGAACCTGGCCTTCAGGGCGCGTACATCCGCGGCGGTGATGCTGGCTGCCAGCGAGCAGCCGGCTTTTTGGGCTGGCAGCAGGACGGTCTTGGTGGGGTTGAGGATCTTGGCCGTCTCGGCCATGAAACGCACCCCGCAGAAGACGATCACGTCCTTGTCGGTCCCGGCGGCTTTGCGGCTCAGGTCGAGCGAGTCCCCGGTGAAATCCGGGATGGAATAGAACAGCGCCGGCTCCATGTAGTTATGCCCGAGGATGACGGCATTCTTTTCGACCTTCAACCGATTGATCTCGACGGCGATCTCGGCCTTGATGCGCAGCTCCACATCCGGGACCACCTTCTCGAGTTTGGCTTTCATGGTTTCGTACATTTCCTGGGTATTCATTTTTCCTCCGCAGGGACACGACGCTTGCCCTGAGCTTGTCGAAGGGTCGTCGTGTCCCTACCCTACATAATCGAACGATACATCGAACACCCTGGCCGAATGGGTCAGGGCGCCGATGGAGATGTAATCCACGCCCGTTTCGGCGATGCGCCGGACGGTTTCGATGGTAACGTTGCCGGAAGCCTCAAGTTTCGCCTTGCCGGCAGTAAACCGGACGGCTTCGGCCATCATTTCTGGCGTCATGTTGTCGAGCAGGATGCGCTCGACGCCGACAGCCAAAGCTTCGTGCACATCCGCGAGCGTGCGCGCCTCTACTTCGACATCCAGGCTGCCGGCAGCCGCCCGGGCACGCCCGACCGCCTCGGTGATCGACCCGGCGTAATCGATGTGATTGTCCTTGATCAGGATCATGTCGTACAGGCCGATGCGATGGTTCTGCCCACCGCCGCGCGCCACGGCCAGCTTGTCGAGCAAGCGCAGGCCGGGGACAGTCTTGCGCGTGTCGAGGATGACGGCTTTCGTCCCGGCGACCGCCTCGACGAATTGGCGGGTCAGGGTAGCAATGCCCGACATCCGCCCGAGGAAATTGAGGGCGGTCCGTTCGGCGGTCAGCAGGCCGCGGGTCCGCCCGGAGACGAGCGCCAGCACCTGTCGGTTGGTCACCGACGCGCCTTCGTCCGCCTGGACCCGGAATTCCACTCCGGGGTCGACTTCCAGGTAGACGGCCTTGGCAAGGTCCAGGCCGGCAATCACGCCGGCCTGCTTGGCGATGATCTGGCCGCGCATCGGCGCGTCGGCGGGAACGATGCTGTCGGTGGTCACATCGCCGGAGCCGATATCTTCGGCCAGCGCCCGGCGGATGGTTTCCAGGTAATTCTCGGGGAGGTCTGTATATAGTGTCATTTTTACACTTATTGGTTTGAAATAAAAACAGGCTTTCGCCGAAAATTATTCTACCTGCCTTATCCAATTTGTCAAGAGGCGGCTCTCTTGACCGCCTCCTCATTCTCGGTTAGAATCTCCCCCGCTTAAAAAAATGCCCCTTTAGCTCAGTGGATTAGAGCGTTTGGTTGCGGACCAAAAGGCCGCGCGTTCGAATCGCGCAAGGGGCGCCAGAGAAGCGGATCTCCCGCTTCTTTTCGTTTGAGGGAGTCTTATGGATAAATACCAGATCCTGCTTACGAATGACGACGGCATCCAATCCCCCGGTCTGTGGGCCGCGGCCGAGGTCCTCTCGGACCTCGGCTTCGTGACCGTGGCCGCGCCGCGCGAACAATCCTCCGGGATGGGCCGCAGCCTGCCGTCCACCTCCGATGGGATCATCCAGACCGAGACCATGCGTGTGGGCGGCAAGGACTGGACCGTCTACGCCGTTGGTGGGACACCCGCCCAGGCCGTCCTGCACGGCATCCTGGAGATCATGCCCCGGAAACCCGACCTGGTCGTCTCCGGGATCAACTACGGCGAGAACGTCGGCACGGGCGTGACCATCTCCGGGACGATCGGGGCGACCCTGGAGGGCGCTTCGCACGGCATCCCTGGCCTGGCAATGTCCCTGCAGACTGATCGCTCGAAGCACCAATCCTACTCCACGGAGGTGGATTTCTCAGCGGCGGCCTGGTTCACGGTCCTTTTTGCCCGCCAACTGCTCGAGAAACATTTCCCGCCAGATGTGGACGTGCTCAAGGTGGACGTTCCCTCGGACGCCAGCCGGGAGACGGCTTGGCAGGTCACCCGGATCGCCAAGCAGCGCTATTACATTCCAGTCGCCCCCAAACGCAAATCCTGGACCGAACCCGGCATGGTGGATTACGAAGAGGCCGCCATCCTCGACGGGAAGGACGAAGACACGGATGTCTACGTTTTGCGGGTCAAGAAATTGGTCTCTGTGACGCCGCTCAGCCTGGACATGACCTCCCGGGTGGACTTTGTAGAGTTGAACCGTTTCCTGCGCAACGGTGTTGTTATGAAACAGAAAGCTTAAAAGTACTTCCAGCCTCTTGATATTTTCGTATATTATCGTATACTACAAAACGGTATTTCAAATTCAAAACGAGGAAAACAAAATGATCATCCCTGTGCAAGAGCAAGATAAGGACAACGAAAAACCTCCCAGTTCACACCCGCGCCCGGCGCGTCCGTGGCGGGTGGCCGTGCTCGCAAACATCAAAGAGCATGACAAACCCCTCCCGCCAGACGTACCGCCAGACGCCGGCGCGGACTTCGATTACATCGAAACGATCGACCACATTCGGGCCGCCGTCGAGACGGACGGCCACAAGACCATCTTCATCCAGGCTGACCACAATTTACCGTACGCCATCAAAGAAGCCAAGCCTGACATTTGTTTCAACATCGCTGAAGGATTAGGGGGCGATGCCCGTGAAGCTCAAACCCCAGCCCTGCTGGAATTGCTCAAAATCCCCTACACCGGTTCCCAGGTCCTGACCAATGCGATTTCGCTGGACAAGACCCTGACGAAGCGTCTCTGGCGTGATCGCAACCTGCCGGTTGCTCCGTTCCAGGAGTTCACTTTCGGCGACGAACCGCTGCGCCCGGAAATGCGCTTCCCGCTCTTCGTCAAGCCGTCCCGTGAAGGAACCGGCATGGGTGTGGATGCCAAGGCCATCGTCAACAATGAGGCCGAGCTGCGCGAACGGGCCGAGTATGTCATCCGGATGTATCACCAGCCGGCCCTGGTCGAGGTTTTCCTGCCCGGCCGCGAATTCACGGTCGGGATCATGGGACGCTACAACACGGTCCTTTACTCGCGCCATCCCGAATGGTATGACAGGGACGGGTTCCACCGCCTGCCGGTCCTCGAACTCGACAGCTCCCGCTCGGTCACCCCGGGTATTTACGGCATCCAGGCCAAGGCCCAGTCGGTCGGCTCCGAGGGCGCCCCGGGCTATCTTTGCCCGGCGCCGATCGAACCCGAGCTGACCCGCAAGCTCCAGCACCTGGCTTACCGGGCCCACGTCGTCCTGGGCGCGCTGGACGTCTCGCGCACCGACGTCCGCCTGGACGCGGAAGGCAATCCCCGCCTGATCGAGATCAACACCCTGCCGGGCCTGACCCCCAACTACAGCGACCTGTGCATCCAGGCCGCCAGCGAAGGCATCGCCTACGAGGACTTGATCCTCGAGATCCTCTACCTGGGCGCCAGCCGCTGGGGCCTCCTGCC
>Ga0335071_10005700_pt1 | contig 12908 bp, 10 predicted proteins | sample Lox_Sample_15_FD_206724 | JGI IMG/M metagenome (GOLD analysis project Ga0335071, IMG submission 206724) | Soil microbial communities from Loxahatchee National Wildlife Refuge, Florida, United States - Lox_Sample_1.5 | ecosystem: Environmental > Terrestrial > Soil > Wetlands | place: USA...
AACAGGACATTTATTGGGGTGCCGAAGAGGAATGGCTGGCTACAAGCGACAAGCCCAAGAGCCGTTACTCCGGTGAAAGGGACCTGGAAAATCCCCTCGCCGCAGTGCAGATGGGGCTGATCTACGTAAACCCGGAAGGCCCTGATGGTAACCCGGATCCGGTCGCCTCCGGCCGTGACGTTCGAGAGACCTTCGCACGCATGGCCATGAACGACGAAGAGACTGTCGCGCTCGTCGCCGGCGGGCACACCTTCGGCAAGTGTCATGGTGCCGGCCCTGCGACCCATGTGGGGCCTGAGCCCGAAGCCGCCGGCATCGAAGAGATGGGACTCGGCTGGAAGAGCAGCTTCGGTAGCGGCAAAGGCGGCGATGCTATCGGTAGCGGTATCGAGGGCGCCTGGAAACCGCACCCGACCAAATGGGACATGGGCTATCTGAACACGCTTTTCAAATACGAGTGGGAGCTGACGAAGAGCCCGGCCGGCGCGAATCAGTGGCTGGCCAAAGATGTTGCCGAAGAGGACATGGTGGAAGACGCGCACGACCCCACGAAGAAGCACCGGCCGATGATGACCACGGCGGACCTCTCCCTTCGCTTCGACCCGATCTACGAGCCTATCGCGCGGCGCTACCAGCAGAACCCCGAGAAATTCGCGGATGCCTTCGCTCGGGCGTGGTTCAAGCTGGTCCACCGCGACATGGGTCCGCGTTCGCGCTATCTCGGCCCGGAAGTCCCTGCGGAAGAGCTCATCTGGCAGGACCCGGTCCCTGCGGTCGACCATGAATTGATTGACGAGCGGGACATCGACCTACTCAAGGGGAAGATCCTTGCCTCGGGGCTGTCCGTCTCCCAACTGGTATCGACGGCGTGGGCGTCGGCATCCACGTTCCGCGGCTCAGACAAGCGCGGCGGGGCGAATGGCGGCCGCATCCGTCTCGCGCCGCAGAAGGATTGGGCAGTCAACCAGCCTGCCCAACTGAAGAGTGTGCTGCAGACCCTTGAGGGAATCCAAAAGGAGTTCAACAGCGCTCAGTCCGGCGGGAAAAAGGTTTCGCTCGCCGACCTGATAGTCCTGGGCGGATGTGCAGGCGTCGAGCAGGCGGCGAAGAATGCCGGCTTTGAAGTGACCGTTCCCTTCACGCCGGGACGCACGGATGCAACCCAGGAGCAGACCGACGTGGCGTCATTCGCCGTACTCGAACCTGTTGCGGACGGGTTCCGAAACTACCAAAAGACCAGATACGCCGTATCGGCAGAGGAGCTGCTGGTTGACCGGGCGCAGCTATTGACCCTGACCGCCCCTGAGATGACGGTCCTCCTTGGCGGTATGCGCGTCTTGAATGCCAACTTCGGACAGTACCGACACGGTGTCTTCACCAAGTGGCCGGAGGCGCTTACCAATGACTTCTTCGTGAACCTGCTCGACATGGGCACGACGTGGAAGGCCGCCTCGGCAGCCGACGACCTGTTCGAGGGGCGTGATCGCAAGAGCGGCGAACTCAAGTGGAGCGGCACCCGTGTCGACCTCATCTTTGGTTCTAACTCCCAGCTTCGGGCTTTGGCGGAAGTCTACGGATGTGAGGACTCCCAGGAGAAGTTCCTGCATGACTTTGTAGCAGCGTGGAACAAGGTCATGAACCTTGACCGCTTCGACCTCGCCTGATCCTGGGGAAACGAGTTCGGGGGGTAAGCGTTTTCTGATCAGCAGATCGGATGGTCGAGACGCGATAAACGCTACCAATTTACAGTTGTTTTGAACGCTTTCTGCATTTATGAACGACATATGAACGCGGCGTTTCCATACAATCTGAAACGCCGCACTTTATTCAACTTGAAACAGAATGCTCAACGAAAAAAATAAGTAAGTAAGGAACGTATTGCACAGAGTAGTCGATTAATCTGTTGACGGCCTATAACAGAAGGATCTGTTGAAAAGCAGGGAACCACAAATGGAGGTTTGAGCAATGCAAAGATACAGATACCTGATGATAGGCTCTGGAATGGCCGCTGATGCGGCGGTAAAAGGGATCCGCGAAATCGACGCCGACGGAACAATTGGCATTATTGGAGAGGAGTCCTATCCTCCCTATGCGCGTCCTCCACTCTCCAAGAAACTCTGGCAGGGGAAGCCGTTGGAGAGCATCTGGCTAGGTACTGAGGGGATGGGCTCTGTTATGCACAGAGAGAGGCGGGCCGTAGCCCTCGATCCGACCAACCGTGAGGTGCGCGACGATCAGGGCGAAATCTATGGTTATGAGAAGCTGCTTTTAGCCACTGGCGGGGCGCCGAGGCGAATGCAGACGGGGGGAGAAGGAATTATATATTTCCGCACCCTGGATGATTACCAGAGACTTCGCCGGATTTCGGACGAGGGGGGGAAGTGTGTGGTCATCGGCGGCGGCTTCATCGGTTCGGAGATAGCTGCGGCACTGGCAATGAACAACCGTGAGGTCACCCTGATCTTTCCGGAGACGGGTGTCGGCAGCCGGCTCTTTCCGAAAGACCTGGCCGATTTTCTTACCGGTTATTACCGTGAGAAGGGTGTTGAGGTGTTGACCGGTGAGACCGTTTCCGAGGTGCTGAGGCAGTCATCCAATAATACGGTGGTGTTGAATAGCGGACGGCGGGTACCGGCGGAAGGGGTTGTCGCCGGGCTGGGGATAACGCCCAATACCCGGCTTGCCGCCGAGGCCGGGTTGCCTGTGGGGAACGGTGTCGAGGTGGATGAACTCCTGCGGGCCGGGGCGCCTGATATCTTTGCCGCTGGTGATGTGGCATCGTTCATCAGCCCTGTTCTCGGGAAAAGGGTCAGGCTGGAGCATGAGGACTCCGCCCTGTCCATGGGGCGCCAGGCCGGGAGGAACATGGCGGGAGCAGCTGAACCTTACCATTACCTGCCGTTTTTCTATTCGGACATGTTCGATCTCGGCTACGAGGCAATAGGGGTCATTGACAGCCGCCTGGAGACGGTGGCGGACTGGAGCGAGCCTTATAGGAAGGGAGTGGTATACTACATCGACAACGGAAGGGTGAGCGGTGTGCTCCTCTGGAATGTCTGGGACCAGGTGGACGCGGCAAGGCGGCTCATAGCCGAGCCGGGACCTTTGCGAGGGAGCGACCTTATCGGGCGATTGCCTGCCTAGATCTTATTCACCCGATGTTTGGGAAGAGGATGTAATGCAGCAAGTTGCGCTATCTATGGGGGAATAGCGGCGGGATGAGGCGAAGCCTATTGAACCAATCCCAATCAACGATGAGCAGGTTTTCCATTTGGCGGCAGGGGTAAGAGATGAAGGTAACTGATGGCCGGCCTCTTGAGGGTAAGGTCGCGCTGGTGACCGGTGGGGCCGTACGCATAGGGAGAGCGCTCTGCCTGGCCCTTGCTGAGCAGGGGGCGGCGGTGGCCGTACATTACGGAAACTCCACCGAAGCGGCCCTGAAAACAGTAGCCGCCATCCGCGGGATGGGGGGGAGGGCCGAATCCTTTCAGGCGGATTTGCGTGATATTCCGGCGACTGATTACCTTATCCGGCAGGCTATGGAACAATTCGGCAATCTGGATATACTCGTAAACAGCGCCGCCGTTTTCCATAGAGTTGAACTTGGTGAAACAACCGAGGCAATATGGGACGAGCATTTTGCCGTGAATCTGAGGGCCCCTTTCTTTCTTGCCAAAGCCTTTGCGACGCATGTGGGGAGGGAATGCACCGGCCAGATCATTAATATGGCAGACTGGCGTGGCGCGCACCCTGACCCCTCTTGTCCGGCCTATTCCATGACCAAGTCAGGGATATTGTCGATGACGGAAGTCCTTGCCCTTTTTCTTGCGCCGAATATCAGGGTTAACGCCATAGCGCCCGGCGCCGTTCTCCCCCCGCCCGGGCTTGATGTGAATTACCTGAACGAAGCCGCAGGGAAATCACCTCTTGGAAAGGTATGCACTCTGCAGCAGTTGGCTGATGCGCTCATTTATCTTGTCAAGGCCGAATCCGTAACCGGCCAGGTTATCTTCGTCGACGGCGGACAACATCTAGGGAGCAGGCAAGAGTCTCATTAAATGGAGGGATATATTTGTACGACGAGCTAAGAATCGAAGGTCTGCACCTTCGAACCATCATCGGAATCAACAGTGATGAACGGCGCGACCGCCAGGATATTATTATTGACCTGACTCTTTATGTGGACACACATCTGGCCGGACGGAGCGACGAAATAGAGGATGCTCCGGTCAATTACCGGGATCTGACGAAGCGGGTGATCTCCCTGGTGGAAGGCAATTCCTTTCACCTGATCGAAAGGGTTGCCGAGGAGATCGCCTCTGTCTCACTGGAAGAGAGGGGGGTGGAAAGGGTGCGGGTTACCGTGGCAAAGCCGGGGGCGCTCCGTTTCGCCAGATCGGTCAGTGTCGTTATTGAGCGGGATAGAAGTGCACGCTGAAAAGGGGAACAAGATGCTCCATCTCGCATATCTCCTGCTCGGATCGAATATCCAGGCGGATATAAACCTTCCTGCAAGCGTGAGGGAGCTCCGTCGCTTCGGAAGAGTAGCGAGGATCTCCTCTGTCTGGCAGTCACCCCCGGTTGACGGCCCCGGCCAGCCGGACTATCTTAACGCGGCTATGATTCTTGAAACTCATTTGACGGCTCCCCAACTCAAAACCGCCATCACCGCCGTTGAAAAGAAGCTCGGCCGGCTGAGGGGAGCCGACCGAAACGCGGCCAGAACCATCGATATAGACATTGCCCTGTTTGACAGGGAAAAACACCAACTGGACAACCGACGCATTCCAGATCCTGAGATCCTTGAGCGGCCTTTCGTGGCCATCCCCCTGGCGGAGGTCGCACCCGATTACCTGCACCCTGACACCGGTGAAACACTTGCAGGAATCGCATCTTCTTTCGACCCTCTAAAATGCGGAATGAACCTGCGCAGAGAACTGGTCCTTGAGGCTGATGAAACCGTTTTTTAGTCTCTGGCATTCTTTACGGTTTGCATATCTTGGAGAAGAATTGGACCATGCTTCCAAGGGGTGGATGAAATTAACGTTCACCCCTCATAATCTGAGCAGCCGATGTAATTATGCTTTTCAATAAACCACCGTTTATGCCGGTGTGAATATAAAAGGCTAGGCCGTTCCGGCGGCAAGCATCTTGAACTGCAGAAAGCAATTTATACGCTAATAGGTAGCCGTGGCGCCATATTTTGAGCTGGTTCATAGCGACAGTCAACAACCAGTGGATTTTGACTTTGGTTTACAGCCCCTTTTAGTGGCTTTCCTCAAGCCACCCGCTGTGCGTGTGGTCTGTGACTGACATGAATAACTTAACAATGATCTACAATATCTAGGTATTCTTCCTCAAATGAAAAGATACCGAAAGCAGCTTCTCTTTTCTTGAATGTAATTGCGCAAAGGGCACCTTGAACCCAGACTTTATTATGGGCAGCCTCGCGTGATTCCGGATCAGAACCGCCGTAATCCCCAGAGGAAGCAACTTTATAGCCGGCATGAGCAAGCTCTTCGCCGACAACAGAGAAATCTTTTAATGTATCACAAATCATAACGTTTCCTTGAGGGCCACCCATATGGCCTTTAACAATGCCGTCATTAATAATGCTTTCCATTTTTGCCTTTATCTCGTCCATAGATCACCTCAAAAAGACATTTAAATTGTCCATATTATGATTTTGTCAACTCATTTTGGTGTTACACAACATAGCCAAATGCAGTGGTTTAAGTGGTTTTTCCCTTGCTTGCAACAACTTGAATTGGCCGCCATCGTAGGGATGCCCCTTTGGAAAGGAATAGTTTACATAACTGTTTTTGTTGTTATCTAAACATATGTGCTACTAAACTTATTTAGTTATATGCTATAAATATACATAATTTGATAAATGGTACACAACAACCGCTGCAAGATGTTCGTGAATTGGAAGGAAGGATAAACCATGCACGTGAAGCACTCACATTGCTCATTCTGCGGCAACAGGTTTCCCGAATCAGCGCCTTGGCCGAGACGATGCACTGTCTGCGGCAATTCATCCTATCTGAATCCGCTGCCGGTTGCCGTTGTGCTCTTGCCGGTGGCTGACGGAATCGTCGTCATTCGTCGCAATACCGAACCGCAGAAAGGGACCCTCACCCTCCCCGGCGGCTACATCGACTTGGGCGAGACATGGCAGGAGGCGGCGAGCAGGGAACTCCGCGAAGAAACCGGCATCGAAATAACCGACAGAGCGCTCAGTCTCTTCGATGTGATGAATGGCCTGGATGGGACACTGGTGGTATTCGGCCTTGCGGAACAACAAGCCCTGAGTTGCCTGCGACCGTTCAGTTCAGCGGAAACCCAGGAAGTTGTCCTCATTGACCGGCCTATCGAACTCGGATTTACCATGCACACGCAGATGGTGCGGCGATACTTCGCAGAGGCAGGCAGGACAGCCGCTTGTCTGTGATATTTTTCCGGGCCACCGCCCATTTCGCCACAATCCAGTGACCACAATGAACAAAATACCCGCCAACATCAGAAAGCTGTATGCCTTTTCCTTCCTGCAGATGACCCTATTTCCGATGGCGATCATCACCCTGTTCTGGAAGGACCGGATCGGCCTTTCCCTTACCCAGATTCTCCTGCTGCAGAGCATATTATCAGTCGTGATGGTGGTGATGGAGTATCCCACCGGTTATCTGAGCGATCGTCTCGGTTACCGCGTTGCCCTGAATATAGCGTCGTTACTGGGAATGGCTGGCTGGGGAATTTATCTGTTTGCTGCTACCTTCGGCCAGGTGTTGGTGGCCGAGGTGCTGCTGGGGGTCTCCCTGTCGTTCGTCAGCGGCTCGGACAGCGCTCTGCTGTATGAGACCCTCAAGGCAGAAGGGAAGGAGCAGTTCTACGCCCGCCATCAGGGTCGCATGAACGGCTATGCCCAGGCGGGCGAGGCAGCCGGAGCTGTTTTTGCGGGTCTACTCTATGCCGCGTCACCGCTCCTCCCATTTATCCTGCAGGTAGGCGTATGGTTCCTCGCACTTCTGCTGACCCGCTCGATGTGCGAACCAAAACGTGAATGCGCCGCCCCCTCCGGTCACCTGGCCGAGGCGCTCCGCACGATCCGTTACGCCTTTGTGGAAAACAGGCGCTTGCGCTCCATCATCCTGTTGAACACCGTCCTGGGAATTGCATCCTTCTATCCGGTCTGGCTGATCCAGCCGTACATGCAGCATGCTGGAGTGACTGTGACATGGTTTGGTCCCATATGGACCGGGGCGAACCTGACCGTTGCTCTGTTTGCCCTCGCCAGCTACCGCTTCAGCAACCATCTGGGTGACCAGCGCATGATGCTGCTGTTCCTGGTCCTGATTGGGGTGGGGTATTTCGGGCTCGGTTCAAGCAGCGGTATGTGGGGATTCCTGTTCTATTATCTGTTGACAGCCATGCGCGGGTTGCGCGGCCCGATGCTGCTCAATTACGCGCAGCAGGAAAGCCCGTCCGCAAACCGTGCGGGGATACTCTCACTCCAAACCCTCTGCTTCCGGCTACTCTTTGCCTGCACCGGGCCGCTGGTCGGCATGCTGGCCGATTCATTCGGTGTTCAACGTACGTTCCAGATACTTTTTTGCGCTTTCATGGTTGTATTGCCGCCTCTATCCTTTCTTTTTCTCCTGAACATATCACTGAAGAATAGAGTATAAGCTTGGGTTTTCTATGAATTTGCAGGTATACATTAGGATTGCCTTTGAAACTGTAAATTCCGTTCGATCATTAATTTCTTCTATGCTGAGCCAATAACCGCCTTACTGTATCAAGCAGCATCGGCAAATCGTTGCAAATCATGTTCCACACGATCTCCAGGTCAACGCCAATCCGCTTTGCGCAGTTCATGGTTTTTTTAAAGACTCCAGCTTTGCTGGAGTTGATTCACTGATTTTTGCCGCGACCCACTCCCAGTAGTCAAAGGTGGTTAAATTGCTATACACATCCTGTCGCCAATCTTGTCGAGTAAATAAATGGTACTCATTTCTGCTGCCACATGTGTTCTTTATAGATTCAACATATGCTTTCAATTCCGGGGCAATATACATTTCAGCTGTCTCTTCCGGCTTTTCTTGTTGCAGTATTGGGGGCAAGAGCCCGATATAACCCACTGTGTTACCAACATACTGATCATCGCTGAGCAATACATCCATATTAGTAACTTTATCAGTCAGATCCGCTAAAAGATTCATTTTGTCGAGGCCCATATCTTCGGGCTTTACAATCCAGTAATATATTTTGCTCTTCTCTGCCAAATCAAAAGTGTCGACAAAAGCTTGTGCCGATGCAAGGCAATCCATGCTGACACCATTCTTTTCGCAATATGCAGAATATGATGGCGTCCAGTATTCTTTCGCGCATTCAACATAAGCAGATTCCGCCTTGGCTTCATCAAAAAAAATCTTTGGGATTTCAGGAACCCCCGATAAAACAACCTGAACAATGTGCAGCATCTGTGTTTCTCCTATAATAATGATAATAATCAATAAAGCCCCACAAGATACTCCCTCACCACGACCCGATACGCAGGTCGGTATGCTCTCTCGTACCCCTGCGAGTGGTGCACCGCAGGGAACTCCAGCCTCTCCATCTCCTCAAAGAAACTCCTCAACTCATGCACCGCCAAACTGAGAGCCCCCTCTTCAGCCATCCGCTCCGCGTACCGCCAATACAGCCTCAACTGCCTCTCTGTCCCCCTGTAATCCTTGGCTGTCCGAGTGAATCCTTCCAGCAACACCCTCAGATCGCCCCTTCCCGCCACGTAGGGCCGCAGATTGACCCGCACAACCCGACCATTCGCCGATAACGGGTCGATGACCGGCTCTTCCGGTCCTTCAGCGAGCTTTTCCACTTCCCGTTCAAGCCACACACGGGCCTGTGAGGCATCGGCTACGGCGTGCTCGCTCCCCAAAGCCCCTTGGTAGACAAGTTTGTAGAGGTCCTGAACCTCGAGCCTTGGGTAGCGACTGATATGCCGCCTAATGACATGGCGAACGACGTCCTCCTCCGACGATGACGAGCCTGCACTTCCAGGAGTTTCCACTGATAGCTCTCCAGACAGGGCGTTGACGATGGACACGGGCTGCGGTCTAAAACTAATTGATGAGTCCCTTATCAGCTACCCAGCTTCGCAAAATATACTGCTGTTCATGAATTTAGTCAAAGTGGATTTTCATGTTGCCTATTTCGAAGGTCATACTTTTCGAAACTCAATTCATATACAAATCCGTAAGTCCAGAGGCTAACCAAATCGACTTCGCTAAAATCCGTCCGATACTCTTTATAAAATCAAGAGGGATCCTCGTCTGGAATCCGGTCGAGCTGGTCAAGCCAGACCGTTGCTTCACTGTCGCTGGGCGCCCGGTAGTCGCCGCGCGGCGACAGGGAGCCGCCGGAACCTACCTTGGGGGAGTTGGCAATGCAGCTCCGTTTGAACTGGCTCTGTTTGAAGAAGCGTTCTATGAAAACCCTCAGCCAGCGCTTTATCTCGCCGATAGTATACTGGCTGTGCTCCTCTTCAGGGACGCCAGGCCAGACGCCCCCCATCCGGTCTCGCCAGGCGCACCACTCCAGAAACGCAACCTTTGACGGCAGATAGCCGAATCGGAGCGTGTAATAGAGGTTGAAGTCCTGCAATTCGAAGGGGCCCACAATCTCTTCCGAGTTCTGGGCCGGCTGGTCTTCCTTCTCACCCGGAACGAGTTCAGGACTTATAACCGTCTCAAGCACCTCTTCGAGCACCCGGCTGACCTCTTCCCCAAATTGACCACCCTTGGAGGTCCAACGGATCAGATACCTGATGAGTGTCTTGGGGACGCTTGCATTAACGTGGTAGTGCGCCATGTGATCACCCACGCCATAGGTGCTCCACCCCAGGGCAAGTTCGCTCAGGTCGCTTGTCCCCACCACTAACCCCCCCTGCAGGTTTGCCAGGCGGAACAGGTGGCTTGTCCGCTCACCGGCCTGGACATTCTCAAAGGTGACATCGTATTCTTCTTTCCCCTCTGCAAAAGGATGGCCGATGTCCCTGAACATCCGCAGACAGCTCGGGCGGATATCTATCTCCAGCGGAGTGCAGCCGATTACATCGACAAGACGTCTCGCCTGGTCCAGGGTGCGGCTGCTGGTGGCAAAGCCGGGCATCATGCAGGCGAGAATATTGCCACGAGGAATCCCCATGAGATCCAAGGTCCGAGCGGTAACGATGAGCGCATGTGTTGAGTCGAGCCCTCCGGAAACCCCGATCACCACCCTGTCGATACCTGTGGAGCGAAGCCTCTTCGTCAATCCCTGCACCTGTATCTCGTAGACCTCGCGACACCGCTCGTCCTGCTTCGCTGGGTCACCCGGCACATAGGGGAATCGATCGTATGAACGGCCGGGAAGAAGCATACCGGCGCGTGGTATGTTGGCCGGAAAGCGGACCGTGCGGAATTCCGAGAGAATTTCGCGGTGACTGCGCACCGACTGGCTGAAACTGTTCTGACGCATCCGTTCCTGGGACAGACGGTCCAGGTCGATATCCCCCGTGATAAGCTGAGCTTCACCGCAAAAGCGCCTGGTCTCAGCGACATGGACGCCGTTCTCGTAGATCATGCCGTGTCCGTCCCAGGCAAGATCCGTCGTGGACTCCCCGAAGCCAGCGGCGCTGTATGCATAAGCGCCGAGGCAACGTCCAGACTGATTGGCCACCAGCTGCCGCCGGTAGTCGGCCTTCCCCACCGTGACATTGGAGGCGGACTGGTTGATGAGTATGGTCGCGCCGGCCAGGGCGGCATAGGAAGAGGGAGGGACCGGCACCCATAGGTCCTCGCAGATCTCCACGAAGAAGGTGAAGAGTGGCTGTTCTTCAACCTGAAACAGGAGGCGGTTGCCGAAGGGGATGTCGCGCCTGCCGAGGAGATCAATACTCTTCCTAATTGCAACATCCGCCGGTGTAAACTGGCGCAGTTCGTAGAATTCCCTGTAATTGGGGAGATAGCTCTTGGGCGCGATCCCCAGAAGACGTCCGCCATGGATAACCGCTCCGCAGTTGAAGAGGAAGCCGTCAACCTGCAGGGGGAGTCCCACCGCCGTTATAACTGGAATAGTGACGGATGCTTCCAGGACCTTGGCCAGGGCATCAAGGCTGCCCTCCAGGAGAGCATGCTGATGGAAGAGGTCGTCGCAGGAATAGGCGGAAAGGCCGAGTTCAGGGAAGGTAACGAGCAGTGCGCGGGTCTCCGCGGCCCGTCTCATCATTTCGATGGTAGCGGCTGCATTGAAGGCGGGGTCCGCAACACGCAGTTCAGGAATCCCCACGGCGACACGGGCAAAGTTATGGTTATACAGGTTGAAAAACGAGTCATTTTGGTTCATATTTCCGAATCCTTTTACACTCCGCTAGGATTTTCGGGGTATAATATTTTACTCTGGCAACGGCTGCGCATTGTAATTTGTCCTAACGAGTGCTCTGGTTGTGAATGAATTCCCTGACCTTCGTCATCAGAGCCGGGTTGCGACTTTCAAAAGGATCGTTCAGTTTTATTTGCAGACAATTGATCATCCGCTTGTGCCTGTCGAAGGCGTTTTGCGAGTGGGGCGCTCTTCCTGCCAGGATTTTGATGGATTCCCAGTTCTTGACGATTACTTCGACCTCTTTGTTCATGCTTTCCTGAATGATCAGGCCGCGCATGCACGCCCTGGTATCTCCTGGCGGATCGCTCTCTGCTCTCACAATCTCCTCTTCTTCCGCCAGCCAGTCAACAAGATCGAGGGTCCGGCAGCGTTCGAACAGGCCAGTGTGCGGATCCAGGTCATGATATCTGAAGTCCATCAGCCTCAGGTTAGGTTCATCCCAACTCGTCCAGGACTTCTTCCTAGCCCGTTCAGACAGCCAGAATTTCAAAAGCCAGTCTATCCTCCTTCTGGCCTCATATGGATCGTCCTCTATGGCCCCTCTGTTCTTTGAAAGCCTCACGTAATTCAGTGCGTTTAGAATACCCTCCCAGTGGCTGAGCAATTCCCTGCTTTCGGAATCCGGTTCATGGATCGAGAAAAACCGCTGTGCTTTCTCCAAATATAGGCATTGAATGTCAAGGGCCGTATACCGACATTTTTGCCCTTCCATTTCGAGAAGGGAGTCATGGTTGATTGACGTTTCCTTCAGCGCATTCACCGGCTGAGAAAGGTGCGGAATATCGTGCAGGGCATCTTCTTCCAGGAGTCTCAGGAGCATTGCCGTTACGCCGATCTTCAATGCGATGGCGTAATCGGACATGTTCGAGTCTCCCAGAATGACATGAAGCCGGATGTTTTCTCCATGCCGAGGGATATCGCGTTTGCGCGTATTGATGATACCGCGCATCTGCGTAGTCCGGTCGCTGAATACATGATCGATGAAATCAGCCCGTTGTGTCAATTGGAAAGGGGCACCGAAGACTCCGTGGCGGGCCTTGCCGCCGATCCCGGTTATCTTGCCGGCGCCAGTGAAAATCTGACGGGTGACCAGAAACGGAATAATGGCCTGAATATTCCCCATGGCCTGCGGGGTGACCAGATAGTTCTCATGGCTTCCGTAGGAATTCCCGTAGGGATCGAAGTTGTTCTTGAACGCGTGCAATTTACCAGGGATCCCTTTTTGCGCCATCAGCAGCCGGGCCTCCTGGATCAGGCGCTGCACGGTTCTGTCCCCGGCCTTTTCGTGCGATACGAGGTCTTTCACAGACCGGCATTCCGGAGTAGCATACTCGGGGTGTCCGCGGTCGATGTAAAAGCGGCCGCCGTTCCCGAGAAACTCGCCAGCCAAAGGGAGGTTCAGGTTCCGGAGGGCCAAAACAAGGTACTTGGACAGTTCCTCCAGATGCCTGGCCAGAGCTTTACCGTGCAGCACCTCGCGC
>Ga0335071_10005702_pt1 | contig 12907 bp, 7 predicted proteins | sample Lox_Sample_15_FD_206724 | JGI IMG/M metagenome (GOLD analysis project Ga0335071, IMG submission 206724) | Soil microbial communities from Loxahatchee National Wildlife Refuge, Florida, United States - Lox_Sample_1.5 | ecosystem: Environmental > Terrestrial > Soil > Wetlands | place: USA: Florida...
AAATTGCACTTTTGGGGGAGATGATCTAAACCTGCTCTTCATCACGACGGCAGCATCGCCGGAAGATGCCGGGGATCGCTTAGCCGGGAGTCTCTTCGTTTTGGAAACGAACACACGCGGAATCCGGGAGAACCGGTTCCGAGTCCGCGGATGGAAGAAACTCTCTTCCTAAATCCTCTTCCTTGGGTGAGAGGAAAACTGCCTGCAGGATGCTATCACCTTAAAGTGGCGGTGAGGGGGGAATTCAGACTAATACGGGGTGTTGACAGCCCGTAAGTTATTGAAACTACATGGCTCCAGATGCTCAGAATAATCAGGTTTTTAGAAAAGTTGGTACGTATTAGGTACGTGCGATAATGGCTTCATCGACGCGGAGAGGTGGCAGAGTGGTCGATTGCGGCGGTCTCGAAAACCGTTGAGCCTTTACGGGTTCCGGAGGTTCGAATCCTCTCCTCTCCGCCATGCGTAAGTATTTCTTGCTCGTCGTACCGACGACTTTTCCCCATTTCTTAGGTTCGAAGGATTCTCTGCACAAAATCGTGCACGGTCGGACTCGGCTGAGGCTTGGTCCATTGTCGGATTCGTGCCAAGCCCCATCTCTCTCTTTTTGCAACGGAACGTTCAGCTCTTATTTCTTCGGCCTGTGTTCCGTCTCAGTCGTGCGGGGATGGCGTTGCACGTACTGAGGGGGTACGAATTTGCCAGTGATCGAATCACGATGGACCACGACCACGGCTGGCTTCTGTTTCCCCGTTGGTTTTACCTCCTTTCGCCTCCATCGTGATCGGCGCTGGGATGTGTTGTCCAATCAGTAGTATGGATAGGCTGTAAAAATACTATTGATTGATTGGCAGAACCAACTCAAATCGGGACGATAGAGGCTTTTTATGGGAGATAAGTTATTCGGAGCTACGGCGAAACGTTGTACGTCGGTAGGTCATGAGTTTGACCTTTGCCCCCTTTGTGCTTTTACGCCGGCACACAGGAGAAGGCCGGCCATCGCCATTAGCATCAGCGATGACGGTTCTGGAACCGGCGAATAGTCGTACGTGATGTTCGCATCCCAATTTGCAAATCCCGCCGTGAAGGCGTCGGTGAATTTAACCCCGTAGACGCTTGAAGAGCTGCCGGTTGTCATAGCGAACACCGGAAGTGCGACAGTTGAAGGGTAAAACTTTCGAACTGCGAAATGTTCCGGAGGGTTCCTTGGCCCTCGATGTTCACGAGGAAAATGTTGAAACAGTCAAGACATTCTTGATCGACGAAGGTTGAGGTAAGAGTAAACTCACCGACACCCGACAGGGGTCCGATGGACGCCATGGCGTCCTGCGTAAGGGTTGTAGTGATCTCGTACTGACCGACTGCGAAGATATAAATAAACTCATCGCCGCCGACCTGCGCCGTCCAATCGATGTCGACTGATTTTAGATGGCCGAGTTTTTCGTTAAAGGTCGGGATGAGCATCTCTCCGGACAATCTAGCTCCAGGGTAGTGGGTGTCGACTACGCTCGGGGTTGCCGATGTAGAAACGGTAAGGGTATCAGCACTCAAGGGTGCGGATAGAAGCACCAAGAGCATCGCTCGGCGCATGTGATCCTCCTAAGCAGTGGATCTCGACTAGCGGAGATTGTATTACTTAACGAGTGTGCCGGGCGAATGTCTTAGGGATGGCGACGGGCATCGTTCGACGATACCCGTCGGTTCGAATCAATCTTCCTTACTCGAAACGTCCTCAATCGTGATATCGCACATTAAAAATTTATTGTCGGCGATAACTCTCTAATTCTAAGAAAGAAATCAGAAGAAGAGAAGAATATCTTATTATTATAGAAGCCCGAAGATGACCCGCAGGCAGCTTATTTCCTCATTTCCTATGTGGACTGCCTGTTAATAAGCTTGGAAAATATGTGCAGATAGCGCCAGCCTCCTGAGCAGCCGAGTTTAGACGCCAGATCTTCCACTTGAGTCCAGGCATATCGAGAAAGGCAAGCGCGATAGAATCAACCATCTTCTGATACTCCGCGACAGGCATAAGGATTGAAATCGATCTGCAGAATCATGGAAAACGCGTCTCCTCGCTAGTCACCCTGCAGCCACGAACCGGAGCCGGCTGGCGCTGTCAACAGTCTCAGATTCTCACCAAGACCGTTTTCAAGGCGTTCTGTCCAGGTGCGACTTCGCGTGATTCGGGTCAGACGAGCGTCGGGCATTTGAGAGAAAGAACGGTGGTCCGGTCTCAAGCCGTATTGACTAGCCGAAAGATCTAGCGGGTCATTGTGCGCCAAGACCGTCGCTTCCGCAAGGGAGGCGTAGACTGGGTAAACAGCACTCGTGAGGATCAACCTGTTCGGCAACCTGCGGATCAGCAGCTCGGGACATCCGGTTACCTCTCTAAACACCAACCGTATCCAATCGTTGATTGCATACTTGATCCTTCATGGGGATGCCCCACAGCCGCGGGAGCGGCTGGCATTTGTGCTGTGGCCGGGCTCTACTGAATCGCAGGCCCGCACGAATCTACGGCAGCTGCTCCACCATCTCAAACGTGCCCTGCCGGCCGAATGCAATTCACTCGTCACCGACCATCACTCCGTTCGCTGGCGGCAGGACGCCTCGTGTGCGATCGATGTTGTCGATTTCCAGGCGGCCATCGCGGACGCGGCTTCCGCGCGAACGGTAAACGATCGGGCCCGGGAGATCCGATCGCTCATCGCAGCGGCACAGCTCTGTGAAGACGACCTCATGCCCGGACTTTACGATGACTGGCTCGCGCCATTCCGTGCAGAATACCGGCAGCGGGTTTGCGGGACCCTGCGGCGGCTCGCCGCGCTCTTCGAGGAGCAAATGGAATTTGCAACCGCGATTCGATTTGCCGAACGCCTGGTCGCGCTCGATCCCCTCGGCGAGGCGGACCATCAGTTGCTGATGCGGCTGCATGCTGCCAATCACGACCGGGCAAGTGCGCTTCGCGCTTACCACCAGTGCATGCGCGTGTTACGGCGAGAAATGGGTGTTGATCCCGGCCCGGCAACGGTGGAGCTGTTTGAACGAATCCTAAAAGCCAAGCCGGAGCCCGGAGCTTCCCACGAGAAGACTCCCGGATTCCCTGCGAAGGGTGTCTCAGCACCGCAGAGAGTTCGGGCTCTGATCGGCCGCACGCCGGAATGGCAGCAGCTAACGGCGGTCTGGAAAGCTGCAACCGAGGCAGGGCCGCGAGTGGTCCTGATCTCTGGCGAACCGGGGATTGGAAAGACGAGACTCGCGGACGAGTTATTCCAGTCGTGCATGAGCCAGGGACATGCGGCCGCACGCAGCCGCTGCTATGCCGGGCAGGGCCAGGTAGCCTATGCGCCCGTGGCGGAGTGGCTGCGCACCGACGTGATTCGCGCCGGATGGTCCAGTCTGACGCCCGTGCAGGCGATAGAACTGGCTAGGATTGCCCCGGAGATCCGCGATCACTTCTCCAAAATCGAACTGCGCGGATCTGGAGAGCCCCTCGCCCTTACGGAGAGCTGGCAGCGCCTACGGTTTTACGAATCGCTCAACGCCGCTGTCGGAAAGAGCCGTAAGCCGCTCCTTCTGTACCTGGACGATATGCAATGGTGCGACCCCGCTTCGTTCGAGTGGCTCAACGCACTGTTGACCTCACGGGCCGCGGAGAGCGTGCTTCTGCTGGGAACCGTGCGGGCGGAAGAAACCGGCCGCGAGCATCCATTTACGCGGTTTGTGGCCGGGCTGCGGCAAGCCGGGATTGTCAAAGAGGTTCCACTGGAACCGTTGGGAGCCGAAGAGACGGCGGAGCTGGCCCGTCTCGAATCCGCCCAACCGTTAGATGGCCGCAAACTCGCCGAAATCGTTAGCGCCACTCGCGGCAATCCGCTGTTTGTAGTGGAGAGTGTCCGGGGCGGACTGCAGAGCACTCGAGTGCACTCGGTCATCTCGGCACGCCTGACGCAGCTTACCGCGGCTTCTTACGAACTCGCTGGAATTGCGAGCGTGATCGGCCGCCCCTTTACTGTCGAGTTGCTCGAGAAAGCAACGGATTGGGACGAACTCAGCGTTGCCCAGGCGCTTGATGAACTCTGGCAGCGGCGAATCATCGAAAGCAGGCGTGTTTCCGAATACGATTTCACGCATGATCGCCTGCGCGAAGTGGCCTGCTCCGAACTGACTCCCGTGCGCCAACGCTACTTCCACCGTCGAGTGGCGCGCGCCTTGGCCGAGGTCTATGCGGCGGATATCGAAATCTGGAGCGGGCAGATTGCCGCGCATTTCGAACAAGCCGGGATGGCGGAAGAAGCGATCGAGCATTACCAGTTGGCGGCCCGATACGCGCGCCGGCGGTACGCGAACCGCGAAGCGGCGGACCTCCTTGGAAAGGCGCTGGCTCTCTGCCGCGGATTCCCCGAGTCTGAGCGGAGGCTGAAGCAGGAGCTCGAACTGCTCGTTACGCTTGGCCCCGCGCTGGTGGCAACTGAAGGCTATTCCGTGGTGCCGGTTGGCGAGACCTACGATCGCGCCCTCGAAATCTCGCGGCGTTTCGAGGATCGAAACATTTTCGCGATTTTGAGCGGCGCCTGGGCATTTCACGCAGTTCGAGGTGAGCTGAAGGCGGCACGGCAATTGAGCCTGGACTTTCAAGCAGCGGCGGAACGGGACGGGAGCGTCGAACTGTTGCAAGCCGGGAACTTCCTTGCGGGAAGCTGCCTGTTTCATTTGGGGCGGCTGGAGGAAGCGCTGAAGCACATGGCTGCGGCGATCGGCACACACAACCGGTCTGCCGGCTCGGTATTGGCGCTGTTCGCCGGGCCGGACCTGGGTGTCTTTTGCCATTCCTATCTGGCCCATATCAGCTGGCATCGGGAGGAAGCCGACCACGGGGATGGTTATGCGGCCGAAGCGATTGCGACCGCGAACCGGATACGCGATCCGTTCAGTCAGGCGATCGCCCTCGCCTATGCCGCACTACTGCACGCGTTCCGGGCCGAAAGCGCCGCCGCGCTGGAACGTGGGCGTGAGGCGGTGGAAGTGTGCACCCGGCATGGTTTGGCGTACTATCTGGCGATGGGAGATATCGTCACCGGTTGGGCTATAGCCGCCGAGGGTGGGGTGACAGACGGACTGGCGCGGCTGCAGCAGGGACTGGATGGGTTGCGCGCGCTGGGAGCCGAGATTCGTCTGCCGTACTATCTTTCCTTGCTGGCCGAGACACTCGTTCGCGCGGGCAGGATGAGCGAGGCGCTAGCCACCATCTCCACAGGTTTTGCGTTCGCGAGCAAAAACGGGGAGCATTGGCCGCTGGCTGAGTTGTACCGGGCGCAAGGGGAACTGCTGCTTTGCGAGGGAAAACCGGAGCCCGCGCGCGCAAGTTTCCTGCAGGGTATCGAGGCCGCGCGACGTTCGGGGTCTCTTGCGTTCGAGCGGAAATTGCTACGCCTATTGGGTGGAACGGCCGCATCCGCCTCTCAAGAACGCTTCTAGAACGGTAATTCAGGCATATTGAACGTATCGGGTGAGGAGAACGACACCTCGCCATCGGAGGAGGAGGGAAATGTCCTTACAAGAAGCGATCCAGGAATTCCGCAGCCAGTTCCGCGGAACGGTTCACGAACCAGGAAATATCAGCTATGAAGAGGCGCGAAGAGTCTACAATGCCATGATCGATCGCAAGCCGCGGCTGATCGCGCAATGTACCGACGTTGCCGACGCAATGGCCGCCGTGCGATTTGCCAGAGCCAACGACTTGCGTGTTTCCGTTCGCGGTGGCGGCCACAACGCCGCCGGCCTGGGTGTTTGCGACGATGGCCTGGTGATCGATCTCGCGCCCATCAATTATGTGAGGGTGGATCCCTCCTCGCGCACGGTGCTGGTTGGGGCGGGGTGCAAGTGGCGCGACGTGGATCATGCGACCCATGCCTTCGGGCTGGCCGTCCCATCGGGCATTGTCTCGAGCACCGGTGTTGCCGGGCTCACTCTTGGCGGTGGACTTGGCCACCTGACCCGGAAATATGGATTGACCATCGACAACCTGTTGTCGGTCGACATGGTGCTGGCGGATGGCAGTTTCGTTGTGGCGAACGCCGAGGAGAATCCAGACTTGTTTTGGGCGATCCGGGGAGGCGGCGGGAACTTCGGCATCGTGACCTCGTTTTTGTTCGAGGGACAGCCGGTACATACGGTTTGCGCCGGTCCGATGCTTTGGAACCTGGAAGATGCCCCAGACGTGATGAAGTGGTACCGCAAATTCATCACGCAGGCGCCCGAAGAAATGAATGGCTTCTTCGCCATGATGACCGTGCCTCCTGGACCGCCATTCCCTGAAGAACTGCACCTTCGGAAGATGTGCGCGATCGTGTGGTGCTACCAAGGCCCTATGGAGGAGGCGAACAACATACTCGGGCCGATTCGCAGCTACCGTCCGCCGGCGTTCGAATTCTTCGTGCCGATGCCGTTTCCCATGCTGCAGGGCATGTTCGACCCGATTTTGCCCCCCGGCCTCCAGTGGTACTGGAAGGCAGATTTCTTCAAGGAACTTAGCGACGCGGCGATTGAGAAGCATCTCGAACATGCGTCGTTGCTGCCGACCTGGCAATCGACCATGCATCTCTATCCGGTGAACGGGAAAGTGAATCGAGTGAGCGAAACCGACACCGCGTTTTCCCACCGGGATGCAGTCTGGAGCGGGGTGATTGTTGGCATCGACCCGGATCCGGCCAACCGCGAGCGAATCGTCGCTTGGGCCAAGGGTTATTATGAAGCCCTGCATCCGTTCGGCGCCGGCGGCGCTTACCTCAATTTCATGATGGAAGAGGGCGAGGACAGGATTCGAGCCACGTACCGCGCGAATTACGATCGGCTGGCTGCGGTCAAAGCGAAATACGATCCTGACAACTTTTTCCGCATCAACCAGAACATCCGGCCGGCAGCAAGCCGGGACGCTTCGACCGTCGGGTAAAGCCCCAACGGGGTTCGCTTCATCGTCGCCGCTACTTGCGAACGGCACCACGGCGGATGATACGGTGGTGTGTAGCATGTTTCTTACTGATCACTCGGCTCGCTACATTTGCTACCGCGCCGGTTCTCCCATCGAAATCGACGGCCGTCTGGATAAGCCTTGCTGGCGCCGGGCGCCCACGTCGGCGGCGTTCGTCGACATCGTTACGGGCGCTCCCGCGTGGTTCGACACGAGGGTGCGGCTTCTGTGGGACGACCAGAACCTCTATTTTGGTTTCACCGCCGAAGAAACCGATGTGTGGGGAACGTTGACGGAACGCGACTCGAAGATCTACGAGGAGAACGACCTCGAAATCTTTATCGCCGGTCCTGACGCTTACTACGAATTCGAGATCAGCGCTTGCAACGTCATATATGAGGTGTTCTGGATCTGGAAGGACGTGCATCAGCCAGGTGGGCAATGGTGGGGACGGCCGGAGTTTGACACGGAAAAACAGCGGATCCTAGTGCTCGACGGTGTCGGCGGCCATGTACACCCGCGCGGCGAGCGCTGGGGCTTCCTGGACTGGGATTGTCCCGGACTTAGGCATGCCGTGCACGTGGATGGAACTCTAAACAAGCGCAACGATGTGGATCGCGGGTGGTCAGCGGAGATCGCCATTCCGTGGAGCAGCCTGGCAATCATCGACCCCAAGCGGCCGGTGCCACCGCGCGACGGAGACGTCTGGCGCATCGATTGTTCCCGCTTTGAAAAGATCGGTCCGAAGGGGGAGATGCTCGATCCCTCTGTCGGCTGGACCTGGAATCGCCACGGCCATTACGATTCGCACATCCCGGAAGTGTTCCCGTTTGTCACTTTCTCGGCTAAGACGGTGGAGTAAGCCATGTCGGAAGGCTCCGGGAGTTGAGGAGGCGGACGGGTGATCAACCCGTCAGGCACCCGTCTGCGACCACGACTTCAGCCGGCCCATCGCTTGTGTCTTCGCGCGTAAAAACGTAGCGTCCGGCAACGGCTGCGGCAACAAGAGCCAGCGCGCCGAGCACAAAAGCCGCCGAGTATCCAAAATGCTTTGCGACCCCGCCCGCCACAAACGAACTCACACCGACGAACAAATCAACGAAAGCGCTGAGAACCCCAACCGCCGATCCTCGTTCGCCGCTAGGAACTTTTTGCAGAATTCGGGCGGCGGTAGACGACCACGGAAACGAAAATCCGAATCCCAGAATGGCCGCCGCGCTTACGGCTAAGGCAGGCGGAGGTCCGATGGCAAGCACGCCAAGCCCGAGCGCCATTGCCACGAGGCCGCCATAGTACGTGATCGATGGGTGAATGCGATCCGGCAAGCCGCCCAGGAAGAATCGCGAAAACAGGATCAGAAGAGCGTAAGCCGAGAAGGCTGTGGGTCCTGAATTCCCGAAACGCGCGAGGTGCAGCACGAGGAAACCAGTGATGACGGGGTAATGGACATTCACGAATCCCACCGCGAGACCCGAAGGCACGAGAATCTTGGGAATCCAGCGGCGCGGGCCGGAGTGCGGCGACGGCTTGTAGTGTTCCGGCACCCATAACAGGATTGCGAATGCCAGGAGGGCCGCGATCACCTGCGTGAATGCCGCGCGCTCGAAGGATCCGAGCCATTGTCCGATCGCGGGCCCGGTGGAAATCCCGCCCCAAATGCCGCTGCTCACATAACCCAGCGCCTGCCCGCTGCGATGAATGCCGGCGATCTCGACTGCCCACGCGGCGGCACCCGTATAGAGACAAGCTTCGCCGAAACCCTGGAGAATGCGGCCAAGGAACATCCCGGTGAGACCCACGGGGGCGAGATAGGTAGCGCCGGCAAGAGCGCAACTCAGCAGTCCAGTGAGTAAAGCGATCTTGCGGCCGCGGCGATCCGCCAGGGGTCCGGAGACAAAGCGGCTTGCCAGCGCCACAAACGAGAAAATGCCGATAACGAAGCCGACCGTTTGATCAGAGCCGCCAAGGTCGTGACGCACATGGGGACCGATCGCCGGCAGCGCGGTACCGATTCCAAGAAATCCCAGGAAAGTTGCCCCGATCAGTGCCCAGAAGCCGGCACCCAGGGGACGGCGAGAAACCATCTCTACTTATTGTACTTGGATTCGCCGTTTAGAATCGGAAGCGCAACATAATTTGTGCCGATCGGGCGCCACCATTTTGGAAGAACGGCGTCAACCCGCTGCCAGGGCTGCCGGTTCCGAGCATCATGTTCAGCATGGCGGAGGATTGGCCGAAGAGCGGGCTGGAGAGGATCGAGACTGGATCGGCATAATTAGGATGATTCAGCGCATTGAAGGCTTCGACGCGGAATTGCAGTGATCGGTGGTCAGCGAGCGCGAAATCTCGACGCAACGCCAGGTCGACTTGCCACATTCCGAAGCCCATGATCGAATTACGGCCGAGGTCGCCCTGTGCGAGATTCGCCGCCGGCTGGAATGCAGCGCTGTTCAGGCGGCGTCCGCCCGGAACGGAAGCATCGGTGACCCACAGGGGTTGCCCGGGCATGAGGTCCGGCCGAAAAACATTCGCGAAGCTCAGGCCTTGAGAGTAATCCGAATCGAGCACCGTGATCGGGAATCCCGTTCTTGCGTGGATGACGCCGTCGATTCCCCAGCCGTGCAGGAGCGACGAGCGGACTGATCCGCCGGTGTGTGGTGAAGTTTCGTAGCTGAGAGTTGCCAAGAGGCTGTGACGCACATCAAAATCGGACGAACCGCGATCGCCCGACGCGTCCAAGCCAGATGCCGCCCAATACAGCACAGAATCACTCGAGCTGTTGTCGATCGAGTGAGACCAAGAATAGGAAGCGAGCCCGCTGACCCCTCGCCACGGCTTGGCCCGGTATTGGAGCTCGAATGCCTGGTAATTCGATAACCCGTTGTTAGTTGCGAGGGCCAGCAGCGTCAGAGGATTTGAAACTTGAGACCCCTCGAATTCGCGGCGAAGCAATTCGAATCCCGACGAGCCTTCATAAACCGCCGAGACCGTCTGGTGATCGCCAAGAGCGTGTTCGACCGTGGCGTTCCACTGTCTTACTGAAGGCAAACGCAGCCCCGGAAGGAATCCGTAGCTCAAGGTCAACGGGAAGATTCCATCCTCCGCGCTCGTGTATTGCGCGAGGCTGAAAGGCCCGCCGTTTATTAGATCGGTGGCGATGCTGAGTCCGGAATCGTAATAGATGCCCCAGCCCGCTCGCAGCACGGTACCGTTCCATGGCCGATACGCCAGACCAAAACGAGGCGCGAGATTTCCGTAGGTGCGCTGCCAGATCGCCTGCTGACCGGAAAACACGTAGGAAGGGCCTGATGCGTGGACAAACAACGAAGGAACAGGGTCCAGTTCGAGCGGCGGAGTGAACTCCCAGCGCAAACCGAACGACGCAGTCAGGCGCCGATGCACGTGCCAGGTGTCCTGTATGAAAAGCGAATCCTCTTTGAGGACGCTGTGGCTGGTCTGTGGATGGGCTACCGCCAACCAGATGTTGGTGGCGCTTACGCCGTCGGCGAGGCTATCGGCGATGACCCCGAGGCTGGGTGTTGTCTGCTGCCTGGCCGGAATGAGTTCCAGGTAGTCCGCGCCGAGCCGCAGTTCGTGAGGCCCGCGACTCATCACGACTACCGGCGCGGCCTGCCACTGCGTCTGACTCTGGCGCGCTTCTTCTCCGGAAACCACCTGGCCTATTCCCGCGATGGAAAACCGTAGAAGATAGTCACAGGCGTTCGGTACCCGTAACAAGGCGTAGACCACAGAATCCAGATTGCAGGCCGGGGCGCCTGGCGTGCTCCAGGACGAACTCAGGCTGGCTTGGGAAACATTCATGCGAACGTCGAAAGTCAGGTTCGGTCTCAGGCGCATGTCGGTGCCGAGTGTGAGGCCCCGAGAATTCATCGAAAGCTGATCGATTTGCGCGTTCCCGAATTCACTCCAGGAAGGGGTCTGGCTGTATCGAGCGAACAACGTGACGCGCGAGGTGAGTGCATGATCGATACGTATGGCGCCGGCATCGAACTGCGCAGGGCGGCTGATTTGCCCGGTCCACTCCGCCAGACCGGAGCCAAGGCTCAGGCCATTGGGACCTGGAAAGAGATTCAAAAGAGGACGCATGGCGAGCGGCGCATCGGCGCGCGCTTTCAAATCCGGAACGGCAGTTCGCCACGTAAAGGGAGCCATCAAGCGGATACCTTCATAAGAGATGAAAAAGAAGGTCCGATCGTGCCACAAAGGCCCGCCGAGTGAACCTCCAAAATCATTCATGCGGGCAGGTGCTCGCCCGTCGCCCTGGCTATTGGCGAACCAATCGTTGGCGTCGAGTGACTGGTTGCGCAGGTAATCAAAAACGGAGCCATGAAACTCGTTGGATCCCGACCGGCTGTTCAAAACGATCTGCGCGCCTGGCAAGCTGCCAAACTCGGGCGTCGTCGCGGATGTCTGAACGCGCAAATCGCTCACAGCGTCGAGTGGAACGAGGCCCTGCAAACCGCCCAGTGCGGTCATGGCAGGCAGGGCTCCACCGGTGGTTTGCGCAGGCAAGCCGCCGGCGCTGACGCCGGTGTTCGCACTGACACCGTCCACGGTGAAATAGTTCGCGTTCGGCCGTTGACCACCCGATGTAAATTGGCCAGGCTCTCCACGAGTGGCCGGAGTGACGATCGTGCCGGGTGCAAACTCCAGCAAGCTCGTCAGACTGCGCCCATTGGTCGGAATGGACTCAATCTGGTCCTGCGTGATCAACGTGCTGACCGTGGCGTCCTCTTGAAGCTCCACCGATGGAGAATCTTCCACAGTGATCGATTCCTGCATGCTCCCGAGAGGCAGGCTGAAATCAACCCGTACCGGTTGTGCCAGATCGACGCGCACACCTAGACGGATCAGGGTACGGAATCCAGGGTGCCTGACTGTGATTTTGTAGAGACCCGGCTCCAGAGAAACCACGTTGTAAGTGCCGTCGGATTGTGAACTGGTGAGATAGCGGAAGCCCGTATCCTGATTCACAACCGTGACCACGGTGTCCGGTACGGCGGCATCCGTGGGATCGCGAATTGTCCCTGCGAGGTGCGCATGAGATTGGGAAAGCAATCGGGCGCTGAACCAGAAGCCGAGAAGGAAAGGCACCACCAGTCGCCGTCTCATTTAGCCCTCATCGATCCGTCAGGTGCTCATAGCTCTCAGCGCGTGACCGCAGTTGCGCCAGGCTTGCCGCTGTCTTGGCCGGCAGGTCCGCGGAGTTGATCTGGTCCGGCGAAGTTCCTAGGACAGCTACGAGCAGCGTCTCCACATTGCGTGCTTCGACGAAAAGCGGCTCGGTTTCGTCCTGCCAGAGTCCCGGCGCACTCACCGGTTGCATCTCCTTGAAAGTCATGCCGAGGGCAGAACGGATGCGATCTTCGACGCCCGTCACATTCTCCGCGAATGCGCGGGCGTGTTCCTGCCGGAGTTCCTCCAGAAGCTTGCGCTCGTCAGCGGTCAGTTGCGCTTCGACGCCCGCCGGGAAGCGCTGCGCCAGGCGGCGCAAGGCGTGAGCGCGGGACATGAACTGGTCGGTCATGTCGAAAACCTGGTCGGCCAGTTGCTCGAATGGGGCCCGGCCGCCGAGGCGCCTCTCCATCTCCGCCTGGAGCGGGCCGGTGCCGGCAGCGACCGAAATGCGGCTCGAACTGCGTTCTTCAGGCACCGGGCTTTGAACGGCTGATTCGGCAGAGAAGCGGACGGTGACGCGAGGCAGGGAATGCAACTCCTCGCGGATTGCTTGCTGGCGATCCAGGCCAATTTCCGTGCCCACCACCAGAATCTCTCCGCCCGTACAAGTTACTTCAATGGGTTCGCCCAAGTCAGCGCCGATGCGGTGTAAAGCCGCCAGTACAGCAAGTTCTTCGCCCGGCGTGGCTAGTCCAGGCAGAGCTTCGGAAAGAGGCGTGGGAGCCGGGGGGCGTG
>Ga0335071_10005704_pt1 | contig 12906 bp, 8 predicted proteins | sample Lox_Sample_15_FD_206724 | JGI IMG/M metagenome (GOLD analysis project Ga0335071, IMG submission 206724) | Soil microbial communities from Loxahatchee National Wildlife Refuge, Florida, United States - Lox_Sample_1.5 | ecosystem: Environmental > Terrestrial > Soil > Wetlands | place: USA: Florida...
CGTACGCCGCGGTCGGTCAATAACCTGGCAAGCGATCCGGTATCGACGGACAGATCCATTACCGACGGTTGCGCCATGCCATCGAGGTGCTCAAGCACGAATTCGGACTGCCCGGCGTACACAGCGTCGTCGCCGAAGATGCCGTCGTAGATCTCGGCGTCGGAAATCTGGAGATCGTGCTCCGGCAGGCGCTCCGCGGTGGGTGGCGGAACAGGAAGGGACGAGCGCAGCGGGTCGTCATTTCCGGCCGCACCGGACATGTTGCGGTCCATCCAGCCGAACATGTCCGACAAGGACACCAGCAGGTCCCGGACACCGTCCTGAAACGTCATCACATCGACTTCCGAGGCGACGTAAAGGCTTGCGGCTTCCAGCAATTGGTCGGTGTGCTCGGGGTCAAGCTCGCAGTGGATCGGGAAGTACTCCATGGTGTGCTCGTCGAGTCCCGGGAAAATCTTGCAGAGTCCTTGGATGTACATCGTGAACACACCCGGCAAGATGCGCTCGATGGCCGCAAACCGGCCGAGCGACCAGATGATCGGCTCGTTGTCTTGAATCTCGAATCGCTTGAAGCGCAACTCGGGTACGCGAAAAGCACCGTCATCTTCGTGGACATCGATTCGCGAACAGCCGATACCGCCCATGAACCGCATAAATAAAGCCACATGCGCTTCGTCGGGGTTCAGATTGCCGTGCTCGGAGTGCACGTTATTGAGAAGGAGCGTGCGCATTCGGTAGTCCTCGACGCGCGCGGTTACTTTGAGGAAGGCCTGATTGAACCGGTTGCTGCCCGGCAACATCTTGATGGCCCACCAACGAATGGCGTCCTGTTCGAAATCGCCTGCAGCAAAGCGCTGCAAGAACGGGTGGCGTTCCAGGGGCCACTCCGCGACCGCTTCTTCTAATGCCACCATAAGTTGACGCTTAATTGCATCCGTGTCGGTCTGGGAGGTCATGGTTATCCTTCGCCTCGTCGAAATATTGAGGATGTCTGCCTCGATGTCACAGCGCACAACCGTGAGGACTGGAGGGATGCTAACACCGAGTGGGCGTCCAGCGGTATGCTCAGGAGCGGTTTTTCCGGTAATAGGTACGGTATTGAGTGGTAATTCTGGTGCAGGAGAGATAGCAGGGACGCAAGATGCCGTTCAGAGGCTTGTTGACTCACCGGAGCGAGCGTCTATAGCTCGAATGAGCTAACCAGCATCGTTCAATCCGCGGTCGACTTTGTTTGGTAGGAGGTCGCCATTGACGCCGTAGTTCAGTTGCCCTTCGACGAGGTGCATCCGTTAATGGTGGCGCCCGGCCTGCGCGAATTGCAGACCAGCGGCGTAGTCCATCGTGTTCGTACTCCCGTCGGCGACCCGGCGTGGCTGGTTACCGGCCACGCGGAAGTGCTGCGGCTATTGGACGACGACCGGCTCGGCCTGGCCCATCCGGAGCCGGACACCGCCCCCCGAATGAGTGAGTCCGCGCTGTTCGGTGGACCGGCGCGCAACTTCGCCACCGAACACGCTGACCACGCGCGAAAACGCGCCCTGCTGCAACCGCACTTCACGCCAAATCGCTTGCGGGCCTTGCGGCCTGAGGTAGACCGTCTGACTGCGCAGTTGCTCGATGAGCTGAGCACTAAAGGACCGCCGGCGGACCTGCACGCAGCCGTGGCATTGCCGCTGCCGGTATTGGTGATCTGCGAATTGCTCGGCGTGCCGTACGAGGACCGTGATCGGTATTGCTCGTGGACCGCGGATGCGGTCAATACGCACGACCGCACCCGCTCGGAATCAGGCCTCGATGGGCTCCTAGCGTACTGCCGGCAGCTGGTCGCCATGAAGCGGCGGGACCCTCAGGACGATCTGATCTCCCGGTTATGTGCGACGGAGGGCACCTCCGACGATGAGATCGCCAGTCTGTCGAGAGTGCTGCTATGGGCGGGCTACGAGACCACGGTGGTCCAAATCGGGCTCGGCGCATTGATGTTGTTGGCCAACCCAGAACAGTGGCGCGCACTCGTCGACGATCCGGCTCTGGTTTCGAGGGCAGTAGAGGAGACCCTGCGGGCCAAGCCGCGAAGTGCGATGCCGCGCTATGCGCGAACTGATCTGGAAATAGGTGGGTGCACCGTCATGGCGGGGGAGCTTGTGCTGTTGAGTCTCGCCGCAGGCAACCACGACCCTTCGGTGTTCGTCGACCCGCACCGGTTCGATATCGGGCGGCAGGCAGTGGGGCATCTCAGCTTCGGCCACGGCTCGCGGTACTGCATCGGCGCGCCGCTGGCCCGTATCGAGCTGGGCGCGGTGTTTTCTCAACTGGCTTCTCGGTTCCCGAGAATGCGCCTCGCCACCGGCTTGCAGGAGTTGACATTCCGACACGGCACTCTGTTCGGCGGGCTGACCGAACTCCGGGTGCAGTGGTGATCGCGATCTTTCACCCGGCGCGGTGAACGGCCCCTGCATCACACCAGCTTGGGCTCGACCGGGGCGGCGCGATTTGCCACCGCCGGACTGACCTTCTGGGCCTCGTAGAGCTTCTTGTAAAGGCCGCCAGCCGCGAGCAGAGTCTCGTGAGTACCCTCCTCCTTGAGCTGCCCGGCATCGAGCACGATGATGCGATCCGCAACCGCCGCAATGAAATCCATGTCGTGGCTGATGACAATGCAGGTTCGGTCGCGGGCGTACTCACGGATGACCCACGTCAGCCGCGTTCGCTCATCCGCATCCAAATTCTCGGTCGGCTCGTCCAGCAGCAGCACTTCGGGCTTGCGCAGCAAGCAACGCGCCAACGCGATCAACCGCTTCTGGCCGCCGGACGGAACTTGGACGTCGACGATCGTGTCGTAACCGTCGGGAATCTTGGTAGGGTCGACGATCACGCTGTGCACGTGGGCCCGCTCGCAGGCCTCCTCGACCTCGGCGTCCCCGGCGCCCGGCCGGGCGATGCGGACATTCTCGCGGATGGTGTCGTGCAAGAAGAACGGAAATTGCGCCAGCTTGCAGACCTGATCGCGCAGTGAGCTGAGTGTCACGTGGCTGATGTCGTTGCCGTCCAGAGTTATCCGGCCGCGCTGGGGATCGATGAAGCGGAGCAACAGGTTGAAGATCGTCGTCTTGCCGGATCCGATCGGGCCGACCAGCGCTACCGTCTCACTCGCTTTGATCGAGAACGAGAGCCCATCCATCAAGGTTTGCTGCGGTGAATAGCTGAAGGCAACGTCCTCGAAGGCCAGGTTGCCTCGCACTGATTGCAGCGCCAAGGCGTCCGGGCGCTCCCGGACGGTCGGCTTCGTGTCAAGCAACTCGAACGTCGCCGCGACGTTCGGGGCAATCGAATGGTATGTCGTATAGGCGTGGATGATCCGCTGCACCCCAGCGAACATCGTCGGCACGAACCCGGCAAAAACTACCAGGCCGGCGAAAGTAAGACCGAAACGTGCGCCGAACGCGACACCGGTGATGAGCACCAAAACGGTGCTCGACGCGATGAAGACTTGCGCTCCGCTGGTGCCCGCCTGGGTCCAAATCTTCATCAGTGTCGTAGTTTTCGCGGCCAGCATGGACGCCCGGTGGAATCGCTCGCTTCGATGCCGCTGGGCGTTGAAGACCTGGATCTCGGAGATGCCGCTGATCGTTTGTTCCAGCTCGACAGCCATCGCGCGCTGTGCCATGACCATCCGCTGCGTAGCCGATTGCAGGCTATTGCCCGCGACTCGGAGCGTCATCAACGCCAACGGCGACAGCACCAGCGCGACGATCGTCATTTGCCACGACAGCGAAAGCAGGTACAACAACGCGATCAGCAGAACCGCAATGTCGACGGACGGTGGAATGACGCAGTCAGTGAGTAGCTGTTGAACGCAGGGGGCCTCCAGCAGCACACGCTGCATCACCGCGCCGACATGCGTTCCGGTGAAGAAGTCCAGTGAGAGCGCCTGGATGTGATCGTGGACGCGCTGGCGAACCGCCGTCCGCAGCTTCCAATGAACCTGCGCGTCAATCCAGGCGTTGACAAAGCCCAGGACCTGAGCGAGCACCAACGATACTGCCCAGATGGCGAGTAGGGCGGCGAACGGCAGCGGTGTCGCGAGCCGGCCGAACAAGCCGGACGTCGCGCCACCACTGGGACTCAGCAGCGAGCCGTTCAGCCCCCATGCCCGTGCGAGGTCTCCGGCCCTACCCGCGTCTGCGACGGCCTTCATCAACGGACCGAAGGCCGCGCTGGCGACGAACGGCAAGGCCGCCGCGACGAACGCGATAACGATCGAGACCACTACCGGCCCTCGCACCGGACGGAGCATGGGAAGACTGCGCCAAAGATAGGTCCTCTTCATCCCTAACTCCCAGAGCAAACCCGCGCGGTCGAACAAGGTAGTCGACAGCACCTCAAGGGAGTTTGCCACGAACGCCACCTTCTTCGAGGGCTTCCGCAGTTGCGGCATCTCGGGCGGCTCGAGGAAGCCCTTCGCCGGATCAAGCTGCTTCCGCCGCCGGGCGATACCCCAAGCTCTCCGGCATCCTGGATTCTATATTCCAGGCATACGCCTCGCGCGAACCCCAATCATTCGCCGACGCAACGGCATTGGCGACCGTGATCGGCCGAATGGCGGGCCCTGCAGGCGCGCGATGCGCAACGTGCCGGCGATCAGCACCGCGGCAAGCGGCAGTTCCCCCAGCCCGGCGGTGAGCACGGAGACCACGAAGTCGCCACGCTTGGCGGTCAACACGTCGAACCACGCGTCGCACACGAGGAGCACCCCCGTTGCGAAGGCGAACAGCGTCAGCAGCGGGTGCTGGACGAATCCGAGCACCGCGGTGGCGATCATGAACGCCAGCAGCAAGACGTCGAACCCGACCCAGGTCGCCTGCCAATGCTGCGCGGTGTAGCTCTGCGGCAGGGTCAAACCCAGATAGACGGTCCAGGGGATCAACGCGATCGCTGCGCACAGCGCCAGCCACTCGCGGAGCCGACGGATCTGAACCACACGCCGTGACCGCATCACCGTGCAATTCAACCAAGCGCTGCGCCGCCGCGCTTGCCCGCGGCGATGCAGCCAGCGCCAGCGAGATCGACCCGAGGTCCGGGCTAAGGGCCGCTCCCGCGCGGATGTCCTTGCTCCGGGACCTCCGCCGATTCTTCCTCGCGCTCGGCGTCGGCCACCGTCAAGGGCAAAGCCAGCTCTTCGAGGGGGCGTCGTTCGGCCGCGACGCCGAGCCACAGCTCGATCAGGCCCGCGGTTGCCATCACCACCGCGCCGATGAGGAACGACCAGACCACCTGACCGCGCTGTCCGGAGTTGATCAACTGCCCGAACAGCAGGGGGCCGGTGATGCCGCCGATCGCCGTCCCCACCGCGTAGAAGAACGCGATGGCCAGCGCCCGGGTCTCCATCGGGAAGATCTCGCTGACGGTCAAATACGCCGCGCTCGCGCCCGCCGAGGCCAGAAAGAAGGCCACCGCGAGGACCGCGATGAACGTCCATGCGCCGCCGGTACCGGTCACGAAGAGGACCGCCAGGACGACGGCCACGACGGCCGAACCGACGTAGGTCGCCGTGATCATCGGCTTGCGGCCGACGGTGTCGAACAGGTGCCCGAGCGCCAGGGGGCCGACGAAATTGCTCAGCGCCCAAAGGATGAAGAACAGCGGCACCTTCGCGGACGGGACGCCGTAGAAGCCGCTCAACAGCGTGCCGAGATTGAACGTGACACCGTTGTAGAGGAACGCCTGCCCGATGAACAGCGCCAGCCCGAGCACCGCGCGCCGCGGGTACAGCGTAAACGCCACCCTGGCGATCTCCCGGAACGAAATCGTCTCGCGCTGGCGGACTTTGAGCGGGCGCCCGGCCGGCTGCGGCAGCGCCTTGCCGGAGAGCCGTTGCACCTCCCCCTCGATTTCGCCGACGACCCGTTCGGCCTCCTCCGCGCGCCCGTGGATGAACAGCCACCGGGGACTTTCCGGAACGTTGCGCCGGACGAGCAGCACGAAGATGCCGAAGATGGCACCGATGCCGAAGGCGAGCCGCCACCCGATGTTCGCCGGGAAATTCGAGGTGTCCAGGAGGACCAGTGCGCCGGCCGCTCCCGCGGCCGATCCCAGCCAGTAGGTGCCGTTGATGATCAGGTCCACGCGACCGCGCACGCGCGCGGGGATCAGCTCGTCGATTGCCGAATTGATCGCGGCGTATTCGCCGCCGATACCGGAGCCCGTGAAGAATCGGGCGATGAAGAAATACCAGGGCGCGAAAGCGAATGCGGTCGCGACGGTGGCGATCAGGTACACCGCGAGGGTCAGCATGAACAGGTTGCGCCGTCCGAAGCGGTCCGTCAGGTGCCCGAAGAACAGCGCTCCCAGGCAGGCCCCGGCGATGTAGAACGCCGCCGCCACCCCGATCTGCGCCGGGGTGAGTCCGAGGCCGCTGCCCTTCTCGGTCAGCCGGGACGACACGTTGCCGACCATGGTGACCTCGAGCCCGTCAAGGATCCAGACACCGCCGAGGCCGATGACGACGCGCCAGTGAAACCGCGACCAGGGCAGCCGGTCCAGCCGCGCCGGCACGTGGGTGGTGATGGTTCCGGTTTGCATGCCCGCGCTCATCTGACTCCTCTCCGGGTGAGCAGAGCACTACCCAAACAAGCGGTACGGCAAGCTTCAGTCCCGGTCCGGGCGGGACTCCTCGGGGGTCCAGGCCGGTGGCTGGCCGGGCTGACCCGGGAAAAGGTAGTCGATGAAGGCCGCGGCGGTGGGCTGGGGTTCGTGGTTGGCCAGCCCCGGTCGCTCGTTGGCCTCGATGAAGGCGTACTCGGCGCCGGTGACGTCGGGGACGAGCAGGTCGATGCCCGTCACGGGGATGCCGATGGCCTCGGCCGCGGCCACCGCCACGCGGCACAGTTCCGGGTTCACCACGGCGGTGACGTCGTGAATGGTGCCGCCCTGGTGCAGGTTGGCGGTGCGGCGGACGCGGATTCGGGTCCCCTGGGGCAGCACGTCGTCCAGCGTCCAGCCGGCCTCGGCGACCGTCGACTCGGTGAGGTCGTCGATCGGGATCTTGGACTCGCCGCCGGTGGCCGCGGAGCGCCGCCGGCTCTCCGCCGCGATCAGGTCCCGGATGGTGTGCTCACCCGTGCCGATGATCTCCGGCGGCATCCGCAGCGCGGCGGCGACCACCCGGCCGTCGATCACCACGAGCCGGAGGTCGTCGCCCTGGACCCGCTCCTCGATCAGCACCTCCGGGTAGTGCTGCCGTGCCCGCGCCACGGCAGCGGCCAGCTCGTCGGGACCGCTCTCGGCGGCCACGCCCACGGTGATGCCCTTGCCCTGCTCTCCGCGGGTCGGTTTGACGACGACCTCCCCGACCTCCTGCAGGAACGCGTAGTCGCCGTCGTCGAGGGTGGCCAGGCGGGCACGCGGCACGGTGATCCCCGCCTCCGCCACCAGGCGCCGGGTCAACCGCTTGTCGTCGCAACGGCACATGGCGACCGCCGAGGTGAACTCGGACAGCGATTCGCGGGTGATCACGCTGCGCCCACCGTGGGTGAGCCGCATCTCGCCGGTCTCGGCGTCCAGAACCTCGACCCAGATCCCGCGGCGCATCGCCTCGTCGGCGATGATCCGCGCGTAGGGGTTGAGATCCTCGACGGTTTCCGGGGGCGCGGTGAACAGCGGCTCGTTGATCGCGTTCTTCCGCTTGATCGCCAGCACCGGAACGCGGACGAAGCCCAGCTTTTCGTAGAGGCCGATGGCCGCGGCGTTGTCGTGCGCCACCGACAGATCCATGTAGGCACGGCCGGCGCGGCGGAAGTGGTCGGCCAGTGCCCGGGTCAGGGCCTCACCCACCCCGGGCAGCGCCGCAGCGGGATCGACGGCCAGGGTCCACAGGCTCGACCCTTCCTCCGGATCGGAGAAGAGCAACTCGTGGTCGACGCCGGTCACCGTGCCCACCACCGCACCGTCGTCGTCGCGCACCGCGACCAGGTACGTCACCGCCGCCGCGTGCAGATGGTTGTCCCAAATCGTCTCGACCGGCGCCGGCACCATGCCGCAACGCACGAAAACGCGGTTCATCGCGTCGGCGTCTGCCGGGTCGTTGAGGGTGCGCACAGTGACACCGATCGGCGACGGGACCGACTCTTCATCGTCCGGGTGAAAGCGCAGCCGATAGGTGTGGCTGGGGTCGATGAACAGCTCGGTCGGCGCACCGGCGACCACCACATGGGACTCGCGAGCGTAGATGCAGATGTCGCGCCGGCCCGGCACCTCCCGCCGCAGCGTTTCGGCCAGCGTGTCCGCGTCGGCGAAGGTCTGGCCGAAAATGAGCCTGCCCCAACCCATTTCTAGTTCGACGTCCTTGGCCATCGCGTCGACCAGCTCGGGCGGTGACGCGTCGTGCAGGCCCATGGTGATGGCCTCGGTGTGGTCCTCGGAGGGGTCGACGGCGGTCATGCAGCCGGTCCGCTCACACCGTGACGCTGCAACCACAGCTCGAGTAGGCCGATCTGCCAGAGTTCGTTGCCGCGCAGGGGGGTGAGCTTGCCGTTCGGGTCCGCCAAAAGGGCGTCAACCGCTTCGGAGTTGAACAGCCCGCGCTCCTTGGCCACCGGCGCGTAGAGGGCGTCGCGAACCATTTCCAGATAGGGCCCCTCGAGGTGGGTCAACGCGGGAACCGGGAAGTACCCCTTGGGCCGGTCGATGACCTCCGAGGGAATCACCCGTCGCGCAGCCTGTTTGAGGACGCCCTTGCCTTCGTGGGCGATCTTCAACTCCGGCGGGCAGGTCGCCGCCAGCTCGACCAGCTCGTGGTCGAGGAAGGGAACCCGGCCCTCCAAACCCCACGCCATGGTCATGTTGTCCACCCGTTTCACCGGGTCGTCGACCAGCATCACCGTCGTATCCAGCCGCAGCGCACGGTCGATGCCGGTTTGGGCGCCGGCACGCGCGAAGTGCTCGGCGACGAAGCGCTCGCTGGGGTCGCCTTCAGTGAAATACGCCGGTCCCAACAGGTCTCTGACGCCCAGCGAATCGCGGTCGAAAAAGGCACCGCGGTATTCGGCGACCGCCCCCTGTAGGGTCGCGGCCGCCGGCGAACCCATCGGGGGGTACCAGTGGTAGCCGGCGAACACCTCGTCGGCGCCCTGACCCGATTGCACCACCTTCACGTGCCGCGCGACCTCCTGGCTGAGCAGGTAGAACGCGACGCAGTCGTGGCTGACCATCGGCTCACTCATCGCGCCGATGGCCCCGTCGAGCGCGGGCAGCATCCGGTCGGTACCGATGCGGATCTGGTGGTGGTCGGTGTCGAAGCGTTGGGCGATGATGTCCGACCAACGGAACTCGTCGCCCTCGACACCACCGGCCGACTCGAAGCCGATGGAGAAGGTCGACAGCCCGTGCTGACCGGCCTCGGCGAGCAGCCCGACGATCAGGCTGGAGTCGACGCCGCCGGAGAGCAGGCAGCCGACGGGGACGTCGGCGACGAGCCGGCGCTCGACCGCCACCCGCAGCGCGGACAGCACCGCGTCCTCCCAGTCGCGCTCGGACCAGTCGGCGCGGTCGTCTCGCCTGGTGAAGTCGGGCGTCCAGTAGGTGGTGGTGGCGCGCCGGCCGTCGGGCTCGATGGCGACGAGCGACCCGGGTGGGACCTTGCGCACCCCGCGCAGGAGCGTCAGCGGCGCCGGCACCACGGAGTGGAACGTCATGTAATGGTGCAGGGCGACCGGGTCGATCCGGGTGTCCACGCCGCCGCCGGCCAGCAGGGCCGGCAGGGCCGAGGCGAACCGGATCCGGTCGGTGTCCTCGGTCACGTACAGCGGCTTGATACCGAGCCGGTCCCGGCCCAGCAGCACCCGGCCGCTGTCGCGTTCGACGATGGCGAAGGCGAACATCCCGTGCAGGTGGCTGACGAAGTCGTCGCGCCAGCGGTGGTAGGCCTTGAGCAGGACCTCGGTGTCGCTGTGCGAGAAGAACCGGTAGCCGTGCCCGGTGAGCTCGCGCCGCAGCTCCTTGTAGTTGTAGATGCAGCCGTTCCAGGCGATCGTCAGGCCGAGTTCGGCGTCGACCATCGGCTGGGCGCCCGCTTCGGTCAAATCGATGATTTTGAGGCGACGATGACCGAGGGCGGCCCGACCTTGTGACCAGGCCCCCGCCGCGTCCGGCCCCCGTGGCGCCATCGCGGCGGCCATCGCCGATACCGCCGCTAGATCGGGAACCCGGCCGTCGAGTCGAACCTCACCGGTGAGTCCACACACTCCTTTGACCCTACCGGGGCCCATTCCGGCACGTACAGTCCAGCCCTGGCGGTAGGTAGCCAACGCCGAACAAATTGCCCGCTTTTCGGCCCCTGGATAGGGCCTGACGGCTTATTGTTTCCTGGACCACAGTTTGCTGGGAGGCTGAGTGGACGGGACGCCGTTCGGACGGTACCGCCTGATCGATCCGAACCACCGCCAATACGCCCGGCCCCGCTGATGCTCGTCGACCATTACCTGCGGATTCTGCACCTGGATCGGCGGATGCCGCTCAACTTCGACCTGGGCCCGCTGCACGTGCACCTCCACGCCCGATCCGTGTTCTTCATGTGGGTCACCCTGGTGATACTGGTGATCGCCGGCGTCGTGGTCCTGGCGTCGCGCAGGCGCGAGCTGATCCGGCGCTGGACCACGTGGGTGATGATCGCACCGGTGGTCGGCATCCCCATCTGGATCGGCCGGGGCACCACCGCGGCGCTGGCCGCCGCGCTGGCCGTCGTCGCGGTGTTCGAGTACGCGCGCCTGGTGAAACTCGGCAAGGCCGATACCTATCTGCTGCTGGCGCTGGCCGTGCTGTATCCCATGGCGGCCTGGCTGCATCCGCCACTGTTGCGGCTCGCGCCCATCATCGTGCTGGCGTGCGCGCTGCCCTCGGTGTTCAGCGGCGACGTCGAACATGGTGGCAGGCGCACCACGTTCACCGCGTTCGGTTCGGTGTGGATCTGCTGGTCCCTCGCGCACCTGGTGACCCTGTGGTCGGACGCGTATCTGGTGTGCTTCGCGGCCGCGGCCACCGACGTCGCGGCGTGGTGCGGCGGGAAAGGGCTGCGCCACTTCGGGTGGGCGCGAAAGCCGTTGTCGCCGTTGAGCCCCAACAAGACGGTCGGCGGGTTGGCCGGCGCGGTGGTGGGGGCGTTTCTCGTGCTGACCTTGCTGGGCACGGTCACGATCGGTCTGCTGGTCGCGGTGGCGTTCGGTGGCGTGCTCGGCGACCTGGTCGAATCGATGGTGAAGCGGCAGGCCCAGGTCAAAGACGCCGGCTCGTGGCTGCCGGGCTTCGGCGGTCTGCTCGACCGCATCGACTCGCTACTGCTGGTTCTCCCGCTGGCGTATCTGCTGGGATGACCCGGCCGGTCACGCGGCGTGCGGCAATTTTCTTGGTGCCGACCCCCAGCGCCCGGCTCCGCCGCGCTTGCGATCGGCACGCCCGAGCGGCTTCAGCGCGGCGTCGTCCCGCAGCGCCATCACCTGCGCCCGCAGCTGCGGCGCCGACGTGCTGTGCGGGTCCACGGGTTCACCGATGCGGACCTGCATCGGCGCGTGGGAGATGAAGCTGGCGCCCTTGGGTAGCACCTCGGCGGTGCCCAGCACGGCGACCGGAACGACGGGCACGCCGCAGTCACGCGCCAACCGCAGCGCGCCGGAACGGAATTCGCCGACGGCCCCGTCCGTCGAGCGGGTGCCCTCCGGGTAGATGACGACGGTGCGTCCGGCCCGCAGCGCCGGGCGCGCCGCCGCCAGCAACTGGGCGTAGGTGTCGGCGCCGGACCGCCGCACCGGCAGCACGCCGATCAGCGAGGACGCCACGAAGCGGCGCACCGGCACGTCGAACCAGTAATCCGCCGCCGCGGCGAATACCGGCTGGGCGCCGGCGGGCAGCGCGGCCAGCAGCACCGCGGTGTCGGCGTGCGAGGAGTGGTTGGCAACCACCACGCAGCCGCCCGACACGCGCCACCGCCCGGTCACGGTCAGCCCGCCCGAGGCGGCGCACACCGCCCGCCACAGCCGGTGCCGCAGCCCACTGGTGATTCGGTTCGCGGTCATGATGCCAGCACCCCCGCCAATTCCCGGGTGGCCTCGGTGGCCTGGTCGCCCCGTCGCTTCGCCACCAGCTCGCGGTGCGCCGCCCGAAGCCGCAGCGCGGCGGTGATCAGCGAACCGTTCACCAGCTGCGTCGAAACCACGGGCAGAATGACCGGGAACGCGGTGGCCAGCAACACGAAAACGCATCGTTCGGTCTTGCCGAGCGGGCCGCCGTTGCGCCGCGGCGCGCCGGCCGCCGCCCCCGCCAGCGATGCGAACGTGGGCAGCGTCGCGGCCAGCGCGGCCACCAGCACCATGAGCACCGGCCACGACAACCAGTGCAGGCCGGGGCCGCGCTGCCGCGCCGCCCACACCGCGAGCCCGGCGAAGGTCAACAGATCCGAGGCGCGATCGCCGACTTCGTTGACGACGAATCCCCATGGCCGGCTCACGGCACGGGCGCGAGCCACCGCGCCGTCGAGATTGGCTCCGGCCAGCCGCAGCGCGAGAAACAGCGCCGCCAGCGGCCACCATCCCAGCGCGACGGCAACGCCGGCCGCGGCCGCCGCAAAGACCCCGGCCACGGTGAACACATCCGGTGAAATCCGCCGGGCCACGGCCACCTTCACGATTGGCGTCAACCGGCGGGTGTACCACGGCTTCAGCGCGTAGAGGCCCTGCCATTTCCGGGGAGCGTGTTCGAGGGATGCCGTGGGTAGCGGGACAACCGCGGCGGTGACGACCTCGACCCGGGGAAGCGTGGGTGTGTCCGTCGCCGCGAGGGCCCGCGATCCCGACGTATGGCAACCGCGGTGGGCGATGCGGGGCTCGCTCACGGCGGTCAGCGTGCTGATGCTCCGCGTGC
>Ga0335071_10005705_pt1 | contig 12906 bp, 11 predicted proteins | sample Lox_Sample_15_FD_206724 | JGI IMG/M metagenome (GOLD analysis project Ga0335071, IMG submission 206724) | Soil microbial communities from Loxahatchee National Wildlife Refuge, Florida, United States - Lox_Sample_1.5 | ecosystem: Environmental > Terrestrial > Soil > Wetlands | place: USA...
ACGACGGGTCCCCACATCGGCCTCCCGTCCCGCGCCGAGAGCTTCACCGTCACCCAACGGCAGAGTCCGTCGAATACGACCTGACCTGTCACGAACACACTCTCGTCGCCCAGCGCCACATCCGCGGACGAGGTCGCGCTGCCCTCATCGCCGGTTACGAGAAACGGACCCCATAAGAGGCTTCCATCGAGCCCAGCGAACTTGAAGACGGCCCACGAGTCGCCCTTGCCGGGCATGACGGCCCTTCCCAGAATGACGAGATCGCCCTTGCGATCGAGACGAACGACCGGCGCTCGACGCCCATCCAGACCTGCGGGCTGGCAGAGCCGCCAGCGCGCGACACCGTCGATTCCATCGACTCGCCAGATCTCCCACGTTGAGGGTTCGCGCGCCCCCATGCCCCGGACAGTCGCGATAGCGTCTCCGTTTGGAGCAACAAGGAGGCTGTGGAGGAATCCGCCGGACGCCAAGGTGCCCGTGAGTCGTACCGGCCGTGGCCACAATGCCAGACCCGTCCGCACGTCGAACTTCATGAGATCGCAATGAAGGTTCGAAGAGCGTCGACTCGCATAGAGAACACCTGTTTCGTCCCCACCGAAAGGTTCCGACCAGCCCATCGGTAGGGCAGCCCTGCTGAGGACGGTCCCGGCTTCATCCATCGTCGAAACGACGATGCCCACACCGGTCTGGGTCAAGACGACGAGCTTGCCCTCTCGAAGCTCGAAAGCGCCCAGAGGTCCCGCAAACGTGTCCCTCCGCACACCAGGTACAGGCGCAAACCAGTCAAGGAGGCCTTCGACTCTTTCTTCCGCCTTCAGCGCCGAATGCGGCACGAGAAGCAGTGATGCGGCCAATACGAAACGAACGAGGCGGCCGACGCGAGCGGGCCAATGCCGTCGCATCGTCATTCCCTCTACTACTTCGACGGACTGGGCGGCGGCGCCGCGCCCGAGGTCTCGAGCCACGCCGTGAGGCCGTGGATCTCGTCAACGGTGACGCGCCCGTCCGCGAGGGCGCCCGTCACCTGGGACTGCCACGCCTGGACCGTCGCGGGCTGCGTCTTGCCGGACTTCGCGCGCTCGGCGAACGCCGTGAGGGCCGCCCGGAAGCGCTCCTTCTCGGCTGGCGTCACCTCGGGCACCGAGGCCGCGACGACCTGGTCGCCGATCTTCTCGAACGCGAGGCCCATGAGCTTCTTCGCGTTCGAGAGGACGAAGAGCAGCCCGACGATCACGAGGACGGACGCGCCGGCGCAGCCCACGAGGCTCCACTTCAGGCATCCGGCCCGGCGCGTGCGCGCGGCCTCGTCCTCGAACGGAAGCGTCGTCGGGAGCTTCGGGATCAGCGGCGCCGGCACGGGCGGCGGTGTGCTCTCGGTCATGCGTCCTCCGCGGGCGCGACGGTACCACGCGTTTCGCGCGTGCGAGAATGGGCCGTGAGCGCACGCCGCGCCGCGGCCCTCGCCGTTCTCTTCGTCCCCGTCCTTCTCGTCGCGGGCCTCGGGGTCGGCGCCGGGTACGGCCTTTCGCGCGCGATCCGGATCCCCAAGGTCTCCGAGCTCGCGACGTACCGCCCCGACATCGTCACGGAGATCCGGGGCGCGGACGGATCGACGATCGCGCGCTTCGCGATCGAGCGGCGCGTCCTGATCGAGCGGAAGGACATCCCCGACGTGATGGTCAAGGCCCTCCTCGCGGCCGAGGACGCGCGCTTCTACGACCACAGCGGGATCGACCTCATCCGCATCGGCGGAGCGGCCCTCAGGGACATCGCGACGCGCCGGATGTCGCAGGGCGCCTCCACGCTCACCCAGCAGCTCGCGCGCGCCGTGTTCCTTTCGCCCGAAAAGACGATCGCCCGCAAGGTGAACGAAGCGTTCCTGACCGTCGAGATCGAGCGCCAGTACTCGAAGGACCAGATCCTCACGATGTACCTGAACCAGATCCAGTTCGGGCACGGGAACTACGGGGTCCAGGCCGCCTCCCGCTGGTTCTTCGGTCACGACGCGAAGGCCCTGACGCTCCCGGAGGCCGCGCTCCTCGCCGGGATCATCCAGCGCCCCGCGTTCTACTCGCCGGTGCGGAACGCGCCTGCGGCGAAGACCCGCCGCGACTTCGTCCTCCGCCGCATGCGCGAGGAGGGCTACATCACCGAGGGGGAGCGCGCGGCCGCAGCCGCCTCGCCGATCGAGGTTTCGAAGGGAACGCGAGAGTCCACGGTGGGTCCGTACTTCTGCGAGGAGGTCCGCCAGTACCTCGAAAAGCAGTACGGAGAGACCGAGCTCTATCGCGAGGGCCTGCGCGTCGACTCGACGCTCGACCCGCGCTTCCAGCGGTGGACCGAGGACGCGCTGCGCTGGGGCCTCAGGCGACAGGACCGGCGCTCCGGGTTCCGCAAGCCGCGCAACCTCGTCGCCGAGGGCCTCGACCCCGAGACGTGGAAGGACCCGAGCTGGGCGGACGGCTCCGCGCCCGCGGACGTCATGACGGCCGTCGTCCTCTCGGCGTCGAAGACGGGCGCCGAGGTGCGCGTCGCGGACAAGCGCTTCGCGCTGCCCGCCTCCGCGTTCGCCTGGACGCGCGCGGGAAGCCCCGCGAAGGCCGTGACGCGCGGCGACGTGATCCAGATCGAGACGCTCACGAACGACGGCGGCAAGACGGAGGCGATCGTGGCCCAGGACCCGAACGTCGAGGGCGCCGCCGTCATCCTCGAAAATGCGACGGGCGCCGTCCGCGCGCTCGTCGGGGGCTACGACTTCAACCGTTCGAAGTTCGACCGCGCCGTCCAGGCGCTGCGGCAGGTCGGCTCGGGGTTCAAACCGGTCGTCTTCCTGACCGCGATCGAGCAGGGCTTCACGCCCGCCGACACGGTTCTCGACGCGCCGATCTCGATCATCATCGACCCGAAGCAGGAGCCCTGGCAGCCGCAGAATTTCGAGCGCGAGTACCACGGGATCATCACGTACCAGTACGCGCTCGAGCACTCGATCAACCTCGCGACCGTGCGCATCGACCTCCTGGTCGGGACGAAAACGGTCATCGAGACGGCCCGGCGGCTCGGGATCCGCCAGAACCTCCTCGCCTACCCGTCCCTCGCGCTCGGTGCGTTCGAGGTGACGCCGCTCGAGATGGCCTCCGCCTACGCGTCCGTCGCGGCCGGAGGCCTCGTTTACAAGCCCGCGTTCATCGAGAAGATCCGCAACGCAGACGGCGTCACACTCGAACAGTGGACACCAGAGCCGAAGGAGGCGACGTCCCCCGCCTCGGCCTACGTTCTGCTCGGGATGATGCGGGGCGTCACGCAGCGCGGGACGGGCGCGGCCGCGGCGAAGCTCGGCCTGAACCTCGCCGGGAAGACGGGCACGACGAACGACTACTCCGACGCGTGGTTCATCGGGATGACGCCGAAGTACACGATCGCGGTCTGGATCGGCCACGACGCGCGAAGGCCTCTCGCGGGCGGCACTCACGCGCAGGGCGCCGAGGTCGCCCTGCCGGTCTTCATGAAGATCGCCGAGCGGATGAAGGCTGCGGGGATCCTGAGCCCGGCGGACGACTTCGACATGCCGCCCGGCGTCGTCCTCGTGCCCGTCGACGAGGCGACCGGCTACCGCGCGACGCCGAGCTGCGCGAAGACCGTCCTCATGGCGTTCGTGAACGGGACACAGCCGACGGAGATGTGCGGCGACCAGCCGCACGCCGTCGCGAGCCTCCCGCAGTACCTCCAGCGCGCGATCTACGCCCCGAAGCGCGGCGAGGCGAAGGGCGACGAGGTCACGCTCACGGACGCCCCGAAGCTCGCCGCGCCGCCATCGATGCCGAAGCCCGCCAAGGACGGCGGGCCGCCCGGCTGAGGAGTCACCTCAGCCCTTCGACGACGTAGAGGTCCGACGTGAGGACGCGCTGGTACGTGTAGGCGTAGGCGGATCCGTCCGGCGCAAATGCGAGGTCGGGCAGACTCGGAATGCTCGCGGAATCCGGCGGCGTGAGGGTTTTCCACCTCTTGCGCGCGAGCGTCGTCACGTCGAGCGTGTAAATCTCACGCCCTTGCCCCGGGCTCGGACGGACGTAGAGTGCGCGGCCGTCGGGAGTCCAGCCGAGCGGATCGTCGTACTCGGTCCCGACGAGCGGACGAACGGGGCCGCCCTCCAGCGGCAGGATGCCGAGAACGGATGTGTCGGCGGACCAGCACACCGCCGACCGTCCATCCGGAGAGAGAAGGCCGGCCGTGCCAAGCAGCGTCTCGGGCGAGACCGGCCGCGGAGGGGCGGGCGGCTCGACCACCCAGTGGCGCATTGGCCTTCCCTTCTCGGAGCCGTGCACGAATATCCCCTTCCCGTCCGGAAGGAACGAAGCGTTCTCGACTTCGGCGATCGGTCCGAGCGCGACCGGGACCGGCGTTCCGGCGCCCACGGGCGCGATCGTGAGGCCCTCTCCCGTGCGCAGGAGAACGCGGGTCGCGTCCCTCGAGAGGGCGAGCGCCTCGCCATCCGCGAGGCGCACGGCGGGCGAGCCGTCCGTCTTCCGGAAGAACGCCTGGGGCCGTTCGCCCATCGCCTCCCCGGCCTCGTTGAAGAGAATCGCGTTGCCCCCGGCCGCGACGGCGACGATCCGCGAGCGGTCGAACCACGAGAGGTCCGTCTCCGCCTTGTCTCCGAGGCGCGAGAACATGATCCCGCGCACGCTTTCCGCGTGCTCGATCAGCATCCGTCCGTCCGGGAAAACGTCGTGGACGAAAAGAGATCCCGTCGAGCGATAGAGGGTCCGGACCCTCCCGTCGAGATCGACGGCCCTGAGCGCCGCATCCTGCCGGTCGCGGCCACCGAAGTACACGATCTCGCGGCCCGACGTGCTCCAGGCAAACCGCCCCGAAAACACGGCCATCGGACCCAGGAGCGTCCGGACCTTCCCGGCGCGATCGACCACCCGGAGCGAAGAGCGATCGTTCTCCTCCTCCAGTTCGAAGGCCACGCGCGAGCCGTCCGGAGAAACGCGCAAAAAACCGATCCGGTTGGGCGACTCGTAGAGGAGCTTCCCCTCCGGCATCTCGATCCGTCGGCCCCCTCCGTCGCGGGTCCGGATCACGGCCAGGTCCTTGCCGTCCGGCGTCCAGTCCGCGTCCGTGACCTCCTCGAGAAGCGGGCGCGGCGCGCCGCCCGAGAGCGGCACGCGGGAGAGCGTCGCCCAACGGCTGTTGTCGTTCAGGCCCTCGCGCGACAGGATCGCGAGCTCGCCGCCGCTCGAGACGGAGGCCACGGTCGCGTTCGGAAGGCCCAGCGGACGCGACTCCGGGCCCTCCGTCCTCACCGTGAAGACCTCCGAAGGCGCGCCGCCCCAGGCGGCGCCGTAGACGATCGTGCGGCCGTCGGGCGCGAACCGCGCCGAGAGGATGTTCCCCCTGCGGAACGTGAGGCGATGGAACGTCGGCGGCGCGGGGGCTGGCCGCTTCCACAGCAGGGCGCCCGCGGTGACGCCGATCCCGAGGCACGCGGCCGCCGCGAGGACGACGCCGAAGCGCGGCGCGCGGATCGCGATCCGCGAACCCGGCGCCGGCGACGGCCCCGACGACGCCGTCGAGAACGACTCGAGGTCGAACGCGAGGTCGTGTGCGGAGTGGGCGCGCTCGTCCGGGCTCTTCTCGAGGCAGTGCCGCACGACCCGCTCGAGGGCGGGCGGGATCGTCCGGTTCGTCGCGGAGAGCTCGGGGGGGTCCTCGCGAAGGATCGCCGAGACGGTGTCCGCCGCCGTGTCGCCGCGGAACGCTTTGCGTCCGGACAGCATCTCGTAGAGGACGGCGCCGAAGCTGAACAGGTCGGTACGGTGGTCCGCCGGCAGGCCGCGGAGCTGCTCGGGCGACATGTACCCGAGCGTCCCGAGGACCGCCCCGGGCTCCGTGCCCTTGGACTGCGTCGGGAGGTTCGTGCCGCCACTGCCGATCGCGCTTTCGATGCTCTTGGCAAGGCCGAAGTCGAGGATCTTGACGCGCCCGTCCTTCGTGACGAAGAGGTTCTCGGGTTTGAGGTCGCGGTGGACGACGCCCTTCTCGTGCGCGGCCGCGAGGCCCCGCGCGATCTGCGCGCCGAAGTCCACGGCCTTGCGCACGGGCAGCGCGCCTCCGGCGAGGCGCGCGCGGAGCGTCTCGCCCTCGAGGAGCTCCATCACGAGGACGGGAACGGAGCCGGACGAAGAGAGAGCGAGACCGGGGATTTCCTCGAATGAATGGACCGCGGCGATGCCCGGGTGATTCAGGCTCGCCAGAATGCGTGCCTCGCGCTCGAAGCGCGCCTTCCTCTCTTCACCTTCCAGGAAATCCCTCGGCAGCACCTTGACCGCGACCTCCCGATCGAGGCGCGGGTCCCTGGCCCTGTAGACCTCTCCCATCCCCCCGGCGCCCAGCGGGGCGAGGATTTCGTAGAACCCGAGACGGGTGCCCGGCGCGAGCGTCATGAGATCGTGTCGCGATTGTACGGGAGGGGAAAGCCGGGGAGTTCGGACCGGGGATTGCTCAGAAGGTGAAGAGGGGCGGCGGCGGTCGCCACGGCCCGCCGGCGCCACGCGGGCCGCCGCTCTCTTTCTTGACCTTCTAAGAAGGTCCTTCTCTTTTCCGAACTACTGGGAGATCGGAAGGACCTCGACGATGACGGCGACCGTCACGTCCTTGTGGATCTTGACGTGCACCGTATGCGAGCCGAGACGCTTGATGGGCTCCTCGAGCTCGACGCGCCTCTTGTCGATCGTGATCCCCTTCGCGGCGAGGCCGTCGGCGACCTCCGCGGCCGTGACGGAGCCATAGAGGTGGTCGCCCTCGCCCGCCTTCTTGTGAAGGACGATCTTCGTCCCCTCGACGGACTTCGCGATCCCTTCGGCCTGCTCTTTTTCCTTCGCGACGCGGGTGTCGTAGCGCTTCTTCTCCTGCTCGAGGCGCTTCACGTTCCCGGGCGTCGCCGGGTAGGCGAGCGTCTTCGGGAGCAGGAAGTTGCGGCCGTAGCCGTCGGCGACGGTCACGACGTCGCCCCGGTGTCCGAGGCCCTTCACGTCGTCGGTCAGAACGAGTTTCATCGCGGAACTCCTAAGTTCTTCATGTGTTCCACCGGTCTCAGAAGCCGGGCGGCCCTCCTTCGGCCGGAGGAATCCGGTCGAGCCTCGCCCGGACGTCGACGAACTCGTCGAACAGTCCTCCGAGCGCGAGAAGGAAGGGGAACGGCATCTGAAAGACCAGCGCGTAAACGAGCGCCCGGCCCAGAAGGCCGGCTCTTCCCCGGTCGAGAAGAGCGCGGATTATGGCGAGGCCTCGCAGAAAAAACAAGACGGAGAGCGGCAGCAGGATGTCCACGGCGGGCCTGCGCAGGTCGGGACCCGCGAGAGCGGCGAGGACGCCCACCGGCACGAACAGGGCGGCGGCGGCGAGCGGCGTCCGGAAACGGCTGAAGGAGGCGTCTTCCCAGTCGGCCGCGGCGATGCCGCTCGCCCGCGCGAATCCGTACACGACGAGGGCGGCGTGCCCCATCGCGACCGCGAGGACGAGGCCGGGGAGCTGGTCCCGGAGGGCCAGCCGGAATATCTCGAAGAGCCGGGAGACCCATGCGACGGAGGACTCCCCCCAGCCGCTCGAGCGGTAGTTTGCGACGAGCTCCGGGACCGCTGCGGCCCAGCGGGCGGCCACGACTTCGCCGGGGTCGCTCCCGGTCGCGACGCCCATGCCGAGAAGCGCCGCGAGAGCGCCGACGCCCGTGACCGCGAAGACGACGAGGAGCGCGCGGTCGCGGCGCAGCCCGCCCTGGCCCGTGACGTAGAGCGCGGCGGCCGGCAGCGAGACGAACGCCACCGCGAGAACGAACGCCGGACCGGCGGCCCCGGGCGCGAGGACCGCGCCGAGGAGAAGCGCGAGAGGCGGCGCGCAGGCGGGAAGCAGGAACCCCCACGCGGAGCGCTCGGCCGTGAGCGCGGCGACGCCGAGGCGTCCGGCCGCGAACGGCAGAAGGAAGACGCCGAAGGGCGGCGCCGCCGCGGTCACAGCCGCGGCGAGCGCCCCCCAGAAGGCGGAGAACGATTTTCTAATCAGACACGTACGGGAGCAGCGCCAGGTACCGCGCGCGCTTGATCGCGGTCGCGAGCTTGCGCTGGTAGAAGGCGGACGTGCCGCTGATGCGGCGCGGGAGGATCTTGGCGCGCTCGGGGACGAACCCCGCGAGGAGCTTCACGTCCTTGAAGTCGATGTAGCCGATCTTCTCGACCGTGAACTTGCAGACGCGCTTGCGGCGGACGAAGAACTTCTTCTTGGCGGGCTTGCGAACGGGTGCGGCCATTGCGGGCTCCTACTCGCGCCCTTCCGCGGCCTCGGGAGCCACGGGAGCGGCGGGGGCGGCCATCGGCGCGTCCGAGATCTCGGGGCGCGGGCGGCGCGGCTTGGTGTTGCGGGCGACCTTGAGGCCGTGCTTGACCTCTTCGTCGATGCGGACGGTCAGGAATCTGAGGATGTCCTCCGAGAGGCGCAGCTTGCGCTGGACCTCGGCGACGCAGGCGGACGAGCCGCGGAACAGGAAGTTGTGGTACGTCGCCTCGTTCTTCTTTTTGATCGTGTAGGCGAGGCGGCGGCGGCCCATCGTCTCGTCCTTCTCGATCGTCGCGCCCTGGTCGACGAGGAGCTTGCGGAACTCCTCGACGACGCCCTGGGCGCCTGCTTCGTCCTTCTCGGGGACGACCAGGAAGACCATGTCGTACTGTCGCTGCGGGATCGGGGTGGCCACGGGGTGTTCCTCCTTCTGGATCGCGGCGGGAGAGCCCGTCGCGAGGCGCGGCTGTGGACCTCTGGTCCGGCGCCGAGCCAAGGTTGATTCAGTTCGCCGAAGCGGATTCCTCGGGCGAACGGTTGAAGCGGTTCATGGCGGCGTCGACGCCGTCGGTGACGATCATGGTGAGCGCGTCGCAGGCGGCGCCGATCGCGGCGTCGATCGCGGGGCGCTCCTTCTTCGAGAAGCGGGACAGGACGTACGCGTCGAGCGGCTCGCCGGGCTGGAAGTTCTCTCCGCGCACGCCGAGGCGGAGGCGCGGAAACTCGCTCGTGCCGAAGCAGTCGATCACGGACTGGAGGCCCTTCTGGCCGCCCGAGGAGCCCGACCGCCGGATCCGGATCGTCCCGACCGGCAGCGCCGTGTCGTCCGAGACGACGACCAGGCCGTCGAGCGGGACGTCGTACTTGGCCGCGAGGCCCTTCACGGACTCCCCCGACGCGTTCATGTACGTCTGGGGCTTCGCGACGAGGACGGGGCGGTCCCCCACCCGGACGCGCCCGGTGAGGGCGCGGCAGTCGAGCCGGTCGAGGCGCGGCGGACCGCCGGCGGCCTTCTCCGCGAACGCCTGCACGACGTCGAAGCCGACGTTGTGGCGCGTCCCGGAATACCGGTCGCCGGGGTTGCCGAGTCCCACCACGAGGAAAAGGCCGTCCGTGCTTATTTCTTGTCCTTCTTCTCGGGTTTCGGGGCGGCGGCGGGGGCCTTCGCTCCGGCCGCGGCAGGCTCGGCGCCCTCCTCGTCCTTCTTGCCCTTCTTGATCACCTCGGGCTCGGCGGACGGGGCCGCTTCGGCGCCTTCGGCGCCCGGAACGGCGGCGACGGCGGCGACGACTTCCTCGGCCTTCGGCACGCCGACGTGCGCGATGACGCGGCCCGGGCTCTCGAGGACCTTGATCTTGTCGCCGACCTTGAGGTCGGAAACGCGGAAGGAGTCGTGGACCTTCATCTCGCTGACGTCGATCTTGATCGACTCCGGGATGTCCGCCGGGAGGCACTCGATGAGGACCTCGTGCGTGACGATGTTCAGGATGCCGCCTTCCTTGACGCCCACCGCGATCCCGACGACCTCGACGTCGCTCTTGACGCGGAGCTTCTTGTCGAGGAGGACGCGGACGAAGTCCACGTGCAGCATGTGTCGCGTGACCGGGTCGAGCGCGAGGTCGCGGATCATCACGTGCCGCTGCTGGTCCGTGCCCTTGAGCTGCAGCTTGAAGATCGCGTTGCCGTGCAGGCCCTTGTTCAGGAGATTCGAGAGGGTCTTGCGCGGGACCTGGAGCGACCAGGTGTCCATCCCCTTGCCGCCGCCGTAGAGCACGGCGGGGATCAGGTCGGCTGCCCGGAGGCGGTTCGCGGCGTTCTTGCCGGTGGCGTCCCTCTTCTCGACTTCGACGACGATGTTTTCCTGGAGCATGGTTCCTTTCTTCGGGCGCACGGTCCGGGAGGAATTTCCCGGGCGTGCGGTCCGGCCTGTGGCCGAAAAATCAGACGAACAACGAGCTGACGGAAGCTCCCTGGTGAATGCGCTGGATCGCCTCGGCGAGGAGCGGGGCGATCGAGAGCGGCGTCAGGAGCGGGCAGCGGGCGAGCTTCTCCTCGAGGGGAACCGTGTTCGAGCAGAAGATCCGCTCGATCGGGCTGCCGTTGATGCGGTCGATGGCGGGGCCGGAGAGGACGGCGTGGACGCAGCCCGCGAAGATGCGGCGCGCGCCGGAGTCCTTGAGGGCGATGACGGTGTTGATGAGCGTCCCGGCCGTGTCGATGATGTCGTCGACGACGATCACGTTGCGGTCTCGGACGTCGCCGATGACGTGGAGGATCTCGACCTCGTTCTTCCCCTTGCGCCGCTTGTCGACGATCGCGAGGCCGGCGCCGAGGCGTTTCGCGAAGGCGCGGGCGCGCTCGACGCCGCCGGCATCCGGTGAGACGACCGTGAGCGGATCGAGGCTCGCGTCGCGGATCGCGTCGAGGAGGACCGGCGCCGCGAAGAGGTGGTCGACCGGGATGTTGAAGAAGCCCTGGATCTGCGCGGCGTGCAGGTCGATGCAGAGCGCGCGATCCGCGCCCGCGGCCGTGATGAGGTCGGCCGAGAGCTTCGCCGTGATCGGGACGCGGGGCTTGTCCTTGCGGTCCTGCCGCGCGTACCCGTAGTACGGGAGCACGGCCGTCACGCGCGACGCCGAGGAGCGCTTGAAGGCGTCGAGCATGATCAGGAGTTCCATGATGTTGTGGTTCGCCGGCGGGCCCGTGGGCTGGACGATGAAAACGTCCGCGCCGCGGACGTTCTCGTCGATCTGGCAGTAGTTCTCGCCGTCGGAGAAGTTGTAGAGCGTGACCCGGCCGGCCTCGCGCCCGAGGTTGCGGCAGATCTCGCCCGTGAGCGCCGGGTGGGCCCGGCCGCCGAAGACTTTCAGATCACCGTAGGCGAATCGTTCCATCTACTTCTTCGTTCCGCCCGTCCGGGGGCGCGGAAAATGGCTGGGGAGGGAGGATTCGAACCTCCGGTAGGCGGTTCCAAAGACCGCTGACTTACCACTTGTCGACTCCCCATCCGGAAGCCTCACGTGGATTCTCGCGCAGACGGGTCTCATCCGCGTTGCACGAGCCGGACAGGAGCCGCGCGGCGCGCGAACTCGGCCCGGGAAACGGTCTTCACGATCGCCATCCTCGCCTTCGTCTCGTTTCCGATCCCCTCGAGCGACGCCATCGCCCGCGAGGCTTCTTCCTTCGTCCCGAACGTCCCGAAGACCGTCGAGCCGCTCCCGGAGAGCCGGGCGCTGCGCGCACCCGCCCCCGCGAGTGCGGACCGGATGCGGCGCAATTCCCCCCTGAGAGATTCCGCCGCCCGCTCGAGGTCGTTCCGCTCCGGCCCGCCACCAGTCTCGGAGCCGGAAACTTTAGTGGCAGAAGGACTTCCCGTCAAGGCGCGCGCCTTCACACGGGCGTAAACCTCTGCCGTGGAAAGGGAAAAGGGCGGAAAGACGAGGAGGAGCCACTCCTCCGGGCCGTCCGGCAGGGGCGTCAGGATCTCGCCGCGCCCACGGCCGCGGGCGCGGCCGCCGAGGAGAAAGAAGGGAACGTCCGAGCCGAGAGAGGCTGCGAGCTCGTGCAGCTCCGCATCGGCCGGCGACAGCTTCCAGAGGGAGACGAGCCCGCGCAGCGCCGACGCAGCATTCGAGCTGCCGCCGCCGAGCCCACCGCCGATGGGGATTTTCTTCGAAAGGTGAATGCGGGCGCCGCGGCGCACCGCGAACTTCTCGCGCAAGACGTGCGCGGCGCGGAGGATGAGGTTCGAGGAGTCCGCAGCGAGCTGTCCCGCCGCATTGCCTTCGATCGTCAGAGAGACATCCTCCTCGGCTCCTTCCCCCTCTTCACCTTCTGAGAAATTCAGCGTGTCGAAAAGATCGATGCTCTGGAAAACGGTGTCGAGCTCGTGGTAGCCGTCTGCCCTCTTCCCGAGGACGCGAAGGTCGCGATTGACCTTCGCGAACGACGTGACGCTCAGGCCCGAACGGTCCCCGCTCACCTCGGCGGAACCTCTTCGCCGGCGGGCCAGGGGCCGTAGCTCTCGAGGGTGAGGACCGCGCGGCCGTCCCGGCCGTTCGCCTCGATGCGCCGCGGAACGCCCTCTCCGGGCTGGAGCTTCACGACCTCGCCGTTCGGGAACGAGAGCTCGATCGGCGTCCCGTGCTCGTCGAGAAGCACGAAGCGCTTCGTGTCATCGATGCGGAAACGCAAGCCTCTCGGTGTTTCTTCGAAAGCTGACGGGGCCTTGGCAGACGGCGGCGGCGCGCCCAGGATGCAGGCGACGGCGTCAGCCGCCGACAACCGTTTGGCGAGCGGCGAGCCTTCGTCCTCTGCTTCGGCGCCGCCCCCGCCCTCTTTCACTCGAAGAATCCCTCCCCTTCCGCCGCCCGCGATCGGCGCCGACGCCCGCCACGTGAGCGTTCCGCTCGCCCCGTCCCACCATACGGAGAGCCAGCCGCGTCCGACCGCTCCGACCTTCGGGGACGCTTCCGCCTTGAAGAGCGCCTTGAAGCGGCGGGAGGGATCCCACGCCCTGATGCGGCCGGCGTCGTACGCAGCGAGGACCGAGGAGGGGATTTCTTTGGAAGGTGA
>Ga0335071_10005707_pt1 | contig 12905 bp, 8 predicted proteins | sample Lox_Sample_15_FD_206724 | JGI IMG/M metagenome (GOLD analysis project Ga0335071, IMG submission 206724) | Soil microbial communities from Loxahatchee National Wildlife Refuge, Florida, United States - Lox_Sample_1.5 | ecosystem: Environmental > Terrestrial > Soil > Wetlands | place: USA: Florida...
AGGCTTTGAATTCCGGGCCCGGTTTTTCTGTTGATTTCACACCCGCTATTTTAGATTGGCGGAAGCTGTGGGACAATACGTGTTTCTGGCAATTGCCCGTTTGAATGCAAAAGGAGTCGGCATGGATGAGCTGGACAAAATCCGGAACCAGATCAACTCAGTGGACGAGCGCATTCTTGAGGCGCTGGCGGACCGGCGGAAGCTGGCTGAACAGATCATTCAGGCCAAAGGAGTCACTGGAACTCCGATCCGGGATTTCTCGAGAGAAGAGCAGCTGTTAGCGGACCTCATTGCCAGTGGGCGCAGCCGGGGACTGGATGCGCACCTCGTGACGCGCGTCTTTCACGAAATTATCGACGACTCGATCCGATCCCAGCAACTCCATCTCCTCGATTACGGCAAAACCGGCATGAATCGCGTCGCTTTCCAGGGAATTGAAGGCGCATACAGCGAACTGGCGGGACGCAAGCACTTCGCCCCATACCTGGACCTCACGCTGTTCACAGGCGTCGCTACGTTGGAACAGGTTGTCAACTCGGTCGAGGATGGGGATGTCGACTATGGGCTTCTGCCGGTCGAAAACACTACGGCCGGAAGCATGAACGAAGTCTATGATCTTCTCTCCGTCGCCCAGCTCTCCATCGTCGGGGAAGAAGTGTTGCGCGTGGAACACTGCCTGCTGGCTGTTGACGATGTGCCTCTGGCCAGCATCCGCCAGATTTACTCCCATCCTCAAGCCTTGGCCGAGTGCTTGAAGTTCGTTGCGAAGCTGCCGAACTGCCAGGCGATGCCTTATGCCGACTCGGCGATGGCAGTGAAAAAAGTCAAGGATGAGAAGGATCTGAACGCCGCGGCCATCGGCAGCGAGGAAGCCGGGAAGCTTTATGGTTTGAAAGTCCTGCGCCGCAACATTGAAGACCAGCAGAACAATTTCACGCGTTTTCTAATTCTGGCCAAAAAACCAGCCGCCATCGATCTCCGGATCCCGTGCAAAACTTCGCTCATCATGGCGACTTCCCATGAAGAGGGGTCTCTGCTGAAGGCATTGAGCCTGTTGCACGAATACAAAATCAACCTGACCAAGCTCGAGAGCCGTCCCATCCCCGGGATGCCGTTCCAGTATATCTTCTACATCGATTTCGAAGGAAATATCGCTGAAGCGCGGATCGCGGAGGCGATCGAAAAGCTGAGGTCGGCAACGACTTCGCTCAAGGTTCTCGGGTCGTACCCTACACAGCACCGCGCAAAAACTTCCCCAAGAGTCGAGATTCTTGCCGGTGGCTCGCCCGAAACAGGTCCCGAGCCTGCGGAGCCGCCCGCAGCAAAAAAAGAAAAAGTGGGTTACAAGCTGGCCAGCCGCGAGCACAAACCCGATGACACCATCATCGCGGTGCGCGGCGTTAAGATCGGCGGTCCCGGATTCGTCGTGATTGCCGGGCCCTGCGCCGTCGAGTCGCCTGAACAGATACACAAATGCGCCCGATATGTCCGCGAATGCGGCGGCCAGCTGCTGCGTGGAGGCTGTTTCAAACCGCGTACGTCTCCATACAGTTTTCAGGGCCTGGGCTTTGAAGGGCTGCGGATGCTGTCGGAGGCAGGGAGAGAATATGACCTGCCGATCGTCACAGAAGTCTTATCTCCCGCAGACGTGGAGCCCGTAGCCCGCTATGCGGACATTCTGCAGATCGGCGCCCGAAACATGCAGAACTTCAGCCTTCTGAGCGAAGTGGGCCGTTCCAATCGGCCGGTATTGCTGAAGCGCGGCATGATGTCCACGATGGACGAGTTTTTGAACGCCGCCGAATACATTCTCGATCGCGGGAATCACCAGGTAATTCTTTGCGAGCGCGGCATCCGCACTTTCGAGACCGCAACGCGCAATACGCTGGATCTCGGATCGATTCCGATTCTCAAGCGCTTGACCCACCTCCCGATCTTCGTGGATCCATCGCACGCCGCGGGCAAACGGGAATTGGTAATACCGCTGGCTCTGGCTGCTCATGCGGTAGGACCCCATGGCCTGATCGTCGAGATCCACCCGGAACCGGAAAAAGCCCTGAGCGACGGCCCGCAGGCTCTGCACTTCTCCGAATTCGCCGATCTGATGCGGCGCATTTATCAGGGATAGGCAGGCCGCTTTCTCCCGACAATACGGTCCTCGATTTGGCAGTAAGCGGAATGAGGGATCTCGGCGCAGCAACTCGAAAGCGATACTATCCACGAACGACCGAGTTGGTGCTGCGCTCCTGCTGAATCGTCGACGTCGGGCGCATCCCGTAGTTGTGGCCCGGCAAGACAACGGTATCGCCCGGAAGAGTATAGAGCTTCGTGCGAATCGAATGCTCCAGGTCCGCATAAGACCCGCCCGGGAAGTCCGTTCTTCCAACCGAGTCTACGAAAAGCGTGTCGCCGGTAAAAACCATTCCATCGATATAAAGGCACATGCCGCCGGGCGTATGGCCAGGAGTGTGGATGACTTTGAGGGCCACATTCCCTACGCGGATCAGGTCTCCGTCGGAGACGAAGATATCCGCAGGCGGAGGCTCTTCGGCGCCAAACATATTCAGGATATCGGGAGGCGTTTCCAGAAGACCGGCCGCATCGGCTTCATGAATAACGATCTTGGCTCCGGTCCTCCGGGCCATTTCCCTGTTCCCCATGGTATGGTCGATGTGGCTATGTGTGTTGACGATGTACTTGATGGTTAGATCGTGTGCTCTTGCCTCCTGGAGCAGCAGATCATGATCATCGGAAGGATCTATGAAGAGCCCTTCCCTTGTCTGTTCGTCCGCAACCAGGTAGCTGAAAATACTGAAATTCCCGACCTCAATCTGTCTAATAATCACAATCTCTTCTCCAATCCTCGATCTCATCTCTCATCATACTGCATTCGCCCGCGTTATTCATAATTCATCTTCCGCCGGACCCGCTCAAAGGCTCACAGGTTACAGGTTTCAGGTTGTCGGTTGGAGACCTGGTTGTGCGATTGGGAATCTGCAACCTGCAAACTGCAACTTGCAACCTGCAACCCACCAATTGATTTTCCTGTTCACTATTCCTTGCCGACTGATTTCTGATAGAATGCTAGAGAAGAAAGCAAACGTATGAGAAACAGTCTCTGCAAATATTATTACTACTACTCATATGAGGCCGGCCCCTGAGGGTTGCGTCTTTGCTTTCTTTGCGAATTTCAGAAAGAAAAAACGCGGCCCACCATGAAATTGGCGGGCCGTTCGCATTTATGGAGAAAGAAAATGATCATCATCTGTGAGACAAAAGCAACGGAAACCCAGATCGCCGCTCTGCAGCAGAAAATCCGCGATGCGGGCCTCGAAGTGCACCGCTCCGACGGCGTGGAGCACACGATCCTGGGAGTGGTTGGAAACAGGAACCGGCTGGATATGGAAGCCATATCCATGATGCCCGGCGTACGGGATGTGGTTCTGGTCTCCACTCCCTATAAGCTTGCCAGCCGCGAATTCCATCCTGAAGACAGCGTCGTGCGCGTCGGGGAATCAAGCCTTGTCGGGGGCATGGAAGTTGCCGTCATGGCCGGCCCGTGCGCCGTTGAAAGCGAAGAACAGATCGAGGCCAGCGCCGCATTTGTGGCTGCTTGCGGGGCGCAGATTTTGCGCGGAGGAGCGTTCAAGCCGCGCTCATCGCCGTATTCTTACCAGGGTTTCGGCGTGGAAGGGCTGAAATTGCTTCGGCAGGCGGCCGACAAGCACGGTCTGGCCGTCGTGACGGAAGTAATGACGATTGAGCAGATCGAGGTGATCTCAAAGTACGCAGACCTGCTTCAGGTCGGCGCCCGGAATATGCAGAATTATCCTCTTCTTACAGCGCTGGGGCACGCGGGAAAGCCCGTTCTGTTAAAGCGCGGCATGGCAGCCACTATTCAGGAATGGCTGATGAGCGCCGAATACATATTGACCGAGGGGAATCCCGACGTTATTTTGTGCGAGCGCGGCATCCGCACTTTCGAGACTGCGACACGCAATACCCTGGACCTCTCCGCAGTTCCCGTGATCAAGCATTTGTCTCACCTGCCGATTATTGTGGATCCAAGCCATGGCGTCGGCAGCCGCAGATTCGTTGCTTCTATGGCAAGAGCGGCGGTGGCGGCCGGTGCTGACGGCATTATGATCGAAATCCACCCGAATCCGGACAAGGCTCTTTCCGACGGCCCCCAGTCCCTGAATTTTGAAGAATTCGGTCTCATGATGAACCGGTGCCGCATCATCGCAACCACAGTCGGCAAACGCCTCGGCAAGGCAAAGTGAGGAGAAAATGAAGATCACGATTATCGGATGCGGATTGATTGGCGGATCGATGGCGCTGGCACTCAAACGACGACGGCCGGACATTGCCGTTACCTGCCTTGATTTGCCCGAGCGCCTCCCGGCAATTCGAGAAGCGGGGATTTCAGAGCAGGTTGGGACGCTCCAAGATATTGCGTCTCACATTCCCGAGAGCCAAATCGTTATTCTCGGCACACCGGTGCAGACAATCCTCGAAACCATCGCCAGCCTCCATCCGTTTCTCCGGGAGCACACGGTGGTTACAGATGTCGGAAGCACCAAAAAGCGCATCATGCAGGAAGCACAGGGGCTGTTGCCCCGGGGCGTTCATTTCATCGGTGGCCACCCGATGGCAGGCTCCGAGCGGTCGGGGGTGGAGGCCGCCGACCCGCTTCTGTTCAGCGATAGAGTGTATGCGCTCTGCCCCTACCCAGACACACCGCCGGATGCCCTGCTTGCTCTCATGGATCTTGCCGAGAGTCTCTTGGCGCTTCCCATTACCATTGACCCGGATGAGCATGACCGGATCATGGCCATGGTCAGTCACCTGCCACAACTTATCTCCGTTGCGCTGATGCATACCGCCATGGCCCGAGACGCGGAGCATGCGATGCTTGACAAGCTCGCGGGCCGCGGATTCCTCGATATGACGCGACTCGCCGCTTCGGACTTCGGAATCTGGCAAGGCATTCTGGAAACCAATCGGGAGGCGATCGGCGAGGCTGCATCGCAATTCGCAAATAATTTATCCCTCTTGAGCGGAGGAACTCTGGATCGCAATGCGGAGCTTGTGTGGGAACAGGCCGGCAAACGCAGACGGAAAATGGGTCCCGAGAGCCTCTCGAGGCCGCGGAAAAATGATTTGCGCAGCATGATCGATCGCTACGACAAACAGATCCTCGCTGCGCTGGGACATCGCATCGAAATTGCCCGCAGAATCGGCAAGCTGAAAGCCAACCAGGCAGCGCCCGTCGTAGATCCCGATCGCGAACGACGCATGATGGCGCCGCGAAGGGAGTGGGGAAAATCCCTGAGCCTCCCGGAGGATCTGGTTGAGGAGCTCTTTGCCGTGATCCTGGCACACAGTTCCCGCATCCAGGCGGTCAAATCCTGATGATTCCGGAAACAGGAATCATAGCTCGGCGGGATCGGATTTCGGGCAACAGACTATTGGTTACAGGTTAGGAAGACCCGCCCTGCAGCATGCAACCTTTAACCCAGATTGCAACATATGCGCTTCATCCTACGCGGAAATTGCTGGATTTCCGAAACATCGGCCGCTCTGCGGCCAACTTCGGAATCGGGGATTAGCACTCAATATTCATGAAGCGTCTGCGGCGGCGGCGGAAATGCGACGCTGCTGCTATGCTCCGGCGTGGATCGGGAGGATCCTGAGATCCACCAGACCGTTCATCACAAACTGAACGGCGATGGCGGTCAGGACCAATCCCATCAGGCGCATCAGGATGCGGATCCCGGTCTCACCCAGGAATTTTCTGACACGATTTGCGCCGGCCAGCAGGAAATAGGACGCGACTGCCGTAATCATGATCGCGGCAAAAACCGGTATGGCCTGCCACCAGTTCCTGGACTGCCCGATGAGCACCATTACCGTGGAGATTGCTCCTGGCCCAGCCAGCATGGGAATCCCGAGCGGAGTCACCCCGACCTCTTCCTTTACGGCCCCTTCCATACGCTCCTCGGTGACTTCCTGCGTTCCGGATCTTCTTGCCTGAAGCATGTCCATGGCGACCAGAAACAAAATGAGGCCCCCGGCGATTTTGAACGCGGGGAGCGTGATGCCGAAAAGTTTGAAAATGAGCGTCCCTGCGATTGAAAAGATGGTGAGAACCATGAAGCACGTCCACGCGGCCTGGCGTGCCATCTGGCGCCGTTTCTCATCACTGTCCTCGACGGTCATTACCAGGAAGGACGGAATCGTGGCCAGCGGATCCACGATAAAAAATACCGAGCTCAGCGAAACCAGAGAAAATTGAAGAATGTCTTTCAGATCCGCATTCATAGTTTTAACAGATAGCGCGTGCCTGGCCCTTCAACCATCGCCCATACTACACTAGCCTCTTCCTTTCTTTCAATGAAGACAAATTCCTGGGCTCGTTGCGGAGCGCCCCGCCCTGAGTCAGGTTCGGAGCCCGATTGTTTGAGTTTGAGGGGATGGATATCGAGTGGTGCGGTTTGATACACTTATATCATGAAATGTGTGCGTGTCCTTAAATCCGTCGGACCCTCGAAATTGCATTCCCGGCTTCCCGCATCGCTCTGGTTGGCATTTGCGGTCGTGGCGCTGACGGCCATGCTTCTGGGGGCGGGATGTGGCGGCGCTGCGTCCTCATTCGAGGGGGGATCATCCCAAAACGCGGCCAGTTCACTCAAAAGGGAGGCTTCCAATAAATCCATGGACGGCAAAACTGACTTGAAGCTGGCAACGTTTGGCAACGGGTGTTTCTGGTGCTCCGAAGCGATTTTTCAGAGACTCAAAGGCGTGGAAAAAGTGATGCCGGGATATTCGGGAGGCCATGTCGACAACCCCACCTACGAACAGGTGTGCACCAGCACAACCGGTCACGCGGAATCGATCCAGATCACCTATGACCCTGCCCAAATAACGTATGACGAGTTATTGGAGGTTTTCTGGAAAACCCACGACCCCACTACCAAGAACCGCCAGGGCAACGACATTGGACCGCAGTACCGCTCCGTCATCTTTTATCACGACGCCGAGCAGAAAAGGCTGGCGGAATCCTACAAGGCAAAGCTGGATGCAGAGAAAATCTGGGACCGCCCGATCGTAACCGAGATCGTTCCGTTCACGAAGTTCTGGCCCGCGGAGGACTATCATCGAAATTACTACAACAACAATCCTTCGAAAGGCTATTGCAATCTGGTCATTACGCCCAAAGTGGAAAAATTCAAAAAAATCTTTAAGGACCGGCTGAAAACCCCATAAACCGGAACACGGTCTTCCATACAGAACGCGGAATCCCCAAAGTCCGTCTAACCGATTACCTCCCGAGCCACAGCAGACGTTTGCCTTGAGACCCGAACGGGTTCACAGAAAAGTGATGAAAATCACTATTCAAAATTCCGAACGCGCCGAAAATTAACCATATTGCTGTTTAATAAAAGGAGTAGCAAAACATGGGGGCATCATCCCCGATTGAAGCGATGTTAAATTTTGGCAAATATACGCTCCTCGAAAAGATCGGGGAAGGGTATCTGGGATCCGTCTACAGAGGATTTGATCAGGGCCTCAACCGGGCCGTAGCGGTACGGATTCTGTGCGACGGAATGAAGTGGGATTCGAAAATCGAGGAAGCTCTCGATCAGCAGTGCCGCGCACTCGAAGCTCTGAATCACCCTGGCATCGCTTCCGTTTTTGATGCGGGCAAAGAGGGGCAAGCCCACTATATCGTAATGGAGTCTCTGGGCGGAGTCAGCCTTAAAAGCCTTATCGCACAAAAGTCTGCCATGACGGCGGAAACAAAGCTTTCCATCATGATCCAGGTTGCCGAGGGACTGGATTACGCCCATAAAAACGGCATTCTCCATCGCGACCTCGAGCCGGCGAAAATCCATTTGACCGCCGATGGCGCCGCCAAGATCAGGGATTTTGCACTGGCTCATCTGCTGAAGAGGCACCTGCCTCATCCCGCAATCCGCTGGGGTGCGCCCATTTATCTATCGCCGGAACAGGTGCAGCAGAAAGACTGCGATTCGCGCTCCGATATCTTCAGCGCCGGGACAATCTTTTATGAATTGCTCACCTACCGCCATCCCTTCTTCGACCGGGATGGCAATAAGGCTCTCGACAACATCCTGCTGAGCACAGAGATCCCGACTTTCGAGATGTTCCCCGATGAGCCTCCGGGGATATGGCCTATTTTGAAGACTTGCCTGGAAAAAAATCCGAAAGACCGCTACCAGAGCATGGTTGAATTTGCGAGTGCCTGCAGGGATCTGCTGAAAGACATAGCGGAAGACACCCGCCTCATACTGGCGGAATTATATGCCGCCCTCTCCCCTCTGAAGGCAGCGGCAGCACAACCGGGTGCTTCTGAAACCACGACCCGGCTTTTGGAAGACATCCAGATGCTTTTGCGTGGAGAAAAGCAAGTTGACTACGCCTCGCTTGACCGGTTGATGAATGTCCTGCTGGAGCAATACCCGGTCATCCGCGCTGCCGCCGGCGCGCCGTCAACAACGGATTCCGCGGATCTGCAGCCTCCCCTGGAGGAAGCGCAGGCTGCATGCGCAAACGAACCCAGCCCGGTTCCGTTGAATGCGCCGGTTGCAGCAAAGGCGATCGCCACAGCAGATCGACCTCCCGAACCAATCGAGGCGCCAGCCAATTCTTCACCTGCTGTACCGACCGGTCCGGAAATTCCCGCGACACTGCCGACAGAAATAAATCCGGACCATCACGAATTGATGGAACCATTCTTCATAGACGCAGGGGATCTCTCTCCCTTGCCGATGTCGAGCACGCCGCCTCCAATCCCCGAACAGAAGAGCGAAAAGGCGCCGGCCGTGGAGCTAAAACCTGACACCGCTCAACCCGCTGCCGTGGTTCCGAGCTCGCATCACGTCCGGGAAATTCCCGGCGTCTATAAGGCTGCCCCGAAGCCGAAATATCGCAAGACCCGGAAGCGCTCCTATCGAGCCGCCGTCGCATTGCTGGCCGTTCTGGTGCTGGCGGTCGCAGCGTATATTGCCTGTGGCTCCAAGGCAGCTGCAGGCATAGGAAATATCTGGAACGAGCGCATACGGAACTCTCACCCGATTGCAAAAGCCGTTGCTTTCTTTCACGGGAACAATGATCACGGCGTGGTGAGCGCCGCAAGCGCCGATGCTCCGAAGCATCCGGATGCGTCCATCGCGCCGGCCGGATTGGCAAGCGCGAACGGCACAGAGACGATCGCCCCCGGCGCGGAAACCGGAGGCATCGTTCCTTATCCGCCTCAGGATTCCATCACGCGAATTTCCGCCTTAATCAATTCGGGCAAAATGCAGCTCGCTCGGGAGGAGCTGGATAAACTGCAGAAGGCGTTCCCGAGTTCATCCCGGGTGTCCGCATTACGCAAGCAATTGCAGGCGAAGGATGCGAGTGCGCTACAGGAACAAACCCTGAAGGAACAGGAGCAGCTGAATGCCGCGCGAAAGCAAAGGGCCGACGATTGGGACCGTCAGATAACCGCCCTGTTAGCCGGGGGCAAATACAGCGAGGCTGAAAGCGTATTGACTCTCTGGCTGGCGGATAATCCCGGGGATTGGAATGCGCATGAATTCAGCGCAAAAATCTCGGAAATACAGCGCGACCTCAAGTCCTATTCGACGGCAATGGCTGACAGCAGATATCAGGACGCTCTCAACGCACTTGCCGGCGCAGAACGGATGAACCCAACCGACTCCAACCTGGCTGAGCTGAGACGGCAGGCTGAGACCCGAAAGGCAAACGCGAGGGCTTCATTGACCGTTCACCGGCTGGGTCCCAAAGGCGTACTGTATCTGGATGGACGGCCGGTCAGCAATGACGGGGAACTGGAAAACGAGAGCATCCCGATCGGCAGCCATCTGGTCACCGTTGAAAACGGAGGAAACCCGGTTGTCTCCAGACGTCAGGACTTCCTTGACGGCCAGCGCATTGTGCTGGTCCACGATCTGGAGAGGCAGTACCTGCGTGCGATGGTCGATTCGGACCGGGAACTGCTCTCGCAGAGAAAAGCCATGGAGGAAGTGCGCAACTTCGAGGTGGAACACGTACACGGCGCATTCCGCGGCAGTTGCCGGGGCACCCTGGCCATGGATTATCTGGATATCGCCTTCAAGCCCTCGTCGGGATATCACGGATTTCGGGTGCCGTTTAAGATTCTAAAGCTCAGCATCAGCGGGAAATCGATCAACCTGTTCAACGCATCCGACAACACTCTGTTTCAGAGCTTCAAGTTTCACGACGATCAGTCTGCCGCGAAATTCAAACAGTCCTGGGACGAACTCAAGGCATTTGCCCGCCAGGTTGCGGAGAACAAGTAGAAGCCGCGCCACTCGTGGCGGGCCCATCGTCCGCTATTTCGGGGCCGCGACCCGGAATCGCTGCGTCTTCACCCACACATGCTCCCGCTTCAGCACAAAATCCTCGTACGCCGCCTTCAGGACAACCAGGATCCAGAGCTGGCAATAGGTGAAATAGGATATTGCAATCAGTATGATGTTCAGCGGAGCATCCTCTTTTTCGCGCGATAGCGCGATCACGATCTCGAGGATGAAGAGAAAATACGCGAACATCCATACTTCCTTGTACGGTCCCGGGACAGGGATCATCACCAGGCTTGCGAACGACAGTACGAACAGCAGGTCCGACAGGAGGATGGCGACGAAAAAGACGTAATAGACCGCCATCGCATAAAACAGCTCCAGCCCGATCACGCGCGGCTTGATTTTAAATACCCGCATGAAGTATTTCTCGAGCACGTAGTTGTTGCCCCGGGCCCACCGGGTCCGCTGCTTGATCCAGACGCGCAGCGTTTCGGGTTCCTGTTCCCATGTCACGGCATAGGGAACAAACTTGATGAGACGGCCGGCCTGATAGATGCGGATCGACATTTCCGCATCTTCGGTCAGCGCCTGCTCGTCCCAGCCCCCGAGTTCCTCGAGCAGACTCCTGTGGATCAGATAGTTGGTTCCCGGGAGTGTGGACATCCGGAGCATGTGCCATCGGCCCGCTTGCACGATCCATTGAAACGCCAGCGACTCCAGGTTGATGAATCGCGTCAGGAGATTCTTTTTCTTGTTAATGCAGCGAAACTTCCCGATGACGGCTCCCAGTGCAGGGTCCGCAATGAGTTGCCGCGCAAGATGGAGAATGGAATCGGTTTCCGGGAGGTTGTCCGCGTCGAAGATCCCGATGATCCTGTGTTTGCATTCCGCCAGGCCGCGGTTCAAGGCAGCGGATTTCCCCCTGGCGGCAAACTCGGCCGGAACACTGAAAAGGCGGACGCGGGCATCCCGTCGGGCGATCGCGTCCACCTGCTGCGCCGTATCATCCGTGCTCCCGTCGTTGATCACGAGAATTTCCAGTTTATCCGCCGGATAGTTCGACCTCAGCAGCGCCTCCAGCGTGTGGGTAATGACAAGGCCTTCGTTGTGTGCGGGGATCATCAGGGATATTTCCGGCAGCTGAATGTCCTGCTTCTCCAGCGCCACGCGCTGCTTATCCGCCCGGAAGCCGTACAGGTATCCGAGAAAAAATAGAATGAACTGATAGCCGAGCATGAACCAGATAATGATCACGCTGAACACAAACGCATAATTGATCGCAATGTGTGAAAACATCGGGAGTCTCAGGATTGTGATGGTTTCGAGGATGAAGCCGATGCCTTACCGCCGACCGCGCGGCCGATCGCTCTTCTGCCAAGAACAGAAAAATAAATCAGGAGCATCAAGCCACAGGCCACAGCTCCGAAAACGACAATCAGCGTCGAGCCATACAAGCTTGCCCTGTCCAAAATCACGGTGGCGGTGCTGTCCGCAAGAACATCCACATTGTGGCGACCCCTCGGCAGGCGGACACCCCACATGCCGGCATGCGTGCCGACCTGATCCTGATACGGCTGCCCATCCAACAGCATGCCGAAAGGCTCTTTATTGAACAGAGCCACGTTGCGCGTGTTGGAATCGTAAGCGAATCGGAATCCCCGATCGGTGCGCTCGAGGCCGCTTAAATCGCCGGTAAAACGCAAAAGGCGGATATCCAGGATGGAAGTGTCGAACATCGAGAATCTTCTTTCCGCGGCGGTGATGCTGTGCTTTCCTCCGGGGACCAGGATTTCGTTCTCGCCCCAGCCCGGCCAGAGCGTGTTGTCCACTTTGAAATCCTGCCATCTGCCCGGAGTCGCCAACAGCACAGAGTTCTTCGAATCCGTCACCCAGGAATTCCACCGGCGTTCCACCCTGGCATCGCGAGCAAGAACCGCTGCCAGCGACTGCAAATCTTCGAACGGAATCGTCCCTTCGCTGTAGAGACCTACGCGTCCACTGGCGATGGTGGCTTGAGCCAGCGTCTGGGCCAACTCGGATCCTACGGCAAGCTGCGTCGGCGAGTGCGAATAGCGGACATCGCGGTTGCTCACAACGTTGATGTCGAACATCAGACGTCTTCGATCCGGGATTAATTTGAGATAGGTATTCGCAAATTTCGCATATCGATCCGGGCTATCCGCCCAGTAGTGCGCAGGATCCTCCACCTGCAGCGTGAACGGGAATTCATTCATCAACGAAACGATCAGGCGAGAATCCATCCCGGTATCTCGCGTCACTGTCGCGGAGTGGAGACTGTCGAGCATCGTGACAATGATCTCCATGTCTTTCTCCCCGGCGATCGGCGCGACTTTTTCCAGAAGCGAACGATGCCACACGAGGATGCGCTGGGACCGAAAATCGTTGAATCTCTTGAAGGCCCCCGGATTCCGCTGCCAATAATATTCGGATTTGGGCGAAAAAAGCTCCATAGGGTCGAACCCGCTCTGCGCTTTGAACGCGCTGCGCGTTGTCTCTCCCATAGGAAGATAGTTTTTAGGATCTTCGGGG
>Ga0335071_10005708_pt1 | contig 12903 bp, 15 predicted proteins | sample Lox_Sample_15_FD_206724 | JGI IMG/M metagenome (GOLD analysis project Ga0335071, IMG submission 206724) | Soil microbial communities from Loxahatchee National Wildlife Refuge, Florida, United States - Lox_Sample_1.5 | ecosystem: Environmental > Terrestrial > Soil > Wetlands | place: USA...
TACCCAGGTGACTGTGTTCGAAGACACCCCCGGGGGGATCCGGAGCCTTCAGGCAGCTAGGGCCATCCTGGGCCGGGCCGGAATCGAAATCGACGCAAAATACTATGGAATCGCCCAGAAACAAATTAAGATCGAAAGCTTGGCAAGAAACGGCGCATCGGTTTATCCAACCCTGAGAGAAGCGCTCGAGCGAGTCATCGAAGGTCGAGCCAACAGCAGTGTTCCCTAATCACTCTCGATAGGTCAGTATTCCACCCTTGTACTCCACAACCAACAATCCTGCATGATCGAGCCCATGCTCGAGTAAATACCTGGCGTCCAATCCCTCGACCATCCCGGGCAATCCGAACAACATGACCGCGCCGTGGGTCACGAGGATGAATTCGGCCGGGCTTTCCCCAAATTTTCCAGCCAAATCCATCACGAATCGGATAAAGCGGCCCCGGACCGTATTGTACGTCTCGCCGCCCTGCGGGCCTTGGTCCCGTTTCTGGCCGTCCAACCAGGCATCCAGCCAGGATTTGTGCTCGGACCAGGCCTGCGGATCGCCACGCCCTTCCAGGACGCCGCAATCCGGTTCGCGCAATCCGTCCGTCAGCTCCAGCGGGACGGTCAGCGCGGCGGAGAGGCTCTCGCCGGTCTGGCGGGCCCGCAGGATCGGGCTGGCATAGATGCGTGTCAGTGGCTTGCCGCGTAGTCTTTCGGCCAGGGCCTCGGCCTGCAGGCGACCGGCCTCCGTCAGCGGATGCGGCAGGTCCCGGTTGGAGATGATCCGCAGCCGGTTCGCTTCGCTTTCGCCGTGGCGGGAAAAATAAAGCTTCACACGCCTGCTTCCGCTCGGGAGGGCGCCTTACGAATGGTATTTCTTTTCGCCGGCTTCGATGCGCACCGAAAGGCGGTTCTGGGCCGGCGGCAGCGGACAGGACCAATTGTCGTTATAGGCGCAATAAGGATTGTATGCCAGATTGAAGTCGACATGCAGGCGGCCATCGCCGAAGTCTTCCGGCTCCAGATACCGGCCGCCGCCGTAGGTCTCCGCCGGGGCGGTCGCATCGACAAAGGGAATGAAGTAGTTGCCCCCATCCACGGGTATATAGACCTGCAGGACAGCGTGTTGTCCTTTGGCCACGAAGCTGATCTGGCCGGCGCGGAAATACTCCTGCTCGTCGCCGGTCGAAGTCGGCATGCTGACGCGCTCCGGCTGCGGGTCTTTCTCCAAGTCGACGTTGAAGCGCAAGGCGGGATTCTCAGGATAGTAATGAAGCCCATTGAAAGATGCCTTTTGATTGGCGTCCAGAGGCGATTGAGGATGCTCTTTGAAGAAGGCGTCTTTTTCTTTGCGGGATTCAGTCAGTTCGGACATATCCTTGCTCTTTCTATTCTTTCGTGAAAAACACCACCAGCCGCCGGTTGACCTCCTCGGCTTCATCGTGCTGGACCCAGTGGGTGGCATTTTCGAAGTATACCAGTTGGCCATCGTCGCACAATTCGACCGAGCGTTGAGCCATTTCCGGGCTGAGGGCTACGTCATGTTTTCCCCACAGCACCAGGGTCGGGACGCGGACGCGCACATGCGAACGGCGGGAGGAGCGCTCCCGGAAGATCTCCCGATACCAGTTGATCATCGCCGTCAGCGCGCCGGGCTGTTCCCAGGCCTGCCGGTATTCGGCCAAGTCCGAGTCGCTGAAAGTCTTCGCCTTCCCGCTCGAGCGCAGCATGCGTGCCAGGGCCGCGAAATGATGAGCTTGCAGCACCCAGTCCGCCAGGCCGGGGATCTGGAAGAAGCCGATGTACCAGCTTTTGAGCATCTGGCGGGGGGACGAGCGCAGTGTTCTCATCATCACAGCCGGGTGAGGCACGTTCAAGATGGCCAGCCGTCCGACGCGCTCAGGAAAAGCGAGGGCAACCTCCCAGGCCACCGCCGCGCCCCAGTCATGACCCACCAGGGCGGTCTTCCCGATCCCAAAATAATCGAGAAGTCCAATCACATCCAGAGCCAGTTGCTTCGTCTCGTAGGACCGGACGCCTTTGGGTTTGTCGGATAGGCTGTAGCCGCGCTGGTCGGGGACGATGACCCAAAATCCAGCCGAGACCAGCGCCGGGATCTGGTGCCGCCAGCCATACCAGAACTCAGGGAAACCGTGCAGCAGGAGGATCGGCCATCCGTGCGAATCGCCGGCCGTCACGACGTGCAGGCGGATCCCATTCGTTTCGACGAATGCGTGCTCGTAGGCGTCGGCCACGGTCATCCGATCCGCAGCGAACGCATGGACAAGGAACCCATCGTGACCTTTTCAGCAAAGAACTGGACTTGCTCGCCGGGCTCCTTTGCTCCCAGGGCATACAGCAGCGGTTTGTAATGTTCGGCCGAATTGATCGCCAGGGCAGCTTCCCGCCCGGCGTCGTGGTAGCGGATCAATGGCAGGTGGACATCGTCGAGGATCAGCTGCCTGACTTTCGCATCGAATTCGATCGCCCAGTCATAGGCGGTGTCGCTCCATTCCACCATACGCAGGTTGTGGACGATATTTCCGCTGCAAACGATCAGAACGTTTTCTTCACGCAGCTTTTTGAGGGCGCCAGCGAGTTCATAATGTTCCCGGGGACTCTTCTTTATGTCCAGGCTCAGTTGGACAACCGGCACGTCCGCTTTTGGAAACAGGCGGGTCAATACGGACCAGGCGCCGTGATCCAATCCCCATGCCTTATCCAAGCCGAGCGGGAGAGGGCGGACCAGCTCCTGGACCCGTTCTGCTAATTTGGGCGAGCCCGGAGCCGGATAAGTGACAGCGTACAGCTCCGGCGGGAAACCGTAGAAATCATAGATGGTCCTTGGCTTCTCCATCGCTGTGACCTGGGTGCCTTCTGTCTCCCAGTGGGCAGAAATGCACAGGATCGACTCGGGCCTGGGGAGGGATTTGCCGGCTGTGGTCCAGGCCTGGCTGAACTCATTATCCTCGATGGCGTTCATCGGGCTGCCATGCCCAACGAAGAGAATCGGCATCATAACCATAAAAGTCTCCTTACCGATAGAACTTTCAGACAAGTCACGCTCCTGGCGCACCTCGTTTATTTCCCAAATATTCTAACACCGACCGGCGGGTATAGGCGTCGACAGGAAGGTCGAGAGCTTTCTCGGGTTCGATCCAGATATACTCCTCGGCTTCATCGTTCAAGTGCACATCCACTGAATCGGTATAGCAGGCATAATCGAAGAAGATGAAATGCCGGCGCTTCCAAAAGGCCGGATCGTAGACGAATTCCTGCCAGCACAGGAAGCGCAGGTCCCGAACGTCTAGCCCGGTCTCCTCCTTCGCCTCCCGGATGGCCGTCTGCTCGACGCTTTCGCCAAGCTCCACGTGTCCGCCCGGGACGACATACTTACCCGGCCATTTGTGAGATTGAAGGAGCAAAAGCTCGCCTTTCGAATTGAAGATGAAGACCCCGACAGTCGGTTCGGGAAAGATTTGTTCGCTCATTCAATTCCATCCTTCAAGTTGACCGGTTCAGGCTCGAGCCTCACCCAGTCCGCCCGGGAATTCTCACGGACCATGGTCCATGAGAACCTGCAATCATCGCAGCGGAATTGACGCAGCTGCGGCGCATTGGGTACTTCGAACAGCAAGTTCCTCCCCAGGATGGCGACGAGTGGACTCATCATGAGGAAGCCCAAGAAGAACGCCAGGAGCAACAAAATTCCTTCCCAGTCCAATCGACGGAAGATCCTGGGGAGAGCCCCCAGACACATCTGGATAAAAAAGTAAAGGTACCAGCCCACGAGGATCAAGGAAATGAGGACCCGCAAGCCTTTGAAGAATGTGAGCGTCTCCCACGGCCCGGGAGCGCCATCCGTTCGGACCTTTCCCTGGATCGCCAAGGTACCCGGGCGAACATGCGTGGAGCCGCATTGTGGGCAAACAGGAACGAGGCGGGGTCTACGACGAGACATGGGTCAATGGCTGTTTTGGAAGTATTGTCTCAGGAGATCCGAGATATCCGCGCCGGTATGCTGCCGGAGGATGCGAAAGAAATCCGCCGCGGTGGCGCGCTTGCCGGCCATCTGGCCGGCGTAATCCTGCAGGAAAGCGAAGAAAGCCGGATCTCCCATTCGCCCGCGCAGCGCCTGCAGGAACTGGGCCCCACGCAGGTAGACCGCGTTGGCATAGGTGCGAAAGTCGACGCCGTGGTAGATGTCCGTGTCGACCCAGCCCGACGGGCTGAAGGAATCGACCCGGAAATTCTCCCAGCCAGTCACGTCGGGGTAATTCTGCTCGTAGAACAGGTGCTCGCTGTAGGTCGCCAGGGCCTCGTCCAGCCAGGGCTCCATGGCCTGGTCGTTCCCCACCGAGCCAAACCACCACTGGTGGGCAGTCTCATGGACGCCGATGTCGACCAGATTGTTCAGGACGGTGCCGTCGTAACCGGTGTAATAATCCCGGCTCAGGAAGAACAGCCCGTCGTATTCCATTCCGTCGTAGAAGGGTGATTCGACGATCGCCAGGGTTGGGTATGGGTCGGGGCCGAAAAGGCTGCTATACGTCGCCACGGCCTTCGAGACCTGGTCGAGGATGACCTGACCCTGGGAGCTCTCGTCGCCGAAATAATAGCTGGTTACATTCACCCCGTTGACCTTGTTGCTGGAGGTCTGGTAGCTGGGACTCACCGAAAATGCAAAGGAGCGGACATTTTGCAGACGGTAATGCCAGCCGTAGGAGATACGCTCGGCCGGCGCGCTGGCCGCCACGATCGCCGTCAGGCCCGGATCGGTCAGGTGCAGGGTCATATCGAAAACCTGGTCATCGTAGACCAGGTTTTCGCCCACGTTGGCCGGTGGGTGCAACAGCCAGCCCTGCCCCGGGACGTAGGGGACGACGAACGGATACCAATCCACCAGATTGGTCTGAAGATCGTTATAGCCGAAGACGTGGTGGACGTCGGCAGGCGGCAGGTGCAGGTCGAAGTGGATGAAAAGCTCCAGGCTTGTTTCGGGCATGAGCGGAACGGGGAGCGGTACGTCCAGCCGGTTGCCATCGATCGTGGCGTTGGTCACCGCCTGGCCGTTGACCGTGAGATTACCCGGGAGGAAACAATTCTTCCAGATGTTCGTTTCGATCGCCAGCACCAGGTCGGTCAGGATCTCCCCGGTCGCGTTCGGATAGTCGATGGTCTCGTCCACCGACAGGCTGTGCCCGGCGTAATCCATCATGACGCTCAGGGTATAAGTAGCCGGGACGAAGACCGGCGTCACGGCAGGCGCCGGGGCCAGGGTGGGCGTCAGCGTTGCAACCGGAGTGGCGGTCGGAAGGATGGCCGTCGCCGTGGAGGTGTCTGCCGGAGGGCCGAAGGGAGTCAGCGAGGCGGTGGCATTCGGGTTGGGCGTAACCGTCGGCCCAGGCTGGGTGGGTACGGTCGGACTGACGGAAGTGCAACCGGTCACAAGAAAAAGGATGAAGGCGATCTGGCAGCCCCGACGCAGGTTTATTTTCGCTTCCATAATACTCCCCGGTTGGGATGAAAAAGGAAAACCAGCAGGAAGATCCCGGTGGCCGTCAGGACAATGGCCGATCCGGAGACGATGTTCAAATAATAGCTGAGATATAGTCCGACCAGCGAGGAGACCGCCCCGATCGCCGCCGAGACCAGCATCATCGGCGCCAGGCGGCGGGTCAGCAGGTAGGCCGTCGCAGCCGGGGTAACCAGCATGGCCGCGGCCAGTCCCACACCCACCGTCTGGAGCGAGACCACCACCGTCAGCGCCAGGAGGACCAGCATCAGGTTGCGCAGCAGCTCCGCAGGCAGGCGCAGGGTGGCTGCCAGGATCGGATCGAAGGAGATGACCAGGAACTGCTTGTAGAGGAGCACGACCGTCACCAGGACGATCAGTCCAAGGCCGACCGTCAGCCACAGGTCGCTGACGCTCACGCCCAGGACGTTGCCAAAAAGGATGTGGCTCAGGTCCACGGCATAAGTCTGGATCGAGCTGATCAGCGCCACCCCCAGCGACAGGGCTGCCGCAAACAGGATGCCGATGGCCGTATCTTCCTTGACGACGCCGCCCTTCGAGAAAAAGCCGATGCTCAGGGCAATGATCACCGCCGCGATGATCGCCCCCACCAACAAATTCCCATGCAGGAGGAAAGCGATCGCTACCCCCGGCAGGATCGCGTGGGCCATGGCGTCCCCCAGGAACGCCATGCCGCGCAAGACCACGTATGTTCCCATCACAGCACACAGGATCCCCACGATGATCGAGGCAAGCAGCCCGTGCACCATGAAGGCATATTCGAGCGGTTGGAGCAGCCAGTTCATTTGTGCGCCTCGTCGTGCGCGTGTTCGTCCTCGGGCGGGCAACACTCGTCCACCAGGACCATCCCGTCGGGCAGCTTCAACATCTGGGAGCCAAAAGCCCGGGAGAGGTTTTCAGGCGTGAAAACCAGCTTGGGTTCGGCGAAAGCGATCACGCGGCGGTTGAGCAGCAGGACCGAGTCGAACCGGCTGGCAGCCAGGTTGAGATCGTGGGTGGAGATCAGCACCGTCACATGCTGACGGCGCAGGTGATCGAGCAGCGCCAGGGTGGCTTCCTGGGTGGTTGCATCCACGCCGGTGAAAGGCTCGTCCATCAGGAAGATGTGCGGCTCCTGGGCAAGGGCGCGAGCCAGGAAAACCCGCTGCTGCTGTCCGCCGGAAAGGTCGCTGATCGACCGGTCGGTCCTCTCCTCCATGCCCATCTGCCGGAGGCTTTTCTCCACCACCTCCCGGTCAGCGCGCCCCGGGCGCTGCAGCCAGTTCTGGTGGCCAAAGCGGCCCATCATGACCACATCCTGGACCGTGACCGGGAAGCGCCAGTCCACTTCCTCCCGCTGGGGGACGTAGGCAACACAGTCCATGTGGTGACCAAGGGACAGTCCATGGATGAAGATCTTCCCTTCCCGCAAAGGCAGGAGGCCCACCAGGGTCTTGAACAGGGTGGACTTGCCGGCGCCGTTCGGGCCGACCACGGCCACGCGGGCCCCGTGCGGGATCTGGAAGGTGATATTCTGGAGGACGGACGTGCCGTTATAACCGACCGAGATATTGTCGACGTCCAGGCGTGCGGGGGATTCGGGGTAAGTATCCATCGTTTTATTTCAAAGCGCCAACGATCACGAGCACATCGTGCTCGATCATGTCGATGTAGGTCGGAGCCGGGCCGCCAGGGCCGGAGATGCTCTCGACATAAAGATCTGCCACCACCTTGACGCCGGTTTCTGCCGCGATCTGGTCCGCCAACTTCTGGTTCTCCCCGACGTCCAGGAAGACGACCGGAGCCCCGGTCTTCCTGATCGTATCGATCAGGGCAGCCAGTTGCTGGGCAGAGGGAGAGGCATCGGTGGTGATGGATGGGATGACCGCGCCGACGATCGTGAACTGGTAGGCGCGCCCGAAATAGGCAAGCGCATCGTGATTGGTCACCAGCAGGCGTTTTTCGACCGGCACCTCTGCCACCCGGTTTCTGATCCACTGATCCAGGGCCTGCAGTTTGGCAATATATGCCGCAGCGTTGGCCGCATAGGCCGCCGCTCCCGCCGGGTCGGCCTGCGAGAGGCCATTCCGGATCTGTTCGACATAGTGGATGGTGTTGAGCGGATCCATCCACATGTGCGGATCGCCCTCGGGATGGGCGCCCGAAGGGTCAGGGTTGGGCGTCAGGCCCGCGGTCGCAACGATTTCGAGGCGCTGGCCGCCGATGCCTTCGATGGTCTTTTGCAGCCAGGATTCGTATCCCAATCCGTTGACGATCAGGACCTGACACTGAGCCAGCTTGACGACATCCTGCGGTTTGGGCTGGAATTCGTGTGGATCGACGGTCACCGGAAGCAGGGTCTCGACCTTGAGGCGATCCCCGGCCACATTCTGGGCAATGTCGCCCAGGAAAGTCTCGGCGGCGAGGACGGTCGGCATCCCGGCCGGCCGGGATGGGGCAGGCTGGCAGCCTGCCAGGAGAAGGCAGGCGGCAAAAATTCCCCCGGCGATCCCGCGCCAAAGGAGTCTCATCGGCGAAATCCTTTCAGAAAAGAACCCTGGTGGATGATTGATTCTCCGGCCCATTCCTGCAAAGACTACAGCCAAAACCGGCTGTAACGGGTATGGACGATCACCGACCCGACCAGCAGCAGGAAGACGACGATCATCATCAGGATCAGGAAAGGCCGGACGCGCCCGGGCTGGCGGCCCTCTGCCTGGAACTGTTTGCGTTGCTTGTTATCCAATGCAGTCCCCGTGGCCGCTGCAACCGGGACCGCTGCACAGAACATACACATAAGCTACCTCCTAAGAATTGGATCGGCAGGTTTCACACAACCCGAAGACCTGGAGCCAATGACTCTCGATCTGGAAACCGGTCGTTTCAGAAATCGAATGAAAGAGCGGGTCCAACTGATCGCCCTCGAAGAGGACCGCTTTTCCGCAATGCGTGCAGACGAGCAGGTGCTGGTGTCCCTCCCCTGCCGGGATGAAGCCCTGGCAGTCCCGGGTCTGGTGCACCCGCTGGACCAATCCCAGTTCTTCAAGCTTTTCGAGCGTCCGGTAGACGCTGACCAATCCCAGGCCGGGGCACTGCTCACGGGCGACTTCAAAGACCTCCACCGGGGTAAGGGCACGCGAGCTCCCGATGACCGCTTCGACGACTGCACGGCGAGGCGCTGTCAGGCGACAACCGCTCTTTTGCAGGATCGCGAACCAATTCCCGTTATCCACTGGTCTAAAGTCCATTTTGTTATTGAAAACCATTTTCAATTGTAGTATCTCCATTGCCGACTGTCAAGCGACGCATCCAATTTTCTTAACCGCCTCTCATCTCTATTTGGACCAAAATAGTATAATTCATTCTTGATTTCGACTACCATTGTTCAGGCCGGGCGGCTATTAATCTCCACGAACCGTTTTCCCTTGCTCGTTTTGTCAGGCTAACTTTTACAGATCGAGGCTTGAATGAAGAAAAACATGACCGTTTTCATTCTGCTTGCGGTTTTCGTGTCCTTGGCGACCATCGCATTCATTATATGGGGCTTTCCATATTTTCTGAACACCTCCCTGCCAGCGCCGACGAAAACCGGATTCGGTTCCGAGACAGTCTCTGCCCGGATCGAACAAATCGTTGATGCAGGGACGGTAAATTTGGGCGGCGTCCAACAGCCCTATCAGGATCTCAGCGTCCAAATTCTGGAAGGCCAATATAAAGGCAGCCAGGTGCTGGTCGATTATGGTAAAGACCAGATCCAACCCGAGGGGATTACGTTCCATCCCGGAGATCGGATCCTCGTCACCGTCGGCCTCGGGCCGGACGGTCAGTTGGTGGCCAATTACGCGGATGCAGTACGGACGGGGCCAATCCTGCTCCTCCTGGCGGTTTTTGTTGCTGCCCTGCTGGTCGTAGCTCGCTGGAAAGGACTCCGCAGCCTGCTCGCCCTGGCATTCAGCTTCCTGGTCGTCATTGGGTATATCATCCCACACATCATCCATGGCGAAGACCCGGTGCGGGTAAGCATCATCGGATCAATGATCCTGCTGATCGTGACTCTCTACCTGACCTACGGCTGGAACATCAAGACCCATTCCGCCGTTCTCGCAATTCTGATCGTACTGATCATCACGGGCGGTCTGGCGGGGCTTTTCGTCAAGGTGGCCCTCCTGACGGGGAACGGCAACGAGGAAGCGCTCTACCTGATGCAGATGCCTGGCATTACGATCAACCTGCGCGGCCTGCTGCTCGGCGGGATGATCCTTGGCACCTTGGGTGTCCTCGATGACCTGATCATTACCCAGGCTTCGGCCGTCTTCGAGCTGCGCGAAGCCAATTCCGCCTTGGGCCTGCGCCAGCTCTACCAGAAAGCCTATCGGATCGGGCAGGATCACGTTGCCTCGACCGTCAATACGCTGGTGATGGCATACACCGGCGTGGCACTGCCAATGTTATTGTTGTTCTCATTGGAACGCGGGAATTATGCCCAACTGGTCAACGTGGCATCGGTAGCCGAAGAGATCGTCCGGACGCTGGTCGGTTCGGTCGGATTGATCGCCGCCGTACCGGTCGCCACTTTCGTCGCCGCGCTGATGGCCCTTTACAGCGACCGGCTCGGGGTACTCCGCCCCTATCTTGGCCCTGAGACCGGCGAAGAGGCGCATTCCTCAACGGGAGTATCTTGATCCAGGGGAATTGCAAGAATCGGACGAATTGAAAAGGCTAGTACGGCGCCGTCCCGATGAACGGAAGGCCGCTCTGCACCCAGGCATTCATCCCGCCGGTCATACTTGTGACGGCAGTATAACCGGCCTTGAGAAGGATATCGCGGTACTGGAAGCTCATTTCACCCGAATCGTCCACAAGGATGATCACCCCGGTCTTCGGCACGTCGCTCAGGCGGGCCGCCAACTGGTCGGCCGGGATCGAGATGGATTTATCGATGTGATAGGACGCCCAGTCCGTGCTCGGACGCAGGTCGATAAAGAAGGCCGAGTTGTTTTCGAACAGGTAATAGGCGTCGTTCACGCTGATCTTGGCCGGGAGGGTCGTGGTCGGCGTCGGAGTGGGAATCTGGGCGGTTTTGTGCGAAACCCGATCGATTGCATACGCCCCGGCGGCGATCAGAACGAGCAGGCCAATGACCGTCCAGACGATCCAGCGCGGCCGCGCCGCTTTTTGCTGTGCTTTTTTATGTGTCGAAGATTTACCAGCAGGCATAAGTTCCTCCAAGTCTGCAAGTGTACCGCAAAAAAAGGAAAGGCAAAAGACGGTTTCACCGGCCTACAACAGAACAGTAGTTGGATGGCTTTTTCTTTGACAAATCCGCCTCGCACTGCTATACTGACGAGGCGTTTAACGGGAAGTAATCAGTTGCAGTCACCTTTTGACCTTAACTGTCGCCCAGCGGCAGATAGATAACAATCTGGCTTTCCAAGACCCCAACTGCAGATGTATGAGGGGTATTTTACTTTTTAGAAAGTGTTCCCATGAAAAACAAAGACAAATTACGGATTATTCCAATCGGGGGACTGGGAGAAGTCGGCAAGAACATGATGGCTTACGAATACCATGACCAGATCCTGGTCGTCGACGCCGGCCTGATGTTTCCCGATAACGACATGCTCGGTGTGGACTATATCATCCCGGATTTCCAGTACCTGCGGGACAACGTCGACCGCGTCCAGGGCATCGTGATCACGCACGGGCACGAGGACCACATCGGCGCCATCCAGCACCTGCTGCCCGTCGTCCCTGCCCCCGTGTATGCCACCCCGCTGACCCGCGGGCTGATCGAGGTCAAGCTGGCCCGCAACGGGCTGGCCGGCAAGGTCCAGTTGCGCACGATCCAGGCCGGAGAGACCTTCCAGGTGGGACCATTCCAGGTGGAGGCCTTCCACGTCTGCCATTCGATCCCGGACGCCATCGGCGTGGGCATCACCACTCCCGCCGGGCTGGTCGTCCACACCGGCGACTACAAATTCGACCAGACCCCGGTGGATAACTGGCCGACCGATTTTGCCAAACTCGCCGAGTTTTCCGCCCGCGGCGTGGCCATCCTGCTTGGAGATTCGACCAACGCCGAACGCCCCGGCTGGACGCCGTCCGAGCGGGTGATCGGACCGGCCCTGGACGAGGTCTTTCGCAATGCTCCCGGACGGATCATCATCGCCACCTTCGCGTCCTTGATCGCCCGCATGCAACAGGTGGCCGATGCAGCCGTCCGGCACAACCGCAAGCTGGCTTTCGTCGGGATGAGCATGGTCGACAACGCCAAGATCGCCCAGAACCTCGGCTACCTCGATATTCCCGAAAAGACCCTGGTCAGCCTCGACGAAGCCCTGCACCTCCCGAACAAGGACGTGGTCCTGATGTGCACCGGCTCGCAGGGCGAACCATCCTCGATCATCGGGCGGCTCTCCACCGGGACGAATCGCCAGTTCGACGTGGAAGAGGCGGACACGATCGTGATCTCCTCCCACCCCATCCCCGGAAACGAGGAAGACATCAACAAGACCATCAACCGGCTGATGCGCCGCGGCGCGGAGGTCGTTAACGAGGCGGTTTCTGCCGTGCATGTTTCGGGCCACGCCAGCTCAGAGGAGCAGAAGCTGCTCCTGAATCTGGTCCGGCCGAAATTCCTGATGCCGATCCACGGCGAGCTGCACCAGCTCCGCCGGCACGCGGCCCTGGGAAGGCAGGTAGGCATCCCGGCCGAGAACATCGTCGTGGTGGAGAACGGCCAGGTCGTGGAACTCTGCAACGGCAAGCTGACCCTCGGCGAGCGCATGCCCGGCGGCTACGTCTTCGTGGAAGGCGACAGCGTCGGCGAGATCGACCTGGATGTGATGCGCGAACGTGAACAGTTGGCCCGCTCGGGGATCGTGCTGATCACCGTCCCGCTGGACAAATATTCCAACCGCCTGATCAAGGATCCCGAGATCATCACCCGGGGATTCATCTCCCCCGAGGACGCCGAGACGCTCATCCCAATGGTCCGCAAAAAGGTCATCGACGTGGTCAACGGCAGCGGTCTGGACGACGAGAAGACCATCACCGACATGGTCCGCTCCCTGCTCCGGGACAAGACCGGCCGCCGCCCGATGGTCTTCGTTGCAGTGACAAAAGCTTAAATATCGAAAGGACGGACTTCGGTCCGTCCTTTTGTTTTCCTTGAGGCCGGGAAAGATGCTACCCTGGCGTGGCGATAAACGGCTGGAAAGTCTCGAGCCCATCTATCACCCGCGATCCACCCGGCGATGCAGGCAAATGCTATGCGCCGGCTTATTTCCACGGATGGACCAGGTAGACCAGCAGGGCCACGCCGACAACGAAAGCCGCGGCTCCCTGCCATTTCGCCAGATAAGGCTTGACGAACGTACCCGGTCGAAAGAATGCAAGAT
>Ga0335071_10005709_pt1 | contig 12901 bp, 3 predicted proteins | sample Lox_Sample_15_FD_206724 | JGI IMG/M metagenome (GOLD analysis project Ga0335071, IMG submission 206724) | Soil microbial communities from Loxahatchee National Wildlife Refuge, Florida, United States - Lox_Sample_1.5 | ecosystem: Environmental > Terrestrial > Soil > Wetlands | place: USA: Florida...
TTCGCCGGTCTGAATCCGGCCAGGATTTACAGTTTCAAAGGCAGCGCGGTCCGCAATAACGGCTACACGAATCGCTGGTCGCTATTCGAGATCGACGGCGCCCGCTCGTTCACCTCGGCCCACACACCGGGCGCCTACACCAATGGCCTGGCCGCCAACCAGGTCGCGATCAATACGGGCATCAATGCCAATGGCGATATGGCGGATTGGGAAACGATTATTCCCGCAGCCAATGGTTCTTTTTCCGTACTCACCACACAATATACCAACAGCATTCCCACAGGCGGCACAGCGAATGGTCCTTATTGCTATGCTTTGAGCGGCTTCCGGCTCGAGGAGATTGATCCCTCCACGAACATGACGCCCCTCGCGGTGACCGGGTTTAACTGGGACGTGGTCGTCGAGAATACGGCCGCCGGCCCGCCTTACACGAGTTATGCTGCGGAATTGAACCCCGGCGAGGGGAATGTCTTTTACCAAAGCGGCTTGTCCGGCAAGAGCTATGGTCTGCCGGTTTCCGGCGGTTTTACCAGCGTTCTGGACGGCAGCACTGTCTTTCAGTTCCAGCCGTACACCGGCAACAACGCCCTGGTGCTGAGCACCGACACCGGTGTCAGCGAAGGCACCCTCACGCTGACGACGCCTGGAACCTATAGCCGGATAGCGGTCATTGCCAACTCCGCGAGTGCGACCGCGAGCAGCGCCGGCACGTTGACGCTCCACTTCACGGATGGCAGCACTTACGTCACGTCCTACAACGCACCGGATTGGTTCAACAACAGCGGCTACGCCCTCAACGGCGTCGAGCGGATGAATGTCAATACGGGCGCTACTTCCGGGGCCACCACCAACCCGCGCTTTTACCAAACCTCGATCGACCTGGCCGCAATCCTCGGCTCGAACAACAAGCCCCTGGCGAGCCTCACCTTCGGCATGGCGTCCTCAGCCCAGTCCACCGGAATTTACGCCGTCAGCGGCCTATTGGCCATCCAAACGCCGCCCTCGTTCACGAGCCAACCGACCAACGCCGCCGTAAACGAACTTTCGCCAGCCACGTTTACCGTCGCAGTGTCGGGAAATCCGACGCCGTCGCTGCAGTGGTATAAAAATGGCGTCCCGATCTCGGGCGCTACAAATACCGGCTATCTCCTTGCCGCCGCAGCTTTGGCCGACAACGGAGCGCTGTTCTGGGTGGTTGCCTCGAATTACTTTACGAGCGGACTGTCGGCCACGAGCAGCGTCGCCACCTTGACTGTGGTCGCCGATACCAACCCGCCCGTGTTGCTGGCGGCGCAGTCGCTCGGGCTCACGCAGGTTCAACTGGCCTTTTCCGAACGCATCACGCCGGGCACAGCAACCAATGTTGTTAATTTCTCGGTCACGGGCGCCAGTGGCGGCGTCCCGGTTTCGGGCGCGGTGTTGGACCCGTCGCAAAGCAACATCATCCTCACGGTCGCGGCGATGATCGACCATGCGACTTACACCGCGAAGGTCAGCAACGTGGCCGACCAATCGGCCGCCGGTAACGTCATCGCTCCCAACTCCATCGCCACGTTCACAGCCTTCAGCTACGCGCCCATTGCCATTGGCAATCCCACCCCGCCTGGCAGCCAGGTCCTCTCCGGAAACGGCATCAATGTCACCGGCGGCGGCGCGGGTCTTGGCAACACCAACGACCAATGCCAGCTCGCTTATCTTCTGCAAACCGGTGATTTCGATTTCAAAGTCCGCCTCGATTCCCTTGGACTGGCCGACGCCTGGTCCGAGGCGGGCATGGTTGCCCGCGAGGACCTCACTCCCGGCGGGCGCTTCGCGGGCGTCCTCGCTACGCCGACCATCAGCGGCGCGTTCTTCGAGTCCCGCGCGGCGACAAACGGAGCTCCGGCCCTTGCCGGTTCATTCCCGGTCAGCTACCCCAACACCTGGCTGCGCCTCCAGCGGGCCGGCAACGTGTTCAACGGCTTTACCGGCCTGGACGGCACCAACTGGGCCCAGCTCGGGACAGTTGCTTTGACCCTGCCCTCGACTGTCTATTTCGGTTTTGTGGTCTCGAGCTACAACACCAGCCAGGTTGCCACCGCCGCGTTTCGTGATTTTAGCCCGGTCACCGTCGTCGGAACTACCACGCCGCAACCGTTTGAGGGTCTTGGCGAATCCAGCCGCTCGACTCCGTTGGTCATTTCCGAGATCATGTACCATCCGACGAACAGCCTGCTGGAGTTCATCGAGCTGTTTAACTCTCGCGCCGAACCCCAGGACATCAGCGGTTATAACCTGGCGGGCAGCATCCGCTATACTTTCCCGGCGCACACGACAATTCCCGGCGGCGGCTTCGTCGTCGTCGCGCGCTCGCCGGCCGATCTCCAGAGCGCATACGGCCTTGCCGGAGTGTTCGGCCCCTATTCGAACTCCCTGCCCGGCAGCGGCGCCGTGCAGTTGTTCAACCAATCCGGCGCCCTGTTTTTTGAGGTAGATTACTCAGGCCAGCCCCCCTGGCCCGTCGCAGCCGATGGGGCCGGCCATTCGCTTGTGCTTGCCCGGCCTTCCTATGGGCAAGACAATCCTCTTGCCTGGGCTGCCAGCGATTCCGTCGGCGGTTCTCCGGGGCGGCTTGACCCCGTCACGCCCGATCCCCTGCGAAATGTGGTCATCAATGAGTTTCTCGCGCACACCGACCCACCGGACTACGACTACATCGAGCTGTATAACCATAGCGCTCAGCCAGCGGACATTTCGGGCTGTACGCTGAGCGATGATCCGGTCACAAACAAGTTTGTCATTCCACCGGGCACCATCCTGCCGCCCCGCGGTTTTGTGGTGTACAGCGAGACGAATATGAACTTCGCCCTAAGCGCTGCGGGCGAGACCATTTACTTCAAGAACGCCGCCCATACTCGCGTGCTCGATGCGGTTCGCTTTGAAGGACAGGAAAACGGCGTCGCCACCGGGCGCTGCCCGGACGGCGGAGACCAGTTCTACCGGCTGGCCGCGAAGACCCCGGGCACGACCAATGCCCCGATCCTTGTCAGCGACGTCGTGATCAACGAGATCATGTATAATCCGATCTCGCTCAATGATGACGACCAATACGTCGAGCTCTACAATCGTGGCACCAATGCCGTGAGCCTCGCGAATTGGCAGCTCATATCGGGGATCAGTTTCACCTTCCCTCCTGGAACCGCCCTGCCGGCCGGCGGTTACCTGGTTGTGGCGCGGAACACCGCGCGGATGCTCGCCAATTACCCGAACCTGAACTCCGCCAACCTGATCGGCAATTTCGGCGGCAAGCTTTCCCATCATGGCGAGCGCCTTGCCCTGGCTATGTGGGATACGACCGTTTCAACCAACAGCGCGGGGATCGTCAAGACCAACGACATTTACATCCCCGTGGACGAAGTCACCTACGGCACAGGAGGCCGCTGGTCCCAGTGGTCTGCGGGCGGCGGTTCCAGCCTGGAGCTCATTGACCCTCATGCCGACCGTCGGCTCGCGCCGAATTGGACCGATAGCGACGAGACCCACAAGGTTGGGTGGTCGATCATTTCGGCCACGGGTACGATTGACAACGGCGATGTCGCCGCCGACGAGCTTCAGCTCATTCTGCAAGGTGCGGGCGAATGCCTGATCGACAACATCCAGGTCCTGGATTCCAGCGGCAACAATCTCATCACGAACTCCACGTTCGAAACGGGCGCTGCGGGCTGGACGGCCGAAGGCACGGAAAAGAATTCGAGCCTCGAGACTGCGGAAGGCTACAACAGCAGCCGCTGTTATCACCTCCGGGCGGTCGAAAAGGGGGACAACCAGATCAATCGCGTCCGTTGCCTGCTCTCGACGCCCCTTGCTTCCGGCGCGACGAACGTGACCATTCGCGCCGCGGTCCGCTGGCTCAAAGGCTCGCCCGAGATCGTGCTGCGCCTTCGCGGGAACTGGCTGGAATGCGCGGCCGATCTCCCGACGCCGGTCAATCCCGGCACGCCGGGCGCGCGCAACAGCGCCTACCTGTCGAACTCGCCTCCCGCGATCACCGCCGTCCAACATTCACCGATTCTTCCGCAAGCAAATCAGTCGATCGTCGTCACGGCGCGCGTTAGCGATCCCGATGGCATCGCCCTGGTGCAGTTAAAATATCGCCTCGATCCCAGTTCGACGTACACCAGCGTCACCATGACCGACGACGGCTTGGGAGCGGACGCCGTGGCCGGAGATGGTGTTTACAGCGCAACGATTCCCGGCCAGGCCTCCGGGACCATGGTCGCCTTTTATCTTCAGGCGACTGACAAGGCCACCCCAGCCGCCACCTCCACCTTCCCCAATAATGCGCCGGTACGCGAATGCCTCGTCCGTGTTGGTGAGATCCAGCCCACGGGCAATTTTCCCGTTTATCGAATCTGGATGACGCAAGCCATCTTGAACACCTGGAATAACGGCCTCAAACTCGACAACAGCGAAAAGGATGTAACTTTCGTGCTCGGCAACGAGCGGGTCATTTACAATGCGGGCGCGCGTTACAAAGGCAGTCCCTACATCTCGCCCGGCTACTGCGGCGCCACCTGCGGCCGTTGCGGGTATAGCCTCAGTTTTGGCGACGATGACCTGTTCCTCGGCGAAAACGAGCTGGTGATCGATTGGCCCGGTGGCCACGGGGGCGAGACGAGCGCCCTCCAGGAGCAAATGTGCTATTGGATCGCCGACCAGCTTAACCTGCCCTGGAGCCATCGCTACACGATCCGGCTCCACGTCAACGGCGTGACGGACGCCGCCCGACAAGCCACCTTCGAAGCCGTAGTCCAGCCCGCCGGCGGCTTTGTCAACGAATGGGCCCCCAATGACAGCAGCGGGGAACTGTTCAAAATCGAGCGCGCCTTTGAATTCAGCGATTCCGCCTCCCTCACCGCCGACCCCGAACCCCGCCTCCAGCTTTACACCACGACCGGCGGTGTCAAGAAACGCGAAAAATACCGCTGGAACTGGATGTTCCGATCGACCGACCGCCGTAATGATTACACGAACATTTTTGCCCTCGTGGACGCCGTCAACAGCGCCTCGCCCCAGCCCTACACCGCGGCGGTAAGTGGCCTGGTGGATGTCGAGGAGTGGATGCGCATCTTCGCGACCGAACACATCATCGTAAACTTCGACGCCTACGGCCATGACATCGGCAAAAACATGTACGCTTACCTGCCGCCCAACGGCAAATGGCAGCTCTATATGTTTGACCTGGATTGGGCGATGCTGGCCGGCAACCCCCGCAGCAGCACCTACGCTGCCAGCTCGGCCACGCTCTTCAATGCCGAGGATCCCACCATCACCCGTATGTATGCCTTTCCGCCGTTCGCCCGCGCTTATTGGCGGGCGGTACAGGACGCCGTCAACGGTCCGATGCAGGCGACGAATTGCAATCCCGTCATGGACGTCAAGTATCGGTCGCTGGTCGCCAACGGCATCGTTTGGTGCGATGGCTCGGCCCTGACTGACCCTTCCGCGGTGAAGACCTGGTTCAGCCAGCGTCTCGCCTATCTTCAAGGGCAGCTCGCCACCGTTGCCGCTCCGTTCGCGGTCAGCTCCACAGTCGTCACCAATAATGTCGCCGTGCTCAGCGGGACGGCCCCCGTCGGCATCAATACGATCTGGATCAATGGAGCCCCCTGGCCGGTAACGTGGGCCACCGTCAGCAACTGGACCGCCACCGTCGTGCTCAAGCCCGGTACCAACTCATTGAGCGTGGTCGGGGTCGATCCCCATAATCAGCCGGTGCCGGGCGCGACTAATTCGGCGGTCGCGGTCCTCAACGCCACGCCTCCTTCGCCCGTTGGCCAGGTCGTTCTCAACGAGATTATGTGCCAGCCCTCGGCCACGGACGGCCAATACGTCGAGCTATACAACAATTCGACCAATGTGGCCGTTGACCTCTCGGGCTGGGATTTTCACGGCCTCGCTTACACGTTCCCAGCCGGCTCCGCTCTGCCACCCAACGGCTTCCTGGTGCTGGCCGCCAACCGCGCCGACTTCGCGGCCGCTTATGGCGCAACCAACGCCGTCTTCGATGTCTTCTCCGGCACCTTGCAGCCGGACGGCGAGACGCTTTCGCTCGTCAAGCCGGGCACGAATTCAGCGAGCGACCTTACGGTGACCAAAGTCCGCTACGCTACAGCGCTGCCGTGGCCCACGAACGCCGGCGGCACCGGCAGCTCCCTCCAGTTGCTCGATCCGCTCCAGGACAATTGGCGAGCCGGAAACTGGAAGGCTCTCTCTCCCGCGCCTTCCTTGAGTCCAGGTAAAACCAACACCGTCGCCCTCAGCCTTCCGCCGTTCCCGCCGCTCTGGATCAACGAACTCCAGGCCGACAATCTGACGGGAATCACCAACCGGGCCGGGCAACACGCTCCCTGGCTCGAACTCTACAATGGCGGCACTAACGTGGTTACCCTCGCAAATCTCTTCCTGGCCAACAGCTACACGAATCTCACGAACTGGGCCTTCCCTTCCGGTGCGACTATCAATCCTGGCGAGTTCAAGGTGATCTTTGCCGACGGCCAAACCAATCTCTCCACCCTCGCCGAGCTTCACACCAGCTTCACGCTTTCGAGTATCAGTGGATCCGTGGCGTTGAGCCGCCTCTTTAACGGCCAGCCGCAGGCTCTTGATTTCGTGGATTACTCGGGCCTCGGACTAAATCATTCCTTCGGCTCCATCCCTGACGGCCAGAGTTTCACGCGCCAGGAATTCTTCTTTACCACTCCGGGGGGCACGAACAATGGTTCAAGCGCGCCGTTGAGCGTCGTCATCAACGAGTGGATGGCCGGCAATACCCACACCCTGCTCGACCCGGTCACCGGCAAGTACAGCGACTGGTTCGAGCTGTATAATTACGGCACTAACACGGCGAACCTGGCCGGCTACTACCTCACCGATGACCTGACCAATAAGTTCAAGGTCGAGATCCCTCCTGGCTATACCCTGCCGCCGCGCGGCTTTCTGCTGGTTTGGGCCGACGGCAAGCAGACCAACGGGACGCCGGACCTGCACGTGAATTTTAAACTGAGCAAGAGCGGCGAGAGCATCGGGCTCTACGGCGCGGACGGCCAGGTCGTGGATTACGTCAACTACGGCGTGCAAGGTGATGACGTGAGCGAGGGCCGCTTCCCCGATGGGGCCCCCGGCCTCTACTTTATGCCCACCGCCACACCCGGCACGAACAACATCGTGCCGAATACGCCACCCTCGCTCGCCCCGATTGCCGACAGGCTCATCACGCTGGGACAAACGGTGATGCTCACCGCCAGCGCGACGGATACCGACCTGCCGCCGCAGACGCTCACGTTCAGCCTCGCAGCCGCCCCCTCCGGCGCCGCCGTCAACCCGGTGACCGGCCTTTTTACCTGGACGCCTTCGAGCGCGCCCAGCACGCGCCCGGTGACCTTGGTCGTAACCGATAACGGCGCACCGAGCTTAAGCGCCACCCAGACGTTCAGCGTGACCGTCGTGCTACCGCCAGAACTGTCGGACTTCCGCTTGAATGGGAATCAGTTCACGTTCTCTTTCCAAACAATTCCCGGCCAGGACTATCAGCTTGAATCCAAAGACGATCTCACCTCCGGGGATTGGATTCCTGTCGGCGCCGCAATAGTCGGGACCGGCGGTTCCATAGCTTTGACCACCGACGTGAGCCTCTCGGCTCAGCGCTTTTACCACCTGCGGCTCGTTCCCTGACCCACCCTGCAACCCATCGGCCGAATCCTCTGATCACCGAGCCGGTGAGTTTCCGCTCGGAGAGAAACCATCGTTCCAGGTTCCAAGCCCTCCCTGTCTGGGTCCGTCGGTGTCCATCTCTGTGGTTGTATTGAATTGTCGCGGCTAAGGCTTGGCTTGTCCCCATTTTCTTGCTGCAATCCCGCCGCGCTGGTCGCATCCTTGCGCCGTTCTGCTATGCAACCTCTGAAATTCAGCCGCCGGAACTTCCTCCACCGCTCAACCCTCATCGCCGCCGCCGCGACCTGCCTGAAACCGGGCTCTCTGATCACAGGCCGGGCGACAGCCGCGGCCCAGAGCAGCCAGCCGATTCGCCTCGGCGGGCCTGTCTTCACGCATCCTGAAGACCCCGACGAACTCGCGCTGGCTCATCGTAAATTGGGTTACCGCGCCGCCTACTGCCCCAACATCCCCCTCGCCGACACGGACAAAATCCGCGCCTGCGCAGCGGCCTTCGCCCGGCAGGACGTCGCCATCGCCGAGGTGGGCCGTTGGGTCAACCTGATGGACAGCGACACGGAGAAGCGGCGGCGCAACCTGCAAACCGTAACCGAGGGCCTGGCGCTGGCCGAAGCGATCGGCGCGCGTTGTTGCGTCGATATCGCCGGCTCCTTTAATCCGACCTCCTGGTTTGGCCCGCACAAGGACAACTTCTCCCGCCAGCACTTCGACCTGTCCGTCGAGAACGCGCGGAAAATCATCGACGCCATAACCCCGAAACGCACTGCCTTCTGTTACGAAGTTATGGGCTGGGCCTGGCCTTCCACTGCGGATCAGTACCTCAAGCTCATCAAAGCCATCGATCGCAAGGCTTTCGGCGTTCATCTCGACCCATGCAACATGATCAATTCGCCGGAGCGCTTCTACGACAACACGGCGTTGCTCAACGAATGCTTCGACAAGCTCGGACGCCATATCGTGAGTTGCCATGCCAAGGACCTGGCTTGGGATGTGGAGATGAATATTCACTTCCGCGAAGTCGTCGCCGGCAAAGGATCGCTCGACTATACGACCTATCTTCGCCGGCTTTCCCTGCTGCCGCAGAACCCGCCCTTGATGCTCGAACACCTCGCGAACGACGCTGAATACACGGCTGCCCGGGAATATATTTTCCAGACCGGTCGCCAGGCGGGATTGGGCTTTGGCGCGTGAGTTGGGCAGTAGCGGTGAGGTTCGGAAAAGTTGCCTCGAGCCGGATGTTGCCCAATGACGAATGACGGACCCCCAATCACGAAAGCAGGCCAAATGACAAAACCCCCAAACCCATCGGCTGAACGGAACAAAAGGACCCTCCGAAACGCGGCGGTGTCGCCCGCTGACCAGCCGCTGCGGACAGGATTCATCCCTCGGGTTTCTCGCTTCATCCGGATTTCGTCATTCGTCATTCGCCCTTCCCCTCGCCGCTGGCTCCGACCAGGCGTCCAGGCCCTCCTTTTCGTCCTCCTGGTTTCCGTTGCCTCCGCTGTGGACACTCCTCTCCGAGTGCTACCCCCGGGCCAGCTTCCAAACGATCAGCGGCTCCAGCCCTTAAAAGATCTGGACGGTTATTTTCCCTTTAAGCCTCCCGAGACACCGACGGAATGGTTCGTGCGGGCCGACCGGGTGCGGCGCGAATTGGCCGTCGCCCTCGGCTTATGGCCGATGCCCGAAAAAACTCCGCTCAACGCCGTCATCTACGGAAAACTCGAGCGCCCTGGCTACACGATCGAAAAAGTCTATTTTGAGAGCGTTCCCGGATTCTTCGTTACCGGGAATCTCTACCGGCCCGCTGGAAAAGCCGGGAGGCTGGCCGGCGTGCTATGTCCTCACGGCCATTGGACCAATGGCCGGTTCATGGAAGAGAGCCCCGACGCCCTTCGGAACCAGATTGAGCGCGGCGAGGAACGCTTCGTCGACGGCGGCCGCAGCCCTTTGCAGTCTCGCTGTGTGCAACTGGCCCGCATGGGATGCGTGGTTTTCCATTACGACATGATTGGATACGCGGACAGCGTTCAAATCCCCCAGGCGTTGGCGCATGGTTTTGCCAAACAACGACCGGAAATGAACGCCGCCGAGAATTGGGGCCTGTTCAGCCCCCAGGCGGAGGAGCATCTCCAAAGCGTGATGAGCCTGCAGACCTGGAACTCCATTCGCGCCCTGGATTTCCTTTTGAGCTTGCCGGAGGTTGACCCCGGCCGCATCGGCATCACTGGCGCCAGCGGCGGAGGCACGCAAACCTTTATCCTGTGCGCCCTCGATCCGCGGCCAACAGCCGCTTTCCCGGCCGTTATGGTCTCGACCGCGATGCAGGGCGGCTGCACCTGCGAGAACGCCTGTCTCTTGCGAGTCGATACGGGCAACGTCGAAATCGCGGCCCTCTTCGCGCCCAAGCCGCTGGGGATGACTGCGGCCAACGATTGGACCAAAGAAATGCCGGCGAAAGGGTTTCCCGAGCTGCACACACACTATGCCCTGCTGGGAGCGCCGCAGAACGTCATGCTTAAGCCCCTGTTGCAGTTCGGCCATAATTACAACTATGTGAGCCGCGCGGCGATGTATGCCTGGTTTAACGAGCATCTGAAACTCCGCGCGCCCGAACCGATCGTCGAGGCGGATTATCCCTTCTCGACTCCGCAGCAACTGTCGGTCTGGGACGACCAGCATCCCAAGCCGGCGGGTGGTCCGGATTTTGAGCGAAAGCTCTTGCGCTGGATCACCGAGCGCGACGACAGGCAATTAGCACAGTGCCAGGATTCGCTCGACCATTTTCGAACGATTTATGGCGGCGCGTTCGATGTGATCCTCGGGCGCGATCTGACCCGCGCCGGTTCCCCCGCCCTTACGCTCTTCCGCCGATCTGACCGCGGCGATTATTGGGAAAAAGCCGGCCTGCTGCGAAACGTCTCTTATGGCGAAGAGCTGCCGGTGATCCTCCTGGAACCCAAACAAGCCCGGCCTCATGCGGTTATCTGGCTCTCGGTTCAGGGCAAGAACGGTTTGTACGTGTTCAACGACGCCGGGCAGCCTCAGCCTCGTCCTCAGGTCCAAAAGCTGCTGAGCCGCGGCATCACCGTCATCGGCGCGGACCTGCTTTTCCAGGGCGAGTTTCTCGCTGACGATCAGCCTGTCACGCGTGCGCGCGCGGAAGCAGCGCCCTATACGTTCGGCTATAATTACACTTTGTTCGCGCAACGCGTCCACGACGTGCTGAGCCTCATCCGGTACGCCCGGAATGATCTGCGCGGCCTGGAACGATTGGACCTGGTCGGCTTGGACGGCGCCGGACCGGTGGCCGCCGCGGCGCGGGCGCAGGCCGGCCGCGCGATTCAGTGCCTGGCCGCCGACACCGGCGGGTTCCGCTTCGCCAAGGTATCGGACATCCAGGACGCGAACTTCCTGCCCGGCGCAGCCAGATATGGTGATCTGCCGGGAATTCTTGCCCTGGGAGCGCCCGGAAAACTTTGGCTGGCGGGAGAAGCCAAGGACTCGTCTGGGCTGGTGAAACGAATATATCAAATCGCCGGCGCCCGGAAAAGCGTGACCCTGGACCGCGCCGACGATCAAGCCCGGCGGGATGAGGCGGTCAACTGGCTGCTGAATCAAGATCGTCATTGACCCGCGGCGGGTTGCCGCTAATATGCGCGTTCTGATTTTGAATTTTAACTGAAATCTATTATGGCAGTAAAAGTTGCAATTAACGGGTTCGGCCGCATTGGTCGCCTGGTGTTCCGGGCGATGGTCGAACAAGGTCTGGTCGGCAAGGATGTCCAGGTCGTGGCCGTGGGCGATATCGTCCCGGCGGATAACCTGGCGTATCTTTTGAAATACGACTCCATCCAGGGCCGGTTCAACGGCACAGTCGGCTCCGAAAAATCAGCCGCGGACAAAACCGAAGATGATGTGCTGATTGTCAACGGCCAAAAGATGCAGGTGGTCAGCGCCAAGGAACCCTCGCAGTTGCCGTGGAAGCAACTCGGGGTGGACGTGGTTATCGAATCGACAGGCCTCTTCACCGACGTCGAGAAGGCCAAGGGCCACCTGGCGGCGGGTGCCAAAAAGGTGATAATTACCGCCCCGGCCAAAGGCGATTGCCCGACCATCGTGATGGGCGTCAACGAAACCAAGTACGATCCCAGGAAAGACAACGTGGTCTCCAACGCGTCCTGCACGACGAACTGCCTGGCGCCGCTGGTCCATGTCCTCTTGAAGGAAGGCTTCGGCGTCGAGGAGGGCCTAATGACCACGGTCCACTCCTATACCGCGACCCAGAAGACCGTTGACGGCCCCAGCAAGAAGGATTGGAAGGGCGGCCGGACGGCCGCGCTGAACCTGATCCCCTCGACCACCGGCGCCGCCAAGGCCGTGGGTCTCGTCCTGCCCGAAGTCAAGGGCAAACTCACCGGCATGGCCTTCCGCGTCCCCACGCCGACCGTCTCGGTCGTGGACTTGACGGTCCGCACGGTGAAGGAAACCAGCTACGCCGAGATCAGCGCCGCCATGAAGAAGGCCAGCGAGACCTATCTCAAAGGCATTCTCGAGTACACCGAGGACGAAGTCGTAAGCTCGGATTTCATCCACTCGAAATCCTCCTCGATCTTCGACCAGGGCGCCGGCATAGAGCTAAACAAGCGGTTCTTCAAGCTGGTGAGCTGGTATGACAACGAGTGGGGCTATAGCTGCCGCGTGGCCGACCTGCTCAAATACATGCTCCAGAAAGGAATTTAGCGCCCGGATTTGTTTGCTTGGGAACGGCGGCCCGGACGCGGGTCGCCGTTTTTTTTTCGCGCGGTTGCCGAACACAACCTGAGCGAAACCCCTGGCTCCGGTTGGCTCCCTGCTCTGCTAGCTGGCAAAAGGATGGGCTTTTTATTTGGTGTCCAATGAATCTCCCCGAGCCTCGAGAACCACACCCGCGATATTGAGGAAGACGACGAACGCAATGCAGCCGGTCAGAAAAGCTGCCAGCACCCAGGCTGCCGTGAACAGCACCCTCTTCGAATCTCGGCAAGGTTTTCGGCGAGATCCGCGACGCCCCTAATGTAAATATTCGTGAGGAAGTGCCTGCGGTCAGTCCGCCACGCCCAACCGCTTCTGGAGTTCTTCCAACGAAATCCCCTTGGTCTCCGGCAGGAATTTGAGCACAAGGAAAAACTGAAGCACCATCATGAGC
>Ga0335071_10005710_pt1 | contig 12898 bp, 8 predicted proteins | sample Lox_Sample_15_FD_206724 | JGI IMG/M metagenome (GOLD analysis project Ga0335071, IMG submission 206724) | Soil microbial communities from Loxahatchee National Wildlife Refuge, Florida, United States - Lox_Sample_1.5 | ecosystem: Environmental > Terrestrial > Soil > Wetlands | place: USA: Florida...
GCTCATCTCGCCACGCAGCACGTTCCAGAGCTGGGGCAGCTCGTCGAGCCCGTGGCGGCGGAGGAAGCCGCCGAGCGGCGTCACGCGCGGGTCGGCGCTGACTTTGAAGACCGGGCCCTTCATCTCGTTGCGCGCCTCGAGCGCGGCCCGCTGCTGCTCGGCGCCGGCGACCATCGAGCGGAACTTGAACATGTCGAAGGGCCGGCCGTTGAGGCCGCAGCGCCGCTGTCGGAAGAGCGCCGGGCCGGGCGAAGTCAGGCGGATCGCCAGCGCGATCCCCGCCAGCAGCGGCGAGAGCACGACCAGCAGCGCCGCCGCGCCGGCGTAGTCGAGCAGCCGCTTGACGAACAGCTGCCACGCCGGCACCGGCTGCGCGCGGTAGGCGATCACCGGCTCGCCGGCGAAGCGGTCGAGTTCCGGCCGGAACACGGCGGTGTGCAGCAGGCCGGTGTGCACCACCGTCTCCACGCCCTCGCGTTCGCACGCGGCGAGCACGCCGCGGGCGTCGCCGGGCGTCAGCCCGGCCAGGTTGACCACGACGACATTGATCGAGAGCTCATGCAACCGCGCCGTGAAGGCCGCGGCCGGGTCGGCGCGCGGATTGAACTCCGCCGCCGTGTCCAGGAACTCGCGCTCCTCGCGCGAGAGCTGGCCGCGCAGCCGGGCCGTCTCCTCCGGGAGGCCGACCCAGAGCACCCGCCGGCCCAGCTGCTCCTGCGCGAGGCGGGTCCGGTCGAACCGGCGCGTCAACTCGGCGCGGACGCAGACCAGCGCCGCGGCGAAGACACCGGTGAGGATGATCACTGACCGGGCGTACTGCAGGCGGGCGAGGAACAGGATCAGGATGATGCCGAGCACGGTGAGCACGCCGCCGGTCACGATGGCGCCGACTTCCGGCAGGCGCGGGGCCGGGCCGGGCGGCCGCGCGTAGAAGTGCTGCGCCGCGAGCGCCACCGGTCCGAGCAGCATCACGAGCGGCGCCAGCCGCAGGTATTCGGTGAACGGCTCCAGCGGAGGCAGGTCCCAGAGCGGGAACCAGGCGCGCAGGGCGTAGGCCGCGGTCAGGCTGACGCCGAACAGGCAGGCGTCCAGCGCCTGGTGGAGTCGGATGCGCGCCCGCCGTTGGTGCGTGAGCATGGGGTCAGCCCCGGTTTGACCGCGGCGCTCTTAGAAAGACTTGGTATAAACCACGCCGCCGTCGTCCACGAAGGTGAGGGTCGACGTCGTCACCCCGGTCAGGCGCAGGCCGAGCTCGTAGTCCACCATGTCGTTCACCTTGTAGACGCGGTCGTTCATCAGGACGCGGCTGTCGTCGCCCGCCGCGCGGATGCCCGTCACGCGCAGTTTGTCGAGGTATTCCAGGATCTTGACGTTCTGGCGCGGCGCGGCCGGCGCTGCGGCGGGAGGCGTCGCGGCCGGGGTTGCGACGGCCACTTCGCTCTTGAGAGCCGGGACGGTCGAAGGCGCGGGCGTGGGCGCCGGAGTCACCGCGGTCGGCGGCGGCACCTCGGGAGTGGCGGGAGCCGAAACCACCGGAGGCGGCGTGGCGGCGACCACGGGCACCGCGGTCGGAGCGGCCGGAGGAGGCGAGACCGGTGCCGGCTTGGGCGCGGCGGGCTTGGGCGTTTCGGAGAAAGTGACGGTGACCGGCGCGGGCGCCGGTGGCGCTTGCACGAGGGCGGGCGCCGGAGTCGGCGGCGGCTTGACCTCGGCGGGCGCCGGCGTCGCGGCAGCCGGCGCGGGCTTGGGGGCGGGTGCCGGCGGGGGCGTGCTCACCACGACCGCCGGTGGGTTGGAGGCCACGGTCGTGCTCGGGACCGGGGCCGCGGAAGGAACGGTGACCGCCGGAGGCGGCGTCGCGGTGGCGGTCGGCGGCGTCGCGGGGGCCGGTTGAGCGGTCGTGGTGGCGGACGGTGCCGGAGCCGGCGAGGCTGGAGCCGCAACCGCGGGCGCCGGGGTGGTCGGGGCGACGGCGACCTGCTGCGGCGGGGCGGAGGCGACGGCGGGCTTCTCCTCCTTCCTGATCAGCATCGCAATGATGACGACGGCACCGACCAGCAGGACGACGCCGGCGATGACGCCCAGCAGCATCGCCTCGAATCCCTGGGGCTTGGCGCGGCGCGGCACCGCGGGCGCCGCCGGCTCGACCGGCGCCGGCGCCGGGACCGGCATCGGCGACACCGACTGCTGGCTCTGCAGCTTCTGCGCCTTCTTCAGGGCGTCATTGATCAGGCTCATGCGGCGGGGCGCTCGGGGGTTGCGGGCTTTGTGGCGCGGGAGGAGGGCGGCTGCAACCCCGCAGTCAGGCGAGGCTCGAAACCTCCTTGAGCGCGCGGCGGACGTCCCAGTAGTTGACCTCGTCGGAATCGCGCACGAAGGCGGACAGGATCGCCTTGTCGCAGACGTTGTTGATCAGCCGGGGAATTCCCTTGCTGGCGCGGTGGATGGCGCGCATGGCGGCGTTGGTGAAGAAGGGCCGGCCGGTGGCGCCGGCGAGCGTCAGGCGGTGCCGCACGTAATGCGTCGTGTCGTGGAGCGTCAGCGGCTTGAGCTCGGAATGCACGAGGATGCGCTGGCGGAGCTGGCGCAGGCGGTCCTGGGCGAGGAGGGTTTTCAGCTCCGGCTGGCCGATGAGCACGATCTGGAGGAGCTTCTGCTTGTCGGTCTCGAGGTTGGACAGGAGCCGGATCTGCTCGAGCACCTTGAAGGAGAGGTTCTGGGCCTCGTCGATGATGAGCACGATGTCGCGGCCGGCCTCGATGCGGTGGAGGAGCACCTTGTTGATCTGGCTGGCGAGGTCGTGGTGGCCCTGGGCGAGGTGGGTTTCGCCGAGCTCGGAGAGGATGGCGCGGAGCATCTCGATCTCAGTGACCCGCGAATTGAGGATCAGGGCGGTGTCATAGCGCGCCGGATCGAGCTCGTTGAGGAAGCGCCGGCAGAGCGTGGTCTTGCCGCAGCCCACCTCGCCGATCAGGAGGATGAACCCCTTCTTCTCCTGCACCCCGTACTTGAGGTGCTGCAGCGCCTCCTGATGCGTGGGGCTGAGGTAGAGGAACTTCGGGTCCGGGGTGATGTTGAACGGCATCTCCGTCAGACCGTAATAGCGCTGATACATGGCGGGGGCGGGTGGGTGGACTGCGAACGCCGTCGCAGCCTCACCGAATCCGCCCGGCGAGGCAAGCGGACAACCCACGGAGCCGCAAGATTTACCGGCGGTTGGCAAACCGGCGCGGCGGCGAAAAAGGGGTTGCGGGCCGGGTGGAAAGCGCCTTTACGAAACCTTACCGTGATCGCCCGCCGCGTCATCCGCTGGACCTCCGCCCTGCTGTTCGTGGTCGTCGGCGCGCTCTCGGGGATGTTCTTCTTCCGCACCTACCAGGAATACGCGCGGCTGAAGGAGATCGAGGCGGAGAGCCGGCAGCGGCTGGCCGAGGCCCAGGCGCGGCTCGGGCAGCAAAAGGTGGAGCTGGAGCGGCTGCGCAGCGACCCGGCCTACGTGCGGCGCACCATCCGGCGGCAGATGGGGTATGCCAGGCCCGACGAACTGATCTTCCGGTTCGATGCCGAGGACCGTCCGGAGGCGAACCCGGCGCGGCCGGCGCGGCCCTGAAACGAGCCGGGAATTTGCGTTGCGCCGGCCGCCAGCCGACGTTTCTTCGACGCCCGCATGAGTGCCACCGCCACGCCGCCGCTGCCGGACCAGTTCGCGCAGGCAGGGCAGGGCCAGGTGTTCGCCTTCTGGCCGCAACTCGACGCCCCCGCGCGCCAGGCGCTGCTCGCGCAGGCGGCCGAGATCGACCTGGCCGAGGTGGCGCGGCTCACGCGCACGCTGCTTGGCGGCGGCGCCGCGCCCGCGGTCGACCTCACCGACCTCGAGCCGGCGCCCTACATGCCGCTGCCGGCGCACGGCGGCGACGCGGCCGCGTGGGCGCAGGCGCGCGCGGCGGGCGAGGCGGCGTTGCGCGCCGGGCGCGTGGCCGCGTTCACCGTTGCGGGCGGGCAGGGGACGCGCCTCGGGTTCGACGGCCCAAAGGGCACGTTCCCGGTCACGCCGGTGAAACGCAAGCCGCTGTTCCAGGTCTTCGCGGAGAAGATCCTCGCCGCGGGCCGCCGGCACGGCCGGCCGCTGCACTGGTTCATCATGACCAGCCACGCCAACCACGCCGCGACCGAGGCGTTCTTCGCGGAGCACCGCTGCTTCGGCCTCGACCCCGCGCGGGTGCACTTTTTCCGGCAGGGCCGGATGCCGGCGGTGGATTTCGCCGGGCGGATCCTGCTCGAGGCACCGGGGGCCATCGCGATGAGCCCCGACGGCCACGGCGGCTCGCTCCGCGCCCTCCACCGCAGCGGCGCGCTCGACCTGATGCGGGGCGAGGGGGTGGACACGATCAGCTATTTCCAGGTCGACAACCCCCTGGTGCGCTGCGTCGACCCGGCGTTCCTCGGCTGGCATCTCGTCCACGGCGCCGAGATGTCGGCCAAGATGATCCCCAAGGCCTATCCGGAGGAGAAAGTCGGGCACTTCTGCCGGCAGCGCGGGCGCCTCGTCGTGATCGAATACAGCGATCTGCCGGCCGCGATGCAGCGGGAGGTCGACCCGGCGACCGGCCGCCTGCGGTACCTCGCGGGCAGCATCGCCATCCACGTCCTCGACCGCGGGTTTGTCCGGCGCCTGGCGACCGCGGGCAGTGAGGCCGCCCTGCCGTTCCACCGCGCGGACAAGAAGGTCGCCACCATCGACGCGGCGGGCCGGCCGGTGCAGCCCACCCGGCCCAACGGCGTGAAGTTCGAGATGTTCGTCTTCGACGCGCTGCCGTTCGCGCGCCGGCCGCTGGTGATCGAGACCGACCGGGCGGACGACTTTTCGCCGGTGAAGAACGCCACGGGGGTCGACTCGCCGGAGTCCGCGCGGGCGGACCAGCTCCGGCAGGTCGCGCGCTGGCTGCGAGGGGCCGGCGTGGCGCTCGCGACCGACGCCTCCGGCCTGCCGCCGATCGCGGTTGAGGTGTCGCCGCTGTTCGCCGCCGACGCGGACTCGTTCGCCGAGAGCTGGGCCCGCCGCACGCCGCCGCCGGCAGTGGCCGAGGGAACCTATTTGGAGTGATGGAGCTTGGCGCAGGAGGGAATCTGAGTTTCATGAAGAGACGCCAGCCTCATGACCATACCTGAAAAAATCCGCGCGGCGGCCGACGCCGGCCGGCTGCTGCCCGACGCGGCCACCAATCTCACCGCCTGGCTCGGGGCCGGGCTGCCCGCGTGGGCCGTCGCCAGCATCGAGGAGCTGGTGACGCGCGAGGCCTGGAGCGAGCTGAACGACCGGTTTTACCGTTACCTCGAGTTCGGCACGGGCGGCATGCGCGGCCGCACGATCGGCGTGGTGACGGCGGCGGCCGAGACCGGCACGCCGGGGCCGCTGGGCACGCCGGCCCATCCCGCGGTGGGCAGCAACCTGCTCAACGACTTCACCCTCGTGCGCGCCGTGATCGGGCTCTACCGCTACGTCCACGCCCACCTGGTCAAGACCGGCCGCTACGACCCGCCCAAGCTGGTCATCGCGCACGACGTGCGCCATTTCTCGCGGCACCTCTGCGAGCTGGCCGCCTCGACCTGGTCGCGCCTCGGCGGCGTCGCCTTCATCTTCCCCGCGCCGCGCTCCACCCCCCAGCTCAGTTTCTCCGTGCGCTGGCTCAAGGCCCACTGCGGCGTCGTCATCACCGCCAGCCACAACCCGCCCCACGACAACGGCTTCAAGGCCTACTTCGACGACGGTGCGCAGGTGGTGGCGCCGCACGACCAGGGCATCATCGCCGAGGTCAACGCCGTCCCGCTCGCCGCGCTCGGCGCCTACCTCGAGGTGGACCTGGCGCGGGTCGTGACCCTTGACCGCGCGGCGGACGACGCCTACCTGGCGGTCGCGGCGCAGGCGGCGATCGATCCGGGCGTGTTCAAGCGCGCGAAGTTCAAGGTGGTGTTCACCAACATCCACGGCACCGGCGGCATTGCCAGCGTCCCGCTCCTGGCCCACGCCGGCGTGTCGGTGGCCGAGGTGATCGAGCAGGTGGCCTTCGACCCGCGCTTCCCCACGGTGAAGTCGCCCAACCCGGAGAACGCCGAGGCGCTGACCCTGGCGGTGGCGCTGGCGGAGCGCAACGGGGCGGAGCTGGTGCTGGCCACCGATCCGGACGGCGACCGGATGGGCTGCGCCGTGCGCACCCGCGCGGGGAAAATGGTCCTGCTGACCGGCAACCAGATCGGCGCGCTGCTCGCCGACTACCGGCTGACGAAGTACAAGGAGCTCGGGTGGATCCCGCGCGAAGGCTCGAAGCGCGCCGCCCTGATCAAGACGTTCGTCACCACGCCGCTGCAGGACGCCGTGGGCCGCGGGCACGGGGTGAAGGTCATCAACTGCCTCACCGGCTTCAAGTGGATCGCGGCCAAACTGCGCGGCTACGAGCAGGAGGTGAAGGACACGCTCCTGGCCCAGGACGGGATCGCGCTGGACTACGACGCCACGCCGTTCGCCACCCGCGCCCGGCTGCACCTGAAGCACGGCACCTTCTACGCCTTCGGCACCGAGGAAAGCTACGGCTACCTGCCCAACGACTACGTGCGCGACAAGGACGCCAACGCCGCCTGCCTCATGTTCGCCGAACTCGCCGCCTGGGTGAAGGGGCGCGGGCTGACCGTGCCGGAGTACCTCGACGAACTCTACGTCAAGTACGGCTACTTCCTCGAGGGCGTGATCAACATCTACTACGAGGGCGCGACCGGCGCGGCGAAGATCCGGCGGATCCTCGACACCTACCGGAGCCAGCCACCACAGGCGTTCGGCGGCGTGGCGGTGACCAAGTTCGAGGACTTCGGCCGGCAGGTGATCCGCGACGCCGACGGGGAGGAGATCCCGAAGCAGGACCTCTATCTGGTCACCCTCGCGAACGGTTACACCTACGCCGGGCGCGGGAGCGGCACGGAGCCGAAGATGAAATTCTACATCTTCGGGCGGGCGCCGGTGGCCGCGGCGGGCGATCTGCCGGCGGCGAAGGCGGCGGTGAAGGCGGAGCTCGACCGGCTCAAGGCGCTGATCGAGGCCGACGCCCGGGCGCGGGCCGAAGGTTAGCGGTGGCGTTGAACAACCAAGACCCCCAAGACGCCAAGTTCTTGGTGTCTGCGCGACTTGGTTGTTCACAAAAACTCGCAAATGCCCATTCGACAAACGCTGCGGCCGGTTGGTAGTTTTTGGATCTTTCCCAATCCATGACCCTTGAAGTCATCGGCCCCCCGCCGTTCGCCCGCGACGCGGCCGGACGGCCCCAGACCCACATCGGCACGATCTTCCCCGGCCGCCGCCTGCTGGTTACGCTGCCCGGCATCCACGCCTCGCAGCGCCTGGCGGTGATCGACCGCCTCAACGACGAGCGCCAGGCGGCCGGGCGCCCGCCGCTCACGGCGGCGGAGGAGGAGGCCGAGCTCGTCCAGTCCGTCGACCTGATCTTCGAGGCGGGTCAGGTGCTCATCCGGCCCGACGCCGACCGGATGGACCTCGCCTTCGCGGCCGACGACCTGCTGGAGGAGATCGCCTCGAAGCGCGCGATCCGGTTCCTCTTCGTGATGGACCAGCGCGTCCGCGACGCGATCAAGGCGCACGGCGAGTGCTGGCGGATCAGCCCGATGCCGCGGTCGCGCGAGGACATGCAGCGCCTGATCGCCACCTCGCGGGTCGCCATCCACGAGCAGCCGATCTATTACTACAACCGGTTCCGCGGCACCCGCTACGTGACCTGCGCGGAGTTCGGGCGCCTGGGCGCGCTCGCCGCGCCGGCGCTCGCCCGCCAGCTGCAGGAGATCGCGGTGCATAGCGCGCGGCACAACCGCGCCGGCAGCGCGGAGGTGGATTTCCTCGGCGCCGACGCGCGCCAGTTCGGCGCCCGCGATTTCCAATCGACCGATTTCGGCGCCCTGCCCGAGGCGGCGCTGCGGCGGCGGCACCAGGAGCTGGGCGAGCTGTTCTGCCAGGCCTGCGATCCCGACCTGATGCAGGACGACCCCGGCGCGGAGGTCTGGCGCAAGGCGATGCTGAGCGCGCTGCTCTCCCAGCGCCACCAGACGATCACCGAGGACGTGCTGCGCGACCTCAGCCCCGAGTTCTTCATGCAGGTCGAGTGGCTGCCCGGCGGCTACTTCGACGAGGGGGAGTTCGTGCTGGACCCCGTCTTCGACGAGGCGGATACGCACCCGGAGGACCCGGAGCTGCAGGCGCTGTGCGACCCGCTGGTGCGTGGCTTCATCTTCAACCTCATCCGCGAGTATGGCGTGCTGGAGTACGTCAACATCGGCCGGGTGGCGCAGTCGCTCTCGCGCCGCCAGCTCCTGCCGGGCACGCGCCGGGCGGTGTACCTCGCCGAGTTCAAAGGGCGGACGATGCCCGCCCCGGTCGTGCGCTTCATCCGCTTCCAGAAGTGGGGCGTGCGCGAGCGGCTCGACGAGGGCCACGACCTGCTCAAGGCGATCCTCGGGAGCGAGGAGTACACCGATTACGTGCTCGACCGGCGTCTCGGCGTGCAGCAGCTCGGCATGCGGCTGCCGCAGGGGATCGCGCTGCGGCGCACGCGGGAGACCTACCAGGGCCGGAACCAGGCCTGCGCCGGCCAGACGATCCCGGTGGTCTATTTCGAGCGCGACTACCTGCGCGGCCAGGCGACGGACAAGCTGCCACTGTCGCGCTACCTCAACGCGAACTACGCGCGGCGGCTGGCCCAGCTGCTGGGGCGCGCGGCGGCGGTGAACATCATCTGCGGGCGGGCGACGGAAAACCCGATGCAGGTGATGTTCGACGACGGCGACGAGATCCTGCGGGAGGATCCGGCGACCGGCCTGCCGGCGGAACTGCTGGTGTCGGACCCCACCGGCGCGTTCGCGGACTTCCGTCGTGACCTGATGGTGGTGGCGCCGGAGTACGCCCGCCCGGTCAACGCCCGCGCGGACCGGGTGCCGGACCCGGCCGAATTCGCCCGGATCTACCTCACGGCGCTCCGGGAGGAATTCGGGCGCGTGCAGGGCGACTACCGCAAGCGCCGGCGCTCGTTCGACTCGATGTTCCGCCACCTGCCGTACGACGCGGCCGGCAGCTTCGCCTACCGCTGGGCGTGCGTGCTGCGCCGGCTCGATGCGACCGACGCCGACGCGCTGGTCGCGGCGATCCGGAGCAACCTCGTGCCCGCGGCGCGGCCGTAAGCGGGCGGCGCGGCCGCGCGCCGGGGCGAAAATCGGAAGGGCGCAATAAAGTTGCGCCCCTACAATAGGGGGCGCCGCCGCTCGTAGGGGCGCAAGCTTGTTGCGCCCACTCGAGCATGAACCTTCGGCCGCAGGCCTACTTGCCCTGCTTCGCCAGGATCGCCTCGATCTGGTCCATGATCGAGTTCATGTGGGCGACCAGCGCCTCATAGGGCGCGGGCGTGGCCAGGTCGACCCCGGCGCGCTTCACGATGTCATAGGGATGGTCGGAGGCGCCCGCCTTGAGCACGCTGAGGTAGGTGTCCACCGCGCCCGGCTGGCCCTTGAGGATCATGTCGGCGAAGGCCGAGGAGGCGGCGATCGAGGTGGCGTACTGGTAGACGTAGAAATCGCGGTAGAAATGGGGGATGTAGGCCCACTCGACGGTCACGAAGTCGTCGATCTTGAGCACGCCCTCCTTGTCGCCGTGGTATTTGCGGAGGATGTCGCCGTAGATCTTGGTCAGGCGCGCGCCGGAGAGCGGCTCGCCCTTCTCCACGGCCTCGTGGATGGCGAGCTCGAACTCGGCGAACATCGCCTGGCGGAAGAACGTGGCGCGCAGGTTCTCGAGCGCGGAACCGAGGTAATAGAGCTTCTCGTCGTCGCTGGTCGCCACCTTGAGCATGTGGTCGAGCAGCAGGTTCTCGTTGAGCGTCGAGGCGATCTCGGCGGTGAAGATCGGGTACTCCGAGGTCGGGTAGGGCTGGGCGTGGTCGGCGAGGATCGTGTGCATGCCGTGGCCCCACTCGTGCGAGATCGTCGAGACCGATTCATAGTCGCCGACGTAGTTGATGAGGACGAACGGGTGCACGTCGTATGCGCTGCCGTTCATGTAGGCGCCCGGCGTCTTCCCCGGCGTGGGATACCACGAGGTGTAGCGGCCGTTGAGGCACGTGGCGAACTGCGCCTGGTACGCCTGGCCGAGCGGGGCCTCGGCCGCGATGGCGAACTCCTTGCCCTCGGCGAGCGGGAAGGTCTTCTCGGACTTCACCAGCGGCGGGTAGATGTCCCAGTAGTGCGGCTCCTTGACGCCGAGCATGCGGCCGCGGAGCTTGAAGTAGCGGTGGAGGGTGGGGAGGTTGGCGTTGGTCGTGGCGAGCAGCGTGCGGTAGACGGCCTCGGGGATGTCCTCGGCGTCGAGCGCGGCCGCGAGCGAACTCGGATAGTGCCGCACCTGGGCTTGGAACCAGTCGGTCTTGACCTGGGCGTAGAGGGAGGTGCCGAGGGTGCGCTCGTATTCCTTGAACGTGCCCCAGAAGGCGCGGAACACGGCCTCGCGGTCCGCCCGGTTGGGCACCGCCCGCCACTTGGTGTACCCGGCCTGGTCGAGCTTGGCCTCGGTGCCGTCGGAGAGCTTGATCGTCGGCCAGGGCATGTCGGCATTCGTGAGGATGCTGTAGAAGGAGGTCGGGTTGTTCGTGATCAGGCCGGCGGCGGACATCACGCCCTCGGCCTCGGCGCCGAGCGTGTGCGGCGCGGCGCGCAGCACCTCGTCGATCGGGAAGCGGTAGGACGCGAGGCCGGGATCGCTGTCGACGAAGCCGTGCAGCTTGGCCGCGCCCACGGTGAGCAGCTCCGGGTTGACGAAGCTGATGGCCTGCGAGAAATCCGTGGCGGTCAGGTCGGCCTGCTGGCTGAGCTCGAGGGCGGCGGTGTCGCGGGTGTTCACGTCGCGCTTGAGCGAGGCGTAGACGTCCAGCCGCTCGAGGTCCTTCTGCAATCCGTAGATCAGGTCCATCGCCTCCTGGAGCTTGGCCGCGCTGTCGCCGAGGTGGCCCTTGTAGGCGTCGATCTTCGGGATCGTGGCCGCGATCTTCGCGCGGGCGTCCTGCCAGGCGGTATCGCTGGCGTAGAGCGGCGTAAGATCCCAGTTGTCGGCGGAAGCGGCGGCCGCGGCGGGCGCGTCGGCGGACCGTGCGGCGGGGAGGAGACCGGCGAGCGTCAGACTGAGGACGAGGAGACGTTTGGGGTGCTTCATTTGGGGCCTCAAGTTGTGCCAAATGCCGCGAAAAACCAGTGCAAAATGCGGACAGATCGCCCTAGGCTGGCACGGTTGCCCCTCTGAGATGAGCCACCCAGGCCGGGACATTTTCACGCCGGCGGACCTCCGCGCGATCCGCCTGCTGGTGATCGCGCTCGGCGGGGTCGGGATCCTGATGCTCCTCGTCACGGACCGGGAAACGCCGCTGGTCGTGGTCGCGTTCATCACGGTTGTGACGATCGTGCCCATTGCCGCGATCTACGTCCTCCGGCGACTGCGCAGGCCCAAGGACGAGGTGCCGGAGCAGGAATCTGACCCGACCCCCTCGGACCGTCACTGACTTCTGCGCCGGTCTCAGGGCGCCGGCTCGAAGGTCGTCGTGAATGTCGCGGTCGTGCCCTGGGTCTCGACGTAGAATCCCTCGCGGCGGTTGGGCGGCGCGTCGGGCGTCGAGCCGTGCCAGACCGTGAACGCGCCCGGCGTCGCGATCGTGACGCGCAGCGTGACCGGGCCGAAATCGACCTCGAACGCCGCGCGGTCCTTGAACCCGGCGCGGCGGACGTCGCGCCAGTAGCCGAAGGATGCCGGCCGGCCGCGGGCGAAATCGGGATCGGGCTGGAATTCGGCCGGCAGGCGGATATGCCCCTGCAGGTGCAGGGCCAGCCCGAGGGGCTGGGGCTGGGACGCGGAGGCGGTGATCGTCGCGGTGTCGACCAGGCGGTCGCCTTCGATGGCCAGCGAGCGGCGGGCCGTGGCGTCCTTGCGATATTTCGGCTGCTCCGCGGAGACGGCGGTGGGCGAGGAACTCAGCAGCGCGCCGGGGTGCGGCGGCTCCTCGCCTTCGCCGTTCAACAGCGGCACGTTGTGGTTGAGGCCGCGGGTGTAGTATTCCTTGTGCAGCGGCGAGCCATAGCCGACCGTGCCGGGATCGTGGGTGATGTCGGTGTCGCCATAGAAGGCGGAGAAGTTCAGCGCTTCGGCCTGGCTGTGCGATGACGTGAGCTGGCCGTAGTGGAAGAACACCTGCCACGGGCCGGACTTCAGCACGGCCATGCGGGTCGACTCGAGGTTGCGGCTGGTGACGGCCGGCAGCTCGACCGGGCGTGGCGAAGGCTGTGGCGGGTCGACCAGCGTGTACCAGTCGCGCCGCCCGGCGACCTCCGCGAGGCCGATGGTCGTCGGGAAGACCCGGTAGGTGGCGGCGAACAGGGCGCGGTCGGGTTCGTAGTGCAGGCCGGTGGAGTCGGCGGGATTCGGCAGCAGGCCGCCGGGGAAGCGCAGGTAGAGCGGCGCGAGCATCAGGTTTTCCGCGGTGGCCATCTCCGGGGAAAGCTCGGCTGCGCGGCCGTAGAGGCCGGCGTCGGTGAAGAGGTTGAGCACGGCCTGGACGACGTAGCCGTTGTAGCCGAGCGACTGCTCCCACCACAGGTAGTCGCTCGTGATGCCCTGGGCCATCTGCGCGCGCAGGCCCCACTTTCCGTCGATGGCGTCGCGCCAGAGAGCGTCGTCGTGAAATACCAGCGCGATCACACCGACGGCGCAGCGCTGCCAGGTGGCGATGTTGTGAATGCTGTGGAAGCTGTCGTTGAGCACTTCGGCGATCGGTTCGAACAGACCCCGACGCCAATGCTCTCGTCGGGCCGGCGC
>Ga0335071_10005712_pt1 | contig 12896 bp, 7 predicted proteins | sample Lox_Sample_15_FD_206724 | JGI IMG/M metagenome (GOLD analysis project Ga0335071, IMG submission 206724) | Soil microbial communities from Loxahatchee National Wildlife Refuge, Florida, United States - Lox_Sample_1.5 | ecosystem: Environmental > Terrestrial > Soil > Wetlands | place: USA: Florida...
AAGGGTGGTGGAGGAAAGGCTCCATTCAGCATCTGGCCTTGTGGTGGAAAACCGCCGCTGCCGAGTCCGCCCCCAAGTCTGGCTCCGCCTCCCATCCCGAGCAATCGATCCATTCCGTTGTATCCAAAGATCAGATTCATCACCGTGTTGTTCCCGCTGCTTCCCACATAGGGGCGCCGACTTGCGGGTGTCAGGTCAACAGCAAGAGCCCACGAAAACGAAACAACCAGCAAAAGGATGGTGGCAACGCTCAATTTCCAAAGCCTGGCCCAAACACTCTCCTTCGAGCCAAGCAGATAAAGTCCATAAAATGCAGGCAGCGGCAGAAACGCCTCGAGCATTTTGATGTTGAATCCGGCGCCGATGAGAACCGCGCCCAACAAAAGAAAACGCAGCCTCCCTGTCTCAGTCGCTTTGATAAAGGCCCATGCCGCCAGTAGCAGCGTCAAAATAAGCGTGCTGTCCATGGTGTTGTTTCGATCTGTCGCGACCACGATGGGCGTGATGGCCAGGGCAAGCGCCGCAAGCAGGCCCGCAGCCGCACCGAACGACCGCTTCACCAGGTGGTAAAGAACCATCACAGAAACGATGCCCGCCAATATTTCGGGCAACACCACGCTGAACCCGCTGACTCCCAAAAAATATGCGGAGATTGCCTGGATCCATAAACCCAAAGGAGGCTTGTCCACGCTGACCGATCCGCCGGGTTCTGCCGCCACAAAGAAAAAGTTGTGCCACGATTGCAGCATGCTCGTGACCGCCGCGGTGTAATAATGATTCGCAAAACCGATTGCGCCGAGATTGGCGAAACGCACAATAGCCGCCAGGATTACTACAACAGGCAGTCCGATCCACCCAAGCCATTGCTCGGTGGAAATGGGTCGGACCTCGGTGGATTTAACGGTTGCATCCCATGTTCGCTGAAACGGTAATCTCATGAAGGTTTCTCCAATGCCTAAAAGGGTTCGGTCAATTCATCTCGTGCTATGCCTAGAAGTTTACAAACCGAAACTGTGAGATCGCCAATAGCCTGTTGAGAAATTGCTGAGAATCAATTCTCAACAATTTCTCAACAAAGTTGTGTATGATGTGTGAAGGATGAAACTTCCCCTGGTGTGGCAACTCTCAACCTTATTCATGCCGAATTTACAGCGCCGCTTGCACCCGGATCAGGAGGCAATCCTGCCCAAATATTTCATTGAACGGTATGATTGAATTGGAATGACGCTATGCCCACTGTTCTGATCGTGGATGATGACAGTAAACTTCTTAAAATGCTTCAACGCACCCTGACCTATGAAGGCTTGCAGGTCTTCACTGCTGCGAATGGCGAAGAGGCCTTGAATCAAATCGACGGTTGCAAGCCCGATTTGCTGATCGTGGATTGGATGATGCCCAAAATGGACGGTCTGGCGCTGGTGCAGGAGCTGCGTGCGGAAAATAATCCGGCCATGATCCTGATGCTCACCGCCCGCGATGCCATCGAAAACCGCGTGGAGGGGTTGCAGAGCGGCGCTGACGATTACCTTGTCAAGCCCTTTGCACCGACCGAGCTCGTGGCGCGTGTCCATGCCCTGCTGCGGCGGATTGATTCCAAATCCGGAATGGAGGTCTTGGAGTTCGCGGATGTCACTCTTGATCCGCTTTCACGTGAGGTCCGTGTGGCTGAACGGATCCTCGAGCTGACAAAGACCGAGTTCGACCTGCTGGATTTCTTCCTTCGGCATCCGCGCCAGGTGCTGGAACGCACACAGATTTTGAATAATGTTTGGGGGTACGACTTTAACAGTAATGACAATGTGCTGGAAGTTTATGTGGGATATCTGCGCAGGAAAATCGAGGCCAATGGGCATTCACGATTGATCCAGACGGTACGGGGTGTGGGCTATGTCCTGCGCGAGGAACGGGCGGAATAATGTCGATTCGACTGCGTTTGACCCTGTTGTATAGTGCCATCCTTGCCCTGACTTTGATTGTGTTCGGGACCGCACTTTACACAATTCAGGCCCAACAGACGATGGACTCTCTTCGGGCAAACCTGATCCAAAACGGCAACGGGCTGGCCCAGTCCATCCTGCACAATTACCTGAATCCCATTCCGAACTCAAATCCCATCCCGCCCCCGCGGCCACAGGGACGCCCGCCCATCCCTATTGAAACCCTCTCGGGTGACCAGGCCTTCAACCAGCTGCGCGAACGCGTGATCACACGCGTACTGGATCCAAACGGTGAATTGATTGCCAGCCCGTTCGCAGGCCAGGACCAGGATAATTCAGGTGAAGCCCTGCCGCTCAGTTCCGACGGACTGCTGGCGTTAAAGGACAAGCAGGTGTGGTGGGAAACCGCCGACGCAAACGGAGATCACCTGTTGATATTCAACGTTCCTGTGATCTATCAAAATAATGTGATGTACATTGTTCAGGTTGCACAATCGCTGACCCAACGCGATCAAGCCCTGATGGCCTTGAGCAGTACCCTCCTGCTCGCCGGTCTGGTTACGATTTTGATTGCCTTCGGCATTGGCTGGGTTCTTTCAGGCGAAACCTTGCGCCCCATTCATCATGTAACACAAACAGCCCAGGTCATCGGCCGGGAAAGCGACTTCACCCGCCGTGTGGATTACAAGGGACCCAACGATGAGATCGGACAATTGGCCAGCACCTTCAATTCGATGCTGGCGCGCCTGCAAAATGCATATCAGGGTGTGAGCCGTGCCTTGAAGATGCAACGCGACTTTGTCGCCGACGTCTCCCACGAGCTGCGTACACCCTTAACCACGATCCGCGGCAACCTGGAATTGTTGCAGCGCGAGCCTCCATTACCTGTCGGCGAACAATCCGAGGTCCTGGCGGATGTGGTGGACGAAAGCGATCGTTTGATCCGGCTCGTAAACAACCTCTTGATTCTCGCCCGCGCCGATGCCGGCCAGAGCCTGACGCATGAATCGATTTCCATCCGCAGCGTGATCGAAGAAGCCTGTAAACAGGCGCGGCAAATGGACCGTCAACGGAAAATCAACGAAGATGTGCAGGAGTTGACCGTTTTCGGTGACCGGGATGCCCTCAAACAGGTTCTCTTGATCTTATTGGATAATGCCATTAAATACACGACAGAGGATATAGCAATTATGACCAGGGCTATAAAAGATCAGGTGGACATCTGCGTAAGAGATCAAGGCCCTGGTATTTCACCGGATAAGCTTCAGCATGTGTTCGACCGCTTTTATCGCGGGGAGTCGAATTCCGGGGTCCAGGGATTTGGATTGGGATTGCCAATCGCAAAAGCCCTGGTGGAAGGACAAGGCGGGAGCATCACCATCCAAAACGAAAAGCCCCACGGCACGCGGGTCACGATTTCCCTGAATTCGCTTAAGGACGGCTCAAGTTAAGCAAAGGCAGTCCTGCTAAAAATTGGCGTGGGTAGCGCCTCCCGGAATTTGATTGGGGTCGTAGGGCGTGACCTGGTAAACATAGTAATTCAGCCAGTTTGAGAACAACAGGTTCGAATGCCCGCGCCAGCGCACCTGCGGGGGACGCGTCGGATCATCGTTGGGATAATAATTATAGGGGACATGGATCGGCAGGCCCTTCTTCACGTCGCGGTCATATTCCGACTTCAGCGTAAGCGGGTCATACTCCGAATGGCCGGTGACGAAGATATGGCGTCCGTCTTTTGTGGCAACCATATAAATACCGGCCTGGTCGGACTCTGCAAGGATTTGTATGTCGTTGACCTTCTCGAGGTCGCTGCGTCGGATTTCGGTATGCCGGGAGTGCGGGGCAAAGAATATGTCGTCGAAACCGCGGAGCACGCTCTCGGTCTGGGAAAGGGTGCGGTGCTCGAACACACCGAACATCTTCTCCGGCAGGTCGTATTTGGGTACACCGTAGCGGTGATAGAGTCCCGCCTGCGCGCCCCAGCATATATAAAGCGTCGATTCGACGTTGGTCTCGGCCCAATCCATGATGCGGGTCAACTCCTCCCAATAATCGACCTCGTCGAACGGCATCTGCTCGACCGGCGCACCCGTGATGATGAAGCCGTCGAACTTCTCGTCCCGGATGTCGTCGAAGGTCACATAATGGTTGAGCAAATGTTCGGCATCGACGTTCTTGGCTTCGTGGGTTGCCGTGTGCAGGAGCGTAATATCCACTTGCAGGGGGGAATTGCCCAGCAGCCGGAGAAGTTGGGTTTCGGTGGCAACCTTCGTCGGCATGAGGTTCAAAATCGCAACACTCAGGGTGCGGATATCCTGGTGGACGGCACGTTCTTCGCCCATCACGAAAATATTTTCATTTTCAAGAATCGCTCGTGCGGGCAGTGTGGATGGAATTTTTACTGGCATCGGGTTTACGGCTTTCCCCCTCTCCCCGATGGGGAGAGGGGATTAAAACGATGGGTTTGGAAAATGTTTTGGTCTGTCATTCTGCCTGCACCGTGCCGCAGGCAGAATGACATGAACGGACTCAATTCCAGATCTCAACCATTCAGCGCCTGGCCAAGGTCCCACAGGATATCCTCGATATCCTCCAGGCCGATGCTCAAGCGGATGAAATCGGGGCTGACGCCCGCTGCAATCTGATCCTCTGGGCTGAGCTGGCTGTGTGTCGTGGTGGCTGGGTGTATGGCCAGGCTCTTCGCATCCCCGACGTTGGCGAGGTGGCTGAACAGCTGAAGCTTTTCAATGAACTTCTTGCCTGCCTCAACCCCGCCTTTGATGCCAAATCCAAGGATCGCGCCTGCACCTTTCGGCAGGTACTTTTTGGCGCGTGCGTAATCGGGATGGCTCTTGAGGCTTGGATATTTCACCCAACTGACTTTCGGGTGCTTTTCGAGATATTCCGCCACAGCCTGCGTATTCTGCACGTGCCGTTCCATCCTGATACTTAATGTCTCTATCCCCTGGATCGTCTGCCAGGAGTTGAACGGGGACTGGCACCCGCCCAGGTCGCGCAAGACCTGCACGCGTGCCTTGATGCCGAACGGCGGCAAACCCGCGGCCTTCAAATCCGCATAAACCAGGCCGTGGTACGAAGGGTCGGGAGTGGTGAAGTTTTCGAACTTGCCGTTGCTCCAATCATAGTTTCCTCCGTCCACGATCACACCACCGATGCTGGTGCCGTGCCCGCCGATGAATTTCGTGGTGCTGTGCGTGATCACGTGTGCACCCCATTCGAACGGCCGGAAAAGATACGGCGTGGCAAAGGTGTTGTCGATGAACAGAACCAGCTTGTGTTTCTTTGCGATCTCGGCCACTTCTTCGAAGGGAAATACGGCGATATCCGGGTTACCCAGGGTCTCCCCATAAAGGATTTTGGTGTTCGGCTTGATCGCCTTTTCGAAATTCTTCGGATCGGTCGGATCGACGAAGGTGACATCGATCCCCAGCCTGGGAAACGTATATTGGAACTGGTTATAGGTCCCGCCATACAACCGGCTTGAGGTGACGATGTGATCGCCCGACTGGCACAAGGTAAAGATCGCCTGGGCCTGTGCCGCATGGCCCGAACTGGTGGCCAATCCCGCCACCCCGCCCTCCAGGGATGCAATCCGTTGTTCCAGCACATCCGTGGTCGGGTTCATGATGCGGGTGTAGATATTCCCCAACTCCTTGAGCGCGAACAGGTTCGCGGCGTGTTCCGTGCTTTTGAACTGGTAACTGGTGGTTTGATACAAAGGCACTGCGCGGCTACCTGTAACCGGGTCGGGACTGTACCCCGCGTGCAGCTGGCGGGTCGCAAAACCGTACTGACGAGCATTTGTTTCAGACATGGATCTCTCTCCTTATATGAATTTACCCGCCCTTTCAGAAGAAATAAAAAATACCTCTTCTGAAAGTACAAGAAGAGGTACACGCGTATACCGTCCTCTCATCTTCCAGTGTTTGAACAGCGTTTCGCTGTTCTCTGTCGGAGTTGGCACCTTGACTTGTGTCAGGTTGCCGAGGCGTCATCGGGCCGTTCCCTCAGCCTCTCTGGATAAGAGCGAGTATTTGATTGATTAGGGCCGGTTTATATCAAACGAATCATGATTTGTCAAGGGCTATAACAAATTTTCACTGACCAATAACTCCGCATTGTAGATCGATCCGCCCGCCGCGCCGCGAATGGTGTTGTGCGATAACACCACGAATTTTAGACTCAGCAACGGGTCGCGCCGGATGCGGCCGACCACGGTCGTCATGCCCTTGCCGGTCAACCGGTCAAGTCGCGGCTGGGGACGGTCCGCCTCATCACGGACCTCGATCACGGGTCGTGGTGCCGACGGCAGTTCCCGCGCCGAAGCTGGGGCGCAATACTCACGCATGGCATGCGCCGCTGCTTCAGGGTCCGCCTGGTGCGAGAGCTCCACGCTGACGCAAACCGTGTGCCCATCCGTTACCGCCACCCGGTTGGTATGGGCGCTGAATCCGATCTCGGCCAGGTTGACTTGATGACCATCGAGTTTGCCGAGCATCTTGCGCGGCTCCCATTCCACCTTGTCCTCCTCGCCGCCGATGTTCGGGATGACGTTGTCGTTGATATCGAGCGATGGTACGCCCGGGTAGCCTGCACCCGATAGCGCCTGCATGGATACCACAAAGGCTTTCTTCACGCCGAAGGAATCGTCGAGGGCTTTGAGCGCCACGGTTAAACCCGTACTGGTGCAGTTCGGGTTGGTCGTGATGCACCCGCTCCAGCCGTGCTGCCGGCGTTGCGTCTTGACCAGCTGGATGTGGTCCGCATTGACCTCGGGCAACAGGAGCGGCACGTCCTCCGCACGCCGGTACGAGGAGGCGTTCGAACAGACCGCTAAACCGGCCTGTGCAAATTGCGGCTCGAGGTCCTTGGCAAGATCGGCCGGCAGGGCGGAAAAAACTATTTTCGCGTGGATCCCATCCGGAACTGCGGGAACAACGACCATCTCGCGCGCGTACTCCGGCATCGGGTCGTTCAGGACCCAGCGACAGGCCTTTGCGTAGGGTTGCCCCACCGAACGGTCCGAGGCAGCCAGGGCCGCAACCTTAAACCAGGGATGCTGGTCAAGAAGCGAAATGAACCTCTGCCCCACCGAGCCGGTGGCCCCGAGGACTGCCACAGGAATTTGAGAAGGTACCATGTTGAATTCTCCTTATCTGACAATGAGTTGGTGCAGGGCTTTCACCGCGTTTTCGGTATCCGCCGCCGTGACTACCATGCTGATCGAAACTTCCGACGAGCCTTGTGCGATTGCAAGCACGTTCACGTCATTTTTCCCGAGCTCGGAGAATATCTGCCCCGCCACTCCGAGCGTATGGATCATCCCGACTCCCACCACGGTGATGATGGACACATCCTCAGTCATCCAGATCCGGTCAATATCGTTGTCCAGGATCTCGCTCGAAAAGATCTTTTCGAGGTTCTGGATGACGGGTTCAGCCGCCTCCGCCGGTACGGCAAAGCAGATGGATTGTTCCGAGGAGGCCTGCGTGATCAACGGGACGCTGGTGCCGGTGGACGCAACGGCTGCAAAGGCACGCCCTGCCACACCGGGGACACCCAGCATCCCCCGCCCCTCGATCGTGATCAAACGCTGCTTTTGTATGGCCGTCACCGCCTTGATGACCTGCCCGCCATTACCATTGCTCGGCGTTGAACCCTTCTGGGGGTTCGCGATCAGCCGCGTACCCGGGTGAGACGGGTTGAAAGTATTACAGATGCGCAGGCTTATTCCTGCATCGATCACCGGGCGGATTGTTTTGGGATGAAGTACCTTCGCTCCGTAATAAGCCAGTTCCGCGATCTCGTTATAGGTGATTTCGGGCAGCGTGCGTGCCGTGGGAACAATGCGCGGATCGGCGGTCATGACGCCGTCGACGTCGGTCCAGATCCAGACGTCATCCGCCGGCAGGACTGCCCCGATGACGGCGGCGGAATAGTCGCTCCCGCCGCGCCCCAGGGTCGTCACCACCCCTTCGAGGGTCGCGCCGATAAAACCGGTCGTGATCGGGACGATGCCTTCCTCCAACAAGGGATTCAAGATGCTGCGCGTCTTCCGGGTCGTCACCTCGAAGTTCGGATGGGCGTTCTGAAAATGATTGTTTGTAATAATGAAATCCGTGGAGTCAATCGCCTGGGATTTGATGCCCCCATTCTTCACAACGGCCGCCAGCAAGCGCACACTCATGCGTTCGCCGAGCGATGCGACCATGTCCAGCGCCCGCGGACTCGCTTCGCCCAGGACGGCTATGGCTTTGCATAGATTAACGAACGAAAAGATCAGGGTATCGATTTCGTTCTTGGCTTTTTTACGCAGGGTATCATCCTGGACGAGTTCATCGGCGGCGCTGAAATGTTTGTCACGCAGGGCTTTCTTCGCATCGGAAAGCGAATCGATATTTCCCTGCACCGCTTGGGAGGCGCTCTCCAGCAAAAGGTTGGTCACACCCGACATGGCCGAAGTCACCACGACCAGCCGCGGCCACCCGACGTGGGCGTCCCGGATGATTTGCAGGGCATTGGTTAATGCCTGGGTCGAACCGACCGAGGTGCCGCCAAATTTCATCACGAGCGTTTTCATTGGTTCTGGCATGACATTTTCGTCTCCTTCAGGGTTGGGTAAAACAATAACGCCTCATGTTTCCATGAGGCGTTATGTGTTTTGATATGACCTGTGCTTCGTCTACTTCTGTCCAAACACAAAAGCCTCACGGACGGACCGGGAGGGGGTGGTAGTTGTGGTCATGGACACGGTGAAACAAACCGATTTCGAAATGCCGTTCATATTGGGCGGTATTCTATGCGTAACTTACTGTTTGGTCAAGAGGAAAAACCAGCCACAACAGGATCTTGCCCTGCCCTGTGTTTTTCAGGGCTGCGGTTCATTATTCTTGTCTGACATGAATTGGGTAAAGTCATGTCAACCACAATTTCTGATACATCTTCCACCACTTTACGCACTTCCTTCGCTAGCCAAGGCGGCTTTCGCGAACGTCTTCGGTGTTCTTCCGAGCGAGTGTCGCATGGCGCCATGGCGACACATCCCCGGAGCGGATCGTAGGTGACGTGCCGCCGTTGGCTGCTTCGGAGCCATGACTAGCTGAGGCGGCTACCAGCAGTCATCAGCCTATTGGAGCCACGGGGCTCCAATAGGCTCCGAAGGACTCCTTCGTACATCCTTCGTGGATCTTTCACAATACTTGACACTTGACACGAAACGGGACCTTGCCAATCAGGTGATCCCACATTGGCCCGTCCATCGTCCTTCAGTCGCACTTCATTCGCACATCATTCGTGCGTCATTCGTGCATCCCTAGCCAAGGCGGCTTTCGCGAACGGATTCGGTGTTCTTCCGAGTGAGTGTCGCATGGCGCCATGGCGACACATCCCCGGAGCGCAGCGTAGGGGACAAGCCGCCATTGGCTGCTTTGGACTAGCTGAGGCGGCCTCAAGCCGCCATCAGCTGTTTGGGCGACGTGAGTCGCCCATTTATTGGGCTCCGAAGTAGGGACTTATTCCTTCACTCATCCTATACACCTACTATACACTTCCTATACGCATCCTATACACATCCCTAGCCGAAGCGGCGTTCGCACAGCATCCCCGGAGCGAAGCGTAGGGGACCAGCCGCTTTCGGCTGCTTCGGAGCCGTGGGGCTCCAAAGTAAAACAATTGATAATCTTTCACAAGCGTCAGAGATTTCGCAATTGTTATCGATGACAGGAGGTTTTCACCTCTTGACGGATTTGTAATAATGCCTATAATAGAGCGAAATATTAAGATCCTGTATGAACAACTTTTTATTTAGTCTCTCGCTGATTGTCGTCCTTATTTCGGTCCTTATTATTAAGGACCTGATTGTGGTTGGGATGGCAAAGGTGAAGGCGAAGTAAACGCACACCTGATGTAAGCCTAAAGAGCCGCCCAACCACTGGGCGGCTCTTTTTATATCAATTAGAGGAATGCCATGCGATCTGACACTATCAAAAAAGGGTACGAGAAGGCTCCCCACCGGGCGCTGCTGCGCGCAACAGGGATCAAGGAGGAGGACTTTGGCAAGCCGTTTGTTGCCATTGTAAATTCGTATGTGGACATCGTCCCCGGCCATGTCCACCTTCAGGATTTTGGAAAGCTCGTAAAGCAGGCGGTGCGCGCCGCCGGCGGCATACCGTTCGAGTTCAACACCATCGGAGTCGATGACGGCATCGCCATGGGCCACCTGGGGATGAAATACTCGCTTCCCTCCCGGGAACTGATCGCAGACTGCGTGGAAACGATGATCGAAGCCCACCGCTTCGATGCCATGGTCTGTATCCCAAACTGCGATAAGATCGTCCCGGGCATGCTGCTGGCCGCCATGCGCGTCAACATCCCGACCATCTTTGTTTCAGGCGGTCCGATGGCCGCCGGAAAAACACCCGATGGCGAAGCCATTGATTTGATTTCTGTTTTTGAAGGCGTGGGGGCCTATTCAGCCGGAAAGATCGACGATAAGCGCTTGTCAATATTGGAGAAATTTGCCTGCCCGTCCTGTGGCTCTTGTTCGGGGATGTTCACTGCCAATTCGATGAACTGCCTGATGGAAGCCATCGGGCTGGCCCTGCCCTTCAACGGTTCGGCATTGGCAAAGACGCAGGAACGCGAAGATCTGGCCCGCAAGGCGGCTTCACAAATCCTGACCTTGCTGGATCGGGACATCAAGCCCCGGGATATCGTCACCCCGGATGCGATCGATGATGCCTTTGCGTTGGATATGGCGATGGGCGGCTCGACGAATACAGTTCTTCATACCCTGGCATTGGCCAATGAGGCCAATGTGGAGTATCCGTTGGCCCGCATCAATTCCGTAGCCGACCGCGTGCCGCACATCAGCAAGGTAAGCCCGGCCGGTAAGTGGCACATGGAAGACGTTCATCGCGCAGGCGGCATCCCCGCCATCTTGAACGAAGTCCAACGTGGCACAGGGATGTTGCATTTCGACCGGATCACGGTCAGCGGTACCACCCTCGGTGAATCCATCAAGGGGTGTGAGATCAAGGATGATGACGTGATTCACCGCTATGAAAATGCCCACTCAAAACGAGGTGGGTTGGCTATTCTCTTTGGGAACCTTGCACCCAAAGGTGCAGTGGTCAAGGTCGGGGGCGTGGGCGAGGCAATGATGAAGTTCAGTGGTCCGGCCCGGATCTTTGAATCCCAGGACGAAGCCTATGCCGGCATCCTGGCAAATGAGGTCAAGGCTGGCGAGGTGGTGGTTGTCCGTTATGAAGGTCCAAAAGGCGGGCCGGGAATGCAGGAGATGTTATCGCCCACCTCGGCCATCATGGGACAGGGGCTTGGCGATAAGGTCGCGTTGATCACGGATGGCCGCTTCAGTGGCGGGACCCGTGGCGCCTGCATCGGCCACGTATCCCCGGAAGCTGCCGCAGGCGGTCCGATTGCTGCGCTCAAACCCGGCGATATGATCGACATCGATTTGACGGCCCGCAGGCTGGATGTTCGGTTAAGTGAGGCGGAGATCAACAAACGCTTGGCGGCCTTACCCCCCTTCAAATCCGGGGTCACATCGAAATGGTTGAAGCGTTATTCATATTTTGTAACCAGCGCAGATACGGGTGCGGTATTGAGCATGTAGGCCTTGCCTTGCATCGCCTGCCTAAAGGAGAAGACATATGAAGAAAACAGGTGCAGAAATCTTATGGGAATGTATCGTGCGGGAGGGTGTCGAAGTGGTGTTTGGTTACCCCGGCGGCGCAAACATGCCGATCTATGATGCCATGTTGAGTTACCCCATCCATCATGTATTGGTGAGGCATGAACAAGGCGGAGCCCATATGGCGGACGGCTACGCACGCGCTTCCGGAAAAGTCGGCGTGGCGATGGCCACCTCCGGACCGGGCGCAACGAACCTGGTCACGGGCATTGCCACGGCCATGATGGATTCTTCCCCGGTGGTGTTCATCACCGGCCAGGTGGCGGCGCATTTGATCGGCGGCGATGCCTTCCAGGAGGTGGATGTCACCGGCATCACCCTGCCCATCACCAAACATAATTACCTTGTGACTCGCGCCGACGAGGTGGCAGAGGTTGTACGTGAAGCCTTTTATATTGCCCGCAGCGGACGTCCCGGTCCGGTCCTGATCGATATCTGCAAGAATGCACAGATCGAACAGGCTGAATTTATCTATCCCGATGAAGTGAAATTGGCCGGGTACCAGCCCCCCGAACACGCCCCTCAGGCAAATCTTGAGGAAGCTGTCCGATTAATTGAGAAAGCTCATCGCCCGATCATCCTGGCCGGACACGGAGTGCTGATGTCTGGCGCAGAGCAGGCACTTTCTCATTTTGCAGTGAAAACCCAAACACCGGTCGCCAGCACCTTGCTTGGACTGGGTGCTTTTCCTGCATCCCATGAACTGAGCCTTGGGATGATGGGGATGCACGGCGAAGTCCACACCAATCTGGCGATTCAAAACTCCGATCTGATCCTGGCGTTTGGTATGCGCTTCGACGATCGAGTGACTGGCAACTTGAAGACCTATGCGCCAAAGGCCAAAAAGATTCACGTCGAGATCGACCCGTCCGAAGTCCATAAGAACGTGCATGTCGATGTCCCGCTGGTGGGAAATTTGAACAGCGTATTGACCGATCTCATCCCGATGGTGGATGAATACGATCACACGGAATGGTTGAAACAGATCAGCGAGTGGAAGGCGGAAGCGGATACACGCTCCATCATGAACTGGCCGAACGATGACAACCTGTACGTGGCGCATCTGGTCAGCGATATTTGGAAGGCGACCGGCGGCGGAGCCATCCTTACCACCGACGTGGGCCAGCACCAGATGTGGACGGCCCAATATTATCCCCTCGAAAAACCGAACCGCTGGATTACCTCGGGCGGGGCCGGGACGATGGGGTTTGGCTTGCCTGCCGCAA
>Ga0335071_10005713_pt1 | contig 12894 bp, 14 predicted proteins | sample Lox_Sample_15_FD_206724 | JGI IMG/M metagenome (GOLD analysis project Ga0335071, IMG submission 206724) | Soil microbial communities from Loxahatchee National Wildlife Refuge, Florida, United States - Lox_Sample_1.5 | ecosystem: Environmental > Terrestrial > Soil > Wetlands | place: USA...
ACGGCGGCGTGCCTGGTCGCTGCGGCGCTGCTGCTGGTGCTCGCCCCCGGCGGTCCACCGGACGCGTGGGGCTGGGCCGCCCTGGCCGCCTCGCTCGTCCTCGCCGGCGTCGCCGTGGGGCACGACTGGCCGCCCGCGGCGCGGACCGCGTTCAGCCTCGTCGTCGTCCTCGCCCTGCTCGATGTGGCCGTCTTGTTGGCGCATGCCGGTGACTGGGCCTCGGCCCTCGGTACGCTGCGCGGGTGACCTTCGCCCGACGGCCGTTCCCCGCCCGACGACTGGTGCTGCTCCCCCTGGCCGTCGTCGTCGCCCTGCTCACCTCGGCGTGCGGCGCCGGCTTCGCCGCCGGCACGAACCAGGTGCACCGACCGACCAACGGGGCGGCCGGCGACGTCGGGTTCATGTCGGTCCGCAACCTGCTCCTCCTGCAGGACCCCACCACCGATCCCCCGGTCACGACCCTCATCGGCGGCTTCGCCAACAACGATGTCGTCCCCGACCACCTGACCGCGGTCGCCGTGTCCGGCGCGGGGGCGGTGACGCCGGGCGACCTCGAGATCCCCGGCCGGGCGCTCATCACGCCGGGCAGCAACGGCCAGCCAGGGATCGACGTACCGAACGCGACCTTCAAGCCGGGCACCTTCCAGACCGTGACGCTCACCTTCGCGGGCGCGGGGACGCTGACCCTCACGGTCCTCGTCATGCTCCCCGACGGGCCGTCCCAGGGGGGCTGACGCGCGGCGCGGCGACACCGCAGCCGCCGGCAGGAGCGCCCTCCGGCAGGAGCGCCCTCCGGCAGGTCCTCAGGCTTCGAACTTGTAGCCCAGCCCGCGCACCGTGATGATGTGGCGCGGGTGCGCGGGGTCCTCCTCGAGCTTGGCGCGCAGCCGCTTGACGTGGACGTCGAGCGTCTTGGTGTCACCCACGTAGTCGGAGCCCCACACCCGGTCGATCAGCTGCCCGCGGGTCAGCACCCGTCCGGTGTTGCGCAGCAGCAGCTCGAGGAGGTCGAACTCCTTGAGCGGCATCGGCGTGGCGACCCCGCGGATGGTGACGGTGTGCCGCTCGACGTCCATCCGGACCGGGCCGGACTCGAGGACCCCTGGCAGCAGCTCCTCGGACTCGCCGCCGCGACGCAGCACGGCTCGGATCCGGGCAACCAGCTCGCGCATCGAGAACGGCTTGGTGACGTAGTCGTCCGCCCCCAGCTCGAGGCCCACCACCTTGTCGATCTCGCTGTCCTTGGCCGTCAGCATGATCACCGGGACGTTCGACCGGGAGCGCAGCTGCCGGCACACCTCCGTCCCCGGGTAGCCCGGGAGCATGAGGTCGAGCAGCACGAGGTCGGCGCCCTCCCGGTCGAACTCCTCCAGGGCGGCCGGCCCGGTCCCGGCCACCGCGACCTCGAACCCCTCCTTGCGCAGCATGTACGACACCGCGTCGCTGATCGACTCTTCGTCCTCGACGACGAGCACCCGGGTCACTGGGCCACCTTCCCGTGCGGTTCCAGGGCCGCGCCCTCCGGCGCGGGGCTCTCGGCCTCGGGCTCCGGCTCGCTCAGCCGGTGCCGGGGCAGGCGCAGGGTGAACGTTGACCCCGATCCCTCGCGGCTCCAGACGGACACCTCTCCGCCGTGGTTGCTCACCACGTGACGCACGATCGACAGGCCCAGGCCGGTCCCACCGGTCGCCCGCGAGCGCGCCGGGTCGACCCGGTAGAAGCGCTCGAACACGCGGTCCAGGTCGGCCTCGGGGATCCCGATCCCCTGGTCGGTCACGCTGATCTCCACCACGTCGCCGGCCGAGCGAGCGGCGATGGCGACGCGGGTGCGCGGGGGGCTGTACTGGACCGCGTTCGCGATGAGGTTGGTGATCGCTGCCGTGAGCTGCTCCCGATCGCCGTAGACCAGCAGCCCCGGCTGGGCCGCGGACACGAGGTCGATCGTCGCCGCGGCGGCGCTGGTGCGGTTGCGATCCGTGGCGTCGCGGACCAGCTCCTCGACCTGCACGACCTCGGCGTGCGTGAGGGGGTCGTCGCCCTGCACGCGGGAGAGGTCGATGAGGTCCACCACCAGTGTCGACAGGCGCTCTGCCTCCTTGGTCATCCGTGCCGCGAAGCGGGCCACCGCCTCCGGGTCGTCAGCGCAGGAGGCCACGGACTCGGCGAGCAGCGACAGGGCGGCGACCGGCGTCTTGAGCTCGTGGCTGACGTTGGCGACGAAGTCGCGGCGTACGTCCTCGACCCGCCGCGCCTCGGTCGTGTCGTCGACGAGCACCACGATGAGCCCCCCGTCCCCGAGCGGCGCGACCCGAGCGGAGAGCCGCACGTCGGTTCCCCTCCGCCGCGGCAGGGTGAGGTCCAGGTCGCGGATCTGGCCGTCCTCGCGCACCTTCGCGACCAGGTTCGCCAGGGCCGGCATGGCCAGTCGACCGCCGCTGACCAGCCCGAGCGCCTGCGCGGTCGGGCTGGTCCGCAGCACCCGGTCCTTGGTGTCCACCACGACCGACCCCGAGCGCAGGACCGCGAGCAGGGCGGTGGTCCCCTCGCCGATGGGGGCGGGGGGCGGAGGGGGCGGCAGGGGCTCGGCGTGCCGGCGGGACAGCGACCTCACGGGCCCGACGGCGAGGATCCCGACGAGGACGCCGACCGCTGCTCCGGCGACCAGCGCAACGCTCGCGTCCACGCGGCCAAGCGTAGGTGTGCGCGCACGCGCCGATGGCCGCCGCGGGGTCCTCGTCGGCGCAGGGGTCGCCAACTGTTCACCCCGAGGGCGACGGCCGTTCACTCCGAGGCCGTCAGGCTTCGCGTCGGGCGGGCATAGCCTGGCCGCGACACCCCCTCAGGGCCCCCCTGACCACCTTGCGGAGTGCAGATGCGCGACAGCTACCACGAGGCGCTCGACAGCGTCACCGACCAGCTGGTAACGATGATGCGGGCGGTCGGATCGATGATCGACCGCGCCTCCTCGGCGCTGCTCGACGCCGACCTCGGCAAGGCCGAGTCGGTGATCGCCCAGGACGAGGACATCGACGCCCTGGCCCTCGAGCTGGAGGAGCGCGCCACCGACCTCCTGGCCCTGCAGCAGCCGGTCGCGACGGACCTGCGCATCGTGACCGGCGCGCTGCGCAGCAGCGCGACCATCGAGCGCATGGGGGACCTCGCGAGACATGTCGCCAAGATCGCCAGGATGCGCTACCCGGAGTGCGCGGTGCCGGACTCCGTACGCCCGATCTTCGTCGAGATGGCCGCGGAGGCATCGCTCATGGCCGCTCGCGTCGGCGACGTGATCGCCGACCAGAACCTCGCGCTGGCGCTGGAGGTGGAGACCCTCGACGACCGGATGGACGACCTCAACGTCCAGCTCCTGCACACGCTCCTGTCCGGGTGGACGGGAAGCGTCGACCAGGCGGTCGACCTGACCTTGCTGAGCCGCTTCTACGAGCGCTACGCCGACCACGCGGTCAGCATGGCGCGGCGCATCGTCTACACGATGACCGGCACCCGCTACGACGAGCTCGAGAAGCGGTAGCGCGTACCGGGGCTCAGCGGCGACCCTGGGCCGCGACGGCGGCGATCGCCTCGGCGGCCGCGTCGGGGTCCAGGTAGCGCCCGCCACGCACGACGGGCACCAGGTCCTCGTCGAGCTCGTAGACCAGCGGGATCCCCGTGGGGATGTTCAGCCCCGCGATCGCCTCGTCCGAGATCCCGTCGAGGTGCTTGACCAGCGCTCGTAGCGAGTTGCCGTGCGCGGTCACGAGCACGGTGGCACCGGTCCGCAGGTCGGGCACGATCGCGTCGTACCAGTAGGGCAGCAGGCGCCGGACCACGTCCGCGAGGCACTCCGTGCGCGGTCGCAGCTCGGGGGGCAGCGCCGCGTAGCGCGGGTCGGACACCTGGCTCCACTCGGAGTCGTCGTCCAGCGGCGGTGGCGGGACGTCGTACGAGCGCCGCCAGAGCATGAACTGCTCCTCGCCGTAAGCCTCGAGCGTGGCGGCCTTGTCCTTGCCCTGCAGCGCGCCGTAGTGCCGCTCGTTGAGCCGCCAGGAGCGACGTACCGGGATCCACAACCGGTCGCAGCCGTCGAGCGCGACCTGCGCGGTGCGGATGGCGCGACGCAGCACGGAGGTGTGCAGCAGGTCGGGGAGCAGGCCCGACTCGGCGAGGAGGCGGCCGCCGCGCGCCGCCTCGGCGACGCCGGTGTCCGAGAGGTCGACGTCGACCCAGCCGGTGAACAGGTTCTTGGCGTTCCACTCGCTCTCGCCGTGACGGAGCAGGATCAGCGTGTACGTCGGCACGCGGCCAGCCTAGTGACCGCCGATCACTGGCTCGCGAAGCGCTCGAAGGCCCGCAGGTTCGCCAGGCTCTGACCCGTCTTCTCCCGCCACGCCCACTCGCGCCGGATCGATGTGACGAAGCCGATCTCGAGCAGCCGGTCGAAGGCCTCGTCGGCGTAGGTCAGCACGCTGCCGAGGACGCGGTCGAGCTCGTCAGCGTCCACCGCCGCCAGGGGCAGCCGTCCGGTGAGGTAGACGTCGCCCATGCGGTCGAGGCAGAAGTGCACCGCGTAGGTCCCGGCGTTGGTCTCGAGAAGGTGCCGGTAGAAGGCCTCGTGGTTCTCGTCGGGGCGCCGGATCACGAAGGCCTCGACGAGGAGGCTGTGCTGGCCCACCACGAGGACCACGGTCGTGACCAGCTTGTGCTCGCCCGGCAGCCGCACGGCGAAGGCGTCGGGACGCAGCCGCTCGTGGTCGACGCCGGCCGCGGCCAGCGCGGCGGCGACTGCGGCGACGGCGTCGACTGGGTCGACGGAGCTCATCGAGCCACGGCTCTCATCGAGCCACGGGGCTCATCGAGCCACGGGGAGGGAGGCCAGGCGGCGCGCGGTCGTACCGGCCATCGCCTCGCGATAGACCTCCAGGACGGCCGCGGCGGTCGAGGGCCAGCCGAACCCCTGGGCGTGCTCGACCGCGCCGGCGGCGAGGGTGCGGCGCAGGTCCGGGTCCACGACCAGCGAGTCCAGGACGCGCGCCCACGTGCGCGGCTCGTGCCCCTCGACGAGGCGGCCGCTGACCCCGTCGGCGACCGCGGTGCGCAGCCCGCCGACGGCGGCGGCCACCACCGGGGTGCCGCACGCCTGGGCCTCCAGCGCCACCAGGCCGAAGGACTCGCTGTACGACGGCACGGCCACGACGTCCGCCGATCGGTACACGTGCACGAGCTCGGCCTGTGGCAGCGGCGGGTCCAGGCGGAGCACGTCTGCGACGCCGAGGTGGGCAGCGAGCTTCGCCAGGTGCTCGGGATGGGCCAGCCCCGACCCGCTCGGGCCGCCGACGACGTGGATGACCAGCCTGGTCCGCAGCTCCGGCCGCGCGGCGAGCAGGCGGGCGACGGCCCGCACCAGGACGTCGGGCGCCTTCAAGGGCTGGATGCGGCCGACGAAGGTCAGCACCACGTCGTCCGGTGAGAGGCCCAGCCGACGACGGGACTCCGCCCGGTCCCCCGGGGTGAACCGATCCAGGTCGACGCCGGGGTTGACGACGCAGACCTTCGCCGGGTCCGCCCCGTAGAGCTCGACCAGCTGGGCGCCCTCCTCGGCGGTGTTGGCGACCAGCCGGTCGGCGGCGGCCACGACCTGGGTCTCGCCGATGATCCTGGAGGCGGGCTCCGCAGCGTCCCCTGAGGCGAGGGAGGCGTTCTTCACCCGGGCCATGGTGTGCATGGTGTGCACGAGTGGCACACCCCAGCGCTCCTTGGCCAGCCAGCCCACCTGGCCGGAGAGCCAGTAGTGGCTGTGCACGAGGTCGTAGTAGCCGGCCTCACGACGCGCCTCGGCACGCAGCACGCCACTGGTCAGGGCGCACAGCTGGGCTGGCAGGTCCTCCTTGGCCAGGCCCTCGAAGGGTCCGGCCGCCACATGGCGCACGAGCACTCCGGGAGCCAGCTCGACCCTCGGCGGCAGGTCCCCTCGCGTGGCGCGCGTGAACACCTCCACCTCGGTCCCCAGCGCAGCCAGCCGGCGGGCTAGCTCGACGACGTAGACGTTCATGCCTCCGGCATCGCCGGTCCCCGGCTGGTCGAGCGGCGAGGTGTGCACGCTCAGCATGGCCACCCGCCGGGGGGCGGTACGGCGGACCGGGACGACCGACATGGCCCGATCCTCCCCCGAAGCCGGCCGCGGCGCGAAACCGGTGCCCGATCGAGCATGATCGGGCCATGACACGCACCGCCGTCGTGACCGGGGCCAGCAGCGGGATCGGCGCGGCGACGGTAGCCCGCCTGCGCGCCGAGGGCTTCGACGTCATCGCCGGGGCCCGCCGGCGTGACCGGCTGGACGCGCTCGCCGAGCAGACCGGCGCCCGACCCGTCACCCTCGACGTCACCGACGAGGCCTCGGTGGCTGCCCTGGCCTCGGAGGTCGGCGACCAGCTCGCCGTCCTCGTCAACAACGCCGGCGGCGCCTTCGGCGCCGACCCGGTCGCTGGGGCGTCCCCGGCCGAGTGGGAGGCGATGTACGCAGTCAACGTGCTGGGCGCCCTTCGCGTCACCCAGGCTCTGCTGCCGGCCCTCGTCGCCGGCGCCGGCCACGTCGTCTTCATGGGGTCGACCGCCGGCCGCGTGGTCTACGAGGGCGGCGGTGGCTACACGGCCGCCAAGCACGCCGAGGCGGCCCTCGCCGAGACGCTGCGCCTGGAGCTCTGCGGCCAGCCGGTCCGGGTCAGCGAGATCGCCCCGGGGATGGTCCGCACGGACGAGTTCGCCCTGGTGCGCTTCCGCGGCGACGCCGCCGCCGCCGCGAAGGTCTACGAAGGGGTGGCCGAGCCGCTCACCGCCGAGGACGTCGCCGACTGCGTGGCGTGGACGGTGACGCGCCCCCCACACGTCGACGTCGACCTGCTCGTGGTCCGCCCGGTGGCGCAGGCCGCCCAGCACAAAGTGCACCGGGTACTGCCGACCTGACCCCGTCGTGCGGTGAGTGCTGGGACGCCCGCTCCGCAGCCGGATGCCGCTGCGTTGTCGAATGAACGCGACATTCAGTCGGACCTATTGGAGGAACGCCGCGTTCATTCGACAGAGAAGATGGGGCCGGTCAGCGGCGGGCGAGGGCCTCGGCGAAGACCTCCTGGACGCCGGCCGTGCGCAGCACGATCCGGATGTGGCGGACCAGGGTCGGGGTGTTCTCCAGCGTGCCGACCGCGATGCGCGCCGCCGGCTCCAGCGGCCAGCCGCGCAGGCCCGAGGAGATCGGCGGGAACGCCACGTCCTGCGCCCCGACCTCGTCGGCCGCGCGCAGGCAGTTGCGGTAGGTCGCCGAGAGCAGGTACGAACGGTCCTCCCGCGGGGAGTAGGCCGGGCCCACCGTGTGGATCACCCATCGCGCGCGCAGCGCTCCACCGATGGTCGCGACCGCCTCGGTCACCGGCAAGCCCTTGGGGAAGCGCAGGCGCCGTACCTCGCGGCAGGCGGCGACCAGCTGTGGGCCTCCGGCTCGGTAGACCGCGCCGTCGGGTCCGCCGCTCGAGTGCAACGCCGAGTTCGTCACGTTCACGAAGGCGTCGCACTCCACGTCGGTGATCTCACCGATGAGCAGGGACAGCCGCGGCCGGGTCATGTCACCAGGGGCCGTACGGTCCCATGTGCCGGTCGCCCCCGCCACGCCCGCCGCGCATCGCGCGAAGTGCCGGTCGTACGTCCACGAGGTAGACGGTGACCGCCACGACGCCGACGAGCCCCAAGAGCCCGAGGAACCCGGTGAACGCGGTGATGACGGAGGCGATGCCCAGGAGCAGCGTCCAGAACACCTTGGTCTGCTTGCCCGCCGCGACGTAGGCCTCCGGACGATGGGTCAGCGCGTCGATGAAGCCGAAGACCTCCGCGGCGAGCGCCAGCCACGACAGCCATCGGATGATGTCGCCGATGCTCAGGATCCCGACCGGGGCGAGGGCGTTGGACACGGCGCACAGCCTACGGACCGAACAGGCCCGGGATCGCGCGGACGACGCCGACCGGTCGACCGCCGCCGAGGACCGGTGACTCGGCGAGCTCGTCGAGCACGGGAGCGCTCATCCCCAGGGCGTGCAGCGCCGCAACCAGGGCCGGTACGGCTGCGCGGGAGGAGCCGTCCTCGACCTTCACCGCGACCGTCGTGCCGTCCGCCGCGGCGGCGACGTACACCCCCTCGGCACCGTCCTTCGCCAGCAGGCCGGGTACCCCACGCATGAGGCGGGTCACGTCGCGGCCCGTCCCGCCGACGTAGTCCGGATGGGCCCGCATGGCGTCCGCGACGGCCCGCCCGGACGTGTCCTCCCCGGTCACCAGCGCCTGGATGGCGCGAGCCAGCCCGGTCAGGCTGAGGCCGAAGACCGGGGCGCCGCACCCGTCCACGGCGAGCACACCGACCCGCTCACCCGCCAGCTCCTCCACGCGGGCACGCAGGAACATCTGCAGCGGGTGCTCAGGGTCCCGGTACGTCGCCGGCGGCCATCCGCGCACCACACAGGTGGCGAGCATCGCAGCGTGCTTGCCCGAGCAGTTCATCGCCAACGGCTCGGGCGCCCGCCCGGCCCGCAGCCACCGCTCCCGCTCCGTCGGATCGGCCGGCAAATCTGGAGGGCAGCCCAACGCGGACGCCGGAAGCGCGGCAGCCAGCAGGATCCGCTCCACGCCGGCGAGGTGATGAGGCTCCCCTGAGTGCGAGGCAGCCGCGAGGGCCAGAAGCTCCCCCTCGAGCGCCAGGCCGGCCTCGAGCATCCCGGCCGCCTGCAGCGGCTTGTTCGTCGAGCGGGGAAGGATCACCCGGTCGGGATCCCCGACTCGCAGGGCGACCGCCCCAGCGGCGTTCAGTGCGACCAGCGAGCCGCGGTGCACGCTCTCGGCGAACCCGGAGCGCACGACCTCGACGAGCGGCCGGCTCAGGCTCACGCCTCGGGGTTGGCCTCGACGGCCAGCAGGCTGGACACGTCCGCCTCACCGTCGCGATAGCGACGGGCGATCTCGGACGTACAGGCGTCCATGACCGCCTGAACCCGCTGGCGAAGCTCGCTGATCGCCCGCTCGTAGTCCTCGAGCACCGCGAGGGTGCGCGACAGCTCCTCCGGTGAGCGCCCCGCGACGTCGGAGAGCCCGATGTCGGCGACCAGCTGCTCGACCCGGCGGCGGTGCTCGGCGACCCGGGACGGCTCGACGGTGATGTGCCGCCCGCTGCCGTGGGTGGTCCGCGGCCCGTCGCTCAAGACGTCGACGAGCCGGTCGACGAGGGGCTCGTCGGCGGAGCCCGCGCGACGGTCGAGCTCCGCTCGGAGCAGGTCGCTACGCCCCTGGAGGAGCCGGCGCAGGTAGGAGAGGTCGGCCTCTTCCTGCTCGGCCTCGTGGCGCAGGACACGAACGTCCTCCAGCGAGCGCCCGGACAGGCCGTCGAGGTAGTCCTCGGCGAGCACCCGATCGATGCGCCGGCGTCCGTCCGGACGCGGCGACAGCAGCGGCTCGCTCACTGGGCCACCCCCGTCACGCCGCCACTCCTGTCATCCCGGTGACCCTGCCTTCTCCTCGACTGCCCTCCGGCCAGCTCCTGCACCACGCTCATCCCCTGCTTCCCCGTCATGCCCCGCTTGCCCGTCATGTCGGCGTCCCCCGTCCAGCACCGACCACCGCGGCCCGGTCCTTCACGCCCAGCAGGGCACGGGCCGCCTCGAGCGGCATGGGCGGCCGCTGCACCAGCGTCGCGAGGGTCGCGGCCCGCTCGACGAGCTGCGCGTTGTCGCGTACGGGCTCGCCGCGGCGAAACGTCAGGGTGTCCTCCATCCCGACCCGCAGGTGCCCGCCGGCCGCGAGCGAGGCGAGCGCCACGGTGAGCGACGTACGGCCGATCCCCGTCGCGGAGAAGGAGCAGCCCGGCGGCAGCCCGGCAACGGCCGAGACCAGGGCCTGCGCGGTTCCCGGCATGCCTCCGGGAACGCCCATGACGAGATCGCAGTGCACGTGGCCGCCGTACGGAGACCCCTCCTGGTCCAGCAGGCGCTGGAGCGCGGCGACGTGCCCGAGGTCGAAGAGCTCGAACTCGGGCACGATCTCGCGCTCCTGGGTCGCTCGGTAGAGCTCGACCATGAACGGCCAGGGGTTGAGGAAGACGTCGTCGCCGAAGTTGACCGTGCCGCAGGTCAGCGAGCAGGAGTCTGGCTCGGCGTCGAGCACCCGCAGCCGGGCGTCGTAGGGGTCGTGCACGCTGCCGCCGGTCGACAGCTGCACGATCAGGCCGGTCCGCTCGCGCAGCGCCACCACGGTCTCGCGCAACCGGCCCAGGTCGAGGGTCGGGTTGGCGTCGGCGTCGCGGATGTGGACGTGCACCATGGCAGCGCCGGCCGCCTCGCACGCCTCGGCCTGCTCCAGCAGCTCCTCGAGGGTCACCGGCAGCGTGGGGGCGTCGCTCTTCGCGGTCTCGGCACCGGTCGGCGCGACGGTGATGAGCGTGGCGGGAGCAGCCATGGCGTCATGGTGTCACGAATCGCCCACGGTCACCGGGTGTCACCGACTCCGTGACCCGTTGTGACAGGCGGTGACCGCCCGTTCTCGGGGTCTGCCGAGGCGTAGTCGGGCGGCTCCCGACGCTCAACACCCCGGGGGGACCTGCCGATGGTGAAGGGAATCCACGCGACCAGGGGAGGAGGCCTACGGGCATGCTCGACGGCGACCTCCTCACCAGCCCGGTCGAGCAGGTCTTGCTGGACCTCGGGGCGCAGGATGCGACGGGCTGTCTGTACGTCGCCGGCGGGGAGGACGACGAGGCGGAGATCTACCTCCGTGACGGCCTCGTGTACTCCGTCTTCGTCCCCGGGCGACGTCCCCTGCTCGGCTCCCGGCTGACCTCCTCCGGCGAGCTCGCGCCGGAGTCGCTGGCCGAGGCCTTGGAGATCCAGCGTTCCGAGCTGCAGGGCTGGCGGCTCGGGGAGCTGCTCGTGCACCTCGGCTACGTCGACCGCGTGGTCGTCGAGTCGTTCGTCAGCGAGCAGCTGGCCGACATGCTCGTCGACCTCCTGCAGTGGAACATCACGAGCTGGCGCTTCCGCAAGGGCAAGAAGACCCGGCAGGACGTCGCGCCGCCGCAGGCCGTACCCGAGCTCCTCCAGCGGCTGCGGGCGCGGATGAACGAGTGGCGACGATTGACCGGCGAGATCGGCGGCCCCGACGCCATCCCCATGCTGGCCACGGGTGGGGACGCCGACGGTGACGTCGTGCTCGGTCCCGGCGAGTGGGCGATGCTGTGCAAGGTCGACGGTGAACGATCCGTCGCGGACCTCGCCGCCGACTGCGGGTTCACGGTGTTCGAGGCCGGGCATGTCATCTCGGCCCTGGTGCGGGCCGGACTCGTCGACATGGACGTCGATGACAGCTCCGCCGATGACAGCCACACCGACGACAGCGACACCGACCACAGCGACACCGGCCACCGCGACACCGACGCGGGCGACATCGACGGGTTCGACGAGGGGTTCCTCGTCCAGGACTTCACGGACGACCCGGCCGACGACGCGGTCGCTCGTTCCGTGGCCATCGTCAGCAGTCTGATCAAGAAGCTCGACCTGGACGAGGTGGCGGACGCGTCGACCACGGAGCCAGCCGGCGACGAGCCCGCCCCCGACGCCGCGGAGGACGTCGCGAGCGCCGACCCCGCCGAGGGTGAGCCGCTGGCCGAGGGTGAGCCGCTGGCCGAGGACGAGGCGGCGAAGCCGCGCGCGACGGAGGGTGGGCTGGCCCGTGAGGTCGCCCGGCTGCGCGCCGAGCGCGAGGAGGCCCAGGCCGATGCGGCTCGCGCCGTCGCGGAGACCGCGGCGCTCAAGGCCTCGGCCCAGGAGGAGGAACGGCGGCGCAAGGCCGCCGAGCTCGACCGGCGCCGCCGGGAGGCGGAGCTGGTCGCCATGGCCGTCGAGGAGGCCCGCCTGGCCGACCTCGAGCGCGCGGCCACGGCACGCAGGGCCGAGGAGGAGGCCAAGCGGCGCGCCGCCTCAGCGGCCGAGCGCGCCGCCGCCGAGGTCGTCGCGTGGGATGAGCACCGCACCTGGTTGGCCGAGCAGCGAAGGGCCGCGGAAGAGCCCGCCTGGACCGATCACCGCGCGTGGTTGGACGCCGAACGGGCGTCGGTGGAGGCCACCGCGTGGGCGCAGCACACCGGCTGGCTGCTGGCACGACGCGCAGCCTGCGAAGGGCCGGCATGGGCCGACCACCGCGCGTGGCTGGACGCCGAGCGCGCCGCGGTCGAGGCGGAGGCCTGGGCGGAGCACCGGGCGGTCCTGGACGCCGAGCGGGCCGCTGTGGAGGACGAGGCCTGGGCCGAGCACCTCGCCTGGCTGGAGGAGGAGCGGGACGCGGCCGAGCCCGAGGCGTGGGTCGCCCACGCGGCCTGGCTGCTCGCCGAGCGCGACGCGGCCGAGGAGCCCGCCTGGGCCGAGCACCGCGCCTGGCTCGACGCCGAGCGGGCCGCGGTCGAGGACGAGGCCTGGGCCGAGCACCTCGCCTGGCTGGAGGACGAGCGGGCCGCCGCCGAGCCCGAGGCGTGGGTCGCCCACGCGGCCTGGCTGCTCGCCGAGCGCGACGCCGCGGAGGAGCCCGCCTGGGCCGACCACCGCGCCTGGCTCGACGCCGAGCGCGCCGCGGCCGAGGACGAGGCCTGGGCCGAGCACCTGGCCTGGCTGGACGAGGAACGGACGTCCGTGGAGGACGAAGCCTGGGCCGACCACCGCGCGTGGCTGGACGCCGAGCGCGCCGCGGTCGAGGAGGAGGCGTACGTCGAGCACGCGACGTGGGTCGCCGCGGAAGAGGCCCGCCTCGCCGAAGAAGCCCGCGCCGCCGAAGAAGCCCGCGCCGCCGAAGAAGCCCGCGCCGCCGAAGAAGCCCGCGCCGCCG
>Ga0335071_10005714_pt1 | contig 12894 bp, 9 predicted proteins | sample Lox_Sample_15_FD_206724 | JGI IMG/M metagenome (GOLD analysis project Ga0335071, IMG submission 206724) | Soil microbial communities from Loxahatchee National Wildlife Refuge, Florida, United States - Lox_Sample_1.5 | ecosystem: Environmental > Terrestrial > Soil > Wetlands | place: USA: Florida...
CTTGATTCGTGTCGGCCGGTCCGGTCAGTCTGGGCATTCGGCCAGAATTCTACTCCGGATGGACTAAGTGCGGGCAAGGATGCCCGCACGACAGCCGGCAAGGATGCCGGCGCTACAAATACAGCCCGATGCGCAGGCGGTGCGCCAGGATGCCGGCGCTACAAATACAGCCGTTGGGCCAGGGTGACGGCGCTGCGGTTTCACTGGTCCTTATTCTTGTCTTTGTTCTTTTCCTTGTCTTTTTCCTTGCCTTTGTCCTGGTTGTCCTTGTCGCCCGGTTGCGCAGGCTTCGCGTTGTTTGCAGGAGGCCTGGCACCAGGATTGTTGTTCGGCGAACTAGCCGCATGCGGCTGAGTCTCCTGCTGAGGCGGGGCCTGACCCTGCGGGCGACCGCCATTCTGTGAGGGCGATGCGTTCGCAGGCGGGTTCGGTTCGCGATACGCAGGTTGGGTCGGCTGCTGGGGATTTGCCGGAGGCCGATAAGCCGGAGCTGGCGGCACGTTCTGGGGCGCGGGATTCGCAGGAGGCCGGTATTCCTGCGCCGGCTCATTCCCTGGTTGCGCGTTGTTGGCCGGTTCACGATGCGCCGGGGTTGCGGGCACATTTTGCGGTTGTGGAGGAGTTGGCTGGCGATAGGCGGGCGTCGCGGGCTGATTCTGCGGCTGCGGGTTCGCCGTTCCCCGATTGGCGGGCTGTTGAGTCGGCGCCTGATACGGTGTCGCGGCCTGGCGCGGTTGCGCGTTCTGCGGCTGCGTTCCTGCCGGCGAATGAAACGGCGTGGCATTGGCAGGTGGCGCTACAACCACACGCCCCGGCAACGGCTTCGCCTGCATCGTCGCCGGTCTCACTGGAGGCGCTGCCGGCTTCGCCCCGGGTTGCGCGGCAACCGCCTGCCCCTGGGCATTGATGAGCACAGGGCGCGCTGCCATCACAGGCACCGGCCGCACGGGTGCAGGTGTGACCAGAGGCGCGGGCTTCGCCTGCACAACGGGCCGCTCGACTACATGCACCTGCTGCATCTGGGCTTGACTGACAGCCACGGCAGCCTGGCGCACGGGACGTCCCGCGGCAAAATCCTCCTGCCGCATCGCCGTCACGCCAATGGTGCGGTTCACGTAGGTCGCATTGACGATGTTGACATTCACGTAGGTGTTTTGCACCACGACCCGCCGCGCCGGCCGGATATTCGAGATGTTCACCTGGTCGATGTAGCGCGGGCTGCATGGATACCAGGGCTTGTAGGGCTCGCCGGGCCCCAGCGGGAACCATATGGAAAGCCCTCCTCCGCCGAAATTGCCTCCGGCAAAAACCACGAGCGCAGGCGACCAAACCGGGTGTGTCTGAACCGGGCCAGGTACCCAGCCCCAACGGCCTTCATAGTTCACCCAACGGCCGTAATGGAAGGGCGCGTAGCCCCATGGCTCGTCTTCGACCCATACCGATCCCCAGGGATCGTGGTTGACCCAGTGCCCGTAGCGGTAGGGCGACCATCCATAAGGGACGCTGTTTGGGAACCAGATGGCGCCGTAGTCTGATGCGGGCATCCAGGTCCCGGCCGTGTCCAACTCCTCGCCGCCGGGAATCTCCGGGCTCATGTAGCGGTAGGCCGTAGCGTGCATGATTGCCTGGTCGCGACTGCGGCTCCAGTAGTCCAGGTCGTCGTAGCCCGCCGGTTGCAACCATTGCGGGTAAACCGGGTAGGTTCCGCTCAACTCCAGTGATTGTCCGTAACTGATCGGCTGCACGAACCCGCCCGCTCCGGTTACGGTTTCCTCGCCGTCATAGCTGGTGAAGACGGCTGCGTCGGAGCCGGGATACACATCCAGGCGCACCTCGCCCGGCTGCGCCATGGTCACGCTGCCGTTGGGCGTATTCACTTCAAGCGACTGTCCCGGCCAGAATCCGAGCGACCGGATGTGCACCGAGCCCTGCGCCACGCCGATAAACACGCCGTTCGGCGTCCAATCGACCAGGGTCACGTCGGAGTTTGGCCCGACGCGCACAAAGCTCTGGCCAACCTGAATCTCGGCTCGCCCGTCGGAGTCGGTGTAGATGCGATCGCCCGGTCCGAGGGGGAGATTCGGGATTGCCTGTCCCCATCCATCCCAGCCTGCCGTCTGGATTGAAACCGTTCCTGAGAGCGCGGCAAGCCTTCCCGCCTGCTCCGGCGGATCCGGCTGTGCCGAGGCGCTTCCGGCGGCAATTGCCAGAATCACGCCGCACACAGCAAAACTCAGCTTTCGAATATCTACCAGCGATTCCCAACGCATACGGTGGCATCCTTTCTCTTGCAAATCCTGACGGCAGGCTTGACCCGCCCGCCGCAGCGCCAGGGGCCCTGAAAACATCCGCGCATCACGATCATAGTGCCTGCATTGACGATGGGTCACAGATACCCGATGAGAGCGAAGGCAGTGGACATGATGGGGCCCATGTCTAAAGAAACCCTGCTGCCCGCCGGAAGTCGTCCCTGAGTCATTTCCACGGAACCGGCGGCACCCATTGCGCGTATAAAGGTGCATGAAGTCGAGGATCTCCATGAACCCATCTCCTTCTGGTTTACGAATCGCCTCGGCCGCCCTGGCTGGACTGGCCGTTCTCGCCATGCTTACAGGATGCCGTATTCATGTGGATAAGGACTCGAACGGCGAAGAGAAGAACGTGCAGATCGATACTCCGTTCGGCGGAATTCATGTGAACACCGATCAGACTACGGCGGCGGACCTGGGACTGCCGGTCTATCCGGGAGCGCAGCTCGCCAAAGACAACGATCACGACAAGTCTGCCGACGTGCACATGGGATTTGGCGAGTGGGAGCTGCGCGTGAAGGTTGTCAGCTACACATCGCCCGACAGCCAGGACAAGGTTGTGGCCTTCTACAAGAAGGCGCTGGGGCGCTACGGCGACGTGATTGCGTGCCAGGATCACACGGCAGTCGGGACCCCGACCGCGACCGCCGAAGGCTTGACCTGCGCCGACGATAACAGCCATGTGAATGTCGATACTGGGGACCACGAGCATGGCTACCACCCCAGCGAAGGCGGGTTTGAGCTGAAAGCCGGTTCCAAGCGCCATGAGCACATAGTGGGGTTCGAGAGTTCCGCGCCAGGCCAGACCCGCTTTTCTCTTGTCGCCCTCGATCTGCCGATCGGCGGGAATGGAAGCAAAGGAAACAGCGACTGACAGAGGCTGTCACCTCTCAGTCATCAGCTCTTAGCAAGGGCATCGAGAGGCTAGATCCGCGGCCCCGGTTCGTCACGCCAACACAAATTGTTTTGAGGACTGGCGCTGCTCCTGATACTTTTCCGTAGAGCTGGTTGCATGAATGGCGCGAGCCGCTGAAAGGCCTCCCCCAGAGGCTAAAGCCGCAAATGCTCGCGCGGTTGGCGGCACGACTCAAGTCGTGCCCTTTCAAAACCATTTAGGCGGTCGGTTTCAGGAAAAGGAGCCCCATCCAATGCCCGGAACATGGCATCGCATCCCCTGCGCGCTTCTGCTGACCGCAGCCTTGCCGATCTTCGCAGCCACCAAGCCCAAGCCGGCTCCAGCGACCGCTCCGGCCGCGCAAGTCGATCCCTACACCGAGGTGCAGCCGGCCACCGAGACGCTCGACCTGGATATGTACCAGCGGATCCGCAACGAGGGCCTGAACGATTCGCATGTGATGGATTTTGCCGGTCCGCTGTTCGATGACATTGGCCCGCGCCTGACCGGCTCGCCCAACCTGAAGAAGGCCAATGAGTGGACGCGCGACACGCTGACCAAGATCGGCCTGGAGAATGCCCACCTCGAAGACTGGGGCGAATTCGGGCTCGGCTGGCAGCAGTTGAATACCTGGGCGCGGATGGTCTCGCCCGACACTGCGGTGCTCATCCTGCAGGCGACGCCGTGGTCGCCTTCCACAGCAGGAGCGGTGACAGGCGACGTGGCCTACGTCAGCATTCAGAACGAGAAGGATTTTGATCAGTACAAGGGCAAGCTGGCCGGCAAAGTCGTTCTGTTTGGGGCGATGCGAGAGGTTCCTCCCGTGGATGCGGCGCTGTTCGAGCGCTATAGCGACAAGGAATTGGAGGACCTGGCGCAATATCCGCTGACTGCGGGCGCGGCAGCCGGGATACCGCCCGACATGCAGGCTCGCATGCGCACCTATATGGAGCGCCAGAAGCTCATCATTCAGATTGCGCAGTTCTTCGTTGACGAAAAGGTGGCCGCGGTCATCGAGCCGAGCCGCGATGCCAAGAACGGCGGCGGATCCGGAGGCACGCTTTTCGACGACAACGGCGCTACGCTGGGCCGGCGGCCTTATCTCGCTCACCAGCGGGTGAAGGTTCCGGTCGCTGTTGCCGCGATCGAAAGCTACGGGCGGCTCTACCGGCTGACGCAGGCGCATGTGCCCGTGAGCGTCGAAATCAATATCGAAACCAAATTCACCGGCGAGCACGAGCACGGATTCGACACCGTCGCCGAGATTCCCGGCACCGATCCCAAGCTGAAGGACCAGGTGGTGATGCTCGGCGGACATCTGGACAGCTGGATTGCCGGGACGGGCGCCACCGATAACGGCGCGGGGACGATTGTGGCCATGGAAGCGGTGCGGATTTTGAAGGCGGTCGGCGTCAAGCCGCGGCGCACGATTCGCATTGCCTTGTGGACCGGCGAGGAGCAGGGCCTGTTTGGTTCCAAGGGTTACTGCCGCGACCATTTCGGTTCCGCGAAGCTTTCGACCGAGCCCGACCAGGCGCAGTTGCCCGAGTACCTGAGACGCACCGTGGGGCCGTTGGAAGTGAAGCCGGAACAGAAGCTCATATCCGGCTACTTCAACGTCGATAACGGTTCGGGCAAAATTCGAGGCATCTATACGCAGGGGAACGCCGCCATCGCGCCGATCTTCGAACAGTGGATCGCGCCGCTGAAGGATCTGGGCGTAACCACGATTACCGAGCGCAATACCGGAGGCACCGATCATCTGAGCTTCGACGCGGTAGGGATTCCCGGCTTCCAGTTCATTCAGGATTCGCTCGATTACGAGACACGCACGCATCACTCGAACCAGGATGTCTACGAACGGCTGCAGCCCGGAGACCTGAAACAGATCGCGACGGTGGAGGCAATCTTTGTCTACAACGCGGCGCAGCGCGACCAGATGCTGCCGCGCAAGCCTCTGCCCCAACTGGACCAGGAACTGAAGATGCGCGCGCCCATCCCGGATCTCTATCCAGGCGCCATGCCGCCGCCCGACTCGGGAAAACCGTAACCCGCTCCGCCATCTTCGAGGGTTGTCCCGCCGGAGTTCCAGGCCCCGTGCGCAGGATTCCTCCTGCCCCTTTGAGCCGATTACGCAAGTTCTGTGCACCGGCAGTTCAAAACTCCGACTTGCGTTCAAGGTACGTGCAAAAATCGTAGATGATTGCATGGATCTTCCCCACAGAGGGCCTGCGGCGAACAATTCGCCCGATCTGCAGCGAAATCCCGCTTCGAATATGCAGTCGATCCGGTGACTCCCATCACTGCACAGCCTTTTTGCGGCGGCGCAGAATAGCGCGGGCTTGAAGGAGTGCGCAGCTCTGGCCGGAGGTACGACCGTGCTGGAACGAAGGACGCCAAAGCTCGTCTGAACGCAGACGCGCCGAGGCGGCAGGGGATGATCTCGAGCGAGGAATACCGGCGCAAGCTGATGAGCGCGGCGCAGGCACTCGAAGCCGTACATTCCGGCGCTCGTGTATGGGTCCAATCGGGTTGCGGCACACCCTCTGTTCTTATCGACGCTCTTCTCGCCCGCGCCGACGAGTTGCGTGACGTCGAGATCGTCCACATGATGACGCTGGGCAGCGCGGACTACACGCGGCCTGAATACGAAGGACATTTCCGTCATCGCGGGCTTTTTCTCGGACCCAATGTGCGCGACGCAGTGGCTGCCGGGCGCGCCGATTACACCCCGATCTTCCTGAGCGAAATCGAAAGCCTCTTCGAAGGCGCACTGCCGCTGGATGTGGTGTTGATGCAGGTTTCGCCGCCGGACGCACATGGGTTTGTCACGCTGGGCACGACTGTCGATTGCACACTGGCCGCGCTGCGCTCGGCTCGCATGGTGATTGCGGAAGTGAACCGGCAGATGCCGCGCACCCACGGCGATACCGCCGTTCACATCAGCCAGATCAGCGCGATTGTGGAGTCGGACCGGCCGCTGCTTGAGCTCGATCCCGAGCCTTTCACCGAGTTGCACATGCGCGTGGCGCGCAATGTGGCTGCGCTCATACCCGACGGCGCCACGCTGCAGACCGGTATTGGCGCGATCTCCGAGGCCGTGCTGCATTGCATCGGCGACAAACGCGATCTGGGCATTCACACCGAGATGGTTCCGGACGGCGTGATTGAACTGATGGAATCGGGAGTGATCAACGGCGCGCGCAAGACGCTCCATCGCGGCAAAGCCGTGGTGACGTTTGTGCTGGGGACGAAACGCCTGTTCGATTTCATCCACGAGAATCCGGCGTTCGAATTCCGGCTCATCAGCTACGTGAACGATCCCTTTGTGGTGGCGCAGAACGATCGCATGGTGGCCATCAACGGCGCGCTGCAGATCGACCTGACCGGACAGGTGTGCGCCGACTCGCTCGGCACAAGGCCGTACAGCGGATTCGGCGGGCAGCTCGACTTTATTCGCGGGGCAGCGCGATCGAAGGGCGGCGTGCCGATCATCGCGTTGCCCTCGACGGCGCGCCACGGCACAGTGTCGCGTATTGCGCCGGTGCTCGAGCCGGGCGCGGGAGTGGTCACATCGCGCGCCGATGTGCACTACGTGGTGACGGAGCACGGCACGGCTTATCTGCACGGCAAATCGTTGCGCGAGCGCGCGCAGGCGCTGATCGCCATCGCCGATCCGCGATTTCAGGCGGAGCTGGAGGATTTTGCGGTGCGCGCGCACTATCTGGAACGGAAAGCGGAGATCGTATTGACCTAGATGAGCGGGTCAGCGAGCCAGCAAGTCAGCGAGTCAGCCATCTGGCGGGCTGCGGAGGAAAGAAAAGAATGGCGGATTTGAAGAAACCGGACCGGGGAAAACTGGAGATCGACACCGATGAGTGCAAAGGCTGCGGGCTGTGCATCGAAGCGTGCCCGCCGAAGGTGATTGGCCTGACCGAGCGGTTGAATCACTACGGTTATCGGACGGCAGTGTATTCGGGCGCCGGCTGCACGGGATGTGGAATCTGCTTCATCGTGTGTCCTGAGCCGGGCGCGATCACGGTTTACCGGCTCGCAGCGCACCGTGCAACCACTCCGGAGATCGACGCCGCGGGAGGGGCCGTCGCATGCGCAAGCAACTGATGAAGGGCAACGAAGCCATCGTCAAGAGTGCGATTCTCGCCGGATGCCGCGGGTTCTACGGTTATCCGATTACCCCGGCGAGCGAGATTGCCGAGGCAGCCGCGGAGCTGATGCCGAAGGCAGGCGGCGTTTACGTGCAGGCAGAGAGCGAAGTGGCGGCGATCAACATGCTCTACGGGGCGGCCGCAGCGGGCATACGCGCCATGACCGCGTCCAGCGGGCCCGGCATCAGCCTGATGCAGGAAGGCATCAGCTACATGGCCGGCGCGGAGTTGCCCTGCGTCATCGCCGACATCACACGCGCCGGACCGGGCCTGGGAAACATCGGTCCCGAGCAGGGCGATTACAACCAGGTGGTGAAGGGCGGCGGACACGGCAACTACCGCACGCTCGTGCTCGCGCCCAACTCCGTGCAGGAGATGGCAGACCTCACGGCGCTGGCGTTCGACCTCGCCGATCGTTACCGCAACCCGGTGTTTCTGCTTGCGGATGGCTTTATCGGGCAGATGATGGAGCCGGTCGAGTTTCCGCAGAGGGCCGCGGCCCCGCCCGAGCACAGCTGGGCGGTGCAGGGCACGGCGAACACGCGCGGCAACCTGATCAATTCTCTGTGTCTCGATTTTGATGAATTGGAGAAGCACATTCAGAAACTCGAGGCAAAGTACAAGCTCGCCGAGCAATGCGAGGCACGCGCCGAGGAATGGCAGACGGCCGATGCGGAGATCGTGCTGGTGGGGTACGGAATTGTCGGCCGCATTCTGAAGGCGGTCACAGCCGAACTACGCGAAGAGGGTCTGAAAATCGGCCTGTTGCGGCCCATCACACTGTATCCATTCCCGGTGGCCCCGCTGCAGCGTCTCGCCTTCGGCGCACGAGCCTTTGTGGTGGTGGAGATGAGCAACGGGCAGTTGCTTGACGACGTGAAGCTGGCGCTGAACGGCAAGCGGCCGGTTGAGTTTCTCCATCGCATGGGCGGCAACGTTCCATCGCATCAGGAAGTGCTCGCATTTGTGCGCGAGCTGGCGCGGCACTTTGTCCGCGAGGAGCAGTTGGCAAATGTCTAACGAGGCTGTTTCGGACTACGAAATTGCGCAGGGCAGGGCGAAATCCTTCTACGGAAGATTTGAGCGCAAGGACGAGCTGCAGCACCAGACACATTTTTGTCCCGGCTGCGGCCATGGCAATGTGCACAAGATGATCGCGCAGGCCATCGACCAGCTCGGTATCCAGGACCGGACCATCATGGTGGGCCCGGTCGGTTGCAGTGTCTTTACATATGACTACTTCGATGTGGGCAACGTGCAGGCCGCGCATGGTCGCGCGCCGGCCGTGGCCACGGCTGTCAAGCGCAGCCGGCCGGGGAGCATCGTCATCAGCTACCAGGGCGATGGAGATCTTTCGGCGATCGGCTCTGCCGAGATTCTGCACGCCGCCAATCGCGGCGAGCACATCACCGTTATCTTCGTGAACAACGCCATCTACAGCATGACCGGCGGCCAGTGCGCTCCCACTACTCTGCTCGGCCAGAAGAGCACGACGACTCCGGAAGGCCGCAATGCCGCGACGGAGGGGTACCCGCTGCATGTCAGCGAGTTGCTCGCGACGCTGCAGGCTCCGGTTTATGTCGAGCGCGTCGGCCTGGGCGACAACAAGCAGATTGCGCAAGCTGCGCGATCCATCCGGCGCGCCCTTGAGAACCAGGTGAAAGGGCTCGGCTTCTCGCTCATTGAAGTGCTGTCGCCGTGCCCGACGATCTGGAAGATGACGCCGGTGGATGCGCAACGCTGGGTGCGTGACACGATGGAGAAGACTTTCCCTCTGGGCGTGTTCTGCGATCGGACGAAAGAGCGCGCCGCTGCCAATCCTGCACCGGTCTGCGAAGCTCCGGCGCTGGAAGAGCTGCCGCACATCCTGGGAGTTGCTGAAGAGGGCTTGCCCGAAGGCAACGCTCACGCCATGGCGCCCGATCACGACATCGACCTCGAAGTGCGCATCGCCGGATTCGGCGGACAGGGTGTTTTGCTGCTTGGCGAAATGCTGGCAGAGGCCGGTCTCGATGCCGGGCTTGAGGTCTCGTGGCTGCCCTCCTATGGGCCTGAGATGCGGTCGGGCACGTCGAACTGCCACGTGCGGCTGTCGAGCCGGAGCATCGATTCGCCGCTGGTGAACGCGCCGAACATTCTGGTGGCGATGAATGAACCCTCGCTGCGCAAGTTCGACAAGAGCGTGAGCCAGGGCGGCTGGGTGATCTACAACGGCGATGAGTTCCCGGCCGACTGCGTGCGCGAGGGCGTGCACGTGCTTGCCGCGCCGTTTATGCAATGGGCCGATGAGTTAGGAGATAAGCGCGCCACCAACATGGTGATGCTGGGCGCACTGCTTGAGATTGCCGGCAGCCTGCCGCAGGCCAGCGTCAGCGCGGCGTTGCGCCGCCTGGTGAAAAACCCGCGCTGGGTCGAGCTGGACGAGCGCGCCATGGCGCGGGGCCGAGAGCTGGGCAAGGATTTGCTGGTGGAGGTGTGAGATGAAGGCCGAAGCCGATCCGAACGTGATTGTGTATTTCGCCGGGCAGTATGTTCCGCTGCGCGAGGCGCGCGTGGGAATCCTGACCCACGCGCTGAACTACGGCACCGGCGTCTTCGAGGGAATTCGCGGGTATTGGAGTGAAACGGAGAAGGAACTTTTCCTGATGCGGCCCGTCGAACACTTCCAGCGATGGCGGCAGAACTGCGGCATCCTGCGCATCGACGTGCCGCTGCCGCCCGAAGCGTTGTGCGCGATCACAGCGGAATTGGCCCGTCGCAACGGATTCCAGACCGACCTCTACATCCGCCCGCTGGCTTACAAATGCGCTGAACGCATTGGCGTAGCCACCGACGACCAGGATGCTTTCTTCATCGCAGCCCTGCCGTTTGGCGAGTACATGCACAGCGAAAAGGGGGTACACGCGGGAGTGAGCGCGTGGCGGCGCGTTGACGACAATGCCATTCCCGCAAGAGGCAAGATCTGCGGCGCCTACGCCAACAGCGCGCTGGCCAGCGACGACGCGCACCGCAACGGATTCGACGAAGCCATCCTGTTGAACGAAGCCGGCCAGGTGACCGAGGGTTCAACGTGCAACCTGTTCATGGTGCGCAAGGGCCGGCTGATCACGCCGCCGGTGTGGGAAAACGTGCTCGAAGGCATCACCCGCGACTCGGTGATGGAGCTTGCCGCACGCGAACTGGGACTGGAGATTGAGGAACGGCCCATCGATCGCAGCGAGCTTTACATATGCGATGAGTTGTTCCTTACCGGCACGGCGGTGGGCGTGGCGCCGGTGGTGCGCGTCGATCATCGGGCGGTGGCCGGCGGGGTGGTCGGCCCGTTGACGCATAGCCTGCGCCAGCTCTACTTCATGGCGACGCATGGGCGCCTGCCGGCGTATCGCAAATGGCTGGTTCCGGCTTACGCGGAGATGAGGCCGCAGGAGCATGGCGCCGGGCAGCCGGCCGAAACGAGTGTTGCCTGAGCGGGAAGAGTTCGTTCCCACCCTTTTCCGTGATGAAACTGCGGAAAAGAGTGGGGCAACCTCAGGGCTCAGGCAAGGAGGAAATCCAAAATGCTTACGGCAATAAGTCAGGGCAACGCATATGACGTTGCCATGGAGAACTTCGATACCGCAGCCGACAAGATGGGACTCGACAAAAATACGCGCGAGATGATCAAGTATCCCGAGCGCATGTTGACGGTCACCGTGCCGGTGCGCATGGATGACGGCAGCATTCACCGCTTCGAAGGCTACCGCGTGCAGCACAGTTCGGTGCGCGGACCGGCCAAGGGCGGCATCCGCTTTCACCCGCAGGTGACGCTGGACGAGGTAAAGGCGCTGGCCACGTGGATGACGTGGAAATGCGCGGTGGTGAATATTCCCTTCGGCGGGGCCAAGGGCGGGATCACCTGCGATCCGAAACACATGTCGATGGGCGAGCTGGAACGGATGACGCGCCGCTATACCAGCGCGATTCTGCCGCTGATTGGGCCCGAGCAGGACATTCCCGCTCCCGACGTCTACACAAATTCGCAGACCATGGCGTGGATCATGGACACCTACAGCATGACCAAGGGCTATCCCATTCCCGGCGTGGTGACGGGAAAGCCGATCAGCCTGGGTGGATCGCTGGGACGCAATGAGGCCACCGGCCGCGGCGTGTTCTACACCATCGAGAGCGCCTGCGAACATCTGCACATGCCGCTGAAGGGTGCGACGGTCGTGGTGCAGGGGTTCGGCAATGCCGGATCGATCGCTGCGCAACTGCTGCACGAGGCAGGCGCGAAGATCATCGCGGTGACCGATTCAACCGGTGGGGTCTACAACCGCGACGGCCTGAATATTCCCGAGCTGATTCATATGAAGACGCTCTGCGGCCATGTGGACGGATTCCCTGAAGCCGAGCCGATTCTGCCCAACGAACTGCTCGCCCTGGAGTGCGACATCCTGGTTCCGGCCGCTCTCGAGAACATGATCCACGCCGAAAATGCGCACACCATCAAGGCTCGCATTGTCGGCGAGGCAGCCAACGGTCCGGTTACGCCGGCCGCCGACCGGATCCTCGAGAGCAAAGGCGCCATGGTCATCCCCGATATTCTGTGCAACGCGGGTGGCGTCACCGTCTCTTACTTCGAATGGGTACAGGATGAGCAGCACCTGTTCTGGGAGGCGCAGGATATCTACCAACGGCTTGAGCGGGTGATGAAGACATCGTTCCGCGATGTGCTGAAGATTCACCTCGACCGGGGTGTTTCCATGCGCATTGCAGCCAACATGCTCGGCATCGGCCGCGTAGCCGAGGCCGTGCAGATTCGCGGCATCTACCCGTAAACCACGGTCGATTCTCTCGAGCACCGTCCCTCCTTCGCCGCATTTGCCTGTGGCGGAGGTGGGACGGAAAATCGCAGAGACAGGATGGGCCTTGCCGGGGTCCTGCATTGACCGGGTTCGCGCGATATCACCTCTCCGCCGCTCAATTCCTGGGCAGGAACGTCATTCTTGAGCAGGGACAGAAACGTGCCCACACACGCGTCGCTCGGACGATTGCCGGTCACATTCTCCGGGCGCCGAGGGGTACACTCATTCCATCTTTCAAATTCCAGGTTCATAGAGCTTTGAGTATGGAGCGGGCCCCGAAATCATATGCCGCCGCGTTTTTGTCCCTATTTATCGCACTGCCCTCCTGCATTTGGGGGCAGCAGAAACCGCCGCAATACACAAGCAACTCGTGTCACGATTTTGTTGGGGAATTTTATTCGTGGTATCTCGAAAACGCCTCAAAAGACCAAGAGCGAGATGGAGGCGTGGCGCTGAAATATCGTTCGGATTCATTCAGTCCGGCTATCGTTCAGGCTCTCCGAGAGGACAACGAAGCGCAGGAAAAGGCGGGCTCAGAACTGGTGTCGTTAGACGGCGACCCGTTCGTTGGGGCTGACGGCCTGGCGGGAAGCTACATCGTCGAAAAGGTCACGGTGAAAGAGTTGTCGTGCTGGGCCGAAGTTCACGGCGTCTGGGATGGGAAGGAAGATCAGACGACG
>Ga0335071_10005715_pt1 | contig 12894 bp, 12 predicted proteins | sample Lox_Sample_15_FD_206724 | JGI IMG/M metagenome (GOLD analysis project Ga0335071, IMG submission 206724) | Soil microbial communities from Loxahatchee National Wildlife Refuge, Florida, United States - Lox_Sample_1.5 | ecosystem: Environmental > Terrestrial > Soil > Wetlands | place: USA...
GGCCTTTCTCTGCAGGCCGCCTATACGTGGAGCAAGGCGCTGACCAATATTTTCAACGCTACGGCCAACAGCAATCTGCCCACGGACATGAGCCAGCAGTACGGCCCCGCAAACTTCAACCGTCCGCAGCGCTTCGTGATCAACTACAGTTGGGACCTGCCTTTCGGGAAGCATGACGGGGCGCTTGGCCGGGTGCTGAACGGATGGAATCTGTCCGGCGTGACAACCATTCAAGCCGGCCTGCCCATTACGCCGATCGACACGCGCGGCGGCACGGCGTTCGGTACCACAACCACTACCATCGAGAGCGGCTACAGCCGCCCGCAACTGTGTCCGGGCATCACGTACGGACAAGTGGGAAGCTCGGGCGGCATCGAGAGCAGGCTGGGCGGGAACAGCGGCGGTGTCGGGTACTTCAATCCGAGCGCCTTCTGCGCGCCGCCGGTGGCGCCGAACTCTCCCGATGGCTCCACGCTTTTTGGCAATGCGGGCGTCGGAATCATTCTTGGACCCGACCAGTTCAACTTCGACGCTTCGCTTTTGAAGACCACGCGGATCACCGAGACCACGTCCCTTCAATTCCGCGCCGAGTTCTTCAACCTGTTTAACCATCCGCAATTCGCGTTGCCTAGCCAGACCGGGCCGATCTCTCCTGGGACGCTGCCCAACGTGGCATCGCAGACCGGCGGCTGGATTACAAACACCAGTGTCAATCCGCGTGTGATCCAGCTTGCTCTGAAGTTCATCTTCTGAAGCCCGCCCATGGGCTGATATACTGCACAGTTCATGGGTTTGAATTGGAAACTGACCATGGCCGGCGGCCTCGTGCTGCCGGCCATTTTTTCGCAAACTCCCTCGCAAATTCCCGCGGGCGATTGGCCCGGCTACACCCGCGATTTAAGCGGCCAGCGGTTCTCTCCACTAACGCAAATCAACACGAAAAACGTCGGCCAACTCGCCGAGGCATGGTCGTTCAGCATTCGTGTCGAAACTCCCAAGGCGGGCACGGCCACGGAGGCGGGAGCGACGCCGGGAGGGACATCGGCCGCAACACCGATCGTCGTCAGTGGTGTCATGTATCTGCCCGCGAATAAACGCGTCCTCGCGCTCGATGCCGAGACCGGCAAAGAAATCTGGCGCTACGACTTGCCGAGCGGCACGGCGTCCCAGCGCGGCGTCGCTTACTGGCCCGGCGACAAGCAGAATCCGCCGCGCGTCCTGTTCACCGCCGACCAGTTTCTCGTCGCGCTCAACGCCAACACGGGCAAGATCGATCCCGGCTTCGGCAAAGAGGGCCAGGTGGACATGACCGTGCCTTACTCCGGCGTTCCGACGATCTACAAGAACACTGTCATGATCGGCGCCACCGTCGGCGAAGTGCCCGTTGGTCTACCGGGCGATTCCCGCGCCTACGACGCCCGCACCGGTTCCAAACTGTGGGAATTTCACTCCGTCCCGCGGCCCGGGGAAGTCGGCCACGAGACTTGGCTTGATGACGGCTGGAAAGGGCGGTCCGGCGTGAACGTCTGGGGCTGGTACATGACCGTGGACGAGGAGCGCGGCATCGTATACATGACTTTCGGCGGTCCCGCCGCCAACTACTACGGCGGCGACCGGCCCGGCAACAATCTTTTCGCCAATTCCGTGGTGGCCGTCGACGCGGTCACCGGCAAATACGAATGGCATTTCCAGACGGTTCATCACGATCTGTGGGACTCCGATCTTCCGCCCGCGCCCGGTCTGGTAGACATTGTGAAAGACGGCCAAAAGATCCCAGCGATCACCGTGGTGGGTAAGACGAGCTACATGTTCATTCTCGATCGCGTGACCGGGAAGCCGGTGTTCGGCGTTGAGGAACGCCCGGTTCCCAAGGGCGACGTTCCGGGCGAATGGTATTCTCCCACACAGCCGTTTCCCCTGAAGCCGCCGCCGCTGGCTCGCGTCAGTTTCAAGCCGGAAGACATCGTGACGGCCGACGACACCACGCCCGAACATGCCAAAGCGTGCCGCGAAGTGTATGAAAAGAACGGCGGATTCTTTAACGCCGGCCCGTTCACGGGCTGGTTCCTGCATCCCGATGGGGCGCCGCCGAAGAGCAGCATTCAATTTCCTGGGGGAATCGGCGGCATCAATTGGGGCGGTACGGCCACCGATCCGAGTCTTGGGTTCGTTTTTGCAAATACGCATGACGGCGCGCTAACCGGTTGGATCGAAAAGAAGAAGGCGGGTGGCAATTACGGCCGCGGCACCGACGGATCCACGCAGCCCTACGATCGTGGCAGCGTGGATGGCCCTGGGCCGTATCACGGCTTTAGCGCGGCCGTGAAAGATGCGAACGGCAAGACGATTGGAAACTGGCCGTGCCAGAAACCGCCATGGGCGCGGCTGGTTGCCGTGAACGCCAACACCGGCGATATCGCATGGGAGTCGCCGCTGGGCCTGGTGGAAGGCCTGCCTGAAGAGAAGCAGCATGCCGGATCGGCGGGCAGCGCCGGGCCGATTGTCACGGCTGGTGGCTTGGTATTCATCGGCGCGACCAACGATCACCGGTTCCGGGCCTTCGATTCGAAGACCGGCCGGGAACTGTGGGTGGCCGATGTGAAGCGGAACGCCAACGCAAATCCGTTGACCTATACGGGCAAGAGCGGGAAACAATTCGTGGCCATCATGGCCACGGACTCAGTGCATGTTTTCGCCTTGCAGTAGCAGAAAGGCCGCGGCTTCGTTCTGACCCAGAGCGGTTGCAAGTTCGGCCGCTGTCTGACCGGCGTGCGGCCCAGCCCCATCGAAGCCTCTGAGCGAACGATCGGCACCCTGAGCAATGAGGTAATCCATTACTCGAAGGTGACCGCGGTAGGCGGCACTGTGTAAAGCAGTTAAGCCGTCGCGCCGCCGCCCGTTAACGTCGGCGCCGCGCTCGAGCAGCAGACGGACCAATTCCAGGACATTGTCTTCGTCGTCGCTGGGATTGGGAACGTCAGCGGTGGTCACAGCGCATCCGAGCGGGCGAATCTGGAGGAAGCTATCACGGGTAGGCGCGTTGATGTCGGCGCCACGATCCAGCAGGAATCGCGCCGCTGCGATCTGGCCCCAGTAACAAGCTCCGTGCAGAGGGGTGCTTCCGCGCGGGCTGAATGTGCGTACGAGCTCTGGTGCTGCGGCGACGGCGGATTCCAGCGGGTCGAGCATGCCGAGTTCCGCCGCCAGGAATGCGTCCAGCACAACGCCGCGGTGAAAGAGGAGTTCTGTGATTTGCGCGCGACCGGAGAAATGCGCCGCGTGGATCGGCTGCGCGCCCAACATGGTGGACGCAGTCGCCAGCGCCGGGTCGTCTTTCAGCAAGGCCTCGACCTGCGAGGTATCACCCGCGCAAGCCGCTTCAACGATCTGCTCGACGTTGTTCACCCAACCATCTTACGGGTAAGGACTAGTGGCCGGATTGAATCCTCGCGGCGATTTCCTGATGCCACTGCTCAACTTCGTTTTCGAGGCGCGAGCTGTAGGCCTCCGGTAGATCCTGTAGCACCCTGGGGAGGCTGGGCGGTTGCACGGCCGGCAGAATTCCGAACCCCAGTGTTTGGGCCAGCCGGTCGGCCGCGTAGACCAGGTGCACCATGCCGAAGCTCTTGTCTTTGCTGGGCGTATGGTGGTTGGTAGCGACTTCGGTGAGCTCTTCGGGGAACAACATTTTCCGGGTCAGCCAGGCTCCGGCCTCACAATGGTCGATGTCGAATAGTTCGCGTTCCATCATGATCAGATCGAATTCTTCTTCGGCCGAAACTGCTAACAGGTTGGCATACGGTCCGGGGTATTTGACGAGCAGCGCCAGCCGGCCGAGATCGGCCAATAAGCCGGCCACATAAGCGAAGTCGGAGTCCATCTTCGTCATCCGAGCCAGTCTCTCGGAGAGGAACGCGATCGCGAGGCTGTTTTGCCAGCACGCTCGCAAGGCCTGACTGCTCAGGGCCGGCGCCACGTAGTCGCCGAGTGCGCGCGTCACCGTGATGGCTTTGACCCGCTCCAGACCCAGTAGAACAATCGCATGCGAAATGGTTTTGACCTGACGCTCCAGCGCGAATAATGGCGAGTTGGCCATTTGCAGAACGCGGGTTGCGAATACCGGCTCGGCGGCGATCAGCCGGCCTACCTCCACGGTGTCTACTTCTTCTTTCGCTAACATCGCGATGAGCCGTGTGGCGATTACAGGAAATGGGGGCAATTGATCTAGCGCCCAGGGTGGAGTAGTTGCTGTTTTCGACATGCTTCGCTCTATGAATTCCTCATCGGAGCGAACCTGCCGGATATGAGTTATAGGTCGCGAAAAGTTCACCGATGAGAGAAGCATGCTGGAAGATCCGGCCGAATTGGATGTGCGCTTCCTGGGCTACCGCTTGGATGTTATTAGCGGATGGCCTCCTTCCTCCCGTAAGGTGGCGAGTGCCGAGGCGATTTCGAGGCGCCTGACCGCCATCGCGCGATCTGCTTTGGTCCGGCCCGACATCGAGGGCCTGCTGCACCTGAGCTGCCGGCTGCTCGACGACTTCTTCACCGCATCGGAAACTCGCCCGGCTTATTTGCCCCCCACGGATGACATTTGCAGTAACTTGGCCGAATCGCCCGAGCCGGTTGTTGCAACCCGGCCTGCCCTGGAGGGGCCGCGTGCGGGAATGCCGCTGTTGGACTGGTAAAAGTTTTGGATTGGTAGAGCCAGCGGCGCTCGGCAGCGTACACTGAAAAGAAACCCCGTGAGGTTTTCCAACTGAGGTGTTCTGAATGAGTGTGGCTGTGCCGCCCGATCCGGGCTTGACCCTGAGCCGATCGACAGAGACTTTGTTCCGGCCCTTCCGGCTGGGCAAGCTGGACCTCGCCAATCGTATCGTCATGGCGCCCATGACGCGCTCCCATTCGCCGGGCGGCGTGCCGGGTCCGGACGTGGCGGCTTACTACCGGCGTCGCGCAGAGGGCGGCGTCGGCCTGATCGTCACGGAAGGCACCTACGTTCCTCATCCCGCCGCGGGCTTTGACTCGAGCGTGCCTCGTTTCCACGGCGCTGACGCGCTGGACGGATGGCGGCAGGTGGCCGAGCACGTTCATGCCGGGAACGGCCGCATCTTTCCGCAGCTCTGGCACGTCGGAGTCGTGATCCGGCCGGGACAGGAACCGGCGCCGGGAGTTCGGCCGGCCGGTCCCTCGGGGCTCGCCGGGCCGGGACAACAGATTGCCGAGCCGATGACGCAGTCCGACATTGACGCCGTTGTCGAGGCTTTCGGGAAGGCCGCGCACTCGGCGCAAGCGCTGGGGTTCGATGGCGTGGAACTTCACGGCGCGCACGGTTACCTGATCGACCAGTTCTTCTGGGAAGGAACCAATCAACGCACGGACCGCTATGGCGGCGATCTCGTCGCCCGCACTCGTTTTGCCGTGGAGGTCATCCAGGAAGTGCGGCGCCGGGTTGGCCCGGACTTTCCGGTTGTCCTGCGCTTCTCGCAATGGAAGCTGCAGGACTTCGACGCCAAGCTGGCTCGGACACCCCAGGAGCTGGAGAAATTTCTAAGCACACTGGCGGCCACCGGAGTGGATGCTTTCCATTGCTCCACGCGCCGGTTCTGGGAACCTGAGTTCCAGGGCAGCGACCTGAATCTCGCCGGTTGGACTAAAAAGCTGACCGGCAAACCGAGCATCACGGTCGGCTCCGTGACGCTCACGGACGAATTCGTCCGTTCGTTCCGCACCGACGAGACAACCGGCGTAAGCGGCATCGACAACCTGCTCGATCGGATGGAGCGCGACGAGTTCGATCTGGTGGCAATCGGCCGTTCTCTGATCGCCAATCCGAACTGGGCGGAGATCGTGCGCAGGCGTGAACTAAGCGAGCTGCGCTCGTTCCAGCGCGACATTCTCGCAGAGCTGATTTAGTTTGGCACAATAAGTCTGGAGGTTCTCCCCTCATGCGGTTTCATTTTGCGGTCTTCAGTGCGGCAGCCTGCCTGTTGGCTGCGCTGCCTCTGCGGGCCCATCATTCCTTCGCGGCCGAGTTCGATGTCGCCAAGCCGATCACATTGAAGGGAAAGTTCGTCAAGATGGGCTGGATCAATCCGCACTCCTGGATCCATGTCGATGTCACCGGACCGGACGGGAAGACCGTGACCTGGGATTGTGAAGCGCTGCCTCCGAACAGCCTTTTCCGCCAAGGCTGGCGGAAAGACACTCTCAAGCCCGGCGACGACGTCGTGGTAGACGGCTTTCAAGCGAAGGACGGCACCGCGACCATCTGGACGCGCTCGGTGACCACGCCCGACGGGCGCCGCCTGTTCGCCGGAAACGCAGACGCGCTGCCACCAGCGGGCGGGCCTCCCAAGGAAGAAGGCAAATAGCCTGACGCGATGACTCGCAATTTAACCCTAGCCTTAGCGGTGGCGATGAGCAGCTTTTGCCTTGGAGCCCCGGCGCAAACGTACAAGGCGCCGCGCACTCCCGACGGCCATGCCGATTTGCAGGGAATCTGGCAGGTCCGCAGCACGACTGCGGCGTTTGATGTGGAAGACCACGCCGGCGCGCTCGGAATTCCGGCCGGACGCAGCGTTATCGCGGATCCGCCGGGCGGCAAGATCCCCTACAAGCCCGACGCGTTGGCCAAACAGAAAGAAAACTTCCAGAACCGCGCTATGGCCGACCCGCTCGGCAAGTGCTACATGCCCGGCGTGCCGCGGATCACGCTGCTGGATTTTCCCTTGCAGATCTTTCAAACGCCCAAGTACACGATGATCGCTTACGAGTACATTCACATCTACCGGATGCTGTTCACCGACGGCAGCAAGCACATCGACGGACTCGACTTTTGGAACGGCGACTCGCGCGCGCACTGGGACGGCGACACTCTGGTGGTGGACGTGAGTGACTTCAACGATCAGACCTGGCTGGATGCGTCCGGCAACTACCATAGCGACGCTTTGCACGTGGTGGAGCGGTATACGCGCACCGGTCCGGAGACGCTGCAGTACGAAGCGACGCTGGAAGATCCCAAGGTGTACACCCGGCCATGGACGATCCGAACGACGCTGTATCGCCACACGGAGCCGAATTTTCGCCTGCTGGAATATGAATGCCACGCTTACTCGGATGAGGAAGGGAAGGCCGGTAAGTGAGCGCGGCGCGCAGGGCAACGGGAAAGGACACAGCGATGCGAAGCGGATTTTTAGGTTGGACGCCGGCGGCCGTGTTGGCTATGATCTGCGCGGTTCCTCTGACGCTGGCGGCGCAGCTACAACAACCGAAGTCGGGCACTCCGGTGCCGGTCGGAGATGCTGTGCGGCGCAGCCAGGGACGCAGCGGAGAACCGCCCCGTGGTCCGCGAGGAGCTACTCCGGCGGCTACAACCCAGGAAAGCAGCGGGCCGTCGTTCTTTTCGCCCGGCCCGCCTCACGTTCGCGGCGGCCCGGTGCAGCGCCTGCCGGACGGCCATCCCGATATACAAGGTTTCTGGAATGCGGCCAACAATGGCGGTGCGGTATTCGAGATTCAGAGTCATCCCAACGCGAAGCCCGCAGTCCCGCCGGGACGCGGCGCAATCGTGGACCCGCCCAACGGCATGTTGCCATATCAGCCCTGGGCAGCCGGGAAAGCCAGGGATCTTTACCAGAACCATCTGGCAGACGAGCCGGAGTTGCACTGCTACGAATCCGGCGTCCCGAAACAGATGTACGTGCAGTTTGGATTTCAAATCCTCGAACCGCCCGGCTACATGGTCATGACCTGGGAGTTCATGCACTCCTACCGCATTATCCCCACCGATGGACGACCGCACATCCCGGCCGACATCAAACTGTTCCAGGGCGACTCGGTGGGCCATTGGGAGGGTGACACGCTGGTGGTGGACACGACCAACCTGAACGACCGGACCTGGCTGGATACGGTGGGCAACTTCCACAGCGACGCCGAGCATGTTGTGGAGCGCTTCACGCCGCTGGATTCGAACTCCATTCGATACGCAGCCACGGTGGAAGATTCGAAAGTCTTCACGCAGCCCTGGAAGATCGCCTTCGATCTGTATCGGAACACGGAGCCGAACTACGAGCAGATGGAGTTCGCCTGCATTGAGGGCAATCAGGACGTCCAGCACTACACCAAGGACAAGGGCGGGGCAGCCGACGTCAAGCTGAAATAAGCGAACAAGAGCGATGAGTTCGAACGGTTGGCCTTGGCCCGATTCCCTGGATGCGGTGATTGCCGCTCCGCAGTATCACCGCATCGTGTTGGAGAACGACCGCGTGCGCGTGCTGGATACGCGCATTCCCGTAGGCGACGTGGTGCCGCTGCACACGCACCGCTGGCCGGCGATCTACTACACGATCGTGGCGGGTGACTTCATCCGGCGCGATGGCGAGGGTAAGGTATTGTTCGACAGCCGCAGCGTACCGGGCCTGCTCACGGTGTCGGAAGGAACCTGGATGGAATGCCTTCCGCCGCATTCGGTGGAGAATGTGGGTTCGGTGGAGATCCACCTGATCAGCGTCGAGCTGAAAGATTCGCCGCGACTCTGACGCTTATCGGCCGGCCAGGCCTTGGGTGAGTTCAATACGCGTACCCACCGGATCGATGATGAACGCGATCTTCAAACCAATGGCGGGGACGTCGCGGAACGGGATATCCATTTTCATGCCTTGCGCTTCCAGTTGCTTCACGAACGGCTCCAGGTCCTTCACCTCAAAGCCGATGTGATCGAGCGTTCGGCCTTTGGTAGGGGCGAGCGCTTCCTTGGCTTCCGAGAAATCCACTTCACCGCCGGGAATTTTGGCCGATGGATAGATGCGGCGCGAGGACTTCTCCGCGCCGAACGTCTTAAGGTACCAGGCCTGCAGACCTGCCTGATCGCTGGTCGCGATGTGGATATGGTGGAACGTGACGGGCGTAGCGAGCGAGGTGTCCTCGAAGAACTCGACGCGGACCTTATCGGGGAAAACCGCCATGATCTGCCTGTTTTCCGGACGGTCGAACGCCATCTCAATGTGCGAGTTCTGCAGCTTCGTTTTCAAGGCGGCATAATCCTTCACCAGAAATCCAATGTGATTGACCACTGAGCCTTCGGTGCCCTCGGTTGCATCCGCTTTGGTTACCACGATGAAGATGCCGGGTAGCTTGGCGAGGGTCAGGGGCCCCGTTTTGGTCACCTGAGCGCCCAAGACATCGGTCTAGACCTTCAATTGTGCATCCGGATCCGGCACGGTGAGATGAATATGGCCCATCGACACTCCGGCGGCGTTCGGGGCAGGGAGCTGAGCGAACATGGAGGCGGCGGCAGCCGCGCACAGAAATAGCGAGCGCATGCGCGTCATGCTATCACGGATTGAACGGGCTGAGTTTGTGTATACTTGAGGCAAGTAGGCCGCTCTGCTTTCAGCGATCTGCTCTCGCCTTCGGCCCGTTCGGGCCCCGATCCTCATTGAGCAGCCGAGTCGTGCAGTTAACCAGCAAGCCATCTCTTGTCCACGCTGCGTCCCCCGGCGGGATGCCGCATCTACCAACGATCGATGCACTGCGGGGCATTGCGTCGTTGATGGTGTGCTGGTTCCACATTGTCATTAACGGCCTGTACGGCGTCGGACCAGTGCTCGTATTCAGCGGCACATATGGACACGCCGGCGTTCCCATCTTCTTCGTGATTTCCGGCTTCGTGATCCCCTACAGTCTGTACCGGGGCCGCTATACCCTGTCGAATTTCGGGCGGTTTGTGGGCAAGCGGATCATCCGGCTGGATCCGCCTTACCTGGTGACGATTTGCCTGGCCATTCTGGTGCCCTACGTCGCGACGCGAACCGGACTGCATCGCGGCGCCGATATCTATCATCCGGACTGGATCCAGGTGCTCGCCCACCTGGGCTACGCGAACGCGTTCGTCGGCTTTCCGTGGCTGGTGGGTGGATTCTGGAGTCTGGCGATCGAGTTTCAGTATTACATCACGCTGGCACTCGTGTTTCCGGCGCTTTTGGTGCGGAAGCCGAGCGCGGTGGCGGGTCTATATCTGGTGGCCGGCGCGTTGGCTTTGGCGTTCCCACAGGCGTACGCGCTTCCGATTTATCTGCCGCTCTTTTTGATTGGAATTTCGGGGTTCCGATACTACGTGCTGGGTGTCAGCCGTTGGGAGCTGATGTTGTGTCTGGTCTATTCCGGGATCCTGACGGCGTATACCGAGCAGCCGCTTTACGCCGCCGCCGGGCTACTCACCTGCCTGTGCATTCTGTTTGTGACCGTCAGCAATCGCGTGCTGCGCTTCCTGGGCGCGATCAGCTACTCGTTGTATCTAAGCCACCAGATTTTCTTCAGCATTCCCATGGCGCAGGGCATGCGGTTTTTGGGCAATCACGCGATCGTACGATACAGCCTGCCGCTTGTCACGCTGGCGTTTTGTATCGCGATCGCGTGGTGTCTCTACAAGGCCGTGGAGCTTCCCGCACAGAAACTCTCGACGCGGCTCCGGTACGGGGTTGCGAAGGCCCACGCCACAGTGGCGTAAAACAGGGGTCTATTCGCCCCAGGAACGCTCGAGCATGCGCGAGTATTCGCCGGAAGAATAAAGCTCGAAGCTGAAATCGCGGGAGGTCAGCGTGGCGAACTCCCGCTCGGCCTGCTTGAGCTGGAAGACATGGTCGGCGTAGCGGTAGTAATTGCGGATGAACTCGTCCGAGAGAACATCGCGCGGCGGCGCATCGGCGAACAGGCACTGCAGGCCGAGCGCACGCGTGAAGATCGATTTGTAGTCGGCCACACCCCACTTGCGCAGCTTGGACTGCACGGCAGACGGGGCGTCCTGAATCAGCAAAGCGGCGATGCTTTGGTAGGCGATTCCGGTGGGCAGGATGTCCTGGTGGCGTTCGACGAATTCCAGGCACTGCTCGATCCAGCGAGCCACGTCCCGGCCAACGTAGAACAGCATGCGCAGCTCGGAATAGCGGCCATCCAGTAGAGCGCGATCCAGCTCCTCCCGCGTAGCTTCGCCTTGGGGCAGCAGGCCCTGCAGCTTGAGGTTGGCGCGGGAGCTTTCCACCAGTTTGCCCGGACCACCGGCGTCGGCAAACGGGTGGAGGATCAGAGGCGGAAGAGTGCGGGCGTCCAGAGCGGGCGCAGTTCCAAAAGAATCAAAACCCATATCTGACTAAAGTATGCAAAGTTACTTGCGTTCCGTCAGTAGTACCTTAGCTTCAATCGTTTGGTTCCCGCGGAGCACCTTGACAAGTACTTCCTTGCCAGCGTGACTAGCCCGAAGGGCATAGGTAAAGTCGTACAGGTTTTGGATCGGTTTGCCGTCGAATTCGGTCAGGACATCGCCGCCCTTAAGCCCGGCCTTGGCGGCGGGCGAACCGGGGCGGACATCGGCGAAGCGGACACCGTTGGGCAGCTCGGTGAAGTCCGGGATGCTGCCGAAGTCGGGGCCGTAGCCGGAGACTTTGCCGGAAGCGTGGGGATCGGCGACTTCGCCGGGCGGATGCGTCTCCGCGACCCGGATGAAGGTGGGGCGGGGAGCGCCGTCGGTCAGATGATCGGTGACGTCGGCCACCAGGTCCAGCAGGCGGACGGCGTCGGGCGCGTCGATTTTGTCCCAGGTGTCGCTCGGCTTGTGATAATCGGCGTGGAGGCCCGAGAAGAAGAAGAGCACCGGCACCTGCTTGGTGGTGAACGAGGTATGGTCGCTGGAGCCGTAGCCGGCGCGCTCGGTGACGTCGGTGACGAAATCGTGCTTGGGAGCGAGTTGCTGGAGCAGGTCGGAGAACGTGCTGCCGGTGCCAACGCCTCCTACGTAAACCCTCCGATCCCGGATGCGGCCGATCATGTCCATATTGATCATGGTGACGGCGTTCGACAGAGGCAGTAGGGGGTGGTTGGCATAGTAGGACGACCCGAGCAAGCCGAGTTCTTCGCCGGCGAAGGTCAGGAACAGGATGCCGCGCTTGTGGCGGGGCTCGCGCGAGAACCAGCGAGCCAGTTCGATGACGCCGGCGGTTCCCGAGGCATTGTCGTCGGCGCCGGGATGAATCGTTCCGGCCAGGGAGGGCGCCATGGAGAACTGCTCGCCCAATCCCAGGTGGTCGTAGTGGGCGCCGATGATCACGTATTCGGGCGTGTCGCCGGGCAGATAGGCGCCGACGTTATGGACCGTTTTCACTTCACGCGCGACGTCCACATTCAGGTCAAGCTGGAGTGTGGCGGGAAGGGCGAACGACTCGGGGCGAAGGTTCTTGTCGATGCCGGCCTCCACTTGGGCCAGGTTCTTGCCCACGAGCGCCAGCCACTGATCGGCCACGGCGGCTTTCAAGTGGACGAACTCGATGCCTGCATTGGCGGGTCCGGCTGTGGCGCCGAACTTTTCCAGGTCGTCGCCGTCGTTGGTATGAACGGCCACGTCATTCACCAACAAGACTGCTGTCGCGCCGTGGAGCTTGGCGTTCACGGCTTTGGCAAAAATCTGCGAGTGGGCCGTGTAGACCTTGCCTTCGAAGACGCTCTTTTCGTCGAACTCCTGCGGTTCATGGCGGAGCAGCAGGACGATCTTGCCTTTGACGTCGACGCCGGCGTAATCGTCGTAGTTATATTCGGGCGCAGTGATGCCGAAGCCGGCGAAAACGACGTTGCCGGAGGCCTCTCCCGCCGAAGAGAGGTTCAGCGGAATGAAATCCTTCTCGAAATTCAGGCGATCCTGTTTCTGGCCATTGCTGTAACTCAACGTATTGCGCTGGCCGAGCCGGGCGCTGGTGGTGACTTCGAAGTCCTGATAGTAGCTGTCGCCGGAAAGCGGCTTCAGGTGGTTCATGGAGCGGAACTGGTCGCGGATGTATCCCGCGGCGGTTTCCAGCTCGGGCGACCCGGTGGCGCGGCCGCGCATTTTTTCCGAGGCGAGATACC
>Ga0335071_10005716_pt1 | contig 12893 bp, 11 predicted proteins | sample Lox_Sample_15_FD_206724 | JGI IMG/M metagenome (GOLD analysis project Ga0335071, IMG submission 206724) | Soil microbial communities from Loxahatchee National Wildlife Refuge, Florida, United States - Lox_Sample_1.5 | ecosystem: Environmental > Terrestrial > Soil > Wetlands | place: USA...
CGCCAGGCCTGGCGCGTGCGCAGCTCGAACTCGGCCCGGCGCCCGAAGACGAGGCGGTTCAACGCGAGGGCGAAGCCGACACAGGCCCACACGGTGACGAACATCAGGTGCAGGAAATGCGGCGGCGTCGGGATCGACGCGTAGTGTTGGTGCAGCGCCGGCCAGCCGAACGACAGCGACCCGTAAAGTGCAGCGCCGAAAATGATCGTGGCGATCACGGCGCGGGCGTCGACGTTGCGGAACAGCAGGCCGGTGATGAACGCGGCGAGGATCGGCATGGTGAACAGCCCGATGAGTTGCTGGATGAGCTGGATGATGCTGTCGGCATGGCTGTAGGCCGGCACCAGCGAAATTGAAATCAGGACGAAAAGGATCTGGAGCACGATACTCAGCCGGCGGATCCGGTCGGAGGGATTGAAATAGGTCTGATGCAGATCGCAGACGTAGAGCGTGGCCGAGGAATTGAGGGTGGCGGTGTAACTGGAAATTACCGCGCCAAACATCGCGGCGGCGAAAGCGCCCAGCAGCCAATGCGGCATCACCAGGTGGACAATATGTCCGTAGGTGGCGTCGCCGAGCTTGCCGTAGAGCTTGAACGCACACACGCCGGGGATCGCGATGATGGGCGGGATGATGAGCAGGCGGATCACCGCGGCGCCGTAGACGCCCTTTTGCGCTTCACGGATGGAAGGCGCGGCCAGGGCGCGCTGGGTGATCGTCTGGTTGGTGCTCCAATAGTAGAGCTGGCTGAAAACCATGCCGGTCAGCAATGCCGGCCAGGGCAGGAGCGAACCCTTGCCGCCGATCATCGTCAACCGCTCGGCCGGGATGCCGCTGAAATCCCAGTGCACGGCATTGAGCGAAAGCACGGTCACCAGCATGGTCATGCCGAGGACAATCACGCCGTTGTAGGTGTCGCAGAAGGCGACGGCGCGCAGACCGCCCAGGATGGCGTAGGAGGCGCCAATGGTGGCGGTCACACCGGCGATGGCCACGAGCGGGGCATTCAGGCCGAACATCGTTTGGAAAAGCAGCGAGCTCGTGTAGAGCATGATCGGCAGAAAAATCAGGACGTCGCCGAGCAGAAAGATCGTGGCGACGGTGGCGCGGATGTGTTTGTTGTTATAGCGGCGCTCCAGCAGCTCGGTGACGGTCGTGCACTTGTACTTGTAGTAGATCGGCACGAAGATCTTCGCGAGCAGCATCAGGCCGACCACGGCGCTGAATTCCCACCACGTGATGAGCAGCATCTGGTTGCCGTTCCAGCCCACCATGGTGTCGGTGTTGATGTTGGTCAGCGTGATCGAGCCGGCGATCAACATCCAATTCAGCCCGCTGTTGGCCAGGAAGTATTCCTTCGTGTCGCTTTGCGAGCGCTCGGCCTTGCGGCAATGGCGCCAGGTGAGGAGGGCAACGCAGGCGGTCAGGCCCACGGCGACGAACACCTGAAAAAGATCGTCCATGAGAATTTTCTGTTTGGAAAGAAGCGGCGTCAGGCTGGCGGGGATTTTTCGTTCCGCAAGCATGGAGGCGGCCGGCCGTCAACCGGGTGGCAGTTTTCGTTTGGCTCGCGGTGCGGTTGCCGTTACTTCCGATCTCATTATGCACCAGTCCCGCCTGTGCCTTGCATCGACCTTCTCTGCAATAGTTCCGGCCGGTCTTGCGCTGCTGCTCGGCCTCGCGGTTTTCACCGCGGTCGCCCCGGCGGCGGAACCGGTACCGGCCGTGGACGCGAACGGTTTCTCCCCGGAGCGTCTGCAACGGCTCGACACGGTCATCCAGGATTACATCGCCCGCCGCCAGCTCGCCGGCGCGGTCGTGTCGATCGCGCGCGATGGCCGGCCCGCCTACCTGAAAGCCTATGGTATGCAGGACATCGAGAACGGCCAACCGATGCCGACCGACGCCATCATGCGCATCGCCTCGATGAGCAAGGCCGTGACCACCGTGGCGGTGATGATGCTCTACGAGGACGGCAAACTACTCCTCAAGGATCCGGTCGCGAAGTACATTCCCGCCTTCAAGGACTCGGTGGTGGCCGTGCCGCCGCCGGCTGGTTCGCCCGCCGGGGTCAAGTATGTCACCGTCCCGGCGAAACGCCCGATCCAGATTCGTGACCTGCTCACGCATACCGCCGGGCTGACCTATGGCGATGGCCTGGCCATCGACGATTATAAGAAGGCCAATCTCTACGGCTGGTATTTTGCCAATCACGACGAGACCATTGGCGACGCCGTCCAGCGGCTGGCGAAACTGCCGCTCCACGGCCAGCCCGGCGAGACCTGGCAGTACGGATTCTCCATTGACGTGCTCGGCCACCTCGTCGAGGTCGTGTCCGGTCAGCCGCTCGACCGTTTCTTCGAGGAACACATCTTTCGTCCGCTGCAAATGCGCGACACCTGTTTCTTCCTGCCCCCGGAAAAGGCGGCCCGCCTCGCCCCGGTTTACGGCCTGGAGCATGGCCAGCTGCTCCTCAAGGAAACGTCCGCCACCAGCGACTACGTGCACGGTCCCCGCAAATGTTTCTCCGGCGGCGCGGGCCTGCTCTCCACAACCGGCGACTACACGCGTTTTCTGCAGATGCTGCTCAACGGCGGCGAGCTCGACGGCGTGCGCCTGCTCAGTCCCAAGACCGTGGCCTTGATGCACGTCAATCACACCGGCGACAAATACACCAACGACACGAATGCCTTCGGCCTTGGCTTTTGGGTAATGAAAGATCTCGGTTACTATGGCGAACTCGGCAGCGCGGGCGCCTATGGCTGGGGCAGTGCCTACTATCCGCAATATCTCGTCGATCCGCAGGAACGGATGGTCGCCCTGTTCATGACGCAGCTCAGGCCGGCCGAGAACATCGATCTGGTCCAGAAATTCAAGGTCCTCACCTACCAGGCGCTGGTGAAGTAGGCTGAATGCCCCGAGCGCTCCGCTCCGGGCGGAGCTCGAGGGCGGTTCGCCTTAAGGTTATCCCGTAGCTGCGAGTGTAAGCGAGTGGTGTTCGGTATTCCACTCGCTCACGCTCGCGGCCACAATCAGAACTCGGCTCGGAAATGGCACAAAGATGCCGGTGTCACTTCGTCGTGCCGGTTGCCGGTAGAACTGCACCGGGCTCCAGCTCCGCCATCCGGCTGCCGCACCGATAGCGGACGTAGTCCACGTCTACGGCTCCACCGTTGGCGCCATAACAAAACACGCCGAGGCGCGCGCCTTTCCAGCTCGCAAATTTCAACCGCCCGGCGACGCCGGTATCGATGTAGGTCTTTCCGTCGAGACTGTACCAGAGGCGGGCCGCGTCGCCGTCGTGCGTGCCGCGCAGCCAGAGGAGGTCGCCTGTGATCTCCGGTCCAGCGCCACCTTCCCAGGAAATCTTGCGCACACCTCGTTCCTGCCAGACGCCAACCCAACAGAAGACCTTTCCGCTGATGAACGCGAAGCCGGCCCGCTGGCCGTCGGCCATGCCGTGCACATCGAGTTTCACGTCAATCTCGCCGGCGTGGTCCCATAGTTTTTGCGTCACGGTGTTGCGAGCGAACGCCGGATTTTCGGCCGGCAGCGCCTTGAGTCGCAGCCAGCCTGGCCGCTCGGTCAGCGACCAGTCCGATGGCACCGGATTGTGGTTCCACTGCCAGATCGGACTGAGCGACGGCGCGTCGAATTCATCGCTCCGCTGCGGATGTTCGATCGGGTAGACGCGACCCGCCGCAGGTTTTTTCCACTGCGTGACCGGCCGGCCGCGGTCACCAAACACCGGCCAATCGTCTTCGCCCCACGTCACCGGCAGCAAATGGGCCACGCGGCCCTGGAAACCGGACGACAGAAAGCCGATGAACCACGCTTCGCCGTTGTCGAGTTCAACGAGTCCACCCTGGTGCGGACTGCCGGCCGGCAGCACCTCCCGGCGTTCGTACGGACCGTAAAGCGACTTCGCGCGCAGCACCGTTTGCCCGCCAGTGCCGACACCGCCTTCCGGCAGCGAAATGAAAAAATAGCCGTGGCGCTTGAACAGCTTCGGCCCCTCCGCCACCGGGCCGCGGTAGATCTCCACGCCCTCGTCGAGCAGATGAGTACCGTCGGAACTCATCTTATGCAGGATCAGCGGCCCGGCGCCATATACGCTGTGCACCAGATAGGCCTGCCCGTCGTCGTCCCAGAACGGGCAGGGATCTTCCCAGCGATCCACCGCCCTGACCGTGACCATTGCGGACCACGGACCGGCGGGATTGTTCGTGTGCCACATGAACAATCCGTCGTGGGGCGTGCAGACGTAGAGATAAAATTCCCCCCGATGGTAGCGCAGCGAAGGCGCCCACGTGCCCTCCGCATAGCCTTTCATCTCGTCGTATTTCGGATGCATCGGCAGCCGGTCGAACACCTGGCCGATCACCTGCCAGTTCACGAGATCGCGCGAATGCAGCACCTGGATGCCGACAAAATGGAAATCCGACGCCACGAGATAAAAATCGTCGCCGACGCGGATGACATCCGGGTCGGAGTAGTCGGCGGGCAGCACCGGGTTCTTGTACGTCCCATCGCCCTGGTCGCCCCACGCCATGGCCGGCTCGGCGCGCCCGGGTGCAGGCGCGGCGATGATCGGCGCCGCGGCCATGCTGGCGGCAACCAACACTGCGATCAAAAGAATCCGTTGTGACCGGTGTTTTGGAATGGAGGAGAGCATCAGTATTCAGGGGGGTATTGGACGGGAGGGCGTTGACCAGTTCAGCGTCTCTCCCCCCAATCTTCGAGCCAGAACTCAGCTCGTCCGGTCCGGGATGATTCTGCCGGAAGTTGCAGCCGACGTAAGGAGGCTGGACGCTGGGAGGGCTCCGGATCAGCCTCGTTACCTCGGCGGCCACTTCATTCGGCAAAATCCATCGGCATGAAAACACTGAAGGAATATCTGCAAAGCGACGCGTTCGTGAAGCACTGCGGCATCGAACTGGTGTCGTTTTCGCCGGGCCAGGCCGAGTCGCGCATGGCGATCCAGCCCTGGCATTACAACGCCCTCGGGATCGTGCAAGGCGGAGCAATATTCACCCTGGCGGACTATACCTTCGCGGCGGCTTCCAACGCCCATGGTACCGTGGCGGTGGGCATCAATGTCAGCATCACTTACATGAAGCCGGCGACGACCGGGCGGCTGACGGCCAAGGCGCGTGAAGTGGCGCTCAATCCGAAGCTCGCCACCTACACGGTCGACGTGACCGATGACGCCGGCGACCTCGTGGCCGTATTTCAGGGGCTCGTTTACCGGAAGAAGCAGCCGATCGAAGCCGCGCCCGCGACGGGCTGAACGGGGAAATGCGACGCATCCATCGGAGCGCCGGCAGTCCTCTTCTATTTATACAGCCGGTAAAACTTGAAGGCCTTGGGCCATTCTTCCCGGGGCCGGAAGGCAATCGCCACTTCCTGGCCGGCCAGCGCTGACTCCGTGAGAAGCACGTGATCGGTGACTCCCTTGGCTTGTTCGAATTCCTGATCGTTCACCCGACACACTGCTTTGTAGAAAGGCCCCGACAACCACAGGCTCATCTCCGGGGTGTCCTTGAACTTCAGATAACAGGCGAGGGAAGCATGGGCGGAGGCCAATACCGCAAAGCCGGTCGGCACGGATTCCTTGATGAGAATGTACATCTTCATTCGTTTATCCTCTCAATATCGCGGATGGAGTCAGTGCAGGGTATGACGGTGGCTCTCGTTGGTGCCATGCTCGACACCGTCGCGCAAGGCCGGAGCGGTGGTGGCGGTCTTCGCTGCAGAAACGAGTTTATCTCGCGATATCGGGGCGTAGCCGCACGTATTGACGTGCGGATCAGAAAATACTCCGCGCCGTAAGCGGCGCGGCTGCTCGCCAAGCGATCACGCACAGAGCATGATGCCGCCTCCGGCCTCACGGGGTCGTTTGCTCGTGCAGCAGGTCGGCGAGATCGATCGCGACGCCGGCTTTCTCGAGCGCGTGACGGAGCGGAGCGACGTACTTCCCGGGCAGATCCTCCAGCTTGAACTCGATTTCCGCAAACTCGTGGCCGATCGCGAAGACGATGGCATCCGCCAGGGCCATGAGGTCGTCGTCGTCGAAATATTCTTCGATGACCGATTGATTTCCCTCCAGCGCGAGCAACGACGCCCAATGCGGCTCCTCCTGGCCGCCGCCGGCCTGACGCAATTGCACCAGGCCGTGCAGCCGGGCGGCGGTCACGCGCATGGCCAGTCGCGTCAATGTCGCGTAGGCGTAGGCCAGATTGGCGAGATTGGCCTGCCGGATGATCGTCTTACGGGTAGCGAGAAGTTGTGAAAGTTTCATGGGAATGAACCTCCTGGCTCGGTGCCCGCGCACCTTGGGTTAAGGGTTTGCCGATTACTCCAGTTCGATGGCCGTCCCCGCGAGGGACTGGCCGGGTACGGATCTAGCTGCGATCGAGGCAACGTCCAAAGAACGTCTGTCTGATGCTTCGGGCCCGCCGGCTGAATCCGGTGTTCGGGCGGAAGCCAAACGCATTCGCCGACGCTGGCAGATTCTGGGAAGAACTCTCTACCGATTCGATCCTGAGCCTGACCGACTCTGCTCGCTCACTGGCAGGAAATACGCCGCAATGTTTTACCGTTCTCGACTAAAACTACGACACACCAACCGTGAAACTGAATCGCTGATCGGACAAAAGGTAGTTCATCCATTTTGGCCACCGGAGCAAACGATTTTTTGGGAAAATCACTTCTCGCGGACGATTATGGGTGTATAATCTGACCACGCCTTTTACCAGGCAGCATCGAAGATTCGCACATCACCAATCTCATGGATAACCCATTACCCGCCCAGACACCCGAGAGCGTTCTCGCCGCTGCGGCCTTGAAGGCAAAAAATGCCCGGGAAGCTGCGTTGAAGCAGAATCGCAATATCAGCCACATGCTGAAGTCTGGCGCCATGCACCAGCACGCCGCCAAGCGGACCATGCCGCACGTCCGGGGCCGTTAGGCAGCGCCAGCGTCAGATGAAATAATCGCTGCCTTCGGGCTTCACGACCTCCGTCGGCGGCAGGAGCATGCCGGCCGCCACCGTCGCGTTGGTGCCTTGCTCGATCAGGATGAACGAGCCGGTCAGCCGGTTGGTCGCATAGCCGTCGAAATAAACCGGCTGGGCGGTGCGCAGGCGGATTTCGCCGAGGTCGTTGAGGGCGAGTTCCGGGGGTGCGGCCTGCGGTTCGAGCGTCGTGATGTCGATGCGGTGCTCGATCTCGGTGACGAGCGCCGGCACCGTGTGCGAGGTGTGTTTGAGAAAGTAGCGTTTGCCGCGCTGGAGCGGGCGCGGGTGCATCCAGCAGACTTTGGCGTGGAGATCGGTGCTCGCGCCGCAACGGTCCTCGACGCCGATGATCATGTTGCCGCGGCTTACGTCGATGTCGTCCGCCAGCACCAGGGTGATCGATTGCGGGCAAAACGCCTCCTCGACGGAGCCGTCATAAGTCCAGATTTCTTTCACGTGGCTGACGAGGCCCGCGGGCAGCGCGACGACTTTCTGGCCGACGCGAACGGTGCCGCCGGCGATCTGGCCGCTGAAGCCGCGGAAGTCGTGCAGGCGGGGATCGGTCGGCTGGTTCGGGCGGTTGACCCATTGCACGGGCAGGCGGAAGCCGCGGAGATTCCAGTCGCTGCCGATGTGCACGGTTTCGAGATGATTGAGCAGCGTCGGTCCGGAGTACCAGGGAGTGTGATGCGACGGCTCGACGACGTTGTCGCCGTGAAGCGCGCTGATCGGGATGAACCGCACATCCTTGATGTCAAGGCGCGGCAGGAACTCCTCGAACTCGTCGCGGATCTCCTCGAAGCGCTCTTCGCTCCAGCCGACGAGGTCCATCTTGTTGATGGCGACGGCAAGGTGCGGGATGCGCAGGAGCGAAGCGATACAGGAGTGGCGGCGGCTCTGCTCGATCACACCGGTGCGGGCATCGACCAGCACGACCGAGAGGTTGGCGCTGGAGGCGCCGGTGACCATGTTGCGCGTGTACTGCACGTGGCCCGGCGTGTCGGCGATGATGAACTTGCGACGCGGCGTGGCGAAGTAGCGGTAGGCGACGTCGATCGTGATGCCCTGCTCGCGCTCGGCGCGAAGGCCGTCGGTCAGGTTGGCGAGATTGATCTGACCGCCGCCGGTGATATCGGCGGAGCGCTCCAGCGCCTCCAGCTGATCCTCCATGAGCGACTTCGAATCGTAGAGGAGGCGGCCGATGAGGGTGGATTTGCCGTCGTCGACGCTACCGCAGGTATTGAAGCGCAGGATATCGACGGGATGGTGGGCGGGAAGAGCCATGGAAAAGCGGAAAGTGGAAAGCGGAGAGCGGAGAGAGCGGAATAGGAGGTTGAGGTTTTAGGTTTAGGTTGAGGAGGCGTGCGAAAGGCGCGCTGGAGAGGCCGGCCTAAACCTCAACCTTCGACCTAAATCTTAAAAATACCCGGCCTTTTTGCGGTCCTCCATGGCGGCTTCGGAGGATTTGTCGTCGGCGCGCGAGCCGCGCTCGGTCACGCGGGCGGCGGCGATCTCGGCAATGATGTCGTCGACCGAGTCGGCAGGCGACTCCACGCAACCGGTGCTGATGATGTCGCCGATGGTGCGCACGCGAACCACCAGTTGGCGGACTTCCTCGCCGGGCTTGGGCGGCACGAGATGGTTGTCGGGCAGCCACTGGCCGTGGCGGCGCACGACCTGGCGACGGTGGCTGAAATAGATACCCGGCACCTCGAGCCGTTCGCGGCGGATGTACTCCCACACGTCGGTTTCGGTCCAGTTGCTGAGGGGGAAGACGCGCATGTTTTCTCCGGGATTGAGCCGGGCGTTGTAGAGATTCCAGATTTCCGGCCGCTGGTTCTTCGGGTCCCACTGGCCGAAGCTGTCGCGAAAACTGAAGAAGCGCTCCTTGGCGCGGGCTTTTTCCTCGTCGCGGCGCGCCCCGCCGATGCAGCAATCGAAACGGAACTCCTCGATCGCGGCGAGCAGGGTGGGGATTTGCAGGCGGTTGCGGCTGATTTCGCCGGGCGCGGGCGTGGCGATGCCCCGGGCGATGGCGTCCTCGACGGTGCGCACGATGAGTTTTGCACCGAGCTCCTTCGCGCGACGGTCGCGAAACTCGTTGAGCTCGGGAAAATGGTGGCCGGTGTCGACGTTGAGCAACGGCAGCGGCAGTTCGGACGGCCGGAAGGCTTTCTCCGCCAGGCGCAGGAGGCAGATGGAGTCCTTGCCGCCGGAGAAGAGCAGCGCGGGCCGCTCGAATTCGCCGGCGACCTCACGCATGATGTGAATGGCTTCGGTTTCGAGATGCTGAAGGTGATCGAGGTGATAGTTCGGCATGTGGCCGGGAAGAAGGGAGAGTGAAAGTGAAAGGGAGAGTGAAAGGGACTGAGGGAATGAGGGACTGGGGGATGATCTGTCCAATGGAGGGGGGCGTCGAACCCCGCCGTTCATCGGATTGCGCGGCGGCATTCGGCGATGCCGCTCTACAGCCGATGTGCTGTCATATGCATCGCAGAGGGAATTTCCATGGGCGGTGAATCAGGCGGAGAGGGCTTGGTGGGCCCAGGCGGCATGCAGGCCGCATTCGCGCTTCTCGTCGGCTTTGGCGGGATCGTAATAATCCCATTCGTTCGGAAGGTCGTGCTGGCGGAGATAGGCCTCGAGGTCGGCGTCGGTCTGATGGAAGAGCGGACTGACCTTCAGCGTGCCGAAGTTCGCGTCGTACGACACGGGGTCGAGACTGGCACGATTCGAGTTTTGTACCTGGCGCAGCGCGGTGATCCAGACCGTCGGCGCCAGTTCGCGCATCCCGCGTTGAAATGGCTCCAGCTTCATCAGGGTGCTGAATTGTTGCAGGCCGGTCTCGTCGGTCAGCGCGGGAAGCGGTCCATGGATCGCGTCGCGGTGTGCGGCGGTGAGGCGTGGCAAGCAGGCGTGGAGGTTGAGTTTCAGCCGCACGCGCAGGTCCTCGGCATGGCGGTAAGTGGCGGGGCGGTTGTAGCCGTGATCGACCCACAACACCGGGATATCCGGCTGCAGCTGCGTGCAGAGGTGGAGGATCACGGCTTCGTAGGGACGAAAGTTCGTCGAAACGACCGCGCGTTCGCCGCTGCGGGCAAGAGCCCAGCGGGCAATGGCGAGCGGCGACGCGGAACGCAGCTCGGCGTTCCAGGCGGAGATTTGGTCGGGAGAGTATGACATGATGTGCGGGTGCGGCTTTATGGGAGTGCGCTGGCGTGCGACAATCGCTTGCAGCAGGCTTCCACAGAGCAGCGGATTCAGGCGGTGGGAGCGGCGACAGATGCGGGCTGCTCCTTCCACAGCACCCGTTCGACCCAGTCGCCGAGGCGCTCGCCAGGTAGGCGTTCGTCTCGCCAGCGGGTGAGCACCGGACGAAGCTCGGTCATGAGATCGTCGATCTTCACACTGGCCCGATACTCGCGGTTGAGACGGGTGCTGGCGACGTTGCCGCCCAGAAGGATGTTGTACTTGCCGGGCGCCCGGCCGACGAAAGCGATCTCGGCCATGTAGGGACGGGCGCAACCATTGGGACAGCCGGTCATGCGGAAAATGATCTCCTCGTCGCTGAGGTTGAGTTCGCGGAGAAGGGCTTCCAATTGGTCGAGCAAGCCGGGGAGCACGCGCTCGGCTTCGGCGAGGGCCAGACCGCAGGTGGGCAACGCGACGCAGGCCATCGATGCACGGCGGACGGCCGCGGCCTGGTTTTCCACCGGGATGCCGTGCTCGGCGAGCAGGGCGGTGATGGCGTCCTTTTGCTCGGCCGATACGCCGGTGAGGAGCAGATTTTGCGACGGCGTGAGGCGGATTTCGGGCCGGAAGGCGACGACGATGCGGCGGAGCGCGGTTTTGAGCTGACGCCGGGCCGTGTCGCGGATGCGCCCGGTCTCGACGTAGAGGCCGAGGAACCAACGGCCGTCAGTCTGGCGGTGCCAGCCGAAAAGATCGCCCTGGCGCGTGAACGACACCACGATGGCAGGGTCAAAAGTGAGCCCGGCACGCCACTCGACTTCGCCGCGGAACCACGCCGCGCCGCGTTCGGCGATGACGTATTTCAGGCGGGCGTGTTTGCGATTGGCGCGGTCGCCAAAATCGCGGAAGGCGGTGACCACGGCGCTGGCCACCTCGACAGCGCGTTCGGGGCGGATGAAACCAAGCACGTCAGCGACGCGCGGATACGTCGCCGCGTTGCCGTGGCTCATGCCCTGGCCGCCGCCGGCGAGGACGTTGTAGCCGAGCAAACGCGTCGGATCGACGGGGTCGGGGATGGCAACAAAGCCGAGGCAGTTGGTGAAGACGTCGGTGTCGTTGAGCGGCGGGATGGCGAAGGCGACCTTGAATTTCCGCGGCAGGTATTGCTGACCGTAGAGCGGATCCTCGAAGGCGAGCTTCTTTTCCGGCGCGAGCTTGAGCGGCTCGCCGTTGACCCAGATTTCGTGGTAAGCGGGCGTCTGCGGCAGCAGCGCGGCGGACACGCGGCGCGCGTCCTCGAGCACGCGCTCGACCAACGGGTGCGTCGCCGGAGTCGGCGGCGCCATGACGTTGCGGTTGACGTCGCCGCAAGCGGCGAGGGTGGTGCAGAGCGCATCATTGAGTCCCTTCATCAGGGGCCCGAGGCCCTTTTTTACGACGCCGTGCCATTGAAACGATTGCCGCGAAGTAATGCGCAGCGTCGGGCTGCCGTAGCGCTCCGAGAGCTCGTCGAATGCCAGGTATTGCGTGGGTGTAACCACGCCGCCCGGGATCTTCGCCCGGATCATGAAAATGTACTGTTTTCCGGTCTTCCGTTTGTCGCGATCGTCTTGCTGATAGATGCCGTGAAATTTTAGGAATTGCTCGTCGTCCTCCGAAAAACGATCGGCTTCAGGATTGAGCAACGTCTCACCAATATTGCCTCCCAAAGTTGGGTCGGATAATTTAAGCGACTCATTCTTAGATAATAGAGGTGGATTTGTGGTGCTCATGCTGAAAATAACTAAACAACTAAACTAAACGAGTTGACATTTGTCAAGTAAAGATGACTACTTTGGTTAATAAGATGAGAACACGCGGAATAGTTTCTTTGGTCGGAGCCGGGCCAGGTGATCCTGAGCTGATCACCGTGCGTGGTCGCGACCGTCTTGCCGCTGCCGATGTGGTGATCTACGACGACCTCGCGGGCCGCGCTTTGCTCGATTACTGCCAGGCAGGCTGCAAGTGCGTGTATGTCGGCAAACGCTGTGGCCAGCATTCCGTGACGCAGGACCGGATCATCGAGCTCTTGCTGACTCACACGCGGGCGGGGCGCCGGGTAGTGCGTCTCAAAGGCGGCGATCCGTTCATTTTTGGGCGCGGGGGCGAGGAACTCATGGCGCTCATACGCGAAGGGATGCCCTGCGAAATCATACCAGGTGTGACGGCTGCCGCCGCCGCCGGCGCGGCCGCAGGCGTGCCGCTGACGCATCGTGAGTATTCCTCGGCGATCGTTTTCGTCACCGGTCACGAAAACCCCGGGAAGCCGGAAGCGACCATTGACTGGGCGGCATACGCGCGGTTGCGGGCGACGCTTTGCATTTACATGGGAGCGCGGAAGCTCGCCGGCATTGCGGAACAACTGACGGATGGAGGACTCGCCATCGACACGCCGGTGGCGATCGTCAGCCGTGCCAGTCGGCCGGATCAGGAGGTGAAATTACTGACACTTGCCGATCTGATTCACGGCGCTGGCAGAGAGATCGCGATGCCGGCATTGGCGATCATCGGCGAAGTGGCCCACGTGCCCGCATTGGCGCGGGAACTGGCTGCATCAGTCGCAAGCGCTTGAAGCGCATGCCGTAGTGGCCGAGATTTGCCAGGAGAATCCAGGAAATATCGCCATCGCAATATACTAACGGCC
>Ga0335071_10005718_pt1 | contig 12890 bp, 6 predicted proteins | sample Lox_Sample_15_FD_206724 | JGI IMG/M metagenome (GOLD analysis project Ga0335071, IMG submission 206724) | Soil microbial communities from Loxahatchee National Wildlife Refuge, Florida, United States - Lox_Sample_1.5 | ecosystem: Environmental > Terrestrial > Soil > Wetlands | place: USA: Florida...
CCTCTGTCACCGACCCGACAGCCGTTCCCGCACGATCCGCCTTCGCCAGCGCCTGCGCGCGATATTCGCTCCTTGGCTCGCGCGGCTCCCTGTCCCCAGAAACCGCCTTGTTCAGCGGCCTCCTAGCAATCGTGCATATTGATGAAAACAGCTGGCACCACTGTGGCGTACTTTGCCGCGACTCCCATATGCCGGTGTGCACTACGCGCCAACAAAACGAGCGCGGCGCCCGGGGTCCGCGCCTGGACCAGAGATGAGAAGGGCAGAGGAGGGGTTCATCGTGCCGGCGGTTGGATCCGCGACGAGGAGCACCGGAACCGATTAACCTCCACGTGGAGCTCAGCCGTCGAAACGGTGGGCGAACATCTCGCTGAATGTCGTCGCGGCGGGTTGCCAATCGAGGGCTAATGACCGGCTAAGACGCCAGGCGTGCATGCGCTGCAGACGTCATCGATGGGTGCGGCGATTGCTACTGATCTCACTTAGTGCGGCCCTAATCGCATCCCGATCGCCGCCGTCATCGCGGATGCATCGCGCTCTACCGGCTGCGTCCATGTTCCAAGGTTGGGCGGGCACGATCGCAAGTCCCGTCGGCCACTGACGTTGCCAACTCTCCGCGCGGCCTGGATGTCGCGCAGCGCGGCGCCTGTCCTGATGGCGCGGTGCCGACGTCCCGGACCGGTAGTCAAGGGAGCGGATCAGCCCGGGGCAGCGCGGCAAGCTGGTCAGCCGGTGCGCGCGCCGCAGCGCAGGCCAGCGCAGGCCAGCGCGCGGGCTTGCGCGGCGATCACATCGAGTTGACTGCGCCCCCGCTGCGCCAGAGCTGCCGTTGCGTGCACGTGGTATTGCGGCGTGGTGTCGGTGTGGCCGTGGCGGGTGAGGACGTCGGCCGCTTCCTCGACGAATCCGCGGTGCCGGTCGATGAGGTCACGAGAGAGTACGGCCGCGCCTGCGCGCCGGCCTGCTGGATCGACACCCTCTTATCATCACCCGGCCCCGGTGAATTGCCTACGGCAAGTTTGGGACCGCCCGAGCCTTTCCGGAGTCAGGGAGGAGGGTAAATAATCCGACATCTCGGACAGCGTGGGTGTTTAATGCGGTAAGGGGATCAATGCGGTAAGGGGTGTGGTTTGAATCGTTATGCAACAGGCGGTCCGTTCGTGGAGGCTGGCTTTCGACCGCTCTCAACTAGCCCGCAAGGTCAGCAATCCCGTTGCGGCCTAATTCCGTCTAGTGAGCCCATTGCTCTGGCATTCGGCTGCCGACGACGCCTACGACGGGGTTGGTGCCAAGCTAGTACTCATTTTACTATGAGCCTCGATCGTCAGTCTGTACCGGCTGGGCATCGGACCTGAGGGGACCGTGGCTGAGAACGGAGGGCTGAAAGAACTTCCGGGGAGGGCGCTAACCGGCACAAACCACTTAGTCCTGAAAGGTGCATTGGATGGCGATATGAGATGAACCCTGAGTTTGACTCCGAGAGCGACAAATCGTCACGCCCGAAAGCGGTATTTCTAGCTCACAATAGTAAAGATGATGCAATCGTTACCGAGATTTGCAGGCAACTCGACTCTGTGGGTCTCGACTACTGGATAGACAAAGCGGACCTTCAGCACGGCGGAAGCCGTGCGGGTAAATTGATTGACGCGATCGAGTCGTCGAAGAGCATCGCCATACTGATTGGAGGAGAAGGACTCGGTCCCTGGGAGGGTACCCAAGAGCTTGACGCAGCCATTGAATTGACCGTGCATCCGCGGGGCGATAAAGCGATTTTTCTGGTGCTGTTGCCCGGCTTCGAAGATCAGTGGTTAAACACAGATAAGCTGAAGCCGTTGACGCGCAACCGCGATTATGTGGATCTGCGGAATGAGTTCGAGGGCGGCCGGCTGAAGATCAGCGGACGGAATCTTCTTGAGGCGACCATCAGACAGAAGACTCTTGAGCAGATCACCAATAAAGTTTGGCGGGCGCTTCTGGTTGGCATAGGCAATTACGACGACGACAGAGTCCCCGATCTCTACGGGCCACCCAACGACGTAGAAGAAATGGCGAAGACCCTTGGTCTTTTGACCTTGCCCGGACATGCAAAATGGAACATTACGCCGCTCAAAAAAGCAAACACCGATGACTTGAGGGTTTCGATAACTTCATTATTCTCCCCTCCAGACAGTTCCGACGACTACGTGGCGCTCTTCTACTTCAGCGGTCACGGCAAGCTGATAGGGGGTATGCCGTACTACTTCGCCTCCGACACGCATGCAGACAAGGTGTCGAAAGCGCTTTCGGCGGCAGAACTGCTGGATTCCATCAACGCTTGCAGGGCGGAGTCGATAATCGTCATCCTGGACTGCTGTCAGGCCGCACCGATCGACCCGAAGTCCAGCCCGTATAACGACTTGGGCGATCGCCTGCTTGATGTGACGCTCATAGCGGCGTCAAAGGGCCCGGCGGGAGACGCTGCGAATCCCTCTAGCCCAAGCCCGTTCACGGCCGCGTTGACAGAGACTATTCGAGAGTTGGCGAATGTCAGCGAAGTTATCACAGTGGATGGATTGCTTCGCAAATTCGAGTCGAAAGGAGTAGTGCACTGGACAAATTTGCATCCGGCGCGGCATGCGATTTTGGGCTCACCAACCACAAACCTGTCGGCCATGGTGGCGCAGCAAGGACGCACCCAGAGCGTGACTATAAGCGCAAGCAAACTGGATGAGCGCTTACTCGAGCAAATCGAGTATCTTAAGCGTCTTACTGATCTCCGTGATGCGCTAGTGACCCTGGCCGGCAATGAAGACGAGTTCCCCACCGAACTCATCCGCGATGTAATGACCTTTGTCGGCGCCCGCTTGGCCAAATTCGCTCCGCAGATCGAAGAAAAACTTCGACACGGACCGTCGCTGAGAGAGAGTGAGGTACCGACACTCGAACTCGAGTTCACTAACGGAGGACCAGAGCAATACAACGTGTTTCGTGAACTGCCGTGGGAGTACGTCAGCCTGCCATACCTGATCGATCAATCCGACAAGTCCATCAATCCCAGTGTTCCGGTCCAGCGGCTTGGACTCGGGACGCCAACAAAAGCGGGTCCTGGGACCACACCGCAGAGTGTGGCGCTATTCAGCTCATTGACTCCGGGCCTGTCCCAGCGCGACATGGCTGCGGGCGGTCCGTCAGCTCAAGCGAGCCAACATGTGATCACCAAGGCGGCGGTGGCGCAACTACAGGCCGCCCATGCCAAGCTGGAATCGATGGAACCGGTCACCTACCAGACATTCGCCTCTTTTCCGCCCGACAGGGCCGACCTGGTGGTATTGCAGGCTCCACTGAGGATGACCGACGGCACAGTCGAAATCGGCTTCTGTCAACCCTCTTCGCGCGACCACAAGTACGTCGACTACCGATCGGTTTGCAACGCCCTCGTCAAGTTGCAAACAATGGCCTGGCTCATCATCGAAACCGCCGCCGAACGAAATGGCGACCAGTCGCCAGCCGCCGCCCGCAGGCTCGGTGTGCGGGTGTCCGACCGGTTGGACATTCCCGTGGTGGTCGTGTGTCACCCCCGTGCCTATGTGAGTTGCCTGCAGGAAAACCCAGACGCAACCAGCTTCGTCGCCGGCGTTTATCGCAGTCTGTGCGCCGAAGAAACTTTGGAACGCGCGGCGTTCAAAGCCCGCTCTGAGGTGGTCAGTGCCCTCGGCGTGGAAGGCGGTCTGGTCGGAATTCCCTTAGTGTTTCGGCCGGCACGCGGAACGGTTCCCGCGCCGAAAAGGGCAGGCAAGTTGTTTAGCAACGTGGCCGGCACAGCTGGCTCCCCGCCCACACCCAGCGGCCCGACAGTGCCCAGAGTCCGATCCGTGCCCCCGGCCACGCCGGCTGACAGCAGCGGATCGGTGGAGTAGGTATGCCTGACGTGGACACCAGGGCAGCCGATATCCGGGTTCTGCGGGTCCACCTCGCAGAAGCGCTCGCCGACGCGGCAGACGACCGGGGGCAATCGGCCATTCAGGAGGCCACCGACCAGCTCGAGCGCGCGTTGGCGGAACCGGGCGGCGTCCCCACCGAAGCCGAAATCCAGCTGCGCATCGCACAACTCATCGAGGGCACCGACCCAGCGGGCGCTCTTCACCGCTACCTTCTGTGCCTGGGCAATGACCCGCACAACCAGCGGGCGGCCGCGAAAGCACGAATAGTGCTCGCCACCATGGCCGACGCCGCGCTCGCTGTCCTTCCCGCCGAGGACCTGCGTGCGGCGGTGGATGCGGCGCGGCAAGGCGACAACCCCAACGCCGCTCTGCTGGCCACCGGTTTGCTGCGCGCCCACGGCAGGGAGGCGGACGCCCTGCCACTCCTGGAGGCCGTCAACGCCGGCTCGGCGATGTGGGAGGAGGCAGTACACCTGCGGGTCGAGCTGCTGCTCGATCTCGATCGGGTACAAGAAGCGCTGGACATCATTGAAAGCGACGTGCGCGAGGAGCGGTCGCCGACGATGTGCGCGCTGCACCTCAGGGCGCATTTGCTCAGAGGCCAGTTCGGGGAGGTTGTTCGCGACGCTTACCGCTTCGGCAAAGACGCCCGCCACCGTGAACTGTGCGGTGAAGCCGGGCTTGCTCTGCTCGGGCTGGGATGCCTCGACGAGGCGTTGATAGTTATGAAGCAGTCAGCGGGCCCGAACGCTGTGCGCGTCATGATCCTGCTCGCACAGCGAGACTATGCCGCGGCGCGAGACGAGGCGTGGGCTCTGCTGCGTGCCTCCCCGCAGGACAGCGATGCCCAGATGCTCAGTGCGCAGGTGGCGCTGGAGAGTGTCGGGCACGACACAACCGGCGGCGGCGCGTCGCTGGATGAACTCGACAGCGCGCGCCAGCGACTCGATGACACCGTCGAGGAACTCAGTCGTGCGCGGCGGCCGGCGTCCTGGCGACAAAGGGTGCAGGAGCTGGCCCGTGGCTCCGACGGCCGGTATCAGTTCTTCCGAGCCGAGCTGAAGGCCGCGCGGCATGAGGAGATCACGGTCGACGAGATCGACGCCGTTGACCGCTCCACCACCACCTATCTGCAAGACGCCGCTTTGGCTGAACGCAAGGGCTCCTTATTGGAGCAGGCCGGAGAGCTGGGGAAGGCCGCTGACGCCTATGCCGATGCCGCGGACATCTTCTGGACACAGCAGGCGACGTCGACTTCCGCGGCGGCCGACTACCGGCGCGCTTTCCACGATGCGCAAGCCAGCTATCGACTGGCACCGACCCCCTCGCGTGCCGCTGACCAACTCTTGCTGGCCGCGAGTGTGGCCTCAGTTGACCAGCAGGCCGATGACCGGGTCGGGCTCATCGAGCACGCCGCCGCTGCGGCGACGGAGTCGCTGTCAGGCGCCGCCGACGATGAGGTGCCCGAGCTGCTTCGCGCGTTCGCCTGGGCCTACCACATGCTGTCTGAGCTTCAGCGCGGTGATGCGCAAGCCGCCTCTCGCGCCGTCACCTGGGGCCTTGCCGCGGGAATCGCGAACCCAAGAGATGTCGACGTACATCTGAACCTGGCGTCTCGGCTGGCCGACATCAATGCCTCGGCGGGCGCGCTGTCGGTGGCGCGCTACGCGTACAGCCTCGACGCCCAATCCCAGAATGTCGTCGACGCTGTCATCATGGCGACGGCCAACTACTCGTCCGAGTTCGCGGACGTCCAAAGTCTTCTAGCGCAGGCTGAGGAGCTCGTAGACATTGGCCCCGAAGGGGGAGACCGGTCACAAGCAGCCGTCGAGGCCAGGTGGTACAAGTCGGTCGCACTGCACGTCCGCTTAAGCGCGGGAGACCGTGACGCCATCAAGAAGCTATTGGCCGAACCGCTGTCTGAGGAGCCCTGGGCCCTGCATGACAGAGCGGTAGCGGCGGCCCTGCTGAAAGGTATCCCGGCTGCACAGGAGCACCTGTCCAACGCGTTAAAGGCAAACGTCGGCGTCGATGACCTCTCGGCGGCGTTCCTCTCTCTCTTACTGCGCCGCGAAGACACGGCCGAGGCCCGCCTCCAAGAAGCGGTCGGTCAAGGAAGCGACAAGAGAGGTATCGAACGGGCGCGACTGGACATGGAGTTCTTCCGGGACGCGATTCCGCGGCAGGACTACGTCCGGCGTTGTTTTGCGTCGATTCGGTCACCAGCGGAGAAGGATTGGTTCGTCAATGTGACCCTGCCGCTGCTCGCCGCTGCCCGCTCGGTGGATAGCGATCCGCAGGTGCGCCCGGTAAACCCAGTCGTGGTCACCGAGCAGATTCCCCGGTTCGTGCAGCCGGGACGTGACTGGCCACAAGAGCTTGATTCAGCGGATGTCATGCTTTTGTCGCTGGCCCGGCTGTGGACTGCGTCCGTCTTGGAGCCTTCTCGCCAGACGGCGCGAGCAGCCGCGGTCGAACTGCGCAACCTGTCGACGCGGGAGGCGATCGCGCCGCTACTTCCGGCCGTCGCAGACTCCGCTGAGCGGCATACGTTCAGCGAGGTCGCGAAGCTCCTCGTGCGCGACATCGTCGACTTAGGGTCGGGCGCTACCTCTCGTGCGCTGGCCGACGGCCTAGGCACCGGTGACGAGCCGACCGCCGAGCGGTTGGCGTTGGGCCTTCTGGTGCCACAGGCGGAGACGGTGATGCTTGCCGACCAGGAACGCAAGGAAGACGTGGAGCACTGTGCGGCAATGGATGTCGTGGCGGCTGCACGGGAAGTGGTAACCGCTGCGGGGCAGTGGTGGCGTCTGTACGATCGCCTTCAGGCGATCCCGGCTGCAGACACCAGGAGCCAACGTGTCGCCGCCACGGCGCAAAGCGAACTCATGACGTTGCTGGGAGAGTTCCTCAACGTCAACTCGAGTTCAGACGTAATACACAGCGACCTCTCGTTGAGGATCGGATCGGATTTCGTGCCCGAAGACAGCGGGTCCGACTGGGTGCTGTTCCGGGAACTCATACCGCAGCTGAGGGAACGGGTAGCCGCCGACACCGGCTTTGACGTGCCAGGCGTTCTGGTCCGTGAGGACCCGAACTACACCGATACGCTGCGAATCCTTCTCTCCAACAAGCAGTATGAAGTTCGGCGGCTGCCCACCGGGGGGGTGGTGAGGCCTGCGCGGCCCTCAGAACATCCCGACTTCGTCGACCCCTTGACGGGGCAGCCCGTCGTCGTCGACACGGCCGCCGGCGGGCGGTCGGAAACGCACTGGACACCGCTGGAGTTCTTGGTGCGCCACGTCGAGTCTTTCGTGCGTGCTCACATCGCCGATCTCATGGATGCCGATGACGTCACGCGATACGCTAACCTCGCCGGGGAACGGATCACCGGGCATGTTTTTTCTGACGCGGCCGCCTACACCCGTTGGCTGGCGGCGCTAAGGGAGGCGGCGCGGGACGGCGAGCTGCGGGATCCGATTGCCGCGGCTCTGCTGATCGCCGAGAAGTCCGGTGTTGACTCTCAAACCGTGGAGTCTCCCTGATGCCCAGCGACGAGTCCGAAGAACTGGATGTGGCGGTTCCGGCCGACCTCGCAGCGGGTGGCGAGGTGGGCGCACTCACCGAGACGCTGCGTGGCGCAGTTGGACAGCTGTGGCAGGAACTCGGGTTACGCTCACCCCCGGACGTCGTGATCACCGCGGGCTCTGACCGGGGCCCCGCCGCCGTGACACTGGCGTCTGGGCCGCTGCCAGTGTCGGCGAGGACGCGGGAACTGGTGCTGCTGGCGGCAACCGGCGCGCTTCGGAGTGCGGCTGAACCGTCCGACGTGGAGGATCTCTTGCGCGCCAGGATGGTGGGCTCGGATCCTGTTGGCTGCCAATACATCATGACGTCTCTCGTGGACGCTGCGCTCAGGGCATCGACCGGCCGGCTGATTCGCCGCGAGGCCGCGCAGCTCGCCGAGGAGATAATCAGCCGCGCGCGTCCGCGCGGCAGCGCCCCAGGGCTCGACATAGTCGCTCACGGCATCGGTTTGGCGGCCGATCTGGGTGTCGCGCCGTCACAGTACCGAACGGATCGAGACATTGAGTTCCGGGATGCGCGGGACGCGTATGACGTGTGCGAGGTGCTTGTCGACCTTGCCGACAGCGCGGGCAACCTGTCGCCCCGTATCGAGATGAGTGCGGCGACCCTGCGCCGCTTGTCAACGTCTCCCGCAGTGACCGGCGGGCTCAATAGCTGGCCACAGGGCATTTTCGCGACGAGCGACTTGCGGCATTACGGGCTGTCGGTGCCGGAGGTCGCACTGCATACTGCGAACGACCTTGAGGACGGCCGGTTTCGGACCAGTCTGGGCCCTGTTCGCTGCACACCGCATCTCGTGTTGCCCGACCACGTCAGGGTCGTCAACGACGGCAATCCGGACGCTGCGCAGCAGCTGGACCCCCTCTATGGGGACCGATGGTCTGTCATCGACGTCAGCGATCCTGCTGCACAGCAAGGCGGTTTCGGGCCGGCCGCCTTCCTTGCGCGCAGCTTGCACGGCGACATCAAGCGGCATATGGGTCTGTGGGCGATGTCGCCCGCATCGGATCCGCAGTGGCCACCGTTCCGAGGAGCGCTGGGTGACCAAATGGGTCGGCGCGCGAAAAGTGTGCTGCGGTGGCTGTTGGCTGACGGGGCCGCTGTGGAAAACGTTTCACCGCTCATCGAGGGAATCGCGGCGTGCCTGGCCGCGGGCGATGAGTCCGCCGCCGCCATGGTGGAATCGGCGCGAGCGGCCCTCGGAGGCGCTGTCCTCGGCCTTGCGCCGACCAACGTCGACGTGGACGCCTTCCCGCTCGATGACGCGGCAATCAGCCAGGCGCTTCAGTCCGACAGTGCGATGGCGCTGCTGGACCACCACCCTCAGCTGCTGACCTCGACGGGACAGATCGCTGTCACATGCCCGGCCGGTGTCCGTGCCGAGGTGCAGCGGCTGCTCCGGCCGCTTAGCGATGTCGTGATGGTCTGCACCGCTGACGAACTCCGCGGAACAATACTTAGTGCAGCAGAAGCCCTGGCTCGGTAGCTGCGGCGTGACCGATTCGACGCTATGGGGTCGTTGACAGCCCGGCCAATACCAATTCGACCATACGGTTGACGTCACGCGTGGTGCACAGGTCGCGATGTTGCTCTTCGCTGAGCAGCGGGTTGAGCCCTGGCAGGCCAATTCGTCGTAATTCGCTGGCGATCTCGGGGTAGTCGACCCACTGCTCGTGACGTTCCTCATAAATCCGCCGCATGCCGACGGCATGCGGCGCCCGTCGTTGGTAATCCCACGTCATCTCCCTGCGTTCCCGGCCATCGATGATGTCCATGACCAGAGCTCCCACTCCGCCGAACGCGCCGATCAGAAAGACCGGTTGATGTGCCTGCGTGGCCAACCACACCTCCTCAAGCACTCCCGGGATCCGGGACCGGTACCACTGCTCAGTCGGCGGCTGGCCGGGCTGCTCTGCCACGACGGGGCCGGCTGGGCCGCCCAGCACGATACGGGCGACGATGCGGTCGTCTTGCGCGGTGCGGGTGCGCATCTCGGTCATCCCTTTTGCGAACGCGTAGCGGTGCAGCGGTGAAGCGTCGGCGTCGAAGCGCGACGGCTCGGGGATGAAGTCCGGGTGCAGCGACTCATCGATTCCGCTTGGCCGGGGAACCCGGTTGATCTGGGCGACCTCCTTGTATCGGGATCGCTCCGCATCGGAAACCGGCAGGGGCCAGGGTAGGTACACCTGAAGGCGTTCAACGGGTTTGATACCGGCAATCCGGTTGTGGGTGCGTACCAGTTCGGTGAGCGCCAGGGTGTAACCCTTCTCGCCTAAGTGGCCGCCATACACCAGCGTTGCTCCGCTGATCAGCAGGTAGCGCGACAGGTCGAGCATCGCCTCGCGCAGATGGGTCGGGGAGAACCCGTACTGGTGAACGTCGTTGCTGGGCGACATCGACATCGCGATCCGTTTACCGGCCAGACCGGCATCGTCGGCCAGCCGGCTCAGCGGTGTGGTGGCCGCTATCCCCAGCGATGTGAGCGCCTGCGCCTCCTCGACCCCCAAAGGGGGATCGGGGTAGAGCACTTGCTTGGACTTGTCGGTCAGGTCGGCGGCGGTGATGAGCTCGGGCGGGCGGCTGAACCGCACGTCGTCCGGGCGGGCGTCGCGTTCCAGCATGAGTTCCCCGTGCCGGATCCTCAGCGTTTCCTTGAGGAGCTGATCGATCGGCTTTTGCGGATCGCCATCCCATCGCACTACCGGGACGTTGCCTAGATACGGGAAACTGCGCGTCTCATGTGACGCCAAGGCGTCGACGACCAGGATCGGGCGCTGCAATCGCTTGGCGCACAGAACCTCCCGTCGGCACCACTCTCGGCTGGCGTAGTTGTCGGTGAGCACACACAGCAGCGACGAGTCTTGCACCCCGCTCTCGATCTTCTCGGCGAACAATGAGCCGCCGCTGGTATCTCCGCTGTCGAACCAGGTCTTGTTCTGCTGTTCTGCGGTCAGCACGCCGACCAACTGCTTGACCACCTGGGGTTCGGCGTCGACGTCAAGCTTGGTGTGGCTGACGAAGATCCGGGTCGGCGCCTCCGATGGCTGCTCATTACTTGCGCCCGGCAGATCGGAAAGGAACCGGCACAGCTCGATCACCAGGCGGCGTATCACCAGCGCGCGAGTCTCCGCTTCGGGCAGGTCGAATGCGCGGACGAAGTTCACCCCGTCGAGCCGGTCATCGAGCGGCCAGGCCTCGGGCGCCAGTTGAAACGGCACGCAGCGGTGGCGCCGGCTGCTCTGGCAAGCCGTCCATGTTTCGGCGACGAAACCGCACCAGTCATCGGCGATGTTGATCTCCTCTTCGGCCAGCACCGCCACGAAGCTGCGCTGGGCCTGATCGAGTTGCAGCGCTGGTGGAGGGGCGGCATCGTCTCGCTCACTGCAGCAGCTCGTCGGGATACGCAGGCCCGGCACCAAGGGATCGGAATTCAGCTCACCGTGGATAGCCTCGGCCAAGGCCCGCGCCGACTGGGCCCGTGGATGAAATATCACATGGACCAGCAGCGGCGGCAGTCGGTGTTCAGCAGTGGGCGCGATGACGGTGGGCGACGTCATGACGGCGAGCCTTCGACGGCGACGAAAGGTTCGACGGGTGTGTCGTTGAAAAACCTCTGCTGGGCCACGCGGTAGTTCGCGTCCTTGACGGCTTCGGCACGCCCTGCGCCGATGAGCTTCTCAACGCTTCGTGTGCTGTCCATCGCCATCCAATCGTTGGGCACCACCGCATTGATGCGATGGAATCCCTTTGCGCACAGCACCTGCGCCATGGCCACCGCACCTTGAGCTTGGGCCGTCATGAACAGGCTGCTGATGCGCGGCCCCCAGCCGATAAGGCCCGCGCGGATCTCGTCGGAGAAGTCCGGGACCGGTGAGGTGGTGCCCACGCTCAACACGTCGAGGTCAGCGAGTTTCTTGCCGAGGAATCCGGCTGCCTCGGTGATGGCGACCATGACCGGGTTGTTGGCCCATACCCCGCCGTCGATGTACGCCACCTCGGCGTGCTCGGGCAGCAGGTTGGCCGGAAAGAAGGTCGGTGCGGCCGATGTGCACATCGCGATCTCCACGGCCGGAATGTCGATGTCGAATCGGAAACGGTCGAGATGACGGGTCTTGAAAATGAAGACTCGTCCGGTAGTGATGTCGTAAGCCGGGATGACAAGCCTGGTGCGCGCGGCGCCCAGCCGCTCGGTGCCCAGCACGTCGGTGAGCGCGGCGCGCAGAGCAGTCTGGGCGTATTTCGTCGTGCGAAATTGTCTAAGTAAGCCCCGGATCCGGCTCATACGCTGCTCCAGCGGAAAGATCGCCCCGCCGTTGTGACGATACAGTTCGCACAACCGCTCGGCGGGATGCCCCAGGGCCAGCGCAATCGCCAGCAACCCACCGGTTGACGTCCCCGCTATCAGATCGAAACGTTCTGCGCAGCGTGTGCCAGTGCGGCTCTCCAACTCCGCCAGAACCGACGCCGTGAAAGCCCCCCGAACTCCGCCGCCGTCGAGGGCGAGAATACGGAACCGGTCCCGCCGCGAACTGATTTCGCCGTTGGTCATCTGTCGTTCCCCTCCCCGCACATGATCGAGAACCCGCGCTAAGCCCTAAGCCTGTCCGGAAGTACGCCCTGCTGGCGGCCTGATTAGCGATGGATTCCTTGGCTATTGAGTTGTTGCAGTGGAAGCTCCGCCCGGCTGAAGTGATCGACGGCATATTGCGCGGTCGTGCACTTAACGTCCATCATGCCTTAATGCCACGGTGGCACCCAAGGAACCGGCAAGCATCACGAAAAGTGCCCGCGAAACGCCTTTGGTGCATTATTTAAGAATGCCCGCGAAACGGTGATCCTCGCCAGGCATGGGAAGTGGGCTGTCGATGTCGTCTCGTGCCGAGATCGCCGCGAAGTTCGCCAAGGCGTATGTGAAGGCCTCGAAGGCGGGCAAGAGCCAGGTTCTGGATCAGGTGGTGGAAGTCACCACACAGCGGGCGCAGTGTTTACGGCGGTAGATTTCGCCTTCGATGCCGCAGGTGCGGCATCGGTAGTCGCCGGAGATACCGGCGCAGGTCAGGCAGACTGGCCGAGGATCGGTGTGGTTGGCGCGGCCGGGCAGGACGCCATCGTGGCCGCAGAGCGGGCAGATGCCGTGGGTGCGCATCGCGGCGTAAAAGCAGCTGTGGCAGAGCCGGTCGGTGGGCCAGCGCACCCGTAACGTATTGACCAGGCGGTCGTATCGACTGCAGCGCAAGAACCCGTCAGTGATCGGAGGGCACTGTCACGTTAATTGAAATGTGTAGTGGTTCAGTTGTTTTTGGAGATATGGCGATGGAACAGTCTGGGGCGGTCGGTGTTTCAGGCGGCAGTGTCGAGTTCGGTAACCTCACGCCAGACCGT
>Ga0335071_10005719_pt1 | contig 12890 bp, 7 predicted proteins | sample Lox_Sample_15_FD_206724 | JGI IMG/M metagenome (GOLD analysis project Ga0335071, IMG submission 206724) | Soil microbial communities from Loxahatchee National Wildlife Refuge, Florida, United States - Lox_Sample_1.5 | ecosystem: Environmental > Terrestrial > Soil > Wetlands | place: USA: Florida...
GGCCAGTTCGGCGGGGCTCCGGCAGTCGAAGGGCAGCGACTCAATGCGGCGATCATCGTCCAGAGCCTGCTCAAAACGCCTGAAGAGTTTGCAGCGATCCCCCTGCGAACCAACCCGGACGGATCGGTCGTCCGAGTCAAGGACGTGGGGCGCACCGAACTGGGTACTGAAACCTACGACATTCAAGGCTATTACAACGGAAAGCCCGCCGCTGGACTCGCGATCCGGCAGGCCGCAGGGGCCAATGCCCTGCAGACTGCCGACAATGTCCGGAACAAGATAGACGAGATGAGCCGGTTCTTCCCGCCCGGAATGAAGGTGGTCTACCCCTGGGACACGACGCCCTTCGTCCGGGTGGCCATCAACGAGGTGGTCAAGACGCTCTTCGAGGCGGTCGGGCTTGTGTTCCTGGTCATGTACCTGTTCATGGGGAGCATGCGGGCCACGCTGATCCCGACAATCGCCGTGCCTGTCGTCATCCTGGGGACGTTCGGGGTACTGGGGCTCTTCGGGTTCTCCATCAACATGTTGACGATGTTCGCCATGGTGCTGGCGATCGGCCTGCTCGTCGACGATGCCATCGTCGTTGTCGAGAACGTAGAGCGGATCATGAGCGAGGAGGGCCTCTCACCGAGGGAAGCCACGGCCAAGTCCATGGACCAGATCACGAGCGCGCTGATCGGCATCGGGCTCGTGCTCTCGGCCGTTTTCGGCCCTATGGCGTTCTTCCCCGGCTCGACGGGCGTCATCTACCGCCAGTTCTCCATCACCGTCATCTCCGCCATGCTCCTGTCAGTGCTCGTGGCCCTGATCCTCACACCGGTGCTCTGCGCGTCGCTCCTCAAGCCGGTTCCCAAGGGACACGAGCCGGCGGAAAATGCCATCTGGTTCCTGCGCCCGTTCTTCTTATGGTTCGACCGCCATTTCTTCAGGAGCCGGGAGATCTACATGCGCCTGGTCCGCCGATCGGTTGTGAACAAGGCACGGTATCTCGCCGTATTTGCCGTGATCGTGGCGGCCATGGGTGTTCTGTTCCTCCGCATGCCAACGGCGTACCTGCCGGACGAGGACCAGGGGATCATGCTGGTGCAGGCGCTGCTGCCGGCCAACTCGACCCTGGAACAGACCGACGAGGTCATGGGCCGGGTGAGGGATTATTTCCTCGGGCAGGAGAAGGATGCTATCGAGGGTCTCATGACCGTTTCCGGTGTGAGCTTTGCCGGCCGTGGGCAGAACGCGGGGCTCGCCTTTGTCAAGATGAAGGACTGGGACCTTCGCCGAGGGTCCGACCTGAAGGTCGGCGCAGTCGCGGGCCGCGCCATGAGAGAATTTTCCAAAATCCGCAACGCCATGGTTTTCGCCTTCGCACCGCCCGCGGTCTTCGAGTTGGGGCAGGCCAAGGGGTTCGACTTCCAGTTGCTGGATCGGGGGGGGCTGGGGCATGCCAGGCTCATGGAAGCCCGCAACCAACTCCTCGGCATGGCCTTTGCTGACCCGGCCCTCACGAAGGTCCGGCCGAATGGCCTCGAGGACGTACCCGAGTACCGGACAGACATCGACTGGGACAAAGCAGGTGCGCAGGGAGTGCCGATGGCCTCGATCCACAACACGATCTCGGCGGCTTTCGGCAGCGCCTATGTCAACAACTTCATCCAGGCAGGAAGGGTGAAGCGCGTCTACGTCCAGGCCGACGCTCCTTACCGCATGCTGCCCACCGATCTCGAAAGACTCTATGTCAGGAACAGCGCAGGGAAGATGGTTCCCTTCTCTGCCGTTGCATCGGGCCGATGGACCTCGGGCTCGCCGAAGCTCGAGCGCTTCAATGGTTTCCCATCCATCAACATTGTGGGCGAATCGGCGCTGGGGAGGAGCTCGGGAGAGGCCATGCAGTCCATGGAACGGTTCGTCCGGGAATTGCCGCAGGGGTTCGGATACGACTGGCAGGGCCTCTCCTACCAGGAGCGGATGGCGAGCGCCCAGGCACCTCTGCTGTACACGTTTTCCATTTTCGTGGTCTTCCTGTGCCTGGCGGCGCTCTACGAGAGCTGGCCCATCCCGATTGCTGTCCTGCTCGTCCTGCCCCTGGGGGTCATCGGCGGCGTCATCGCTTCAAGCCTGCGCGGGCTGCCAAACGATGTCTACTTCCAGATCGGTCTCCTGACGACTCTGGGGCTGACGACCAAGAACGCCATCCTGATCGTCCAGTTTGCCAAGTCAGGCGTGGAACAGGGGATGGGGTTGGTAGAGGCCACGCTGGAAGGGGCGAGACTGCGTTTCCGGCCGATCGTCATGACGTCTCTTGCCTTCGGCTTTGGCGTCCTGCCGCTGGCCATAGCGACCGGGGCCGGCGCGGGGGCCCAGAATGCCATCGGCACCGGCGTGCTGGGCGGAATGGTCACCGCTACGGTCCTCGTGATCATTTTTGCGCCCCTCTTTTTCGTGCTCGTCGAGACCTTCATCGGGAAGGGCCGAAAAGGCAGAATCGCTGCTCGAGGAGGCGGCAGCAGTCCATTTTTCACGACTCTGAAAGAAAAGCTTGTAACGAAGCGCAGAAGCCGGGATACAGCCGGAACAGAAGATGGTAGTCCATCAGAGGGTCAATGAAATGAACAGGACTTTTTCCCTTCTGCCAATCTTGATCGCTGCGTTCCTGGCGGGATGCAACCTAGCTCCGACATACACCCGTCCCGAGGCTCCCGTTCCCGCCGCTTGGCCGGGCGCGGCCTCCGGGCAGCCGGCAGTCAAGCCGGATCCGTCCGCCGCCGATACTCCGTGGCGGGATTTCATCGTGGATGAAAAGCTGCGAAAGGTGATCGACCTCGCGCTGGCCAACAACCGCGACCTCCGGGTTGCCGCACTCAATGTGCAGCGCACGCAGGCCCTCTACCGCATCCAGCGTGCCGAGCTGCTCCCGAGCGTCAACGCGTCCGGCACATACAGCAAGGAGCGAGTCCCCGGCATTCTTTCCCAGGCCGGCCAGCCTGCCAATGTCGAGCTCTACAATCTGAACGTAGGGATCAGCGCCTGGGAAATCGACCTCTTCGGCCGGATCCGGAACCTGAGCGAAGCGGCGCTCCAGCAGTACTTTGCGACCGAGCAGGCCCGCGCGAGCGCACAGATCGCTCTCGTGGCCCAAGTGGCCGGCACATACCTGGCGCTTGCCGCTGATCGCGAGAACCTCAGGCTTGCCCAGTCAACCCTCGATACCCAGCAGCAGACCTATGAGATGATCCGGCGTCGTGCCGAGGTCGGCGCTTCCTCGGATCTGGACCTGCGCCAGGCCCAGACCCGGGTGGATGCGGCGCGGGTCGACATTGCCCTGTATACGAGCCAGGTGGCCTTCGATGAAAACGCCCTCAACCTTTTGGCCGGTGCCCCGGTTTCTCCCGAACTTTTGCCTAACGGACTGGGCGAGGTCGGGGCACTCCGGGATTTCACCCCCGACCTGCCTTCCGAGGTTCTGCTGCGCCGTCCTGACGTTCTCCAGGCGGAGGGGCAGCTCAAGGCGGCCCATGCCAATATCGGGGCTGCGCGAGCCGCCTTCTTCCCGAGCATCACACTGACCACGAGCATTGGCACGACAAGCGGCCAGCTCTCAGGGCTGTTCACAGCCGGCACCGACACCTGGTTGTTTGCACCGCAGATCACCATGCCGATCTTCGACGCCCGCACGTGGGCGGCGTACGACGTGACGAAAGTGGATCGGGAAATCGCCATCGCCCAGTACGAGAAGGCGATCCAGACGGGATTCCGGGAGGTGGCTGACGCCCTGGCGCAGCGCGCAACCCTGGGCAATCAACTGCAGGCCCAGCAGTCTCTCGTGGACGCCTCCGAGATAAGCTATCGCCTCTCCGATGCTCGCTACACCAGGGGGATCGACAGCTACCTGCGTGTCCTGGATGCACAGCGTTCTCTCTATAGCGCGCAACAGGGGTTGATTGCCATCCGCCTGGCCCGTCTTGCCAACCTGGTGACAATCTACAAGGTGCTGGGAGGCGGCTCATGACAATGCTGCAGCAACGCTGACTCAGCGACAGAATGACAATATCGCCTTCCTTTGGCGCCTGCCCTCCTGTCGTTGCGTCGCTGATCCCCTTGCCATACATTCATCCGTTTCCTTTGCCACCCGGATCCTCTCCGCGGAGCGTTCTTGACTCACCCCCCATTTCCCGGTATGATTGCGTGGAAAGCAAGTCCCCGGAAACATGCAGGATCCGGGGGAATGGTTCAAGGACCATGCCGTGACCTGACCGGAGTGCGGGTGGGCGGCGATGGTCTTTTTTCGTTACCCCGGTAGGGATCTTCATGGAACTCTTCATCCTGGCGGCGGTAAGCCTCACGATCGCCGTCTCTTTGCTCCTCAAGAAGGAAAAGGACGCCGTCCAGGTCTCCTTTGCCCTCGTATGCCTTGCCCTGTTCCTCCAGAAGGGGGGGACATTCTTCAACGGCCTCTTTGAGGATCCCCTCTGGCGCTTTCTCAGCAACGCGGGGTTTCTGCTTCTCCCGCCTCTCCTGCTCGAGTTCTCCCGCAGCATGCTCCGCGGCAAGAGCTTCCTGTCCCGCACAGAAGTCGCCGCCGCATCGATCGCAAGCCTGATCTGGGCCGTCGCCTTCTTTACTCCGCTTGCTCACGTGTCGTGGTTCGAGGAAGCCCTCATGGCGTACCTGGGCTTGGTGATCCTCTATTGTCTTGGGGCCCTGTATCTTTTCATCCGCAGCCGCTCACCCGGCGTGGAGCGCACCCGAATGGTGTACGTGACCATGGCCTGCGCCATCACGGCGGCCGTCAGCCTCCTCGATATTTTTTACTACCTGGGCTTCCGCTTTCCCCCGATTTCAAACCTGGCCTTGGCAGGTCTTCTGTATTTTGTGCTCATCATCATCCTGCACCCGAGACTTCCCGAGCTCTACGAGATCATGGTCCGCGGGCTCGTCGTCTCTGTCGTTACGCTTTTCGCCACGAGCGTGTTCTTCTTCATCCTGGGGCTTTTCGGCACCATCACTCCCATCTACTTCACGCACGTGCTCACGGCGTCCTTTATCATCGTCATCTCCTACGATCCCTTCCGGGTCATCATGAAAAAAGTCTTTAACTATTTCTTCCCCGAAGCGAAGGACATCTTCTCCTCCATCTACGGGTTCGACCAGGAACTGGAAAAGGAGAAGGCACAGCTGCTCGAGGAGATGGCCACGGCGCTTGCCCACGAGATCCGCAACCCCCTGGGATCCATCAAAGGGGCCGGCCAGTACTTGCGCTCCGAGACGGACAACCCCGAGAACCAGAAGCTCCTCGATGTGATCATCGAGGAAACCGACCGCCTCAACAACGTGGTGACGCAGTTCATGAACTACGCGAAGCCCTACGCCGTAAACCCGAAGATGTACGACGTGAACGGGATCATCGAGAAGGCCGTTGCCGTCATCCGGGCAAGCGAGCTTCCGGAAGGGGTCAGCATCGAAACGGAGCTCAACCCTGAGCTGCCCGAGGTTTTTGTGGACGGCGAGCAGATGAAGCAGATCATCCTCAATATCGCCTTCAACGGCATCGAGGCCATGCCCGACGGAGGCAGCCTCACCATCCGGACGACCCGGATCGAGAGCGAAGAGGGGGAAGCCGTGGGGATCTCCATCCGAGACACGGGCAGGGGAATGTCGAAGGAGGACCTCCAAAACATCTTCAAGCCCTTCTTCACGACGAAGGAACGGGGCGTGGGCCTGGGCCTCTCCATCTGCCAGCGGATCGCGAAGAACAACAACGGCTCCATCCGGGCGAAATCCATCCCCGGGCAGGGGTCGATCTTCTACATACGGCTCAACATGCCCCAGGGGTGAAGGCGGTGAAGGAAGGTCGAATGCGCTTTCGGAATTCCCGCATTGGACTTTGATGCGGAGCGATGGGGTGTTCGAATGAGCCTTGACGACCGGGGCAAAGTAAACTAAAGTTTACCTTTCAATCCCCCGTCCATGGGAACTCAAGTGCCTAAAATCCCTCCGAAAAAGATACTCATCGTCGATGACGAGGTCAACATGCGCCTCGTCCTCAAGGCCATGCTGAAAAAGGAGGGCTATGAGGTCGAGACGGCGGCCGACGGGATGGAGGCGCTCGCCCTTCTGCGCCACCACGACGTGACCGCCTGCGTAACCGATCTCAAGATGCCGAAGCTCGACGGCATGGGGCTTTTGAATCGCATGGTCGAAGAATACCCGGCAATCCCGGTCATCATCATCACGGCGCACGGCACCGTTGCCACGGCCGTGGACGCCCTCAAAAAGGGGGCCTTCGACTACATCACGAAGCCCTTCGACCAGGAGGAGCTCAAGCGCGTGATCGGCAAAGCCGTGAAGACGCGCGTGCTGAGCGACGAGGAAGTTCAGCTCGAGACAGCCGAACTCGATCGCGGCGAGATCGTGGGCGCAAGCGGTCACATGGCAAAGATCTTCGAGATTATCAAAAAGGTCGCCGCCACAACGACAACGATTCTCATTACCGGCGAGACGGGGACAGGCAAAGAGCTTGTCGCCAACGCCATTCACGCAAACAGTCCCCGCAAGCACAATCCCTTCATCAAGATCAACTGCTCGGCCATTGCCGAAAACCTGATCGAGAGCGAACTGTTCGGGTACGAGAAAGGCGCCTTCACGGGGGCCGTTTCAAGCAAACCGGGCCGGTTCGAACTGGCTCACAAGGGCACGCTGTTCCTGGATGAGGTGGGCGATGTGCCCCGCGAGATCCAGGTGAAGCTCCTGAGGGTGATCCAGGATCACGAGTTCGAGCGTGTCGGAGGCATCCAGACGATCAAGGTGGACGTGAGGCTCGTGGCCGCCACGAACCGAAACCTCCAGCAGAGCGTGAAAGAGGGATTCTTCCGGGAGGATCTCTTCTACCGGCTCAACGTCATGCCCATTTACGTCCCGCCCCTGAGGGACCGCAAGGAGGACATTCCCGCGCTGGTCGACTATTTCGTGGATCGATTCAACCGCAAACTCGCCCGTCAGATCGCCGGGGTGGACCCCGAAGTGATCGAGCTTCTGATGGAGCATGACTGGCCGGGAAACATCCGGGAGCTGGAGAATCTCGCAGAGCGGCTCGTCCTCATGGCGAAGAGCGATCGGATCGGGATGGACGATGTCCCCGCCGAGCTGATCGAAGCTGTCGAGGCAAAGGCACAGACAGCGGCGCCCGATGACAAGCGGCCCATCAAGGAACTCATTCGCGAAAAGACGGAGGACATCGAGAAGCAGATGATCGTCCGAGTTCTCGAGGAGTGCGAAGGCAACATCTCGAAGGCGGCCCGACAGTTGGGGCTCAGCCGCCGGGGGCTTCATCTGAAACTGGCAAAATACAACCTGCGCGGGTAGCGCGAGGAAGAGGAAAACATGGTCAACCGGATTGAAATCGGTTTCAGGAAAAACATCCGCGACGCCCTGGGCGAGAAGGTCAAGCGACGCATCGTGGAGAACCTCCGGATCGACGTGGAGCGAGTCAGCACAATCGACGTCTTCACCGTCGAGGGCGCCCTCAGGAAGGCAGAGCTCAAGCAGGCCGCCGAAGGCCCATTGTCAGACCCCGTGATCCAGAGGCATGCGATCAACCGTGGACTTGCCGAGAGCTTCGACTGGCTTATCGAGGTGGGTTTCCGTCCCGGGGTCACGGACAATGTGGGCAAAACGGCCACGGAGGCCATCGAGCTTCTGATCGGGAAGCGAACGCCCCTGAGGGTTTACACGTCGCGCCAGTATGTGATCCATGGAAAAATCCTGCGGGACGAGGCGGAGAGGATCGCTTCGGGAGTGCTCGCCAACGATCTCATCGAGCGCTACGAGATCGTCGAGGGGGAAAGCTGGGACCCGAAGAAGGGTATGAAGCCCTATGTGCCCAAGGTGGCGGGTGTGGACGACCCGCGGATCGAGGAGATCGACCTCAACGTGTCCGATACGGCGCTCATGGAGATCAGCAGCCACGGCACGCTTGCCCTCTCTCTCGAGGAGATGAAGGCCATCCAGGCCTACATGAACGACCCGGCGGTGATCGAGGCACGCAAAAAGGTCGGCCTCGGAGCGAAGATGACCGACATGGAGCTGGAGGTACTTGCACAGACCTGGTCGGAGCACTGCAAGCACAAAATCTTCAACAGCTTCATTACTTACGAGGAGCCGGACGGAAAGCGGCTCGAGATCGACTCGCTCTTCGCGACCTGCATCAAGGGATCAACGAAGGAGATCCGTGAGCGCCTCGGCGCTGACGACTGGTGCCTCTCGGTCTTTGTCGACAACGCCGGAGTCATCCGATTCAACGAAGATTGGAACCTTGTCTTCAAGGTGGAGACCCACAATTCGCCTTCGGCCCTCGACCCTTACGGCGGGGCGCTCACGGGCATCGTGGGCGTCAACCGCGATCCTTTCGGTACCGGCAAGGGCGCCCGCCTCATTTTCAACACGGATGTTTTCTGCTTTGCGAACCCCTTTTACGACAAGCCGTTGCCGAAGCGGATCCTGCACCCCCGGCGGATCTATGAGGGCGTGCGCGAGGGCGTCGAGCACGGAGGAAACAAGAGCGGCATCCCCACGGTAAACGGCTGCATCGTCTTCGATGATCGCTTTCTCGGCAAGCCGCTGGTGTACTGCGGTACGGCGGGACTTATGCCCGCCGAGATCCTCGGCGAGCCGAGTTGGACCAAATCGATCCTTCCGGGCGATCTCGTTGTCATGACGGGGGGACGCATCGGCAAGGACGGCATCCATGGGGCAACGTTCTCCTCGGAGGAGCTTCACGAGGACTCGCCCGTCTCGGCCGTTCAGATCGGGGATCCCATCACGCAGAAGAAGATGACGGACTTTCTGATCATCGCCAGAGACCGCGGACTGTACCGGGCCATCACCGACAACGGCGCCGGCGGCCTCTCTTCCTCCGTGGGCGAAATGGCGCGCATGTCCGGGGGCGTGGAGCTCGACCTGAAGAACGCCCCCTTGAAGTACGCGGGCCTGGCCCCATGGGAGATCCTCCTATCCGAAGCGCAGGAGCGCATGAGCCTTGCCATCCAGCCAGAGAAGATCGACGAGTTCATGGAACTCGCTCGCAAGATGGAAGTGGAGGCCACCATCCTGGGCACATTCACCGGCACGGGGAAGTTCCACATCCGCTACGGAGAAAAGACAGCGGCCTGCCTCGACATGGAATTCCTCCACGAGGGTGTGCCCCAGATGAAGCTTGCGGCCAAATGGGCTCCCCCGAAGCACCCGGAGCCCGACCTCCCTGAGCCATCCGACTACGGGAGCGCCCTCAAGGCTCTTCTTGCGCGTCTGAACATCTGCAGCAAGGAATCGGTGGTGCGGCAGTACGACCACGAGGTCCAGGGCGGAAGCGTCGTGAAACCGCTCGTCGGGGTCGTCAACGACGGTCCCAGCGATGCAGCCGTCATCCGCCCGGTTCTGGACTCCTACGAGGGGGTCGTCGTGGCCAACGGCATCTGCCCGCGCTACAGCGACATCGACGCCTACCACATGGCGGCCTGCGCGATCGACGAGGCGGTGCGCAACGCCATCGCCGTGGGCGGGAGCCTCGATCGGCTGGCCGGACTCGACAACTTCTGCTGGTGCGACCCCGTCCAGTCGGAGAAAACGCCCGACGGCCACTACAAGCTTGCCCAACTCGTGCGGGCCAACCGGGCCCTCTACGAATACACGCGCATCTACGGCGTGCCCTGCATCTCCGGCAAGGACAGCATGAAGAACGACTACCAGATCGGCGATACGAAGATCTCCATCCCGCCGACGCTGCTCTTTTCGGTGATCGGCCGGATCGAAGACGTGCGCAAGGCCGTGACGATGGATGCCAAGAGCGCGGGCGATCTCGTTTATGTGCTGGGCGAGACGAAGAGGGAGATGGGGGGCTCCGAGTGGTACAGCATGCACGGGGCTGTCGGAAACGACGTGCCCAAGGTGGATGCCCGAAAGGCCCTGGCGCTCTACAGAGCCCTTTCGAAGGCGATTCGCGAGGGGCTCGTGGCTTCCTGTCACGACTGCTCCGACGGAGGCCTCGGTGTGGCCCTGGCCGAGACGGCCTTTTCCGGAGGCCTCGGCATGGAGGTAGACCTGGCAAAGGTGCCCGCAAGCGGGATCACCCGGGACGACGAGATGCTCTTCTCGGAATCCCAGAGCCGGTTTGTCGTCACGGTGCGGCCCGATAAGAAGGCGGCCTTCAAGGCGGCGCTTGCAAGCAACACGATGGCCTGCATCGGCAAGGTGAAGAGACGAGGCCTGTTCCGCGTGAAAGGGCTGAAGAACGGCGTGATGATCGAGGAACAGATCGCCGATCTGAAGGAAGCATGGCAGAGAACCCTGCGGTTTTAGTAACTGGTTGAATGGGTAAGGGGTTGACTGGGAAGGAATATTCCACGGCGTTTTGGTCCATGATTTAATTACCAATTACTCAGTTACTTAATTACTTAATGAACTGATCAACTTGAGGTAATAAATGCCTACAATTGTAAAGTCGATTGTCCTGACGGGCAATGGGACGAACTGCGAGCGGGAGATGGCCCACGCTTGCCGGCTGGCCGGGTCGGACGAGGTGGATATCATCTACATCCACGAAATTCTCAACGGAGAGAAGCGCCTCGACGACTACCACTTCCTGAACCTGCCCGGGGGGTTTCTGGATGGAGACGACCTGGGGTCCGCAAAGGCGGCAGCCAACCGGATTGTGCACGCAAAAATCAAGGGCAGCGACGAGCTGCTGCGGGACCAGTTCCTGCGCTTCATCGGGGAGGGGAAACTGATTCTTGGCGTCTGCAACGGATTCCAGCTCATGGTGAAGCTCGGCATCCTGCCGGCCTTTGACGGCGAGTACTTCAAACAGAGCACGACGCTCTCCTTCAACGACTCGGGCCGCTTCGAGGACCGGTGGGTCTGGTTGACCGTCAACGATCGCTCGCCCTGCGTCTTCACGAGGGGACTGACGAAAGTCTACCTTCCCGTGCGTCATGGCGAGGGGAAGTTCATGGCCAAAAGCCCCTCGATCCTGAAACAACTGCAGGGGCAGCAGCAGGTCGTGGTCCGTTACTGCACGGAGTCGAGCGGCAGGCCGACCCAGCAATATCCAGCAAACCCCAACGGTGCCGTCAAGGCCATCGCAGGGATCTGCAATGAAACGGGACGCCTCTTCGGCATGATGCCACACCCCGAGGCCTACACGCACTACACGAACCATCCCCGCTGGACGAGAGAGAACCTGCCCGAGGAGGGGATGGGTCTGGCGATCTTCAGGAATGCCATTGAGTTTATCCGCAGCGATGAATTCGAGCAAAAGCCTATCCGAATCGAGGAAGCGGGATAAAAGCCACTGGCCACGAGCATCACGCAACAAGGCAGGGTGTAGGGCGAAAAGAAAAAGGACCGGGGAGCCAGCTTCCCGGTCCTTTGCTTGCGCATGGATACGGCGGTCATGAAATCAAGGCCGCAGAAAGCCTTGCCGATTTCTATTCACACCGGAATTGCGTCGTGAAGTGGGTGGGGAAGAACAGATCCGATTCTACAACCACTTTCTTCCCGCTGCACAGCTTCGCCATCATGTTCTTGGCCGCATCCCGGACCTTTTTGTAATCCTGGACCAGCGTCTTGAGGCCCATCCCCCCTCCCTTTCCCGTATACCCGTATAAATAGTATCGATCGATGCCGTCGACTTGCTTAAATGACATCGTATCAATTTTGGCGTCGGCAAAGGTGCCCTGTACTTCCTGCGTCACCGTCTCCAGCTTGGGCAGGGCCACAAACTGCTCGAACGTCAGCGATTTCTGCTGTTCCTGAGCGGATGCATGCAGAGGCAGGATGAACGCCAAGAGAGTGAACCCTGCAAAGAGTAAAAATACCACGTTCCTTTTCTTCATTTTTCTTCCTCCTTCTTTTTAGTCAGACAACCGTGGGCGCATCCCGTCAGGGTGCGCAATCCTGTCTGGTACTTTCCTCGTTGGGAATCCCCCGCCCGGGGGGCATCATTTTTTCTTCATCCGTTTTCAACAGGACACGTCACTGCCCGCGCCTTGGGCGGTCTGTGCGGTATCTGTATTCCTCGGGATGTGTTGGGAATCACGATTCAGGGCAACTCGGAAATGAATGTCCTGATCTGTGCCGCCCAATCGCTCGTTGTGATCCGAAAGAACGTCTTGTTTCCTGCAGAGCCAAGGATCGCTGATACAAATCCCCGGTCGCCTTCGAAGGTGTATCGCTCGGGGCCGTTCTCTTTGAGTTCCAGTCCCAGACCGTCTTTCCCGAAATAGGTTCTCAGTCGCTCCGAGAGGTCTTCCGTTGAAAGGCCTGTATGCACGCCCATGGAGAGCATCTTCACTTTTCCGACGATTTCGTTGAACGGGCATCTGGCTGCTTTCACAGGGGCCGTCTCTCGGTATCATGCTTCGGGCCGCAGGACAAGAAGGGAAAAATCTCCTTCACGGGTCGCCGGCGACAGGTCACTTTTTTTTCTTTCCATTCTTTCCCTTCTGCACTTTGGCCTTGAGCGATGCACCGATGAAGGCTGCGAAGAGCGGGTGAGGCTTGCGGGGCTTGGATTTGAACTCGGGGTGGAACTGGCAGCCCAGGAACCACGGGTGATCGGGGATTTCCACGATCTCGACAAGGTGTTTGTCGGGCGAGGTGCCCGTGATCTTCAATCCCTTCTTTGTGAGCGTCTCCCGGAAGTCATTGTTGAACTCGTAGCGGTGGCGGTGCCTCTCCTCGATTTCCCTCTCGCAGTAGGCGCTGAAGGCAAAGGACTTGCTGTCCAGGATGCAGGGATAGGATCCCAGGCGCATGGAGGCCCCCTTTTCCGTCACCTGCCTCTGCTCGGGCAGAAAATCGATGACGGGGTAGGGGGTTTCCGGGTCAAACTCAGTGCT
>Ga0335071_10005720_pt1 | contig 12890 bp, 12 predicted proteins | sample Lox_Sample_15_FD_206724 | JGI IMG/M metagenome (GOLD analysis project Ga0335071, IMG submission 206724) | Soil microbial communities from Loxahatchee National Wildlife Refuge, Florida, United States - Lox_Sample_1.5 | ecosystem: Environmental > Terrestrial > Soil > Wetlands | place: USA...
CGATGGAAAAGGAGTTGGTAGCCACGATTGATTCGTTCCTTGAATCAATCGTGGGCATTTCAAAGGGGTCAAAAGGCCCACGGTAACTGCCCAAAGCGCAGTAACCGTGGCTACCCAAACTCCATTTTATAAAAGTGCCACATAACCTTTTCAAGCTCACCACCATGGATGAAAAACGCGCTCCTGGGGAGAGCGTGGGAGCCGATCTCCGAGCGGCGACCAATTTGATCCGGGCTACCGCCGTGCCGGGTGACGGCGGTCACACGCGCGGCGGCCACCTTGAAGCCTACATTTTCATGAAGGACCTGATGACGCCGAGTGGAGGTGGCCACCGGGAGAATCCCTGCCAGACGCGGGATCCGAATCAGAATTCCAGGGCCTTGTCCTCGGCCACCCTTCTCACTTCATGGCCACGGCAGATTCACTCTGAGAGAAACTCCCGATGAAAGAACTTCGCCTGTCGGCGAGTTGCCAATTCACATTGAGCCCTGCGCCGTTGAATTCCTCGAGGAGAGTAAATGCCGGCATCGCATGATCCACTGCAACAAGTGGCGGATAGTAGGTTAACTCATTGCCACAGAGATGGTCCTTTCCTCCAAGGCAGCGGGTTTCGATCTTTGCTAGGGAACCGGCCTCCAATTTGGCGCAGCCATGGGGCATATCTCCCCCAACCTCCATCTTGATGGGGGCTGTCTCAAGTTGGACGACGTTCTTCAATAACTCGGGGGCCATCGAAAGGGCAAACCCCTGTAAAGCCACCTTCTGCTCGGAAGAAGCGCCAGCATCCAGAATCAGGACTGCTTTGGCCGGATAAGGATCGTGGAAAGGGTCTCCAAGCGTAGCGCTGGCTTTCACCACTCCCACGACGCTCAGGCCTTTCAAAGATACCCCATTCCAGCTTCCATCCCGGATATGCCAAGCCACGATTGCTTCATCGCCTGCCAGACCCACCTCCGAATTAGCAATACAGGCACCAGTGTAAACATCAGCACTTCGGGTTTCCAGATAATCGCCCACAATCCCAGAAGCCAGACCGACAGTAGTACTGGCAAGCGTGAGAATAGCGGCAAGAAACAATATCCTCAATCGAGTCATAGTCGTTACTCCTTCGATATACAAGTTACCCCTCGACCTATACAGTTTCGGGAATTGGTTATTACCTATTATAGCCTGGGTCGAGAGTCCTGTCACTTTCCTTCAGTCCACCTGTCCATCTAGGATGGTCCAAATCTTGGGGTTCTTTGTACAGGCAGCTGGGAATCTGTGATTCCCCTGTGAAGTGAGGGTCATTCGTCAGCCCTCCCCCCGCAAATCTATGGCCCCCCCAGTCCTGACCAGAAAGGTCGAGGAGCTTGTGGCTAAAATGGAACTGCAAGTAAGGTTCTCGCGCTATCTACTTTGTATAATGGCGCGTTACGCGTGAGATATTCGGGATGAAAAGCGGAAGGGAAGGCCCCCGGGGATATTCCATTTGGGCAACTTGGAACATCCCCTCATGAGCCGTACATCCAAAAGTCGCGCACGAAAAAAAAGCCTCTACACTCTCCTCAAAATGGTTCCTTAAAGCAACCACGCTCAGGCCGACAGTTTTCCGGTTCAACGACCTGACCGTCGGGACCCAGTACCGACTGCGTCATGGCGCACCAGTAGCTGTTGTCGTAGGCGGGCGGGACGCTGGGATCGGGTTCAGATTGGTAGAACAGGCTCTTCCAGCGAACGCAGTTGCAGACATCATGCGGCAACTCCTTGAATCGCTCGTGCATAATCATGCCCCTCCTTGTGATGCCCTCATGATGGCGCGTTTGACGGCAACCTGGGCTAGTTGAACCTTATAACCGTTCTTACTCAAGGGGGTCGCCCCAGCGATTGCCGCTTTGCCAGCCTCGGTAGCCACTGCCTCGTCGAGGGCTTTACCGGCAAGCGTCTTCTCGGCTTCGGGAGACCTCCACGGAACGGGGGCCACGTGCCCCATAACTACCTGGGCACTCAGGACAGTCTTACCTCTTATTTTCAAAGCAACAGCCGCAGCCACCAAGGGCCAATCCATAGCTTCTCTTTGGCGAACTTCATAAGCCGCATTCTTGATTCCCTTAGCTGAAGGAACCAGGATCTCCCCTAGAATCTCATTGGGTTTCAAGACATATTCCCGTTCACCCTCGTTTTTGGGAGTCACAAAGAACTGCTCGACCGGAACTTCCCTCCATCCACCGGCCCCGTAAATCCGGACCTTGGCTTCCAGAGCCATCAACGCGGGGGCCAAGCTGGACGGGTTAACAAAATAGGCAGGGCCGGAATTCCCCAGGATAGCGTGGTATTGATTTTCTCCGTGAGGAATAACCTCCTTCCCGTCTGCATCCTTTGGAAAGTATCCAAGACCGGTGCGAAAATACCAACAGCGAGGACGCTGGCACAGGTCGCCACCCACAGTCCCGAAGTTGCAGATCTGACTGCTCCGCACTCCCTCTGCAGATTGGACAAGCGAGGGATATTCTGACTTGATTGTGGCATTCTCCATCAACTCGGTGAGGGTGACAAGCGCCCCTAAGCGAAGACCCGTAGCTCCGGTATAGCGAATTCCTTGAAGTTCCTTAATCTCCTTGATGTTCACCAGCCGCTTGGGAGCGGTCTGATAGTCCTTCATGAGGCTTAACAAATCAGTCCCACCTGCCAGGATTTCAGTCTCTCCCCACTCACTGCTGAGAAGGCTGACCGCCTGCTCCTTGGTGGTAGGACTAGCAAATTCAAAGGCGTTCATTAGGCCAGCCCTCCTTTCCTCTCAAGTGCTGCCAGGACCCGGGCAGGAGTATAGGGCAACCGTGGAACGCGCACGCCAATGGCATTGGCGACGGCGTTGCCGATGGCAGCGCCCGGAGAAATGACTGGCGGTTCACCCAAGCCGATGACACCTCGGCCGTCCTGTTCAGGATCCCTCCACATATGGACCACGAGTTCACCGATATCGCCAAGGCCGGCGAGTTTATAGAATTCCATATTGGCGTTTAACTGCCGACCGGTACTGTCATCCATGACCCGCTCCTCAAACAGGGAGTAACCAATTCCCATAATCATGGCGCCATAACACTGACTTTCAGCCGTCTTTTCGTTGATGATCAACCCGCAATCCTGAACAGCAACGAACTTGTTGATCTTGATGATCCCGGTTTCCGTATCTACAGAAACGTCTGCCATTTGAGCCCCACCGACGCCACTGTTGATTAGATTCCCGGGACCCGGGTTTTTCCCACTCACGGTAATGGAAGTGACCCCAAGTTTGGCGGTCGCCTGCTTCCAGGTGAGACTCCTGGCCGGATTCCCTTTGACCTGGACTTTACCTCCGACTGCTTCCAGCTGGGTAGCGTCTCCACCCAGCGACGGTGCAACCTTAGCAAACAAATTCTCCAAGGCCAGCAGCGTACCTCGGCGTGTGGAGGAACTGACACCCCCAACTGTGGTACTACCGCCGGAGGCCCCCGAATCCGGGTAATCCGGAGCCCGTCCAATATTCACCTTGATCGCACTGACGGGCAGGCCAAACGTCTCAGCCGCAACCATCGCGATGACCGTGCGGGTCCCGGTTCCCAGATCCTGGCTCCCGATGTCAACCGAAACCGTCCCATCGGGATTGATCGTAACCCGGGCCTCGCTGTCATGCCCGCGACCACCCCAAGTGTGCATCGACAGGCCCAACCCTCTCTTGATGTGCCCTGGAGTCGGGTCACCGCGGGGATGCCATTTCTTTTTCCATTCGATTAATTCAGCTGCCTTCAGGAGTTCTTTGCGATAGAGTTCTGACCTTTCTCCCGTCAGGCCAATGTTTTTTATGAAGAATTCCAGCGAATCCATGCCGAGCTTGGCGGCCATGTCATCCAGAGCCGCCATGGTGAGGTAGCAGGCCTGTGGATGGTTGGGTGCTCTCCACGCGCGCTGGGCACCGGTGTGGGTAACCACAGCGGTATTTTTCTTCCGGGCATTCGGAACGTTGACCACATAAGGGAAAACTCCGGTAACAGGTAGGCCGCCCCCCGTAGGCCCACCCGTGCCCCAGCTTTCTGACTGCCAGGCTAAAAGCGTACCATCCTTCTTTGCCCCGACTTTAACCCTGGCAAATGCGGACGGGCGGTTTCCTGCCACATAGAGGTCCGCTTCCCTTTCCAGAAAAGTCTTCAGGGGTCTTCCTGCCTTTTTGGCCAACTGAGCCGACTGAATCCCCCAGGAATCTGCGCTGAATTTGCTGCCGAATCCTCCCCCGACATGATCCATCCGAACTTTGATGCTGCTTTGGGGAATCTGAAGCGGCTGGGCATACTGCTGGGCCATGCTTGAGACCCCCTGCGTGGACGGATAGACCGTCAGGTTCTGGCCTTCCCACTCCAGTGCCTGGCCATGAGGCTCCAACGTACAGTGAGCAATGACCGGGATCCCATATTCCCCTTCGCTGATAACTTCTGCCTCCTGGAAAGCCTTGTCCGGGTCGCCCTGCACGTGTTCGGTAGGCTTCTTGGCCCATTTACCTGCTTTAGAGAGGTCGGCTTCATTGACGAGGTAAGGCAGCTTCTCGTACTCGACCTTAATTTTCCGGATAGCGTCCTCGGCGATATGCTCATTCTCCGCAGCCACAGCTACAATTTCGTCAAGTGCCCATAGGATCTCGGCTCCCGGTTCCTTGAGGACTGTGACAGCCTTGACCCCCGGGGTTTTTTCCGCCTCGCCCACATCCACACTGACTAACTTGGCATGAGCATAAGGGCAGCGCAAGAACCTGGCGAAAAGCATTCCGGGGCGCTTGACATCAGAGGAGTATTTGGCCTTCCCGGAGACTTTGTCCGGGCCATCCAGTCTTGACACTCTCTTGCCGAGCAGGGTTCTTTGATTCATCTCGGGCCACTTGTATTCAGGCATGGGCTTGTCCTCCCTTCGATTGCTTGGCCGCTTGCAGAACCGCCCGGGTGATCCCCGCATAAGTACCGCAACGACAGAAGTTCCCTCCCAACCCCGTTCTCACTTGCTCGGTGGTGGGGTTAGGATGCTTGTCGAGAAAAGCCTTGCAGGCTACCACAAATCCTGGCGTGCAATAACCACATTGTTGCGCGTCGTTGTCTACAAACGCTTGTTGGACGGGGTGGAGTCGGCCTTCTTGTGCCAACCCCTCCACAGTCTGGATTTCTTTGCCCTGGGCATCAATGGCCAGAATGGCGCATGCATAAGCCGCTCTGCCGTTAATGATCACCGTGCAGGCACCGCAAGCCGCCCGGTCACAGACTTTCTTAGCACCGGTCAATTCCAGCTCGTCACGCAATGCTTCCAGCAGCGTCACTCGAGGTTCCAAACTGAGCGACTTGGCAGCTCCGTTGACCCGGAGTGTAATTGGGACTTTGCCCGGACCTACGATCTTGGCTCCGGACTGCGTTTGCCCCGCTTCAAGAACCTCCGAGCCAGCGACTATACCACTGGATAGTACCGCACTCGCCCCCTTCAGAAAGCCCCTTCGGGATACCTGCCCAGGCGAGCCGGTCTCAGGTTCATCAGGTTTTACCATGAACTAACCTCCCTCACTTTTTGAGTCCATCGAACAACGAAAGTGAATCACGAAATTCAATTCAGAGAAATTTGACCAGGGATCCATCAATCCGAACGATTGTAATTTAGTAGCTCCCGCAATTCTCCATCCTCTCCAATCGAGTTGTGGAGAGTTAAACACGAGTTCGAGTTTAAGACCGATGATAGGAATTCAGTTTCAGGATTGTCAACACAAAACTGGTTATTAGTGGGGATGTGTATCTGCTACATCATTTCACTGGAATGTTCGACGGTCCGACAGCCTCCCAGCAAATCTGGCTGCTTTAAGAATGCTGCTTTAAGAATATTGTGGAGCTGGTTTGAGAGACTCCGCTTCAAGAAAAGGATCCCAACAACGAATTCCCAATAGTTCAACACCAAGAGGACTATGGAGATGTGCAAAAAGATTTGATATTCTCAGGAAGCTGCTAAATGGTCTGTGCAGTTGACTTCATCGTCTTCGAGCCTTGTACTGGAGAGGACAGAATCACTGGAAGGAGGGATTCCGTGAGTATTTTTGTCAGAAATGCGTTCCTGACCGGGGTGGCTGGTTTGGTGGCAGTGTTGATTGTGCTGGCAACGCCACCGTCCTTGGAACAACTGACTACGGACTTGAAGAGTCCGGACCCCAAAGTACGCCGAAAGGCCGCAGAAGAGATGGGCAAACTGCGCGACCGGGAAGCGCTCTCACCCCTGCTGTCTGCTGCGCAGGATCCTGATGCGAAAGTCCGTGAGGAAGTCGTGAAGTCCCTTGGGGCACTTCGGGATCAGAAGGCCATTACCATGCTCTTGACTACACTGAAAGACCTCTCGGCCAGTGTTCGCGAAGAGTCGCTTTTTGCTCTAGTGAATCTCTATGCGGAAAAGGACGAGGGATTCTCTTTTACCCGCCTGGCCCAAAAGACTTACAAAACCATCAACACCATCAATCCCTATGCCGACAACGTGGGTCACGATCCGACGATCGTAGAGCCCTGGGTGAAGGTAAGCCCTGTCGTGACTGATGCCATCGCAGAGCGGTTGCTAGATTCCAACCTGGGGCTGCGGTTAAACGCCGCAAAGGCCCTTGGGGTTTTGAAGGCTGAAAACGCAATCCCCAAGATGCTGGAGGCCATGAAAACAGGCGATTCCAAACTACGAATCGCCCTTCTCCGCTCTTTGTACAAAATCGGGAATCCCTCCGTGGATACCGGCATTCTTCCTTATTTGAATGATGCGGACAAAGATGTTCGGGATGAAACCATGTTGACCTTGGGCCTATTCAGAAGTCGGAAGGCACTCCCTGAGGTTCAGAAGATCTATGAGAAGAACCCTGACACCAAGTTGCGATTGAAAGCTTTGCAGGCTATCTCCCTGATAGGAGATCCCTCTTCTAAGGAACTCTTTCAGCGGAATTTGCGGGATCCTGACGCCCGGTACCGTCAATACGCAGCCGAGGGGTTGGCACGGATTGCTGACGCCTCTCTGACTGAGGAGATTTCCCGCGCCCTGATCAATGAAAAAAAGGAACCCACTCAGCTGGCCCTGAGCTTTGCCCTGTATCGAATGGGCAGGCGGGAGTATCTTGACAAGCTAGTTACGGCCCTGGGCTCCCGGCAGTATCATGATCAAGTCGAGGCCTATTTTCTGGAAATGGGTAAACCCCTCTCTTATGATCTGGTGAACTTTCTGAATAATGAAGATCCTCACATTCGCGCCAGGCTATGCTCGGTCCTCGGCCAGATTGGTGATAGGTCAATTCTCGACAAAATCAATCCTCTGCTCAAGGATTCGAACAGCGAGGTTGTCTCGGAGGCGACACAGGCTATTAAGCGCCTTGGAGCCAGCTAGTCCCGGGTCCAGGGAAGCGCAGCGCTGAAAATCCAATCTCTCTCTCTTGAAAATGCGGTTTTCATGGGCGCCGCGAGGGCGCGGCGTCTCCATCCTACTGGAGCCGGGACGCCTTGTTCCCGTTCTCCAGCATTTTCATGTTACGTAGTGTCCCCGGATGGGGCATGAGAGGCTTTTATGATGAAGTTTCAGAATCCAATTGAGTGGAAGGTAAGCTGAAAGATTTTTCCTGGCCTAATGGCGCCCCCAACGTCAGTCAAGGGGTCTCATTATCTTGTTGCTGTGCCTCACCGTAACCCAAGATCATGTGGAATCTGCCGTGAATCTCAGTACGATAGGCACAAAACTCTCCAAAAGAATCGGAGAAAAGTCCAAGAAACTGGCTTGACAGTCACATATTTCTATACTAACGTGCCTCCACAATTGACCGATAAGTGGGAGCAGACCTTACTTTGGGGAACGACTAATGGTCCAGCCCAAGGAAGTGATGAATATCAGGGAAGCTTCCCATTACCTGGGGATTTCACCCGACACCCTTTATAGATATGTGACCGCGGAGAGGGTTCCCGCCTTTAAGTTAGGCAACCGGTGGCGATTCAAGAAGACTGTTCTGGATGAGTGGATGGAAATCAAAAGCAAACATGGGATTAAAGAAAAAAAATAAAGTTCGGATTTTCTTCTCTCGATACACTGATTTTAACTCTTTGATCAGGAACTAAGACGTGCAATTTCTCACCCGACAAAAACCCTTGGTCGGCCTGGACATCGGCTCCAGTTGTGTAAAGGCTGTGGAAATTCGACGGATCAAGAAGGGGTACGAGGTCGTTCATGCCGGTTTGGAACCTCTGGCCACAGATACGGTAGTGGACGGGGCTATCATGGATGCGCTCTCAGTATCCGATTCTATTTCCAAAATCTTCAATGAGCAAAAGATTAAGACCAGGTTCGTCGCCACCTCGGTGTCCGGACATTCCGTTATTGTGAAAAAGATATCACTTCCCCTTATGAATGAAGAGGAACTGGAAGAATCTATCCAATGGGAGGCCGAGCAGCACATCCCATTTGACATTCAGGACGTCAATCTTGACTATCAAATCCTGAACCCTGCCTCTCCCTCGAGTACTACTGACGTTCTATTGGTTGCAGTCAAGAAGGACAAGATTCTGAATCATACCAATGTGATCACTCAAGCCGGTCGAAGTCCGCTGGTAGTGGACATTGATGCATTCGCGGTGCAGAATGCCTTCGACGTGAATTACACTCCGGCCTCCAATACCGTGGTGGCCTTACTTAATATTGGGGCCAGCATTATGAATATCGTAGTCACCAAGGGCGGCACCCCCATGTTCACTCGGGACGTTTCTTCCGGCGGGAACCAGTTTACCGATGTACTTCAAAAGGAACTCAATCTCAGCTTCGAAGAAGCTGAGCAAATCAAAATGGGAAAGACGATTGAGGGTGTACCCAGTGAGAGCGTTCCCTCACTGTTGCAGTCAATCTCGGAAGTGCTACTCCTGGAGGTTCAAAAGACATTCGATTTCTTCCGAGCCACTTCAATCGGCGATCAGATTCAGCGCATCTATGTGAGCGGCGGGTGCGCCAAGGTGTTAGGCCTCTTGGACCTCCTTCAGAACAAATTCAATATTCCCGTAGAGATGTTGAATCCCTTTCGCAGTCTATCTTTTGCGAAGGGGCTGGACCAGGGGAAGCTGGAAGCAACGGCTCCCAGCATGACCGTCGCTGTGGGGCTAGCCTTAAGGAGTTTCGACAACTAAATGATAAAGATCAATCTTCTTGGACGGGCCAAAGTCAAGGCTGCCAAAACCAAGGTGAGGGCAGTTCGTGGGCCTTCTAACGCGCTGATCTCTCTCATCATGGCCATCTCAGTGATCGTGGTGGCTCTTGGAATCGTCTTCTCCTGGAATCAGGTGGTGTCGCAAAAGGACAATGATTTAACCAAGCAGATTGCCCGTGCCAAGAAAGAGAAACTCCGCCAGGAGAATCTTCTCAAGGAAAATGAGGTTTTTGAAAAGAGACGCAAACTTCTAGAGGCTCGGATCGATGTCATCGAGGCGCTCAAAAAGAATCAGTCTGGGCCAGTGCGAATCCTCGATTCGCTAAGTGATTGTGTACAAAGAACCGAAGGACTGTGGCTCCGCGAGTTACAGCAGAAAGAGAGCCTGTTCACGGTGAACGGGTTGGTGATGGGATCTCCAAATGTGATTGCTGATTTCATTTCCAGCCTGGAACAAGTTGGGAAATTCAAGAATGTCAATTTGATCAACGTGCAGGAAGCTGAGTCCAAGTACACTTTTTCGATCACGTTTGAAGGGGAAATCATCCCAAAGATCTAGAGAGGCCGCCAGGCCCTGGGAATTTTCACGATGGCAATCTCGGACAATCTAAAGAGTGTCAACAATCTCCCTTGGTACAGTCAATTGGTCGTATTTATCCTATTTGGCACAGCGCTGGTGGTGGGAGGCTGGTACTTCTTTGTAAAGGGATGGAGCGATCAAATCGAAGTGAAGCAAAAGCAACTGGACACTTTGAAAGCAGAAATCCTGCGAGGACAAGCCGTCGAGCAAAAACACCAGGAGTATCAGTCGCAGAACAAGCAACTCATCAACAAGCTGGCTACCTTGAAGATCATTCTGCCGGAGGCCAAGCAAACCGACCAGCTATTGCGACAGATTCAAGAAAGCGCTCTCAATTCCGGGTTGGTCATCAAGAAGTTTCAACCCTTACCCGTGGTTCAAAAAGATTTCTTCTCGGAGTGGCCGATCAATTTGGAAGTGGATGGTACTTATCACAGTCTAGGAATCTTTTTTGACAAGCTCAGCAAATTCTCACGTATCGTAAACGTCTCGGACGTCAAGATCTCGGAGAGCAGCCGAAAGGTTGATCCACGTTTTACGATTTCGGCTAGTTGCACGGCCACGACATTTGTTTACGGAGAGGAAAAAGAACCGCCGACTGAGTCTAAGGATACTAAAGGGGCAAAACCCCCTGTGAAACCCAAAAAATGAACCGCCAAGTCTCAATTTTTTCTGTAGTGTTCGTCTGGACAGTGATTACCATTGCTGCGCAGCAGTCCAATAAACCTGCGCCGCCTCCCAGGATCGATGCTTCAAAGGCCGGATCAATCCAACAACCCGCTGCGCCCCCGGCAAGTACGGCCCCGGTTGCAGCGCCTTCCGCCAATGAATCAGCCTTGCCGAACTATAAGTATGAGATTAAAGGACGGAGGGACCCTTTTCGATCTCTGGATATAACCCATTCGATCCAGGCCGCTAGCGCGCCGATTGTCCGTCCCCCTGGATTGAGAGGACAGCTGGTTTCAGAAATCAAGGTCGTGGGCATTGTCAGAGCAAAAGGGGGACTAGAGGCTATCGTGCAGGGTTACCACAATAAGACCTTTTTTGTTCATGCCAACGATGTTCTGTATGATGGCAAGATTTTGGAGATCCGCAATGATGTTGTCGTTTTCAACCAAACCTTAACTGATAATCTTGGCAAGCAAATCTCCAAACAGGTCGTCAAGAAGCTGTATCCGACGCGAGGAGAAGGAACCAATGAGAAGTAGACCTTTAATCCGGTACCTAAAATTGATCTTTCTGCTTCCGATACTTGTAGCGGTGCCAGGCCTATCTCAGTCTACTGCGGGAGCAGGATCGACCCCTGCCTTCATTCAGGACTTGTCCTTTGGGAGCAGTGGCTCTCAAACATTAGTTACCGTGAGTGCAGACCGGTTAATTGATTACACTTCATATTACCCCAATCCTCGCTTGTTTATTCTGGACATTCCCGAAGCCCAATCCCGACTGTCAAACAACTTTCTTGCCATCAAGACTGACCTGGTGGATTTCGCAACGGTTTCCCAGATAGGTGAGGGGAAAAAGTCTCTGATCCGGATTGAGTTCAACTTGAACCAGCCGATTCAATACGCACTGCAAGGAGAAGGATCGAAGGTCCAGGTCATCTTCAGTTCCTCAGATAGCAAACTCGTTTCTCAGCCCGAACTCTCAAGCGGGCCTGTTCCTCCTGTAGCAGCTGGTCGTCCGACGCCCACTTCTATTCAAGACGTCGCAATCCAGGAGAGCGGGGATCAAGTCGAGTTTCGCTTGTTGACCAGCGCCCAGCCAGCTTTCAAATACTTTGAACTGGATAAACCGCAGCGACTGGTGATCGATATCGAGAATTCCACCTTCAAGGTTCTACGCAAGTCAGTCGTGGTGAATTCAGATTTGATCCAAAGGCTACGGTTCGGGAATGGTGAATCGTCACAGGGAAAACTCGTCCGATGTGTCTTTGATCTATCGCATCGAACCCCTTACCGAGTGGTGGGTAATGAGACGGGCCTGGTAGTCCGATTCCAGAAGTCGGAGAAACCCGCCTTGCAGGTTGCCCAACAGAAGGCGCTCCCACCAACGGCAGAGCCTTTGAGCGAACCTGGGAATTTTCCTCAGCTTGAGGAATTCGCCCCCGGTAACCCTTTGGCCCTGGATGTCAAGCCTCTGGTTCCGGTGGGGTTCTTGCAGGGACAGCCATTAGCTCAGCCTGTCCCGCCGACACCGCCGCTCGAGATCCCACAATTGGGTGAACCAGCGCCCCTCACTGAAATCGGCACGAATGGACACTCGTCTCAAGCGGAGCTGTTTCAAGATTCTCCTGAGCTGGCAGAGCCGTCGATTTCCACACAAAGGGTCTTGCACACGGAAGTGCCCGAGCCCTCAGAACCGGAACCGCTGCCCCAGTTGGCCATGAACAATTACCAGCCTGAATCTGATTTGCTGGTTGGTCCAGTCCACACGGCTGAACCCCGCTTGTCTGAGAGCGCTATTCCTCTTGTGAAGGTGCCAGAAGTCCGGGACCCAGAACCCTTGTCCCAGATTGCCAACTCGTGGGACTCAACCTCAAACCTCTATGCCAGTCCCTTGAACCTGTCCAGGCCCTTGCCCGCCTCTGGCTCAATGCCCGCTCCCAGTTCCCCGGCTGAAAAGGAAAAACCGCCTTCATCTCCTGCTCAGAAACAATTGAATATGCCTCCCCCCCAGCCCACTGTGGAACAACCCCTGTCGGTTGCCAAGCCAGTGGTCGTGGCTCAGGCCGATCCATCGCCGGCGGTATTGAAGGCGCGCACCGTCCCGCCGCAGGCCGCTACAGCTCAAGCTCCAATTGCTTCGCCTGATTCCAAGGTTACAATGGCCCAGCCAAAACCCGTGGCACTGCTGACCCAACAACCCACTGCGCCGGCGGCAGAACCTCTCGGACCGGCCCCGCAGGCGGCTACGACCACCCAGCCTGCGGCGGGCCAGATTATCTCGCAGCCAAGCAGTCCGGTGGCACCTAAGTACAGTGGGGAGTTGATTTCGCTGGAGCTGAAGGACGCCGATTTGAAAGACTTCTTCCGACTGATTGGCGAAATCAGCGGGCTGAATATTGTGTTGGATCCGGATGTCAAAGGGAGCCTAACTATCTTCCTGAACGATGTCCCTTGGGATCAA
>Ga0335071_10005721_pt1 | contig 12890 bp, 12 predicted proteins | sample Lox_Sample_15_FD_206724 | JGI IMG/M metagenome (GOLD analysis project Ga0335071, IMG submission 206724) | Soil microbial communities from Loxahatchee National Wildlife Refuge, Florida, United States - Lox_Sample_1.5 | ecosystem: Environmental > Terrestrial > Soil > Wetlands | place: USA...
CCTGGAGCGGGCCCGGAAGGGTTCCGAGCGTCCCCTTCAGCTTCGACAGTTCCCACGTGCAGTAGCTGTACTTGGAGAACTCGACCAGCATCGTCTTGCCCTTTCCGGCCGCCTTGTATTCGGCCTTGCCGTTGGCGCTGACGCCGAAGGTTCCCTGGACGCCGCTTTCGATCGTGGGCAGGATCCCGTTCTCGACCGTGCTCGAGGACCCGCCGTTGATCGCGCCGGAGCAGGTGTCCTTCGCGTAGGCGCCCTGCGCTTCGGTGACCGAGATCCTGTCCGTCTTGGCGCCGTTGGACTGATCGCTGCCGACCAGGCCGCCGCCGCCTTCCCCGTCGGAGCAGGTGATCGTGCCGATCGACGTTTCGATCGTCCAGCTCTCGGCGGCCATGTCCACCGGCGCCCCCGTCTGGAGCGGGCCGAGCGCGGAGCGCAGCTGCAGGCTCGAAGGCTTCGCCGAAGCGTGGGCGGCGCCGGCGGGCACCAGCACGAAGGTCGCAGCGATGACGATGATGCGGCGCACGTCCCCTCCCGTTTCCGTGCCGTCGAAGAAAGCCCCTCGCGGGCGCCGATGCCCTGAGAATAGCCGCCCCGGCCGCGTTAGGCGACAGCCGTCGTGCCGTCACGCAGCTGGGAGGCGCGCTCCCCGGCGGCGCGGGCGGCGTGCAGCTCGGAGAGCTCGAGCTGCATGTTGCGCGGCTCGGCTCCCGGCGCCGGCGAGCGGCGGTGCCACACGCCCTCGCCGTCGAGCTCCCACGAGCTCTGGTTGTCGGCGAAGGCTCGTTCGAGCGTGTCCAGCAGCTCGTGGCGCAGCTCCTCCGCCTCGACCGGGGCCGCGAGCTCGACACGGTGGTCGAGGTTGCGCGGCATCAGGTCCGCGGAGGCGATGTAGATGGTGTAGTCGCCGTCGCGCTCGAAGGCGTACACGCGCGAGTGCTCGAGCAGCCGGCCGACGATCGAGACGACCGTGATGTTCTCGGAGATCCCGGGCAGCCCCGGTCGTAGGCAGCAGATGCCGCGCACGTTGAGGTCGACTTTCACGCCCGCCTGGGATGCCGCGTACAGGGCCCGGATGCAACGGCCGTCGACGAGCGCGTTCATCTTCATCGCGATCCTCGCCGGGGAGGACGGGGAGTGGGCGGCGATCGTCCGCTCGATCTGGTCGATGATCCCGTCGCGCAGGTAGTCGGGGGCCATCAGCACTTTGCGGAAGTGCAGCGGGCGCCCGTAGCCGGTGAGGTAGTTGAAGATGTCGGTCACGTCGGCCCCGATTTCCTCGTCGGTCGTGAAGAGGCCGAAGTCGGTGTACAGGCGGGCGGTGGCCGAGTGGTAGTTGCCGGTCCCGATGTGGACGTAGTTGCGCACCCCGTCGCCCTCCCGGCGGACCACCAGCACGCACTTGGCGTGGGTCTTCAATGCCGGCTGGCCGTAGACGACGTGCACCCCGGCCTCCTCCAGCGCCTTGGCCCACTGGATGTTGGTGCGCTCGTCGAAGCGGGCCTGGAGCTCCACCAGCGCGACCGCCTGCTTGCCCCGCTCGGTCGCGTCGATCAGCGCCGGCACCATCGGCGAGTCGTCGCTGGTCCGGTACACGGTCTGCTTGATCGCCAGCACGTTGGGGTCGGCGGCCGCCTGCTCGACGAAGCGCTCGACCGAGGTGGCGAAGGAGACGTAGGGGTGGTGGACGAGGAAGTCGCCTTCGCGCATCGCTCCCAGGACGTCGGGGCGCTCGCCCTCGTGGCGCATCAGGCGCGGGTGGGTGATGCTCGGGAGCGTCTCGTAGCGCAGGTCCACGTGCCCGGGCAGGCGCACGATCTGCCACAGCGAGCCCATGTCGAGCAGCCCGTGGACCGGGTACACCTCGTCGTCGCGGACCCCGAGCAGGCCGGCCAGCTCGGCCCGCAGCTTCGCCGAGCAGCGGGCTCCGACCTCGACCCGCACGACCTCGCCGAAGCGCCGGCGGCGGAGCTCGTCCTCGACCGCCTGCAGCAGGTCGGCGGCGTCGTCGGAGACCTCGAGGTCGGCGTCACGGGTGACACGGAAGAAATCGAAGTCGACGATCTCCATGCCCGGGAACAGCGCGTCCAGGTGGTGGGCGATGAGGTCCTCGAGCGGGACCAGCAGTGCGCCGGTCCCGTCCGGCGAAGCGACCGCGATGAAGCGGGGGAGGATCTCGGTCGGGACCTTGACCCGCGCGAACACGGTCTGGGGCACCTCCCTGGAGGCGGGGTCGCGGACCAGCACGGCGAGGCTGAGGGACAGGTTCGAGATGTACGGGAAGGGGCGCCCGGGAGCAACCGCCAGCGGCGTCAGGGCGGGGAAGATGGCGCGCTGGAAGTGCCCCGCCAGCTGCTGTCGCTGGCGCTCGTCGAGCTCCTCGACGCCCACGATCCGGATCCCGTGCTCGGCCAGCTGGGGGCGCAGGTGACCTTCGAAGCAGTCGGTCAGGCGGCGGCCCTGTTCGAGCGCCTTCTCGCGGATCAGGGCGATCGTCTGCGAGGGGATCAGGCCGTCCTGGGTCGGGTTCTCCACGCCGGCGTCGATCTGGTCGTGCAGCCCCGCCACCCGCACCATGTAGTACTCGTCGAGGTTGGTGGTGTAGATGGCGCAGAACTTGACCCGCTCCAGCAGCGGCACGCGCTCGTCCTCGGCCAGCTGCAGCACGCGGTCGTTGAAGTCCAGCCACGAGAGCTCGCGGTTGATGTAGAGGGCGGGGTCGCTGACGTCCTCCACCGGCCTGTTGGTCTCCGCCGCCGCCGGCGCCTGGGCCGGGGCCGGGGCCTGGGCCGGACGCGTCGCCACTGCCTCGACGGCCCTCGCCGCCGCCGACAGGCTCGCCGCCTCGGTGCTGGCGCTCTCGTCCATCGCCCTGACGCTACTACTCCGGAGGCCCCACCATGGACCCGGACGGTGGCAGCGGGGGGCGCTCTCGCGCTACTGTGGGCGCGGATGGCCCGCCAGCTCTGGTTACTTCGTCACGCAGAGGCGGAGCCGCACGGCAGCCGCGAGGATTCCGCACGCCGGCTGACGGCTCGCGGGGAAGAGCAGGCGCGGGTGGCCGGAGCGGCCCTGCGGGCGCTCGGAGTCGACTTCGAGGCGATCTTCTACAGCCCCAAGGAACGCGCCCTTCAGACAGCGGAGCTCGCCCTCGAGGGCTGCGACCCCGAGACCCGGGAGCTGGCACGGCCCTGCGAGCCGCTGGCCGCGGGCTTCGACGCGCCGGCGGCCCTCGAGCTGAGCCTCGGGTTGTCGGCCGACGGGCGGCTGCTGCTGGTGGGCCACGAGCCCGACCTCTCGACGGTCGTGGCCCAGCTCACGGGCGGGCGCATCGACTTCAAGAAGGGGGCCGTCGCGGTGGTACGCCTCGAGGGAGGTGGGGGCGAGCTGGTGTCGCTACTTCGACCGCGCGAGCTTGCCCTGATCGCGGAGGGGGGCGCCGTTCCCGCCGCGGGCGACGTCCGCGGCGTCGGCTGACCACTCGGGGGGAAGTGCCGAGGGCACGTCCTCGGATTTGACGACCTCCAGCGATTCGGCCGCGAAGCGGTAGCCGATCCCGAAGTGGGTGTGGATATAGCGCCAGCTCGGCGAGGCCTTCTCGAGCTTCTGGCGGAGCTTGCGGACGAACACGTCCACCGAGCGGTCGCCGCGGACCATCGTGTAGCCCCACAGCCGGGAGTAGATCTCCTCACGCTCCAGCACCCGGCCTTCGGCCGAGGCGAGCAGCTCGATCAGCTCGAACTCACGCCGCGTCAGGTCGATGCTGTCCTCGCCCACGAACGCCTGGAAGCGGTCGGCCCGGATCTCGACCTCGCCGGCCATCACGGGAGGCGTCTGCTCGCGCCCGGCGCTGCGCCGGCGCCTGCGCACGACGCTCTGGACGCGCGCGATCACCTCCTCGGGGTGGCAGGGCTTGGTGACCCAGTCGTCGGCCCCCAGCCGCAGCCCCCGCACCCGCTGGGCGACGGTGGAAGGACCGGTGCAGACGACGATCCCGAGCTCCGGGAGCGCCTCGCAGAGCCGCTCCAGCCACGTCCACGCCTGCGGTCCGAGCACGGCTAGGTCCACCACCAGCGCGCTCAGGCGCATCGACACCACGGCCTCCCGCGGGACGGGGCCCTCGAGCACCCGGTGCTCCCAGCCGAGGCGGTCCATGCGCTTGCACAGGACCTGGATGAAGCCGCTGTCGCGGTCTAGTACGGCGATTCGCAGGGCTGCTGCGGAGGCGGCGCTCTCAGAGGGCGATGATGCGCCCCCCTCGGCGTCCGCGCGAGCGCTTGCCGTCATCGCGGCGAGTGTAGGCGATACCGCGGCGCTGCGGCACCCTACGGATGGAGGGTAACAGTATCTTCACACCGCCCCCCCGACCGAACACCCGCTATTTGCGCTCGAGTGAGCGCGTTCAGGCCGCCGTCAGCGGTCGGGGATCCGCGCCGCGGAGGAGTCGGGGAACTCCCGGAACAGGCCGCTGACGACGAACGCCACCTGCTCGCCGATGTCCACCGCGTTGTCGCCGATCCGCTCCAGCGCCCGCGCCACGAGCGTCATGTAGAGGGCCCACTCGCGGGTGTCGGGGTCGTCGCCGATTTCGATCGCCAGGCGGAAGATCTCGCGGTTCAGGCGGTTGATCTCACGGTCCTGGCGGACGAGGTCCTCGGCCAGGCTGACGTCGCGGCTGGCGAACGCGGCCCGTGCCTGGACGACCTCCGAGCGGGCGAACGCCCCCATCCGGTCGAGCGTGCTCAGCACGTCCTCGTGGACCGGCGCTTCGTGGCCTGAGAGGGGGATCAGCTTGGCGATGTTCACGCACTGGTCGCCCATGCGCTCGATGTGCTTGATCAGGTGCAGCAGCGCCGCCACCAGGCGCAGGTCGCCGGCCACCGGGGCCTGCAGGGCGAGCAGCGAGAGGATCCCCTGGTGGACTTCGAGGTAGCGCCCGTCGACGCGGTCGTCGTCGGCGATCACCATCTGGGCCAGCTCGACGTCCTGGTGGTCGAGCGCCTCCAGCACCCGGTCGAGCTGCTCGACGACGAGGTCGATCCCGCCGAGGGCGTGCTGTTCGAGCTGGCTGAGCTGTTCCTGGAAGTGGAGCCGCGGGTGGGGGGACTCGCCGCTCGGGGCGGAGGCGTGGGCGGCGGCCGCGCCGGCGCCGGGGGGCTCCCCGCCGCTAGCCGAACTTGCCGGTGACATATTCCTCGGTGCGGCTGTCGGTCGGTTTGGTGAAGATCGTCTCGGTCGGGCCCACCTCGACGAGCTCGCCGGAGAGCATGAAGGCCGTGCGGTCGGCCACGCGGGCGGCCTGCTGCATGTTGTGGGTCACGATCACGATCGTCACCCGCTGCTTGAGTTCGGCGATCAGCTCCTCGATCTTCAGCGTGGCGATCGGGTCCAGCGCCGAGCAGGGCTCGTCCATGAGGATCACCTCCGGGCCGACCGCCAGCGAACGGGCGATGCACAGACGCTGCTGCTGGCCGCCCGAGAGGCCGATCCCGGGCTGGCCGAGTCGGTCGGAGACCTCCTCCCACAGGCCCGCTCCCCGCAGTGCCTGCTCGACCTTGTGGTCGAGGTTCTCCCGCCGGCGGGCGGTGAGCCGCAGGCCGGCGGCGACGTTGTCGAACACCGACATCGTGGGGAAGGGGTTCGGCTTCTGGAAGACCATCCCGATCGCCCGGCGGACCGCCACCACGTCCACGGACGGGTCGTACACGTCGGATCCCTCGAGCAGAACCCGGCCCTCCGCACGGGCCCCGGGGATCTCCTCGTGCATGCGGTTGATGCAGCGGATCAGGGTCGACTTGCCGCAGCCGGAGGGGCCGATGATCGCGGTGACCTCGTTGGCACGGAACTCGATGTCGATGCCCTTCAGCTGCATGCTGTCGCCGTAGTAGGCGCGGAGCCCCTCGACCTGCACGGCGGGTGAGGCGGCCCCTTCGCCGCCTGCCTCGGACGCCGAGGGGGCGGGCGCCTCGCCGGTGATGCGTGTGCGCTGATCGGCGGCCAGCGCGTCCGCGGACGCGGCCTCCGAGCGGCTCACCTCAGGACGACCTTCCGGGTCCATTTCCGCCACCTTAGAGCCTGGATCTGGAGTGAGCGTCATGCCAGCCGGTTCCTCCTCGCGAGCAGCCGCGCAACCATGTTCAGGATCAGGATCATCAGCACCAGCGTGAGCGCCGCTCCCCAGGCCCGTTCGACGACCGCGCTGGTCGGCTTGGTGATGTCGTTGTAGATCTGCACCGGCAGCGAGTTCATGAACGCCCCGAGGTTGAGCGTCGTGGCGTTGGCCGCCGCGGCGGTGAACAGCAGCGGCGCGGTCTCCCCGGCGGCGCGGGCGACCGCGAGCAGCATCCCGGTGAGCATCCCGGGCAGGGCCGTGGGCAGCACCACGCGTCCGATCACCCGCCAGCGCGGGGCGCCCAGCGCGAGCGCCGATTCGCGCAGGCCGTTGGGGACCAGCAGGAGCACGACCTCGGCGGAGCGGGTCACGATCGGCAGCATCAGTAGAGCGAGGGCGATCGACCCCTTGTAGCCGGCATAGGAGCTGCCGGTGCCGACGATCAGGACGATGTACACGAACAGCCCGAACACGATCGACGGCACGCCCGTCATCACGTCGATGAAGAAGCGGACGGTGTGGGCGAACCAGCTGTCGCGGCCGTACTCCACCAACCACACCGCCACCCCGATCCCGATCGGGATCGAGATCGCCGCCGCCAGGGCGACCATCTCGATCGTGCCGAGGATGGCGCTCTTGACGCCCCCGATCTTCGACCCGCCGAAGAACGTGTTGCCGGTCGGGTCGGAGGTGAAGAAGCTCGGGCTCCAGGCCCCGATGCCCTTGTGCACCAGGTAGTAGAGGATCAGCACCAGCGGGACCAGGGCGAGGACCGTGGCCGCCAGCACGACCCGGCGGGCGAGCATGTCCCGCCGGCGCCGCGCTGCGCTGGGGGCGAACCGCGCGAGCGCTCCCGTCGGCTGCGTGCTCGTGCTCATACGCCCGCCGCCGCGTCCACCAGCAGCACCCCGCCGCCCTCCTGGCCGACCCCTGCCGTGGGGCCGCGGTAGCGCCCGCGGGCGGTCCGTTTGACGATCACCCGCGCGATCACGTTGACGACCAGCGTCAGCAGGAACAGCACCAGCCCGGCCGCGAACAGCGCCGAGCGGTGGGTGGCCTCGGCCTCGCCGAACTCGTTGGCGATCACGGCCGCGAGGCTGTAGCCCTGGTTGAAGAGGTGGTTCCCGAGCTTGGTGGCGTCCCCGATCAGGATCGTGATCGCGATCGTCTCCCCGATCGCACGGCCGAGTCCCAGCATCGCGCCGCCGACGATTCCGCTGCGGCAGTACGGGAGCACGGCGATGCGGATCATCTCCCAGCGGGTGGCCCCGAGACCGAGCGCGGCCTCCTTCTGGTCGAAGGGCACCGTCGCCATCACCTCCCGGCTGATGGCGCTGACGATCGGCAGGATCATGATCGCGAGCACCAGGCCGGCGATGAAGTAGTTGGGGATCGTCACCGCCCCGCCGCCGATGAAGGGGATGAACGACAGCCGGTCGGCGACCCACTGCTCGGGCCCTTTGAGCTTCGGCGCCAGGAAGAAGATCCCCCACAGGCCGTAGACGACCGACGGCACGGCCGCCAGCAGCTCGACCAGCACGGTCAGCGGCCCGCGCGCACGGGTTGGGCACAGCTCGGTCGTGAAGAGGGCCGTGGCGACCGCCACGGGCACCCCCATCAGCAATGCCAGGGCCGAGGTGATCAGCGTGCCCACGACCAGCGGCAGGGCCCCGAAGTGGCCGGCTTCCGGGTTCCAGTCGTTGCCGAAGATGAACCCGAAGACGCCTTCTTTGGCGAAGGCGGGACGTGCCTGGCCGATGAGGCGGATGAAGAAGTAGCCGATCAGCCCCAGGATCAGTGCCGCCAGTGCGGTCAGGCCCCACTTGAGCGCCCGGTCGGGCAGGCGCGCGAGCGGCGAGCGCGTAAGCAGTCCGCGCTCGCCGCTTGTCAGAGATGCCGCCTCCACTGCGTGCCTACCGGTGGTTGCGGTCCCTGCTCATCAGCCGGAGCCCAGTGCCGTGCCGTTGCACTGCAACGATTCGGCAGCCGTCTTGGACTTGCTGAGGATTTCGGCCGGCAGCGCCGCGTAGTCGGCCTTCGAGAGGATCGCCTGGCCCTGTCCGAGCCCGTAGTTGATGAACTGGGCCACACCCTTGGCGGCGGCTTCACCGCCCGGGATCCCGGCCTTGCAGAGGTCTTTGTTGACGACGATGAACGTCTGCGAGGTGATCGGGTAGGCCTTTTCGCCCGACGGGTTGGCGATTTTGATGCCGAGGTTGGCGGGAACGGTGACCCCTTCGGCGGCGGCGCTGGTCGATTCCAGCGACGGCGCGACGAAGTTGCCGGCCTTGTTCTTCACTTCGGCGACGGTGAAGTTGTGCTGCAGGGCGTAGGCCTGCTCGACGTAGCCGACCGCGCCGCTGGTCTGTTCGACCGCCCCGGCGACGCCGGCGTTGCCCTTGGCCCCGGTGCCCGTGGGCCACTGCACGATCTTGCCTTCGCCCACCTTCGAGGCCCATTCGGGGTCCACGCTCGTCAGGTAGCCGGTGAACCCGGCGGTGGTACCGGAGGAGTCGGAGCGGTGGACGACGGTGATCGCGGTGCTCGGGAGCGTCACGCCGGGGTTGAGCTTGGCGATCTGGGAGGCGTTCCAGGTTTTGATCTTGCCGAGGAAGATTTCGGCGATCGTCGAGCCTTCGAGCTTCAAGCCCGTCTTCAGGCCCGGGACGTTGTAGGAGACGGTGATCGCCCCGAGGAACATCGGGATCTGGATCGCCGGGCTGCCGTTCTTCGCGATCAACGCCTGGTCGGCGGGCTTCAGTGGCGGGTCACTGGCGCCGAAGTCGACGGTCTTGGAGGCCAGCGAGGTGATGCCGGCACCCGAGCCGACGGCCTGGTAGTTGATGGTCAGGCCGGAGCTCTTCAGTTCCGAGGCCCACTGTTCGTAGACCGGGGCGGCGAAGGTCGAGCCGGCACCGGAGATCGTGGCTGATGATCCGCTGGAGCTCGAGCTCGAGGTGGTCCCCGAGCTGGAGTTTGAGCTTCCGCACGCGGCGAGTACGGCTGCAAGCAGCACGCTGGCCGCGATCGCGGCCATCTTCGAGTTGATCACTGGGTCTCCTCTGGATGGATTGTGGCTGACGGCACGCCCGGCGGTCGGCTCTTCGCCGCCTCCCAGGACGCATGCGCCGCTACCCGGCGCTGATTGTTTGGAACCGGAGCGCCGAGAGTCTCGTCAGTGGGCGGGTGCACCCATGTAAACATCTTGTGAAGGCTGGGGTTGGAAGCGGTACCCGAAGCCGGGGTGGGTGTGGATGAACTGGCGGTCCGGAAGGGCCGCCTCGAGCTTGCTGCGGAGCTTGCTCACGTACACGTCCACCGAGCGGTCGCGGGCACGCAGCTCGGTCCCCCACACGCTCCGGTACAGGTCGTCGCGCTTGACGATCGCCCCCTGACGACGGGCCATCGCAACCAGCAGCTCGAACTCCCGGACCGATAGCGTCAGAGCCCGTCCCCGGGCGAGGGCCAGTCCCTGGTCGGGACGGATCTCGAGCTCGCCCGCGTGGAGGGTCTCGACGGGGGTGCTGCTGGCAGGTGTGGCCGCCACGGAGCGGAGCGTGACACGGGGCTACCGCGATCCCGTTGCAAAGTCGTGATCTAGTGGTGAAGAAACGGTAAATCGCCCGCGTCTGCCGAAGGTGGGAGTCTCGCGAGCAATACTCTTGCGCGGTGAACTTCGCGGCCCGCACCCAGGACACGACGCTGATGGAGCTGGTGGAGGAGGCCGGCCGCAACGTGCAGCGCTCGGGGCTGCTGCTCAACGACCTGCTCAAGGACTACCCGGAGCGGGCGCCGCTGGCCCAGGACCTGAAGGTGTGCGAGCAGGAAGGGGACCGCATCACGCACGACATCATCCACCGGCTGGCGGGGCGGGGGCGGGTGCGGGCGCCGTTCGACGCCGGCGACGGTTACGCGCTGGCGACCGCGCTCGACGACATCGTCGACCACAGCGAGCACGTGGGTGCGCAGCTGGGCCTGTACGGCGTCGAGGCGCCGATGGAGCAGGCGGTGGAGTTGACCGAGGTGCTGGTGGGCGCCGGCGAGCAGATCGCCCAGGCGCTGAGGGCGCTGCGCACGAGCACCGAGCTGGGCCCGCACCTGGTCGAGATCCACCGGCTCGAGAACGAGGGCGACCGGCTGCAGCGCGACGCGGTCGCGTCCCTGTTCGCGGGCGGGATCGATCCCATGGTCGTGATCCGCTGGAAGGACATCTTCGAGTCGCTCGAGGCCGCCGTGGACGCGTGCGAGACCGTCGCCCACGTGCTCGAGGGGATCACGCTGAAGCAACGTCGCACCCACCGGCGGCGTTAGAGCGAACGCGGCCGTTCGTTCTCGCGTCGCTCCTAGCCGGTCGCGGCGACATAGCGCAGGGTGGCGCCCGCTGGGTCGCCGATCAGGAACAGCTGGAAGTGGGAGGAGCCGCCGGCGGGCACTTCGCTCAGCAGCGCCCTGCCCGCCGCCACCACGTGGCCGACGTGACTCGCGGTGGCGTAGACGAGGACTTCCTGCTGCGCCGTGCCCCTCGGGTTCGTCACCGTCCCTTCGACCGTGCCCCCGTTGGCGTTCTGTTCGCTGACGCTCGCGCTCACGGGAAGCGAGGCCGGGGCGCCGCCCGGGTGGCCGTCGCCCACCTTGGCCGACACGCTCGCCGGCGTGCCCGCCACCTGCACCTGGTCGTCCACCCATTCGAGCGTGCCACCCGCCCGGAGCGAGGGGACGGAGGTCAGCGACGAGGAGATCCCGGCCTGGTTGTTGGTGTAGAGCGTCGCGCCGGCGGCGTCCCTGACGTCGATCAGGATCGGGATCTGGTGCAGGGTCGAGCCAGTCAGGTTGTGGACCGTGACCACGGCGGCCGTGCCTTCGGCCGTGTGCACCACGGCCGTGCCCCGGACCTTCACCTTGCCGCTCGGGGGTGCCCCGACGAGCGCCCGCAGCGGCTCGCTGGCTTCGACCACGTGCTTGCTGCGCTTTGCCGCCCGTTCCAGCCGGGCGCTCTTTTCCTCGGTGGTCTCGCACCCGGCCAGTGCCAGGGCGGCGAGCGCCACCAGCGCCAGCCTCACCCGAAGTCCCCGCTGATGTAGTCCCGGGTTCGCTGCTGGCGGGGGTGGTCGAAGACCTGCTCGCTGCTGCCGTACTCGACCAGCTCGCCGAGGTGCATGAAAGCGACCTCGTCGGCGACGCGGAACGCCTGCTGCAGGTTGTGGGTCACGATCACGATCGCGATCGTCTCGCGCAACTGCACGATCAGCTCCTCGATCGTCGCGGTCGAGATCGGGTCGAGCGCCGAGCACGGCTCGTCGAGCAGCAGGACCTCCGGCTTGGCCGCCAGGGCCCGCGCGATGCACAGGCGCTGCTGCTGCCCTCCCGAGAGCGCGAGCGCGGAGCGGCCGAGGTCGCCCGCGACCTCCTCGTAGAGCCCGGCCCGCCGCAACGCATCCTCGACGGCGGCCTCGATCTCGGGTGTGCGCCGCCGCCGGCGACGCCCCTCGCGCTCGGCGAGCGCGTACGCGACGTTGTCGAAGATGCTCATCGGGAACGGGTTGGGCTGCTGGAAGACCATCGTCACCCGGCGCCGGAGTTCGTTGACCTCGACCTCGTGGATGTCGGCCCCGTCGAGCGTGATCCGGCCGCTCCGGGCCGCGCCCTCGGTCACCTCGGTGAGCCGGTTCAGCGAGCGCAGCAGCGTCGTCTTGCCCGAGCCGGAGGCGCCGATCAGCGCCAGCACCTCACCCTGGCGCACGGTCATGCTCACGTCGCGCACGACCCAGTTGCTGCCGTAGGCGAGCCACACCGACTCCAGTCGCATGCGCTCCTGGACCAGTGCCGGGGTGGCTGCCGGGCGACGCTTGCGGAGGCCGGCGACGGCGGTCGCGGTCCCTCCGCCGTTGCCGGCCGTGGGCGGCGCGACCGTGGGGTCGCGGTCGACCACGATCCGGCGGATGGGGGGTGGCATCAGCGGGTCCACTGTGTCCTCCAGCTCTCGTGCTTCACGATGACGGGCCGGCGATCGACCTGACCTGGATCGAGAAGCGTGACCACCACGAGCGCGTGCCCGGCTCGGAACCGCGCGTGATCCGCGTGACGACCGCGTTCAGCAGCAGCACGATCATCAGCAGCACGAAGGCCGCCGCGTAGGCCTTTTCGTGCGAGTTGCCCTCTCCGGCGGGGGAGTTGTAGTAGACGTAGCTGGTCAGCGTCGAGCCCGTGCCCCGCAGCGTCCCGAGGATCGGGGTGCTGCCGACCGGTTCGTTCTTGAGCGTCAGCCCGAGCAGCACCGTCACGATCGCCGTGTCGCCGATGATCCGGCCCATCCCCAGCACCACGCCCCCGGCCATGCTCGGGCGGATCGAGGGCAGCAGCACGCGCCGGATCGTCGTCGCGCGCGTCTTCCCGAGCGCGTAGGAGGCCTCGCGGACCCGGTTGGGGACCTGTTCCAGCGCCTCGTAGGTGGCGGCCACGATCAGCGGCATCGCCAGCAGGGCCATGAACAGCCCGGCGTCGAGGAACGACTCCCCGAGTGAGCCCTGGGGGGATCCCTGGGAGAGGAAGCTGAGGAAGCCCTGCGAGACGATCAGCAGCCCGAACAGGGCCAGCACGATGCTCGGCACGCCGGCGAGGATTTCGATCGAGGAGCCGACCACGCGGGCCAGCCAACGCGGGTTGCGGTACTCCGACAGCCACACCCCCAGCGCGATTCCCACCGGCGCCGCGACGGCGGTGCCGATCGCGGTCACGATCAAGGTCCCGACGATCGGGTCCAGGAAGCCGCCGCTCTGGGTCT
>Ga0335071_10005722_pt1 | contig 12888 bp, 11 predicted proteins | sample Lox_Sample_15_FD_206724 | JGI IMG/M metagenome (GOLD analysis project Ga0335071, IMG submission 206724) | Soil microbial communities from Loxahatchee National Wildlife Refuge, Florida, United States - Lox_Sample_1.5 | ecosystem: Environmental > Terrestrial > Soil > Wetlands | place: USA...
CGGCGGTCGCGTCCTGCGGCTCGGTCACGATGCAGAAGCCCAGCCCCCACGCGGAGCCCGGCAGGAAGCCGGCCTTGAGGCCGGCGGTCTGCTCGCGGGTCAGCTCCGCGACGGTCGCCAGCTTCAGTAGCGAATGCCCGTTCGCCATCCCGCCGTTGAGCAGCATCTGGTAGAACTTGGCCACGTCCGCGGCGGTGGAGAACAGCCCGGCCCCGCCCAGCGCCGGCCGCTCCCGGTCCGTCACGGCACCGCCATACAGGTAGTAGATGGTCGCCGGCTCGAGCCGGCCGGTCGTTGGATTGCGCCCGTAGCTGGTGGCCAGCCGGGCCTTGTCCCGCGGCGCCGGCCAGAAGGTCGTGTCCTTCATTCCCAGCGGATCGAACAGCCGTTTCTGCATGAATTCGGCATACGGCATGCCGCTGACCACCTCGACGATCCGGCCGAGCGCGTCGAGGCCGGCGGTCGAATAGGCCCAGCGCGTGCCTGGCTGGAACTTGAGCGGCTCGCGAGTCATCGACTTCACCATCTCGGCCAGCGTCCAGTGCGGGCCGTAGGCGACGTATTCGCCCAGGCCGCTGGTGTGCGTGAGCAAGTCGTGGATCGTCACGGGGCGCGCCGGACGCACCAGCACCCGCCGCTCCGGGGTCTGGGAGTCCAGCACCCACAAGTCGCCGTACTCCGGCAGGTATTTCGCCACCGGATCGGCGAAACTGAGCTTGCCCTCATCCGCGAGCATCGCCACCGCCACGGCTGTCATCGGCTTGGTCATTGAGGCGATCCAGAAGAGATCGTCCGTCTTCATGGCCCGCCCTGAGGCGAGGTCGCTCTTTCCCACTGCCGAGAGGTGCAGGATCTGATTCTTGGTTGCGACCAGCGTGACCGCACCGGCGATTTCGCCCTGGTCCACGAAGGCCTGCATCTTCTTTGGAATCGCCTCAAATCGATCCTGGGCGGAAAGCGTGACAACCTGAACCAATGCAACCACAAGGAGTTGCGCCAATGACACGGGGCGGCGTCGGTGCATGCCTTTCTGTGTAACAAACGCCTCCAGCAGGGCAAACTCATTGAGTAATTGATACTTGTTTGCATACGCCGGCGAATCCACCTACGCTTTGTGCCAATAAGATGCAGTTCCAGCTCCACACTGCGGTGTTGGGCGGATTGTCGTTGGACAAGATGGCTCCTCCGCTGACGGCCGTTCGGAAGTACGCGACGGCCGCCCTGCTGGGCGCGCTGCTGGCCGGAAGCGCTTCGGCGCAGACCATCGTGTCGTTCAATGGCTTCGCATCGCATGGCGGCTTGACCATCAATTCGTCCGCGACCGTCACCTCCACCACGGATGGCAGCGTTATCCGGCTGGTTAACACCAACACGGACCTGGCGGGGAGCTTTTTCACCAACAGCCTGGTCAATGCCAGTGGATTCAGCACCGCCTTCGATTTCCGGATCACCAACCCCGGAGGCATCAGCGATGGCCTGCAGGTCGGAGCTGACGGTCTTACTTTCGCGTTGCAGACCGTCGCCCCGTCCAGCGTTGGTAGGCTCGGCGTCGATCTCGGCTATGGCGGGATCAACCACAGCGTCGCGGTCGAATTCGACACCTACGCCAACTCCGGCGATGATCCGTCCCTCACCAACGGCGGGAGCAATCATGTCGCCGTCGACCTCAACGGCAGCGTGAGTTCGGCCTCCAACGCGGTGGGCGTCACCCCGCAATTCGACAACGGGGCCCTGTGGACCGCATGGGTCGACTACAACGGAACGGTGATGGAGGTGCGTGTGAGCAACACCGGGGTGCGCCCGACCAATCCGACGCTCTCCTACACGATCAACATCCCGAGCACCATCGGGGGGAGCAGCGCCTATTTCGGGTTCACCGGGGGTACGGGATCCGCCTACTCCAACGAGGACATCGTCGACTGGGCGTACTCGCCCACCTTCGTGTCCGGCGGAATCTCGACGCCACTCTCCATTCCCGAGCCGGCCACGTATCAGTTGATCTTGGCGGGCGCCGCGCTGCTCTGGCTGCGCCGTCGCAAGCTTCGCCAGGCAGCTTGACCCGCAGCCGCGGGACGGCTGGGAAGTCTCCTTCGGCTTACGGAGCCGCCGGCGGCCCGCCACGCGCCCGATCCTGCAACCCCCGGTCGCGTTCCACCTCGCCCACCCGCTCCGCGAAGCCCAGGCCCGCCAGCATGCGCGCAATCGGCAGGGCGGGATCGTTGGACCAGAAAATGCCGGCGTCCTGCGCGTCGTAGTAATAGTAGCCCAACCGGTCGCCGTATTTGCGCCGGAGCGCCGCGCCGCGAGTCGGGGCTCCGGCGGCCGGCAACACCAGCGCAGACAGCACCAGCTTTGTCCCAAACCGAACCCGCCCAGCCGGGACAAGGCGGCCGGTGCGGCCCCGTGAAACCACGGCGGCTTCGAGTCTTACCGGCATCATCCTGAGCCCGTAAGATGTGCCCAATGCCGTGAGCGACCTGCGGAAACCAAGGTTGTCGCGACCCTGAGCGCCTGATCACGACCTCCTCGCTTGGAATCCGGCCGGGGTGCACCTACCTTCACCGCGGCGTCCGCCCCACCCCCGCCATGAGCGCCTTCCCTTCCTCACCAGCCAGCCTGCTTTGCGAGTTGATTGCCCGGCCCAGCGTATCGCCGGAAGGAGCCGCCGGTGCCGCCCCGTCCGGCGAACGAGAACTGGCCGGGTATGTCGCCGATCTGCTTCGCGCGCTGGGCGGCGAGGTTCAGGTTACCCCGGTGCGGCCGGGGCGCCCCAACGTCGTGGCCCGCTTTCCAGCATCCGGCCACCAAGCGCCCACCGTCGCGCTGGTGCCCCACCTCGACACGGTTGGCGTGGAGCGCATGACGATCCCGCCGTTTTCGCCCACCTTGCGCGAGGGTCGCATCTACGGCCGCGGGGCATGTGACACCAAGGGACCGATGGCTGCCGCGCTCTGGGCACTGCGGGCCCATCTCCAACACGCCCAGTCAGCCGCCAGGCACGTCAGCTGGATCTTCGCTGCCACCATGGGGGAAGAGGAGCTCAGCACCGGCGCCAGTGCGCTTTGCCAGCAGGGCTTCTCGGCCGACTTTGCGATCGCGCTTGAGCCGACCGACCTGAAGGTCGTCCATGCAGCCAAAGGCGTGCTGCGCCTGTGGGTCGAGGCGACTGGGCGGGCCTGCCATGGCGCGGCACCCGAGCGCGGCGAAAACGCCATCTACAAACTGCTCCCGTTTCTGCAGGAATGTGAACGCCGGCTCGCGCCGGCCCTTGCCCAGAGACACCATCCACTCCTCGGCGGGGCCTCGCTCAACGTCGGGACGGTCACGGGCGGGCGGGAATTAAACGTCGTTCCCGATATCTGCCGGGCTGGTCTCGATCTCCGCACCCACCCCGCGTTCACCAATGAGGAAGCACTCGCCCTCATCCGTTCGGCAGCCACGGGGTTGACGGTAACGATCCATCGAGACGGGCCGCCGTTTGCCCTGTCCGCGGATCACCCCTGGGTGCGCGCCCTGGGCCACCATGCCGCCGGCTTGGCGGTCGCACCGTGGTTCTCCGACGCAAACGTCCTGAACGCCCACGGAATTCCGAGCGTCGCCTTCGGCCCCGGGTCAATCAACCAAGCCCACACCGTCGATGAGTTCATCGAACTGGGGGCATTGGAGGCCGGGGCCCGGGCGCTGGAGGCGTTCATGTCGGATGTGAATGCCAGTCCGCCGCGCTGACGCCTCCGCGATCACCGACTGCCGGAGCGTTTCCCCGGACGCCCGCCGCGGACGAGCCGTCGCTAGTGCACAGCGCCCGCCCAGCCCTCGCCGCACGGTCCGCCGCTGGTGTTCGCCTCGACCAGGCAGTCGGAACCATCCATGCGGACCAGGGGCAGATAGAAGCGGGAAAGCCGCCGGACCGAAGTACCGGTGTAGTGTCCGATGAACGCCCGGCGAAAGCGGGTCCGGGAGCGGTTGGGTCCGGATCCATGGATGAGGCTCCCGTTGAAGAACAGCGCGTCGCCGGCCTTCATCACCTGCAGCACGGCCTTTCGTCCCTTCGGGGGTGGCACAAAGTGCTCCGAAAAGGACACCCGCCGGTCCGAAGCCTGGGGGCACACGACCTCGTCGGCCGATTGCTGCGGCACGACCCTCATGGCGCCGTTCTCCGCGTCGCAATCATCAATGGCAATCCACGCGGCGCAGCAGGTGCCCGGTTCCACGAGCAGATAGAACTGGTCCTGATGCAGCGCCTGCCCACGAGAGCCCGGCGGCTTGAAATAGAACATGCTTTGGGCCGCGAGCGGTTCCTCGCCCAAGAGCACGCTCAACACGGCTCGCACCCGGGGATGCAGCAGGAAGTGGCGGGCCTGCGCGTTGAAGCGGTGCGGATGCATCACGCGGGGGAAGCGGTACAACGGGTCCTGCGGGTCCGACACCCCGTCGCGGACCGCGTCCGGCTCATAGTGCCCCGGCACGCCCTCCGCATGCAGGCGGGCAAAAAGGTCGCGAATCTCCTCCACTTCACCAGGCGAGAGCAGAGCCCGGGCCAGGCAGTAGCCCGAAGCGTCGAAATGGGCCTTCAGGGCCGCGGTGTCCAGTGCGGGGACAGGTGGGGCAACCATGAATAAAATGCTAGCAGATCGCCCGGTATTTGAGAATAGATGGGGTTGCTAAATACCTATAATATCCTGCTGCCTCCATGACTGCGCGCCGCAATACTCCCGCCCCTCCCGCCGGTCAGCTGACCGCCGGGCAGTTCGACATGGGGCCCGGCTACGCCGCCTGGCGCACCCAGGGCACCAATGACTGGCTGCTCATTCTCACCCTGGGCGGAGCCGGACGTTTCGGCCACGCCGGCGGGACTTACGTGACCCAGGCGGGCGAACTCATCGCGCTGCGACCGCACACCCCGCACGATTACGGCACCGACCCGACCACGGGCCGCTGGCGCCTGCGTTGGGTTCACTGCATCCCGCGCGCGGATTGGCTGGAGTGGCTGGATTGGCCCGAAGTCGCCCCGGGGCACCTTCGCCTCGACCTCCGCGGCACTGACCACCGCCGGCGCATCGAGCGCCGCTTCCGAGACCTCGTGCGCCTCTGGGCCTCCGCCCACCGCCGGCGCGAGGCCCTCGCCGCCAACGCCCTGGAGGAGGTGCTGCTCTGGTGCGACTGCATCAATCCCCGCTCCGCCCAGGGGGCGCTCGATGCGCGCATCCGCCGGGCGCTCGACCATATCTGCGCCCGTCTCGCCGAACCGCTCTCGGTGCCGCGCCTGGCGGCGCACGTCGGCCTATCACCCTCGCGGTTCGCCCATCTGTTCCGGCAGGAAGCCGGCGAGACCCCCCAGCATTACCTCGAGCTGCAGCGCATGCATCAGGCCCGCCAGCTGCTGGCCTTCACCCAAGAGCCCATCGCCACGGTGGCGCGGCTGACGGGGTTCGAGAACCCCTTTTACTTCGCGCTGCGGTTCAAGCGGCACACGGGCAAAAGTCCCCGCGCCTGGCGTCAGCACTGGCCGGAATCGGCCCGGTGGTAGCGCGAAATCCCGGCGAGTCACGTCCTCAGGCTCAGCCGCTCCAGGGTCCCAAGCCGATGGGCCGCCGCGCACAAGGCGCCATAGTTGCCGAGCTGGCGCCCGAGCGCCGCCGGGAGGATCCGGCAGGCGTGGCGCGCGGAGGGAAGCGCCTCGCGCTCCAGCACCACCTGCATCGTTGGCGTGAGAAACGCACGGTTGGCGCGATAGACGGTGCCCAGCACGATGCACTCCGGATTCAGCACATCCACAAGCAGTGCCAGCGCCTCCCCCAGGCGGCGGCCGGCCTCGGCCAATACCCGGCGCGCGGTCCGGTCGCCCCGGCGCGCCGCCGCGCCGACTGCGCGCGTGGTGGGATGCCGGCGCAGCCAGAGCTCAATATTGGCCGGCCTCTCGGCGCGGGGAAGAAACCGCACCAACCGGGGAATCGCCCCCCCGCTGCAAAACCCCTCGAAGGAGCCCGCCTTGCCGTAGCCCACCGGCCCGTCCGCCGCCAAACGCATGTGACCCACCTCGCCCGCGTCGCCCGAGGCGCCCTCATACACCCGCCCGTCCAGAATCAATCCAGCTCCCATGCCCGTGCCCGCCGTCAGGAAGATCATCGACCGGGTGCCCCGGCCGGCGCCGAAACGCCATTCCGCGAGCGCGTTGGCGTTGGCGTCATTCATCAGGAAGGCCCGGCCGCCCAGACGGCGCTGCAAAAGCTCCACGATGGGCACGTCATCCCAACCGGGCAGATTCGGCGGGGACAGAATGCGTCCCGCCGGCGCGTCCATCGGTCCGCCGCACGCGATCCCGAAGGCCGTCTTCCCCCGGCTCGCGAGGCGGTCGAGCACGCGGAAGATGCGCTCCAGCGCGACATCCGGTGGTCCCGTGCGGAAACGGGCGAGTTCGCGGACGACGCCCCCCCGCTCCCGCACACAAACGGCGATTTTTGTGCCGCCGATGTCAATGCCGACCAGTTTCACGGGTGCGAAAGGCGTTTTGGTTTTTTCGGGACCGTGGGGGGAACATCGGAATAGGGCCAGGAGGGCGGAGACGGCGAGCCTTCGTTGGCCGTCCAGTCAAACTGCCGCTCCGCACCGTTGATGCGCCAGCGCTCCGGGGTCGTGTGCTCAAGCCAATCCAACGGCTCAATCGGCGGCTGGGGCACGGCGGCGCGGGCGAAGGCCCGCCTGATGGCGTCCTCCTGTTCCGCGCTCACCGGCTCATCCGGGGCGACGGAGACGAACAGGGGCGTGCCGCTCAACGACAGCAGCTCGAGCCACTGGCTTGAGTAGTGCCAGGGAATCCGGGGCGAAAGCGGCACGCAATCCGCGTCGGTGCTGAAGAAGACCCCGTGCTGAGGCAGCCGAAAGGCCAGCGCGTTCCCGTTGATGCGCCGGGTTCGGTTCCAGACCTTGCTGCTCGAGTCGTCGCCCACGCGCTGGATCTCGAAGAGGCCCGCTCCAAGGTGTCCGACCGTGTTGCATCCGAGCAGCAGCGTATCTCCGGCGCAGGCCCGCAGGTGCCGATAAAAATCGACGATGATCTCGGCCGTCGTGCGCGTCCGGTCGGCGAATGCCCATCCGTCCGCCACATACTGCCCGCCCAGACCGCTGCCCCAGAATCCCAGCATGTCGTAGGCGGAGAAGTCGTGCTTGACCAGGTCACAACCCCACTCGCCGACGAATCGATGGAGATCCTGCGCGATCTGGTCGCGGACGGCCGGCACCGTGGGATCCAGAAAATGGCCGTGATCGACCCATCCATGGGGCCGAACGGCGGCCAGCAGCCAATCCGACGGGCACGCCTCCGCCGTCAGCAGGGGTCGAAACCAGATCGCGGGCCTCAGGCCCCGGGCGCGAATGGCCGCGATCAAGCCGGGCACATCGGGGAAATGCTCGTTGCCCGCGTGCCACGGTCCCCCCAGGTAGCCCCGCGTCCGTGCCGGCTGCCAGCCCGCGTCGATGACCATGAACGGCCGGTTGCCGCCGGCCGGGGCCCAGCGCGCCACGCGGTCGGCTTCGGCCAGCACGTCCTTCTGGCTCGTGATGCCGTAGGCGTGATACCAGTTGTTCCCGCCGTAAACCGGTTGCGCCGGCAGGCGCGGACGCCCGGACATCTTGCGACACAGGGTGCGCGCGGCCTCGAAGGGCGACTCATCCGCCCGGGAGGAATGCGCGACAATGGTTGCAGCCTCCAGGGTGCGCCCGCCCAGCTCCACCCCTTCGCCACCACAGCGGCAATCGAGCCAGAGCGTCACCCCACGCGGATCGGCCATCCAGCACGCCATCGAGCCCGCCTGGGTTCGCACTCCGAACCCGCAGGTCGTTCCCGCCTCGTGGGCCAGAAAATACCATGGCAGGGCCCGGTCCGGCACGAATCCCCGCCACTCGAGTTCGCCGTAGCTGCGCTCCCAAGCGTCACCCAGAAAGCGGGTCCCGGGCGCAAACCCATCCTGCCAGCGCAACTGCAGCCAGCGCAGCCCCACGCCCGGAGCCTCCACGCGAACCTGCAGGCCACCATCCGCCAGCACGGTCTCCACTTTCACGCCGGCCGCGGTCCAGTGACCTCCCGATCCGGAAGCGTCGGCAAATCGATCGTCAGTTTGAACCCGGACGATATCCGGGGGGCGCAAATCACGCTGGCTCATGAGGGAAATGGGGCGCGCGGGCGGCGGGGGCAGCTTCGGTTGTCATGTCACCTCCATTGGAAGGCCACGGTCGGCCGCCGCATACACGGCATCCGTGATCCGCGCAATGAGCAGGGCCTCCTCCAATCCCGTCCGCGGCCGCCGGTGCTCGAGGATCGAATCCACAAAATCGAAGACCACGCCGTCGTAATCGAGCGTCAGCTGGCTTTCGTCCCCCTCCCACAGGACCCGCGAGCGGGTGCCCTGGCCCGGATCCGGCTCCGTCAGCACGACATTGGCGGATTTCGCCTTGGTCATGGCCAATGTGAGGGTGCCAGCCTCGCCGACGATCTGCCAGCGCTGATCGCGGGGCATCGTGGAGAACTCAGCCCGCTCATAGTCGAGCACGCAGCCCTCCGCGAAGGTCACCAGCGCGGTCAGGTGTGTCTCCGCGTCGGAGTTCGGCGCGGCCCAGGATGCAAACGGCCGGCCCACCGGCCAAGTCCGGGCCAGGGCGTGCCGGGGGGTGAGACGAAAATCAAGGAGACCCAGCAGATAATCGAGGTCATAGCTGCCCCAATTGACGAAGATCCCCCCGCCGTTGAGATCGCGGCGCAGCCGCCAGACCGGCGGTGGCGCCGCGGGCGGCGGGCCGGCGGGTTGCACGGCGCGGCAGGCAATGACGCGCACCGGTCCCAAGGCGCCGGTGCGCAGGAACTCGTGCGCCGCGCGCGCCGAAGCGAACAACCGGTAGCGGGCCGAGCAACAGGCGACCACGCACGCGCCGCGCGCGGCCAGCAGCCGGCGCACCTCCGCGGCGTTCATGGCGGTCGGCTTTTCGGTCAACACGTGCTTGCCGTGAGCCAGGGCCTCCAGGGCCAGCGCCGTGCGCTGCGCAGCGGGCAGTGCCAGGATGGCGGCGTCGATCCCGGGGTCCGACAACACGGCGCTGGCATCGGCGGTCCATCGGTCGATCTGAAATTCGCGGGCCAGCCTCTGGGCCGCCTCCGCCCGCAGATCGCAGACCGCCACCGCCCGGGCGGTCGTCATTTTCGCCAAGGCGAGCAAATGGTACCGCCCGACAACCCCGCATCCGATGACTGCCACGTTAAGCATGGTGATCTCCTTAGGCGGCCGGGCCATTCAACTGATCTGGACCAGGTACCAGGCCAGGAACTCGTCCACCAGCGCCTCTTCCCGCGTGTGCGGTCCCGGCTGATAGAAGCGACTGTTCACGCCCGCCTGGTTGTTCTCCGTGATCGTCTTGTCTTCCTGCATGGTGTTGAGCCAGAGCCACGTGACCTCGTCCACGCGATAGTCGCGCCCCTCGACCGCGTCCTGGTGCACCAGCCACGTGATTTCGACCTCCGTCTCCTGCACCTCCAAGGGCGTGAACCGGGCGAGCATGGCATGGTCGTTGTCGCCCACGAACCAGTGGATCGGGAAGAACTGCATCCCGGTCACCCCGCCGTCGTATTCCTTGAAGCTCCCCATGAGAGGGGCCACCGGCTGGCCGTCGCGGCTCTGGGTGAGAAAACCTTCGCGGATCGGAATGCGGCAGACCGTGTGCCGGACGCCCCCGTGGCTCTTGGATTCGCCCGTGACGTGGCCGAGCCGCCTCGCGTTCGCCTCCCAGCGCGCCGTGTATTCGCGCCGCTCGGCGGCCAGCTTCGGCGAGTCGAAGGCGCGCACATAGGACATGACCTGGGTGAGTTCCGGGTGGCTGGGCAGGCAGTGGTAGCATTCGAAGAAGTTCTCCGCCGCCACTTTCCAATTGGCGCGGATGGTCATGGGAATGCGGGCGCAGACCCGGGCCCGCGTCAGCCCGTGCGGACCGAAAAACCTTCCGATATCCGCGGCCACGGGGGCAAAGTCGGGCGGCCGGTCCGCCAAGCAAATGAAGATCAGGTCCTCCACCACCAGCACGTGGGCCCGCCGCAGGCCGAGCGTCGCCTGATCGGCGCCCTCCGGCAGGTGGCGGGCGGTCAGGAATGAACCGTCCAGGTCGAAGCACCAAGCGTGATAGGGGCACACCAGCTTGGGGGCGTGGCCCTCGGTCTCCAGGCAGATGCGGGAGCCCCGATGGGTGCAGACATTCAGCAGCGCGTGGATCGTGCCACTCTTGGCGCGCACCACGATGATCGATTCGCCCGCCAGGCGGTAAAGGAAGTAATCGCCGGCCCTCGGCACCCGGCTGGCGTGGCCCACAAAGAGCCACTGGCGCCAATAGACCTTTTCCAGATCGCGCTCGAAAATGCGCGGCGAGGTATAAAAATCGCGGGCCAGGCTCCGCCCCGGCTTCCAGGCTCCAATCAGCCTGGCCAGATCGCGATCTTCCTCGGTCTTTGGTTTCATCGTGCGGTGTGCTGACCGTTCATCCGGCGGGGCGCAGGCGGCCGGGATCGAGGGCCGGCACGCCGGCTTCCGCCGCGAGGCGGTTGAGTTCGGTGATCTCGGCGGCGGAAAAGAGCAGGCCGCCGTTACGCTCCGACCGTGCCGCCGCCTCGGCCTCCACCTCGCCGGGCAACCGGCAGGCCTCGTTGCCGTGGCCGCGGATATCGCCGAGCACGGCCCGCACGTTCTCCCACTGGGTGCGGTTGCGGGCGAACGCCCCGCCGCTCAACGCCTCCGGGTGGATGACCTGAAAGACGAAAACGGTGGTATGCTTCTCTCCGGCCACGGGACCCCGGTTCCGGAGGGTCGGCAGCGACCCGCCCACGAACGCCGCCATGATTTCATTCACCAAGCCGAGCCCGTAGCCCTTGTGCCCGCCGAACGGCAGCAGCGCGACCGCCTCCGCCGGCTCGACCGTGGGCCGGCCGCCGGCGTCGATGGCCGCTCCGGGAGGGAGCTTTTGCCGTTCCCGTCGGCAGTGGTCGATCCGGCTCATGGCAATGACCGAGGTGGCCCAATCGACCAGAATCGGAAAACCGACGATGTCCTGGGTGGGAAACGCCCAGCTGTGCGGATTGGTTCCGAGTGTGGGCGTGCGCCCTTGGTAAGGGACCACCTCCGCCAAAGCCGCCGTGCAATGGGTGTAGGCCAGAAACCCCCGGCGGGCGGCGTGCAGGACATACCCGCCGCCCCAAAGGTAGTGGCAGGCGTTGTCCACGCTCACCTGTCCCACCCCGAAACGGTCGGCCAATTGCATGCACGTCTCGATGGCCTCGCGCGCGACGGGCTGGCCGAGCTTCCGCTGGGCATCCCACACCTCCGCACTGGCAAACCTGGTCGGCAGGCGACGGATCTGGACGCCGGGTCGGGATCCCCCGCCGTGCGCGGCGTGCTTGGCCTCGATGTGCAGCGCCTTGATCGCATTGTGAGTGCGAATGCCATGCCAGGACGCATCCGCCGCGGTCTCCGCCGCCGCCCGGGCCTCGCCCGTCGCATAGCCGCGGCGAAGGTAGATTGATTCGACCAGCGCGTTATGGTCTTCGCGCGGGACGACATGAAAAGGTTCAGACGGTCCGTTCATTTACGCCCCTCAGGACAGCCCATAGACTTTCATCTTCGCCCGCAGGAATTCCGCGGAGCGGCGCAGGTGGTCGATTCCGGCGGCGGCCTCGTCGCCGTCCTCGATGCTGATCCAGCCTTGAAAGCCCACCGAGCGCAGGATCGCAAAAATGGCGTCGTAATCGATGCAGCCCTGCCCGATCACCCCGTGGCGCAAAAATGGGGCGTACCCCTGCCGCGGATGCCGGTCGAGTCGGCGCAGGTCCGCCAGGGAGCCCCCCGCAAAGGAACGGTCGCTCGCGTGCATGCTGACGACGCGATCCTTCACGGCCTCCAGCAGGGCGACCGGATCGTCCCCGGCGATCACCGCGTTCGAGGGATCATAATTGACGCCGAAATGCCGCGCCCGGGGGATCCGCCCCAGCAGGTCCAGGAAGTCGTCCCGGCGCTGGGCGAACTCGGGGTATTCCCAGAACCCATCCTTGTAGTGGTTCTCCAGAACGAGGCAGACGTCCCATTCCCACGCGCACTCCAGGCACTCGGCAATGCAATCGGCCGCCATCGCGAGGCCCTCTTCCCGGGGGACTTCCGGCTTCCACTGGCCGCTGAGCACGCGGCAAAAACGTCCGCCCAGCTCGGCGGTCGCCATGATCACTGCCTGCTGCGCCGCCACCTCTTCCGCGCGCCGCGCCCGGTCCCGCTGGATGAAATCGGGCGAATAGCACATCATCGGCGCCGCCAATCCCAGGGAGTCGAGGCGCGCGCGCAGGTGCCGCCGCGCCTCGGTCGTGCGCGGCGTGAAGCCCCAGTAGAACTCGAGACCGTCGACATCCAGCTCCCGCGCCGCCAAATCGACCCAGTCGTCCACCGACATGGTCCGATCGGTGACCAACGCGGGGAGAAAGCACTTGGGAAACGCGGCCAGCGGCATGGGTGGTCCCCTCAGTCGATTCCGGTCTGGGGCTGAAGCACGGCCTTGATCACCCGCCCCTCGTGCATCGCCGCAAACGCCTCGTCCCAGTGGGGCAGGTCCCAGACTCCACCGATCAACGGAGCGACGGCCAGCCGCTGCGAGGCGAGCAATCGCAGCACGCGCTCCCACACCGCCCAATGGTGGCTGAAACTTCCCTGGAGCGTGACGTTCTTCTGCACCAGCGGATCCAGCGAAAAACCCAATGGTTGCGGCCCCCACCCCACTTTGGTGATCCATCCCGCCGGCCGCACCAGATCCAGCGCCAGCTTCAAGGTGGCCGACACGCCGGCCGCGTCGATGACCACGTCCACTCCCAGCCCGTCG
>Ga0335071_10005724_pt1 | contig 12886 bp, 11 predicted proteins | sample Lox_Sample_15_FD_206724 | JGI IMG/M metagenome (GOLD analysis project Ga0335071, IMG submission 206724) | Soil microbial communities from Loxahatchee National Wildlife Refuge, Florida, United States - Lox_Sample_1.5 | ecosystem: Environmental > Terrestrial > Soil > Wetlands | place: USA...
TTTAGGCCTAGTTAAAACGTACACCAACAAGGTCCAAGAAGATACAGAGCTAAGCAACGCACCAGTGCTATCAGAACTGCTAGACAAACTCGCACAAAACTTCGGAAAACCCTTCAACACTGAAGTCTATGACCCAACCAAACACGAAGTTAAAGCCATGTTCACTGTAATGGTCAACGGCGTCATCATTGGCCAGCTTAATGGGGTGCAGACAAAGCTCAAAGAAGGCGACAGCATTATCATAATGCCACTTATGACCGGCGGATAAAAGCCAACCTAAAACAGTATTTCTGCATAAATTCCTACCAAAACTGAAGTTCTCAACCTACATTCCAAAATCTCATAAAATATGTCTGTTAAAAAAAATTAAATCAGGAAAATACTTGGACTGAAACTATTTATTTAAACAGCTGACCTGTGATAACCGGTAAATAGCATGATAAAAAGAATCTCAATAATCACAGTTGTTGTCAAGGATCAAGAAGAAGCCCTGAAGTGGTATGTGGAGAAACTCGGTTTTGAAAAACGAAACGATCAAAAGATGGGCAAGAACTTCAGGTGGCTAAGCATAGGACTCCCGCAGCAGAAACACATGGAAATAACGCTTGCTGACTGGAAATGGTACGGCGATCGCAATAAGGATCAGATAGGCAAAAACACCGTAATCGTGCTTGAATCATCGAACTGCAAAATGGACTACGAAACTTTAAAGGCAAAAGGAGTCAAATTTACTTGCCCACCGGAGGAGGCACCTCACGGCATTTCAGCCGTTTTAGTTGACTTATACGGCAACCCATACAACATCGTCGAACGAAGAGAGCCAACTCAAGAAAAACCTATGGAAGATCAACCACAAAAATAAGATTTTTCCAGCTCCAGACAGACTAGAAGAAGCCCAACAATACCTTTTCTAATTTGGCAAAAAAACCAAAAGAAACCGAGTTTATTCGGATAAAACAAAAAGAAAAGCGCATAAAGCGCTTATGTGTTTACTTGGAAGCCTTGGCTTCTGCAGCCGTTTGGAACAGATTGCGAACAGCTTTCTGTCTACTCTTTTGTGCAAGAACTTCAGCCGTTACAAATGTCAATGCTTCTTCGGGACACCATTTTACGCATTGAGGTTCTTTGTCAGGGTTATCGGTGCAGCTGTTACAGGTGAAAACAACTTTCTTTTCGGGATGCATATTCATTGCACCGAATTGGCAGGCAGCGATGCACCATCCACATCCGTTACAGGCTGATTCGTCGACTCGTATTATACCCGTGGCGTCTTCTTGAGTCAAAGCATCTTTGGGGCAAGCAGCTACGCAAGCAGGGTCTTCGCAATGTCTGCATGTTACTGCCATGTTTGATAATGGCCCCATGCGCATGGCACGGATTCTGCTCTTAGTTGGGTTGAATGTCTTTTCGTTTACCATACTGCAGGCGTACTCACAGACGCAGCATCCAATGCATTTATCTGGGTCAGCAGAAACAAATTTTCGGTCTTGTGGACGCACCATCTTAAGCTTCTCCTGCAGGCACTTGAGTCGCTACTTGAGCCGGTGAAGGATTATCTTTGAGAGCTTGCTCAGCAATGTAAGCGTATTCTCCTAAGCCAAGCTTCTGCAAACGCTCGACCGTTGGGATTCCTTGAGAGGTCCATCCCCTTGAAGCATAGTAGTCGTCTAAGCCGACAGCCATTTCTTCGTCGTTAACGCAAACGCCTTTCGCAGGGCCTTCATCTGGAACTGGGAAATGCTTTATCTTATATGGAACATCGTCGAACTTGCGGGTACCTTTGCCTTCGCGTAGGTTGAAAAGTTTTGCAAGGTTCTCGATGCGGTCTCCATCTGCGATCATTTCCTCAACGGTTATTGGAATACCGGTGGCAAGGGTGTAATAGTTCACGAGGTCTTTCCATCCGTCGTAATATGTGCCTCTGCTGAATTTGCAAACGATTAGCGAGTCGATGATGTTGTACATGTAGCTTTCTTCGGTGATCATCTTGCCGCGGCCTTTCTCAATCTTGAAGCGGTTCACTTTGCCCTTTACGTCGGGGCTATATGCGCCGTTTCTGAGATGGCAAGCACCTCTGAAGGAAACTGAGAATCCGAGAGCAGCAGTTTTCAGAGTTCGAAGGTCATACCCTGGAAGTTCCAAGCCTTTAATGTGGCAAGCGTACTTGTAAGCGTCTCCACCGATTAATTCGGCGGCTTTTGCAGTTCCTTCAGCTAGAATGTTACCCAGCCAGCCTTCGCGTTTGCCAATCTTGTGGATAATCGCAATGAGTGCTTCAGCGTTGCCGAACTTTAGGTCTATTCCATCGGTTTGAGCTTTGGTAATTATTCCATGTTCATAGAGATCCATGGCGAAAGCGACAACGACTCCGATGCTAATGCCGTCCATGCCGTATTCGTTAACGATTCGCATAGCTTCAATAATTGCGTCCAAGCGATCAATTCCGCAAAGCGGCCCCATGCTCCACAGGCATTCGAACTCCAGCCTACTGGTACTACCTTTGTATGGTCCTTCAGGGACAACAGCGATGTGATCGCAGCGCATGCCGCAAGTTGCGCACCCGACAATTTTCTTAACGTAATGCTCGTTTAACCATTCCCCGCTTACTTTATCAGCGCCTTCAAACGTGGCGTTGGTCCAGTTACGGGTTGCGAGTGCTGAGAGTGAATTCAAAACAAGAACGTTTTCAGGTGTACCTAAAGTCTTGTACTTCTTGGTGGATGGTCCTTTCATGCGTTCATAAATAAGTTTCACGAATTCTCGGAAACCAGGCAAGTTTGCAACGTTAACGTCGTGTGTTCCGCGAACTGCGACAGCTTTGAGGTTTTTGCTGCCCATGACCGCGCCCATGCCACTGCGGCCAATAGCTCGAAATTCATCATTTATTATGGCTGCAAAGCGGTTGAGTTTTTCACCTGCTTCGCCGATGGCTGAGACGCGAATGTAGAAGTCGCCAAGGTCTTCGCGGATAGTATGATCGGTTTGTTCCACCGTGAAGTTCTTCATGTGTTCAGCGGACATGATTTGAACTTTGTCATCATCAACCCACAAATAACTTAGTTTGGGCGCTTTGCCCGTGATTACTATGGCGTCATAACCTGCTCGTTTGAAGTCAGGTCCAAAGAATCCGTGCGCTTCGGCATTGCCGACGCCGCCAGTAGCGGGTGATTTGGAGACTACAGCGTAACTATTGCCGCCTGTAGGACCCATAGTACCGCTCAACGGTCCAGTCATGTAAATGAGAGGGTTAGATGGATCGAAAGCGTCGGCGCCTGGAACGGACTTATCCATTAGGAGTTTGATGCCTAAGCCTATGCCCCCGATATATTGCTTCGCCAATTCTTCGGTTAATGGCTCGGTCTTTATTTCACCGGTTGTCAGATTAACAAGCAATATTTTTCCCGCGTAGGAATACATTTTGATTCTTATCCCCTTGACGTTTTGTTTTACTATTAGGCTGACGAAGTGGATATAAACCTAATGGAACGGAGCAGGAAAAAACAACGTTGAACATAAAAAGTATAAAAAGCAGTCGATGTGTACAGCCAAACACTTCAAACGATAAATTTTGAGTCTAATTCATAAATCATCAGAAAAACGATTTATGAACACCCAAACCGCAAACAAAATTTGACGACAATTATCACGGCAGCAACTTCAGAAGCGCACATTCGACATCCTCACAAGCTGCTTGAAGCTCTCTTGTTAACCCTTCTCCGAAATCCGTGTCCTTTGGCTGGATAAGCAACAAAGCCAGCTTTGTCTTTGCCATCTGAGTGATGTAGTCGCAGAAAACCCGCAAAGGCAACATATGCGTGGTTATCGAAGGTACATTGGTGACTCTTGCGGCATCGAAAAGCCGCACTTCTCCGGCAGCAAGGTCAAGAATTGCGGCGTCAATTAAGAGAACATGAGAAGGTTTGAGCTCGATGATTTCATCCATGAAACTTTCAGGCACGGTTTCGCATTCGATAAGGTGTACTTTCGAAGACACTTTGCCTTGCAAATCTTGAGCAATTTTGACGCCTGCAAAATCGTCATGTCGGATTTCGTTCCCGATGCCAGCAACAACTACAGAGGAAGCTCCATCAAGCCATTCTTTTAGGTCTTCCCTAAAATCGACACGAGGTTCGGACAAGATCGGCACTTCAAAAAGAAAATGAAACAAAAGAAGAAAAGGGTTTAGGTTACGGCTTTGTGCTTATCGATGGAGCGTTTGGACAAGCGTCTTGCTGCTGTCATAAACGTTCACAGTCATAGGCATTTGGCCAACTGCAAAGTGCGTTGCGCATCCGAAACAGGGGTCGTAGGCACGAAACGCCATTTCGACTTTGTTTAGTATGCCTTGATCACACTTTCCGTCGTGGATTAAGCCCTTGGCTGCATCACGTACGCTCATGCATATAGCTGGATAGTTGTTGGTCGTGGCGACTATAAGGTTGACGTCTTTGATTAGCGCGTCTTTGTCTAGCACGTAGTGGTGGATAAGTGTGCCTCTTGCCGCTTCAGTTATGCCTACACCTTCTCCCGGTTCGCCTGGCTTGTTTCGGATGTTCGTACTTGTGATTTCGGGATCTTTCGCAAGTTCCACTGCGCGTTCAGAAGCATAAAGCAACTCGATTAGGCGGGCCCAATGGAAAGCTAAAGTGCCGTGAACGGGTTTGCCCAGTGTCTTGAACATGACATCGTACTCTGCTTGTGCCAATGGGGTAGCCATACCGTCGGCCGCATTTAGCCTGGCGAGTGGACCAACTCTGTAGACTCCGCTGTCAGCGCCTGTAGTGAAACCTTTCCAGCCGATTTTCTTGAGATAAGGCAGTTTGCTGTAGGTCCATTCTTCAACATGTTCGCCTATGTGATTCAAGTAGTCTTTGGCTTCAAACTTGAGAAACTCTCTGCCTGAAGGATCAACTACACGGATTTTGCCATCGTAGAAATTCACTTTGTTCTTGGCGTCAACGGTGCCCATGTAATATGTTTTCATCGTGTATGCGTCGCTCTTGATCATGTCGACGTATTCCGGATTGCCCAAAACTAGGTCATGGAATATTTTCAGCGAGAACTGCGCAAACTTGACCGAGGACTCTGCCATGGATTGGATCTCGCTACGATCAGCTTCAGAAAGAGCTTTGCTTATTCCTCCAGGCAACCCGCTAGTTGGATGGGTAGCTTTGCCGCCCAAAATTGCCGTGATTTTCTGCCCATAAGCCCTGTGCTTGATGACTTCTTGAGCAATCGGCAAACCAACCTTTTCGATGACGCCCAAGATGTTTCGCTTCTCTGCGGGAGCATCCGGACCCACTACGAAGTCTGGGCCGCCTAGGAAGTAAAAGTGCAATATGTGGTCGTAGATATAGTAGCCAACGTACTGAAGCTCACGGAGTTTCTTGGCCGCTGAAGGCGGGTCGACGCTGAAAGCTGCATCCAACGCTTTTACTGCCGCATAATGATGAGCTACTGGGCATACACCGCATATCCTTGTAGTGAGTTGAGGCATAAGTTCCGCACGTCTGCCAATGCAGAATTTCTCGAACCCGCGAAGTTCCGGAATTTTGAGGTAAGCATTTTCAACGTCGCCTTTGTCGTTTAGGAATATTGATACGTTTCCGTGGCCTTCAAGCCGCGTAATTGGGTCTATGAGTATTTCTTTCATTTCTTCATCACCTTTCGTTTAAGAATTGAAGCAGGCAAGCTGTACATGTAGAATGTTCCAACCGGATCTTTTATTTGAGACATCAGGTTCGCAACATCCTCATCAGTGTACTGACCCGGCTCTTTGTCTAGCCCCAAAATTGAAGCTAACGCGGTTATCATGCCCGCGCCGACTTCTGGCTGATTTGGCGCTGCGCCACCGCATCCCGTACACGGCATGTCAACCTTAAGGCACTGTGCTCCGCATCCGCTTCGGGTAGCCATTCCCATGCATATTATGCCTTGTTCCATAAGGCATCGCTCGGGCTCAGGAGTCTTCTCGTAGACGCGGTAAATTTTTGTAATTTTCTTGTTTTGCCGTGTTCGTGGACATTCGTCGCAAACTGCCGGCATCGGTGCAAGCACTGAGCCCTTGGGCGGAAGCTTTCCTGCGGCGATTGCATCAACAGCATTAGCAATTAGTTTCACTGGAGGAGGACAACCGGGCAGGTAGTAGTCAACATCTACGGTTTGCGCGAGTGTCTTGACTGTGTCGTAAAATTGCGGGATCTTCAAGGTGCCTTCTTTAACAACTGTAGAAGTTTTCGGCATGACTTTCTGCGGGTTAACATTCGACAAGTCTTTGAGATAGACTTGATCAAAGATTTCGTCGTGATCATTCAAGTTCGCTAAACCAGGAACGCAGCCTTCATGAGCGCATGAGCCGAAAGCAACCAGCGTTTTTGACTTAGCTCGCAGTACTTTTGCCATGTGCTCTTGTTCAGAGTTGCGGATAGACCCGTTGAAGAACGTGATGTCTATGTGTTTGTCTGGCAGCGCTTCCACATCTTTGTATTTGACGTCGATAGCTACAGGCCAGAAAACAATGTCCGCAATCTTAACTACGTCAAGGATTTTCTCGTTGAGGTCTAGCACGGCTATTTCGCAGCCGCCGCAACTTGCAGCCCAATAGAAGGCTATTTTCAGCTTTTGGCTCATTTTTTATTTTGCACCTTCATTGACTAGTTTTATTATTTTTGAAGTGTTAACTCGGAGCTCGTTAAAAGCTAGCTCCTCAGGCGTCATGCCCAGAGCTAACCCGAGTAACTGTGGATAGTGAAGAACAGGTATGCCATAGACTTCGTTGAACATCTTTTCTATGCGCAACTCGTTCGTGTCGTACATGATGTGGCAGAATGGACAAATTGTTATCAGAGCCATCGCCTCCACCTGTTTAATGTGGCTCAGTTTATCCTTCGCCAACTGAAGAGCAACTTTATCGCTTACACCCACACTTGGAGCTCCGCAGCATTCAGTCTCATCCATGTAATCAAGGCACGTTGCACCAGTTGCCTCAATGAGAGTCTTGAGCGTCTGCGGATCCTCTGGGTCGTCAAATCCTATGTACTCCTTGGGACGCAAAATGTGACATCCGTTGTGCTCAGCCACCTTAAGCATGGTCAGAGGCTTGACAACTGCCTCGCGGATATTGTCCACACCTACGTCTTCCTTGAGCAACTGTAGGAGATGCTTCGTAGTAACTGTCCCCTTAAATTCTAATCCTGATTCTTTCAGGTGACCATTAATTTGCTCTCTTAATAGTTTGTCTTCCTTTAAAATCTTGTTAACTTTTTTCAGTGTGCCAGCGCAGCCCGGGCACAACGTCAGAATTGGCAACCCCTGCTGCTCAGCCAAAGCTAAGTTTCTAGCCGCCAAAATCAACATTGTTTCATGGCTGACGGGGTCAAGCGGCAACCCGCAACAGTTGAATTCGGGCATCTCAACGAGTTCCACGCCGAGTTTGGCGAGAACTTTGCGGGCAGAAATTTCGTAAGCAGAAACTCTGTAAGGGATGGAGCAACCCAGGAAAATTATGTACTTACTGTTTGGCATTGCAGTCACCTTTCTTTTCCATGTGCTTCATGAACGCAACTCCCTTAAGGCTCTTTTTTACGCTCTCAGGATTTCCTTTAGGCAGAGGCGGCAAACCTAAGCTTTCTCGTTTTTTAATACGTAAATCGGGTATTTTGAAAGCATAACCGGATTCTAACACGCTGCCACATTGGTCCTTGAACACCTGCGGAACTATGCCCTGTTCAGCAGCCAGGTTTCGCAGAACCCGGATAACGCTAGCAACTTCCACATCTTGCGGGCAGCGATCAGTACATGTGAAACAAGCAGCACAAAGCCAGAGCGTTTCACTCTTGAGAACGCGGTCTTTGAGACCCAGCATAGACATACGAAGAAGAGTGCGGGGCCTATACGTATCGCTATAACGAGCAACGGGGCAATCGCTGGTACAAGTTCCACATTGGAAGCACTTGAGCAATTTCTCGCTTCCATGCATCTTGACAAGCTCGAACTTAAACTTCGGATCAATTTCCGAAGCTTTAATGGGTTCTTTCATGTCATCCTTTACGACTGGTGCAGCGTTTTCAGCCATTAGACACAAACCCCCTTAAACTCGTAAGGGTGACGTAAAAAGTTGTTAATCCCATACTCTTCGATGGTCAGTTTTAAGAAAATTGCAGTTCGCAGGTGGCGTGTGATTACTTGCGCCCTGTGTTCTGAAGCTGTGGGCAGCATTCGGTTGCACCATACGCGCATAGAGGTTCCAAAAGCCCATTTCCAGTAAATAAAGCTTCAGTCAATTGGACCACGATCTTCCCATGTTAGGGGAGTTCAAGAAAACATAATATTTCATGCTATAAACGAGTCTAAAGCAATCTATCCTCATTTTCTGTTTTCCCAAGCAGCCCACTAAAAAAGTAAAGCATTTCTTTTGTTTAGTGTAAACCATTTTACCAGCGAACGTCAAAATTTCGATGCAAAGTCGGTTTTTGTGGAAAGAATTAAATGCTGGTCACCGTACAATGGGGGTAACACATCAGGAGATGAAGTCTAAGGATGAACTTAATCTCAAAAGATGACTTCAACGATTTTGTCAATGCATTAATAAAAGATGAATCCTGGAATGTTATTGGCGTAAAAGCGAAAGGAAGCAAATTTGCTTTTGGACCACTGGAGTCGGCAAGCGAATTAAGGCTCGACTACGACGTCACGCTTCTTCCGCCTAAAAAGTACTTTTTCCCTCAACGTGAAACTCTTTTCACGTACAACTTAGCAGGAGGATTCTCCGCCAAGAACCCGGCAGAAGCAAAACCTACGGTAATCATCGGCGTTCATCCTTACGACATCGTGGCGCTTTTTCACATGGACGAGATTTTCCGAGAAACCAAATCGGACCCGTACTACTTCAAGAAAAGAGAATCTTCCATAATTATCGGCATTAACATACAAAAAATGTCAAAATGGAACTTCTCTACTTACATGGGTGCAGCAACAGTAGACTACGGCTACGACTTGATGCTAACAGACCTCGGAAACCGATACTCGATAAGCGTCGGATCAAAGAAAGGCGGAGATTTACTCGCAAAGTACGCCAAGAACGTGACCGGCGCCCTCGCCAGAGACATCCAACTCGTTGGCCAAAAGAAACGGGAAATTTTCAACATGGCCCAGCAGAAACTAGAGTTTCCTCCTGAACTCATTCCAGAAATGCTCAAAAAAACCTACGAAGAAAGCGGCTTCTGGGAGGAACACTCAGAGAAGTGTTTGGCATGCGGCTCATGCGTCCTAGTTTGTCCAACCTGCTACTGCTTCGATGTCAAAGAAGAAACAGACCTCTCTCTTGAGCAGGGTGAAAGAATCCGGACTTGGGATGGTTGCCTCCTAGAAGACTTCGCCAAAGTAGCTTCAGGGGAAAACTTCCGCGCAACCCGGCCCACGAGGTACAGACACAGGTACTTCAAAAAAGGCAAGTACCTATTCGACAAATTCGGCTTCATAAGCTGCGTCGGATGCGGCAGATGCTCCTCAAATTGTCTACCAGAAATCGCAAACCCCGTTAACCTATTCAACGACATGTACCGAGAAACAAACATCACTGGCACACAAATGGCAGCCACGACACCAGAAGTCAACATACACACAGAAGGCAACATAGACTACGTGCCTAAACTCGCGACGATAGTCAAAAAAGTCACCATGACAGCTAATGAAACACTCTTCGAAATAAGGCTCGATGACAACGCAGAACTTGGACATAAACCCGGGCAATTCGTCGAGGTCTCCGTCTTCGGCATCGGCGAAGCACCCATTTCGCTCTCATCTTCACCCACGAACAAAACATCCTTTGAAATCTGCGTTCGTAAACTCGGCAACGTAACAACCAAGCTTCACATGCTACAAGTAGGCGACAAGGTAGGAATCCGTGGGCCATTTGGCAACGGTTTCGACGTAAATTTCTTGAAAGGCAAAAACCTGCTCTTTGTTGCAGGAGGCCTAGGAATAGCCCCGCTGCGTTCATTATTCAATTATGTTTTGGACAACAGAAAACAGTTTGGCCATGTAAGCCTGTTGTACGGATGCAAAGAACCTCGTGAACTGCTTTTTGGGGAAGAAATGGAAGCACTCGTACAAAGACCAGATGTCGAATACAGAGCAGCAGTAAACTGGTGCCCTGACGGCGAAGCTTGGACAGGAAGCATCGGCGTAATCACCACTCTCATTCCTCAAGTATCATTTGACCCTCAAGACATCTACGCCATCATTTGTGGCCCGCCCGTCATGTACAAATACGTCATCGGCGACCTCAAAGCGCGAAACGTGCCTGACGATCACATAATCGTTTCGCTGGAGCGACGAATGAAATGTGGAGTTGGCAAGTGCGGTCACTGCCAGATAAACCAAATCTATGTTTGCAAAGACGGCCCAGTGTTTAACTATTCAAAAATCAGGGGCATCCCGGAGGCACTCTAATGCAGAAACCCAGAGTTGCTTTCTTTGACTTCGCAGGCTGCGAAGGAGACCAGTTGCAAGTTGCAAACCTAGAGGAAGACATTCTCGCTCTGCTTGGACAAGTAGATGTCGTGAGCTTCAGAGAAGTCATGAAGGAACAAAGCGACCAATACGACATTGCATTCGTAGAAGGTTCATGCACCCGCCTCTTAGACGAAGAGAGACTTAAGCAAATCAGAAAAAACGCAAAGATCGTCGTAGCATTGGGCTCATGCGCAGCAATCGGCGGCATAAACTGCATCCGCAACTACAAAGACCTCGAAGAAGTTAGAAGGACAGTTTATGGAGACCAAGCTAAACTGTTCGATACCTATGCGGCCAGACCAATAGACGCTGTCGTCAAAGTCGACGCCTACGTATACGGTTGCCCCATTACAAAAGAAGAATTTCTACAAGTAGTAAAGTCGCTGCTCTTAGGCAAAAAACCCGACATACCCACTTACCCAGTCTGCGTAGAATGCAAGAAAAACGAGAACGTCTGCGCTTTCGAACGGGGACAAAACTGCGTTGGACCCGTCACCCGCGCGGGTTGCAATAGCTGCTGCGTCAATGAAGGAACAATTTGTTGGGGATGCAGAGGCCTAGTCGACAACCCTAATGAAAATAGCCACAAAGAAGTTCTCATAAAATACGGGCTAACGGTTGACGACGCAATAGGCAAGTTTAAACTATATTTCGGTTGGCAGGAGGCAAAACGATGAACGACATGAACATAGACATACACCACGTGACCCGAGTTGAAGGCCACGGCAACATCTACGTGAATGTAAAAAAAGGAATCGTCGAAAAATGTGAGTGGCAAGTGCCCGAAGCACCCAGGTTCTTCGAAGCCATGGTTTTAGGACGACAATGGAACGAGCTACACCACGTCACCTCACGCATCTGTGGCATCTGCAGCATAGGCCACACACTCGCATCTCTGAAAGCCACAGAAGCTGCCATGGGCATAACAATAAGTGATCAAGACCTAAAACTAAGAAAACTAGCATTACACGGCGAGAATATGCAAAGCCACGTCTTGCACTTGGGATTCCTAGTCCTTCCTGACCTTCTAGGCGTAGGCTCAGTTATTCCACTAGCTTCATCAAACCCCCAAGAAGTCAAAACACTACTACGACTACACCGACTCGCTAATGAAATGTCCAACCTCCTTTGTGGCAGAACTACACACCCTCAAAGACTGATTCCAGGCGGCTTCTCAAAAATACCATCCATGAAAGAACTGGTAACATTAAGGAAGAAACTTCAAGCCGCAATCCCCGATCTTCAGGCAGTAGCAAAGCTAGTTAAGGCGCTCGCTGGAAAGTTACCTAATTTTACAAGGGAAACTGAATACATTGCATTAACCAGTCCAGACGAATATGCACTTTACGATGGACAACTCGCCTCAACAGACACTGGCAAAGCTCCCGTGAACGAGTACCTTTCCTTCACGAATGAGTACGTTGTTCCAAGGTCAACAGCAAAATGGACCAAGCACAACCGCGAATCATACATGGTAGGCGCCCTAGCAAGGTTCAACCTCAACTACGACAAGTTCAGCCCATGGACCAAACAAGTAGCCGACATGTTCGGATTCAAGCCTGTATGTTATAACCCGTTCATGAACAGCGTCGCCCAACTAGTCGAAACGGTGCACAGCGTAGAGGATTGCATCAAAATTATAGGCGAATTGGAAAACGATGGATTGAAGACGCAACCTGACTACTTTAAGCCCGAAATTAAAGTTAAAGCTGGACGCGGAGTCGGAGCTGTTGAAGTACCAAGAGGCATCTTGTTCCACGACTACACCTACAACTCCAAAGGAGTATGCACTAAGGCAAACTGTGTCATCCCAACGAACCAAAACCACGCAAACATCGACCTAGACATGAAAGCTCTCGTACCGACATTGCTAAACAAGAGCCAAAAAGAAGTCGAATTAGCCTGCGAAATGCTCGTAAGAGCGTATGATCCTTGCATATCATGCAGTACTCACTACGCCACAGTACACTTCGTGTAAGAGAAGTCAAAAACGAAAAGCTGAGCATCTTTTTGCCACGCTCAGCCAACAATTTTATTTCTTCAGTTTACAGCTACACAAAAAGCAAGTACATACATAAAATTGTCCTTAATCAAACATCAGCGGTCCTCATAGAAACTAAACGATATGATAGTTTATGCGGGGGTCAATTGCTTTGGTTGGACCGGCTCCCTAACGGAAGCTTCGGGCGGAACTTTTGTGGGTTCCGACTGCTTCGTCTTTGGTGTCGCAAGGTGTTCAGGCTGAATCATTTCTTCCTTGTTTAATAGGACACACTGCTCCGAAAGCTCTTCCTTCAAACTGAGCGTGCCTTTGACGGTGCCGTCGCTTAAGTATTCGATGTCAAACCCCATTTTCTTCGTCAAACTTAAG
>Ga0335071_10005727_pt1 | contig 12884 bp, 12 predicted proteins | sample Lox_Sample_15_FD_206724 | JGI IMG/M metagenome (GOLD analysis project Ga0335071, IMG submission 206724) | Soil microbial communities from Loxahatchee National Wildlife Refuge, Florida, United States - Lox_Sample_1.5 | ecosystem: Environmental > Terrestrial > Soil > Wetlands | place: USA...
CCTCCAAGATGGCCGATAGGGCTCTGATTTGGGACTCAAATGGGACCCGTCTCCAACGGTGGGGAGAAGTAACCCGCATATTATTGAATAGAAAAACCTAAGGGGCAAGTCAGGCGTGATCTAGTAGTTAGCCGTCCGCCAGGAGGTTACTACGGTAACCAGTTACCGATCGGTTTCCAATCTAGAATGAGACCTGAGGAGTGTCTCTGAACAAGAGTTCCAAGTTATGGTTTTGTGCGCTGGCTGCCCTGATGGCGGCTCAGATCCTCGCTGCGTTTGTTTGGCGGCGATCTTTTGGCCTCACGGCGTTCAGCGATATCCTCCAGTGCGTTTTGCTGTTATCAGGGACTTTGGCGTTCATTCCACTAGCCGGTCGGTCTCACGGTCGGACCCGTCTGTTCTGGATATTGATTGTTGGCGGCCTATCGTTGTGGATGTCTTATCAGCTGTGGTGGACCTATTACGAAGTGATCCTGCGTCGTGATGTTCCGGACCTATCCGCATGGGACGCCGTGCTGTTTCTCCACATCGTACCCTGGACCGCGGCATTAGCCTTGCGCCCTCAGGTTCAGAGGGATGAATATTCAGCGCGCGTCGGGCGCCTCGACTTCGCACTGCTGCTCACGTGGTGGTTTTATTCGTACGTACTGATTGTGATGCCATGGCAGTACGTGGTCGCAAATATCGCGAGATACAACCGCAATTTGAATGACCTGTATAGCGTGGAGAAATTTGTTCTCCTGCTCGGGTTGCTGGCGTGCTGGTTAACGACCAAAGGTGAGTGGCGAAGACTATATCGATCATTGTTCTGGATGACGAGTTTTTATTCGGCTGGATCAACGCTGGCGAATTGGGCAATCCAGAGAAATACGTATTACAGCGGCAGTTTGTACGATGTCCCGATCGTCACCGCAATGGCAAGCCTCAGCTGGATTGGTCTTCGGACCAGGCTCCACTTGCCCCAATCGGAAGCGCAAGAGACCTCGACGGTTTACGGCGTCTGGGTAGCGCGTTGCGGCATGATCGCCGTGTTCTCATTGGCCTGGTTCGCGGTATGGGCGATTTCGGATTCGGAAACGCCGGTGAGAATACGTTCGTTCCGCTTGTCGCTTACATTCCTGGCAGCATTAGGAATGGGCGTGATGGTACTCGTCCGGCAGCAACTTCTGGATCGGGAACTCGTCCGCTTGTTACAGCGGTCGCGGGAAGCATTCGACAATTTGAACCGATTACAGGCGCAGATTCTACAATCCGAGAAGCTGGCGTCGGTCGGACAACTTGTCGGCGGGGCCGCGCACGAATTGAATAATCCCATTACTGCGATGTTGGGGTATTCCGACCTCTTATTGAGTACGGCGCTGACGAGCGAGCAACGGCCTTTGGCGGAGAGAATTGGACTTAGCGTTCGACGCACGAAGTCTCTCGTGGCGAGCCTGATCAGCTTTGCCCGACAGACGAAAACAGCTAAAACCGTTCTGGATTTGAACACTCTCGCACGAACAGCGGTGAAACTGTCGGAGCCCCAGTGGCAGGCATTGGAGATTGATGTCAAGACCGAATTCGATACCGGGCTGCCGAAAGTGCTGGGCGATTCGAACCAATTGCTTCAGGTCTGCCTTCAGATGTTGGGAAACGGCTTACACGTGTTGGTCGAACAGGGCAGGCGGGCGTTAACCGTGAGCACAAAGTCGACAGGCGCTGTGTGCCTGCTGCAGATTACGACGGAATCAATTCCGGGTGAGTACAAGGCGCCAAAAAAAGAGGACTGCGGCTTAGGATTGGCGGCTTGTGAAGGAATCTTGCGGGAGCACCAGGGCCAGATCTCGCAACTGTTGCGGGAGGACGGCTCGCTGTTACTGTGTGTGGAGTTGCCGGCCGCGCAAGCTACACCGGCCAAAGCCAAAGACGCTATGATTCCGGTGCTTTGGCAATCTCGACCGTACGCTTGAGTTGTCCGCAAGCGGCAAAGATGTCGCGACCGCGGGGGCGCCGGATGAATGTCGGAATCCCGGCCTTCGTCAACGTACTCTGAAAATCAAGAACTTGCTCCTGCGCAGGTGTAGAGAACTGAATTCCCGGCCCGGGATTGAGCGCAATCAGGTTGACCTTAGCGCTAATTCCGCGCAATAGATTCACAACGTCGTGCGAATTCGCCGGCGAGTCGTTCACCCCACTCAACAGAACGTATTCAAACGTGATCCGCTCACGGTTACGAAGTGGAAAGTCGCGCGCCGCAGAGATTAGATTTTCGATGTTCCACTTCCGGTTGATAGGCATGAGCTGTGTGCGGAGATCGTCGTTCGAGGCATTGAGTGAAATCGCGAGCTTGGGCCGGATCGCTTCTCTCCCAAAATCCATGATTCTGGGGACGATGCCAGCTGTGGAAACAGTCATGCGAGATTCGGGGATGCCGACTTCTTGTACCAGAAGGCGGGCTGCTTTCATGAAGTTATCGTAGTTAAGAAAAGGCTCTCCCATGCCCATAAATACGATGTTGATGCGATCCTGGGGTGGGGAAACATTCTGATCTCGGAGTACTGCAGAGACTTGCCCGACGATTTCGCCCGCGTTCAGATTGCGTTTTACGCCCAGCAGGGCAGTCAAGCAGAACTGGCAGTCAACCGCGCAGCCAACCTGGCTGGAGATACAGATGGTAGCGCGATCCCATGGTCGTGAGGGATTTCCCGAGAGAGTTTCCCCTGCTTCCGATCCATCTCCAGCTTCCCCGTCGTCGCCTTCGGGCATCCACACGGTTTCTACCGTTTGACCATCTGCAAACCTGATCAGATACCGAACAGTGCCGTCCTGGGACTGGAATTTCCTTTCGATCTGGGGCATGCCCACGGAGAGTCCCATGTCGATAAGCTGGGAACGAAGCCTGCGGGGAATGGTCGAGATCTCATCGACGGAGTTCAGACGCTGACGATAAACAGCTTCCGCGAGTTGACTCGCACGGTAGGCTGGTTCGCCAGCAGCCTGCATCAAAGAGATAAGGTCCGGACGGTCCATACCGGTCAGCGTCTTATCGGGTTCAGGATTCACCGCTGGTATTCCCTTGTTGGACTGGCGGTCAGGTACGGGCCGCAAGAAGCCAATCAACCTATTGATTATAAAGGAATAAACTAATTTCGGCCCTGTCCATGGGGCTGTGTAACAATATTAGAGGTCCTTCTATCAGCACGTCTACGCCTGGGGTTTCTGGACGTCTTTCATAAGCAGGAAAGCAATCATGCCAAAAGAAGTACGTAACATTCGTCGTCAAAAGTTGTCGAACGGGCTCACGGTGATCACGGAGCAGATGCAGCATATTCGGTCAGCATCGATCGGGATTTGGCTGCAGACCGGGTCGCGGGATGAAGATGCGGAGTGGAACGGCATTTCCCATTTCATCGAGCATATGGTTTTCAAGGGAACGAAGCACCGGACGGCGGAAGAAATCGCCCGCCAGGTCGATTCAATCGGCGGAAACATGGATGCATTCACGGCAAAGGAGTGCATCTGCTTCAACGTAAAGGTGCTGGACGAGCATGTACCTACCGCCCTGGATATCCTGAGTGACTTGGTTCTCAATCCGGTGTTTGATGCGCAGGATATTGCCCGCGAACGCGGGGTGATCATGGAAGAGATCAAGATGGACGAGGACAATCCGGATTACCTCGTTCACGAGATCTTTACGCAGAATTTCTGGAAAGATCATCCGCTGGGAAAACCGATTCTGGGGACGAAGGAGACGGTAAAGCGGTTTGAGCGGGACGCCGTGCTGGATGCCTATACGCATCGCTTTGCTCCTGGCAACATCATCGTCTCTGCCGCAGGCAATCTTGATCATGAGCGGTTTGTAGAGCTGGTGAGGGCACAATTCGAACACATGCAGCCCAACTCGAATGGCTTTCATTCGAGTGCACCGAAAACCTTCTCGCGGATAATTCTGCGAAATAAGAAGGCCCTGGAGCAGGTGCAGTTGTGTATCGGAGTGCCGGCGCATCCGATCGCGCACGAGAAGCGCCATGCCGGATACATTCTTAATACGTTGCTTGGCGGCGGCATGAGTTCTCGGCTTTTTCAAAATATTCGCGAGCGCCAGGGTCTGGCATATTCGATTTATAGCGATCTGAATCCTTACCGTGATACCGGATGTCTTGCGGTTTATGCGGGAACGTCGCTGGCTTCGGCGTCGAAGGTTGTTCAGTCGGTAGTCCAGGAATTTCGAAAAATGAAGACCGAGGTGGTGCCAGAAGAGGAGTTGCGACGCGCGAAAGCCCAGCTGAAAGGAAGTCTCATGTTGTCGCTGGAGTCGAGTACTTCGCGCATGTCGAATCTCGCCCGACAAGAAATGTACTTCGACCGGTTCTATGATCTTGATGAACTCATCGAAAGAATTGAAGCTGTGACTGTTGAAGATTTGACGCATTTAGCCAACGAATTCTTCAAGCCCGAATCGGTTGCGGTAACGGTTCTAGGAAACCTGAATGGTTTGAAGCTTACGCGAGAACAGTTGGCCTGCTAGATCTGTCCCATTGCATCGAAGCTTGTGCAAAACGGCGTCGCAATATTCTCATGGCGACCGGGTATGCATGCCCACTCACGTATCCGGCGCAGTCCCAAGGATAGTGTCCGATTATTCAACTTAGGATATGGCCGAAAAGGAAAGAGTCGCCGTTTCAGGAATTGGTTTTTAGCCAATCAGAGCGATACTAGGCAGGACTGGTGGCAGGCTAAATATGTTTGATGACCCAACTCCACAGCCCCCGATTCGGGATGACCGTCGCGTGACGGAAGTGGGGCAATCGCAAGAGCCAGAACAAAAGCGTTTGATGGTGGCGGCCCTTGTGTTATTGGTGGCATGTCTGGGAATCGTCTTGTATCGCGACCGGGATTTCTGGTTCCCGGATGCGGGACAAGATGTCGCTCATCAGACACTTCAAGGTCCGCCAAACGCATCTGCGAATAGAGTCGCTATCCCCGGAAAGCAAGATTTGTCGGAAGCAAAAAAGGTCGTCACTCGCAGGAAGGCAGCCGGGCAACCGGAAGCGGCCCTGGCGAAGTCAGAGCAAATCGCGGATTCAGTCCCTCCACTGACGGTTACGCGCACCGTATTGCCACCGCTCGAAGTAGAAGTAGTGGCGGGGAACGCGCATCGAACGCTGCGTCCGGAAAGCAATTCGCTGAGAGTTGATCTGCAGCCCGACGAAGATGGCGAGTCGAAGCCGAGCGCTCCGCAGAAACAGATTCCGACATCGATAACGACCAATGCTGCCGAGCGCACTCCAATCTCGGAAGACACCTCTGCCGTGGTCACCCAGACAGTTCAGCCCGGGTATCCATTGCTGGCTCGGCAGATGAAGGTGCAAGGATCGGTGATTCTGCAGGCATTGATTGGGCGCGACGGACTGATCCAAAACATTCATGTCGTCAGCGGCCCGCCTATTCTCGCAACGGCAGCTCAGGAAGCCGTAAAGCAGTGGCACTTCAAACCGCACTATGAAGGCTCAGAGGCGGTTGAGACCCAAGCCAAGATTACGGTGAATTTCATCATCTCGACGAACTAAAGTGGATTCGAGCCATACTCGAGTGGGTGGTCCTCAAATCTGAGCAAAAAATAACGAGCGTCCTGAACTCTCGCGAGTCCAAGACGCCCGGGCAGCCCTCCCCCAGAACTGCTCACCAATGAAAATACGGCGGTTGCAGAATGCTGCCTATGGCACGATCGGGCTATGCATCCCACGAAAGTGCTATTTGGGTAATTGATTGAAGATAATGCTTTTATGGCCGCCTGCAATCATGCGGCAGGGCCACCCCTTCTTGAAGTCCCTGTGAATTTTGCCGATGACTGCATTCGGTGGGCCTTGTCCGGAGGGCGGGCATGTCTTCTATTCATGAGCCTGAAGTTTGGCGCAGCATACTTGAAAGCCTTCCCAGCGGTTTGTGCGTTCTGGACCTACAAAAGAAGATCGTTCTATGGAGTGACGGGGCGGAACGCATCACTGGGCATCTTCGTCACGAGGTAGTTGGCCGCTCGTGCGTTTCGGAACCACTGCTGCATTGTGATCAGCCGGGGTGCGAATTTTGTTCGGAGGAATGTCCACTGGCGCAAGCCATGAAATCGTCGCACCGGATCGAACGGAAGGCACTGCTGCACCACAAAGCGGGACACGAGATTCCTGTCCGCAGTCGCGCGGTACCCGTTCATAACGAGCACGGATCGATCATTGGGGCGGTAGAAACTTTTGAGGAAGACAAGCAGGTGAACGATCCTGAGGCTCGCGAGTCGATATCACGATCGGAAGTTGATCCCGTCACATTCGCAGCACGCCGCGAAGCTGTGGAGTCGCATCTGGCTCGGGCTTTGACGCGATTTCGCGAAGGCCAGATCTCGTTTGGGATTCTGATTCTGAAGATCGAACAGTTGGCACATTTCCGATCGCGACTTGGAGCGGAAGCCGCGTCTTCGTTCTTACGACTTGTCGCTCGAACTCTAGAGGGCGCGATGTGGACAGCGGAGGTGATTGGCAGATGGGCCGAGGATCAATTTATCGTGCTGCTGCCGGGTTGTGGAGAAGATGCGATTCGTTCCACGCGAGAGCGTGTACGCCGCACGATTGCGGGGCAGGGCATCGAGTGGTGGGGAGAACGGCATTCTCTACCGGTGTCGATCGGAGAAGCGACGATCCAGACGGGCGATAACGTGGAGATGCTGCTGGATCGGGCGCAAGTTTCTCTCAATACGGCATCGGCGTGGCTTGCGGGGCGATGTTCGGCCGATCAGGATTCTAAGAAAGTGGATTCGTCAGGGAGTCACTAATGTTTGCCATCATCGGCATTCTCGTTGTTTTTGGGTGCGTGGTTGGAGGCTACCTCATGGAACACGGCAACCTGCGGGTTCTGATACAGCCTGCGGAGTTGCTGATCATCGGCGGGGCAGCGTCTGGAACTGTTTTGGTTGCGAATCCGCTCCACATAATCAAGAAGATCGTCGGAGGTATCGGGGCCGTCTTCAAAGGATCACAGTTCAACAAGCAGACTTACATCAACACACTAAAAATGATGTATGAACTTCTGAACAAAGCCCGGAAAGACGGGCTCATGGTGCTGGAAGGCGATGTGGAGGAACCGGAGAAAAGCCCGATCTTTTCGAAGAACCCGACTTTCGTCAAGAATCATCACGTCCGTGACTTTGTGTGCGATTCCTTACGGATGGCGATCACGGGTGTGGATGCATTGGAACTGGATCAGATGCTCGATTTGGACCTGGAAGTGCATCATCAGGATGAATCCCAACCAACAAGTGCGCTGAGCACAATGGCGGACTCGTTGCCGGGGCTGGGAATCGTGGCGGCAGTACTTGGCGTGGTTATCACAATGGGCGCATTAGGAGGTCCCCCCGAAGAGATCGGACATAAGGTTGCAGCCGCATTGGTGGGGACTTTCTTGGGCATTCTGCTGTGCTACGGATTGGTTGGACCGATTGCGGCCAACATGGCAAAAGCCGCAGACGAGGAGCACGCTTTCTTGTACGTGATGCGAGTGTTGATGATTTCGTTTTTGAAAGGTACAGCCCCGATCATGGCTGTAGAAGTAGCGCGGCGGGCAGTGCCGGGACACGTTCGTCCTTCGTTCAAGGAACTGGAGCAAGCCTGTCGTGGCGGAGGAGCAGCGGCAGCGACTAACGCTGCGGCCGCTGGAGCGACAAGCTAGGGGTCGAGGGCAATGGAAAAAGGCGCGCCAGTCATCATTGTGAAGAAGAAGGTTGGCCACGGAGGCCATCACGGCGGAGCCTGGAAGGTCGCGTATGCAGATTTCGTGACAGCAATGATGGCGTTGTTTATTGTGCTTTGGTTGATGAACAGCAGCAAACAGGTTCAAGAAGCGGTAGGAGGATACTTCAAGGATCCCACGGGCACTTCGAAGAAGGTCGGCTCGAACATGATCGGTGCGGGTGAGAATTTTGTACTTTCTCGCGACGACATGCCGAAGTTGAAAGAGCAATTGCAGAAAGCCATGAAGCAGATGACCGACTTCGAAAGACTGAAGAGTCACATAGAGATGACGGTCACGGCTGAAGGATTGCGCATCGAATTGTCGGAGTCGGCGAGCGGTACGTTTTTTGATAGTGGTAGCGCGGCTTTGAATTCCGATGGCTCTGCTCTTCTTGAGACATTGGCGCAAGAGCTTGGGCAATTGCCGAACAAGCTCTCGATCGAGGGACACACAGATTCCCAGCCATATGCACCCTCAGCTGCGTATGGCAATTGGGAACTCTCGGCAGATCGTGCAAATGCCGCTCGGCGCGTGATGCAAGCCCACGGAATCCGCGGGGATCAGATCACCCAGGTGAGAGGATTCGCCGACCAGAGACTACGCAAGCCGAATGACCCCCTCGATCCGGCGAATCGGCGCATTTCGGTTATTGTTCAATACATCCTCAAGAATGACGATGAGGAAGGCACTCCGCAGAAGCCGCCACAGAAATCGGGCGAGAACCACTCGCCGTCAGCGTCCGAGTAAGACGAGATATTCTGGCCGTGCGTTTGACCCGCCGCCGAAGCTGTGCCACACTGCTTCGCTAGCTGGGTCATGAATTGCAGACGTCTAACATCGGCCCGCTTTCTTTCGGGAATCGTTTGTCTCTTCGCGTTTTTTCGCGCGACCGCCTTCAATGCATGGGGACAACGTGCGGGTTTGAACGATCCCAGTCATATCAATCAAGTCACCCTCTCCTATAACACCGCTCCTGGCACAGGAATTGTCATCATTCGGGTTTGGGCGGAGCGGAAGAGTGAACCTCTGGCCCGTCAGGCGCTGTTGAGACTCATCAGTTCGGAGACTCACTCCGGGGTTTACCAGACAACAGAGGACAATGCACAAGGCGTTTTCACGGACGTGGCGCTGGGTTCCTACGAAGTAGAAGCGAGCGCGGTCGGGTATATCGGGGAGCATGCGGAGTTGACGGTTTTGAACGCGTTGAGTCCAGTTGAGATTGATCTGGTCTTGCAGCGCGATCCTGATGCAATTCACCTTGATGTTGCCGATACGGTGATGACTCCCAAGGCAAGAAAAGACGCGAAGCGGGCGATCTCGATGATGAACTCGGGCAACCTCAAGGGTGCGCAGCACGAACTCGACGATGCATTCGCAATGTCGCCCGCAAGTCCTGATCTGAATTTCCTGTTGGGGTACCTGTATTTTCAGAAGAAGGACTTTGCCATGGCGCAAACGTATCTCGAAACGGCTGCAAGCCTCAACCCTCAAGATGCGCAGGCACTAACATTACTCGGCCGGACAAGTCTAGAACAGAAAGATTATGAATCGGCCCGATCCACACTGGAACGGGCGATTATTGTGGACAGTGAAAATTGGCTGCCACACGATCTACTCGCGGACGCTTATCTCCACCAAAAGAATTTCGATAAAGCGCAAGCGGAGGCGGGAGTTGCCATCGCGAAAGGCAAGAGTGCGAGCAAGACCGATATCAGCCCGGCACAGCTGATACTGGGCGAATCACTTATCGGAGTTGGGAACTATGAAGAGGGCGTCCAAGCCCTCGAATCGTTTTTGGAGCAGTCTCCGCAGCATCCTTTGGCTGGAGAGGTGCGAGCCTTGATCGCTCAGATTGAGGAACGTGCTTCGCATCAAACGGCAGAAAACTCTGCAGGATTCGACGCAAACTTTTCCGGAATCGATCCACTAGCGACAGTCAGCGCACCGGTATTGTCAGTCAAATCATGGCAGCCTCCGGGAGTGGATGACGTGAAGCCGAGAGTGGCGACCAATACGCCGTGTCCGGAGCCTCACGTCATGGAAGAATCCGGAAAACGGGTCCAGGAATTTGTCGACGATGTTTCGCGTTTTGCAGCCGTTGAAGATTTATTCCATCAGGCATTGGACATATATGGGATTCCAATTCGCACTGAAAATCGTAAATACAATTACGTTGCGTCGATAACGGAGTCAGTCCCAGGCTTAATCGCCGTAGATGAGTATCGCGCTGAGAAGCTGACGGCTAAAGGCTATCCCGATCAAATTGCCAGCACCGGGTTCGCGGCGCTCGCACTGGTGTTTCATCCCCACATGCGGGATAACTTTGAAATCACATGCGAGGGGCTAGGTGACTGGCGAGGCCATGCGAGCTAGCTGGTCCACTTTCGACAGCGCGCCGACCGTCCCAGCCGTATGCAAAGTTACAACCTCGGAAGCAAGACCTACGCAGTCGGACTTAAGGGCCGCGCTTGGATTACGGCGGACAAGTTTCAAATCGTGCGAATTGAGGCTGACATGGTCAGCCCCATGCCGCAGATTCAACTATTAAGCGAGCATCAAGCAGTTGAATACGGCCCGGTGCCGTTTCCGAGTAAAAAAACCACACTGTGGCTTCCCAAAAGCGCGGAGATTTACTTCGACTTCCGGAAGCACCGTTACTATCGGCGGCACAGTTACGATCACTATATGCTGTATTCGGTGGATTCAGAAGAGAAGCGGAAAGAGCCTACGGGAGTCTCTTCCCAAAAAGGTGTCAGCTAGCCGTCGTTTTCTGGTGTCTTTCATTTCTTAATTTCTTTCCAAATACCGCTGTAGAGGCGGCCCGGGTGCAATGAACCGCTAGAAGCGGAAAGACAGACCTACCGTTGGCATGGCGGTGTGCGTCACAGAATTGGTCGCCAGACCTCCGAATCCGAAGTTGGGTGTGCTGTAGACGAGGCCGCGATATTCCACCCGAAGAGCAATCGCTTTCGTCAAGGCATAGTTTGCGCCCGCGCCATAGACAAACGCGCCTTTGGCCTGGGAACTTGCTCCGGAGATCGAATTGAATTGGTTCCCGTTGGGAGTGAACAGCAGCGCACCGCCCCCTACGAGGAGATAGGGGCTGATTCGTGAACTCGGGTGAGACGGAAAATTTAGAATCATGGTTCCAGTGAACTGATGAATTCCTGACTGAATGCGGAAGGCGTCCGAGGAGAGCAGATATTTTTGCATATCCTGACTGTAGCCGTACGCTGCTTCAGCGGAAAGCCAGCGATTGAGGTGATAGCGATAGGTCCCAAGGAAGCCACCACTCTCGGTCGCGCTGTACACGATTGCATTCCCGTTTGTATCCTTCGTGAACAGGCCAGTTCCCTGAATACTGATTTCGGAACGGTTTTCCTGGGCTAATGCGGAGAGCGACAGCAGGAGAATAGTGCTGATCACAAACGCCACGACTTTTTGCATTGCGAACGCTCCTTGGTCCCTTATTGGCATGGATTGACTTGCCGCCACAGCTTCCGTCCAGACACCTCCGCGCACACGCGTGCACCCAGAGCCATAATGTGTTCCTTTGGTGCGAGTAAGTAGTGAAAGGACGATCGAGCAGTGGGATGCGATGAAATCTTGCGATCGTTGCACGCGGAACTTAGAGTTGCGTAAACGAGAGGTAAAGTTTTTTGTGTTTCTGAGAAGCAGCTTGTCGTAATGAGGAGCTCAGGAGCTTTTCCAGCGCCGCACTCGACGGAGTGCGAGAGTGACGCGGGAGGAATTCATGTTTTCTTTCAAGCCGATCGGATTCGTGCGAAGCCCGTACCAGGAGACGAAGCAGATACCGAAGGGTCTTGGTGCATACCACGATGCGGAAGGCACGATCGAGATTCTGCCTGAGTTCGAATTGGGGCTGACCGACATCGAAGGCTTTTCTCACTTGATGATCATCTGGGTGTTTGATCGGAGTGAAGGGTATGAACTTGTTGGTAAGCCTCCGTCGGACGAGCGTCCGCACGGAGTATTTGCGACCCGGTCTCCACGCCGCCCAAGTCCCATCGGTCTCACTACCGTCGAATTGCTCGGCAGGGAAGGACGGTTTCTACGCGTGCGTGGAATCGACATGCTCGACGGAACACCTGTTCTTGATGTGAAGCCCTATCTCTCGAGTATTCCGACAGAGAAGTTACGACGTGGCTGGCTCGCGGAAGCGGAAGAGCGAGCAAAGCGGTCTAGCTGAAAAGATGTCGCCATCTGTTATCGGCGAGGCAAAAACTTTTCCACAGGGCGGGATACTGTTTTCGCTCGGCACTTCGTGGTTTGTGAGTTTTCCACACCTCCTATCACGAAAAGCATTGACTGCCAACTCTATAGAACGATACGATTCGGCGAAGTCACCAAGAAAGTTAATAACGGAGTGTGGGAATGCACCGTTCCGCTTTTCGCGGTTTGGTAAGTTGTGTGCTCGCGGTTCTGTTCCCAGTCGCACTTTTTGCGGCCGATTCCACTCCGGCGATGCTCTACACGAACGGCGCGGCGTGGATCAACGGTGCCCATGTACCTCATCCCAGCCTGGCAATTTTCAGTGGTGACCTGCTACAAACTCGTTACGACTCCCTGGTGGACATCAGGCAGCCGGGTTCAACTGTTGCGGTATTGGGAGATTCCCTGGTCAAATTCGGAGGCAACTCTGTCGAGATCGATCATGGTGGCGTAAGCGTTTCGACAGCGAAACAGCTAGCTACCACGGTAGGGGACATCACGGTGACGCCGGCCTCAGAAGGATGGACAGAATTCACCGTAGTTGATGTAGATGGAACGGTGAAGATCCTGGCGAAGAGGGGCGATCTGACACTGAGCGACGGAAAACAAACCGTCACGTTGGCTGAAGGGCAACAGACTACACGCCACGATACGCCCGCTGACAACCCCGACAATGGCAGCAAAGGAAAGAAGAAAAGCCCGAAGCAGCAGTCGGCAGCGCCGCCAGCAGCTAAGGGTGGGCATCTGAACGCTCCGCTAGCAATAGGTCTGGCTGGAGGTGCGGTAATTGGGCTTACCGCTTGGGTTCTATTGAAAGACAGCAATCCCACAAGTCCCTCGAAGCCGAATTAGAGGAACTGCCTCGCTGGAAACCAACATTAGGACTAGTGAAT
>Ga0335071_10005728_pt1 | contig 12882 bp, 7 predicted proteins | sample Lox_Sample_15_FD_206724 | JGI IMG/M metagenome (GOLD analysis project Ga0335071, IMG submission 206724) | Soil microbial communities from Loxahatchee National Wildlife Refuge, Florida, United States - Lox_Sample_1.5 | ecosystem: Environmental > Terrestrial > Soil > Wetlands | place: USA: Florida...
ACGAGATTGGCAAAGAGATCGATGACTTTGCCACCACCAGGATCGATCCGGATCTATGGCATTGGTTCTCGCGGCGCATTTATTACGTTACCGGCGATTTCGGCGACGCAGGGGCATACCAGCGTTTGCGCGATCAACTTGTGCAGATCGACAAGGAACACGGCACGCGCGGCAATTACTTCTATTACCTGGCGACGGCGCCCAGTTTTTTTGGACCCATTGTGACGCAGCTCGGTGAGACTGGGCTGGTGAACGAGGAGCAAGGCTGGCGCCGCGTGATCATTGAGAAGCCTTTCGGGCGCGATTATGAATCAGCCGTGGCGCTCAATAAGGAAATCCGCAAGACTCTGGACGAAAAACAGATTTACCGGATCGACCACTATCTGGGTAAGGAGACCGTGCAGAACATCTTGGTGTTCCGTTTCGCGAACGGCATCTTCGAGCCGATCTGGAACCGCCGCTATATCGATCATATTCAGATCACCGTTGGCGAGACGGTGGGCGTAGAGCAACGCGGCGGCTACTACGACAAAGCCGGCACGCTGCGCGACATGGTGCCCAATCACATTTTCCAGCTCATTTCTCTGACGGCCATGGAGCCGCCTGTTTCGTTTGACGCTGACGTGGTCCGCGACGAGCAAGCCAAGATTCTGAAGGCGCTGTCGCCGATGACCGATGAGGAAGTTCTGGTTCGTACGGTGCGCGGCCAGTACGGGGAAGGGATGGACGGCAACACGCGCGTACCGGGATACCGGTCCGAGCCGATGGTGCCGCCGGATTCCCGGACCGAGACTTTCGTCGCCATGAAGCTGTTCATCGACAACTGGCGCTGGGCCGATGTGCCGTTCTATCTGCGCACCGGTAAGCGCCTGCCGAAGCGCACTACCAAGATCGTGATCCAATTCAAGCGCGCGCCGTTCGTGCTGTTTCGCAGAACCGCGGTGGACCGGCTGGAACCCAATCGCCTGACGCTCCATCTGCAGCCGGACGAAGGCATCGCGCTCTCGTTTGGCGCCAAGATCCCCGGACCTGTCGTGCAAATCGGCGGCGTCGACATGAATTTCAATTACACGGACTACTTTAACGCCACACCGCAGACCGGCTATGAGCGCCTGCTCTACGATTGCATGCTCGGCGACGCGACTCTGTTCCAAAGGTCTGACATGGTGGAGACGGCGTGGCACGTGGTGGCGCCGATTTTGGACGTGTGGGAAGCCTTGCCGCCACGCCGCTTCCCCAACTACGCTGCTGGTTCCTGGGGGCCGTCCGAAGCCGACGAATTGCTCACCAAGGATCATCGCCACTGGAGCAATGAGTAAATGATCCTGGCCGGCGACATCGGCGGCACCAACACACGGCTCGCTTTTTTTGAAGGCACTCCCAATGAGCTGACACCGGTGGCGATCGACGTCTTCCCGAGCCGGGATCACAAGGGCCCGGAGGAGATCGCGCACGCATTTCTTGCCAAGCACAACCGGGTTGCGGAAGCGGCCTGCTTCGGTATCGCGGGGGCGGTGCGCAATGGGCACGCCGAGACGCCCAACCTGCCATGGGTGGTGGATGCGCACGAGATTGCAGACGAGTTGGGCCTGCCGGAAGTTGGCCTGATCAACGATCTTGAGGCGAATGCGCACGGCATCGCGCTGTTGGCGGAGTCGGATTTTGTAGTTCTCAACGCTGGCGAGGCCGTCCAGAACGGCAATCGCGCGCTGATTTCTGCCGGCACGGGCTTGGGTGAAGCTGGATTAGTGGCTGACGGCCTTGGCGGCTATCGGCCATTCCCATCCGAAGGCGGCCACGCCGACTTTGCGCCGCGCAACGAGCTCGAGCTGGATCTGCTGCGCTACCTCATGGGCCGCTTCGAGCACGTCAGCTATGAGCGTGTCCTGTCCGGGCCGGGGCTCCACAACATCTATCAGTTCCTGCGCGACACCGGCCGGGGCGAGGAGCCACCCTGGCTGCGCGATCAGATCCTGCACGGCGATCCTTCGGCCGCCATATCGAAGTCGGCGCTGGAGGGGACCTCGGCCATTTGTACCCAAGCGCTCGACATCTTCGTTACGATTTATGGCGCGGAAGCGGGTAACCTGGCCCTCAAGGTGCTAGCCACCGGCGGAACCTTCGTCGGCGGCGGTATCGCTCCGCGGATCATCCGCAAGCTCAGCAGTACGACGTTCATGAAGGCGTTCAGCGCAAAGGGCCGCGTCAGCGGATTGCTGAAGGACATTCCCGTGCGGGTGATTACCAACGACAAAACTGCGCTATTGGGCGCCGGCCGCGTCGCGGCCCTCAGCCTCAGAATTCCACTTTCACGCTGAGCTGGATCTGCCGCGGCGTCTCGTTCAATGGCGTGATCGCTGGGAATCCTGGCTGAAATCCTTGCCGGCCGAAAGTGGCGATGCCGAAGGTCGGCGATGGCGGATTTGTGAAGCGCGCGTCTGGATTGCCCAGATTCGCGTGGTTCAGGATGTTGTACCCATCAGCGCGAATGCGAAGCCGGCCGCTCTCACCCAACCAGGGCAGGACGAACGCGCGAGCCAATGAAATGTCCAGGCTATAGAAACCGGGCCCCGTAAAAGCATTGCGGCCCGCGTTTCCGAGCGTGCTGGACGCCGGCTCAGCAAAAGCGGACGGATTCAGTAACTGCATGCCACCGGCCACGGCCACCGGATTGGCCAGCACGGCCTGGCTGGGGTTGACGATGTCAGGCCGGTTGTTCAGGATGAGGCCTTGCCCAGCGATCGCGGCGGTCGTACCAAGCACGGTGTAGGGGAACCCCGAACGGAAAGCGGCCAGTTCGGCGACAGTCCAATCGCGAAACAATACTCCTGATTTGGATTGAGTGAACGCGCCGGGCAAGTTCCAGTACGAGAAGACGACGAAGTTGTTCCGCTGGTCGTAATCCGAATTGCCGCGATCGGCTTGGGGATTGAACTGTTCGGAAAATGTCGCGCGGCCGTTGGAACTGGCGGTGGTCGGAATGCTGGTGAAGTTCAGATTGAAAAAATCGCCGGTCAGCGGATCGCTCTGGTTGTCGATGAAGTGGCTCCAGGTGTAGGATGCCTGCAGCATTCCCCTGCTCGTGCGGTAGCGCGCCAGGGCTGTCAAAGCGTTGTAGTCGGAAAATCCCTGATTGGCCCGGTACGCGATGTCCGGCAAGCTGGGATTGTAGCGACCGCCTGAAGTCGAAAAATCTCGATTTACGACATCCGTGGTGATCAAGCTACGGCCGTACGTTCCGAGGCCGTTGACCTCAAGTGTTAGGTTGCCTGTGATCTTATGCTGCACCCCGGCGAAATAAGTTTTCGCGTAGCCGTCACCCAGGCCGTCGGCGACGAGTGTCAAATCAGGGAAGTTACTCGCTATGGTTTGGCCTTGAAAGGTGGCCAGCACACTCGATACAGGCGCCAGGTAGTTGGTGGGGCCCGAGGGCAAGGCGAGTAGAGGCAAGATCAGGTTGTTGTTCCGCACGTTCTCCCACAAGTTATCGAAAGGCCGATCGAAGAACGTTCCGAAGGCGCCGCGCAGCAGAGTGCGGCCGGTCCCGAAGAGATCGTAGGAAGCGCCCACGCGCACAGCCACGTCATTGGAGGAGCCGAAAATATGTGCTTGCGAGTCGACGAGCCCCGCTCCGGCCAGTTGGGCGGCCAGAGTCGATCCGGCGCCGAGCTCGACCAACACGTCTTTAACCGATCCCGTGTTGCGCGGGCCGCCGTAGAATTCGTCGCGGAGGCCGTAGTTAATCGTGAGACGCGGAGTTAGTTTGTAAGTGTCCTGCGCGAAGACGAACGACTGGGCATAAGAGTAAGTCCGGTTAAAATTCGGCTGCTGCACCGCGCTTGGAAGGGCAATCCGATCGATCGCTGCCCGCAAGTAACTTGGTTCGTCGAGTGCGAAGGAGATGAGGCTGTTGAACAGGTACTGGCCATCGCGTCCAGCGGCTAAATAACCCTGGGAAGATCGCCAGAGCCCGCCTCCACCTACGGTTACCAAATGCCGCCCGCGTGTCCAGATGACGTTGTCCAGAAGCTCCCAGGAGTCGTTGTCGTTCTTGTAGGCATAGAAGGCCGGGCTGCCGGGAAGCGTGACTCCCGTTTGTGCGAGCCCGTTCACGAAATAAACGTCGCTCGTGGTCAGTGTTGGAATTTCAGGATGCGGCCGCTTCCACCCGAGATCGTCCGTACTGTAGCTGAGCCGCACTTCGTTGGTCAGATCCGGCCGGAAAGCGCGAGTATAGCTTCCCCCGGCCGCAACGGTGTCCTGATTCAAACCCGAGATGAAGTCCTTGTAGGGAGACCAGATGAAATCGGGCTGCGCCAGGCGGTTGATGAGCACGCGGCCCGTCAATCGATCTTTGCCGTTTGGCGGAGTGTAGTCGAGCCGCTCGATCGCCAGCGTGCGGTTCAACGCGGTCGGCGGCGCGAGTGCGTCTTGAGTAACCACACCGGTACCCACCGTGCTGGCCGTCGTAGGGTATTCCGTGAGTAACTGCCTCGCTAACGATCCGGGCGCAGTGAAGTTAGTGACAAAGCTGGGAGAGGGCAGAAGGAACGTATACGGGCTCTGCTCGCCGCGGCTGCGGAGATACTCATAGGCGCTCGAAAAGAACAGCCGGTCTTTCAACACTGGCCCGCCAATGAAGAATCCAGGCTGATCCTGCTTGTCGGGTAAGCGGGGCGCGCCGGCCAGATTCTCCTGGAATCCGTTGGCATTCAGCGCATCGTTCATCAGATAAAAATAGGCGCCGCCATGGAATTGCGAGCCGCCCGACCGCGTCACTGCGTTCGCCAGGAAGCCCGACGTTCTCCCAAATTCGGCCGAGAAATTGTTGGTTGAGATGCGGTACTCCTGGATGGCCTCCGGCGCCAACACGGTCAGTGGCCCGGTCACCAGGTAATTGTTGTTTTCCAGGCCATCCAGTAGGTAGTTAGACGCCGACGGCCGCTGCCCGTTGACCGCAAGTCCCAATCCGCGTCCGGTGGCGAGGTCCGAGGTCACCCCAGGCTGTGTAATCAGCAGAGCGTACACGTCGCGGCCCTCGAGCGGTAAGGTGTTAATCTCGGCGGTATCGATGACCTCCGAAACAGTCGATTCCAGCGGCGCTTGCCTTCCTTTCTGCGCATCGAATGATCCCGACTTACTCGGGTCGACGTCCGGTCCATAAAACGGCACGATGGTCTTCGAACCCGGCAGGAAAACACTCTTGTACTGGCCCGATTCCCAAACATCGCTCAGCGGCCGCAGCCGGAAGTCGAGTTGGATCCGGGCGGCCACAGTCAACTCCAGTTCCTGCACATCCTGCGACTGATAGCTCGGAGCGGTGACACGAACCTCGTAGAAACCCGGTGAGAGCAGGGGCAAATAGTAGAGGCCCGAGACGTCGCTGGTTGCCGCGCCGGCCAGGTTAGTCGTCGAGCTGGAATAGAAGAGGTTGGCGCCCGCCACCGGCCGCCCCGTCACGGAATCCACAAGCTGGCCGGAGATCAGCCCTTGCGTGGTTTGCGGGAAGCACGCCGCGGCAGACAGAACGAACAGCGCGAACGCCCTGGAAAATGAGGTTATCTGGGCCACTCTAAAGCGTGCAGGCTGGACGGCCGTAGTAAGATGCAGGTTAACATGAAGAGGAAGTGGAGGCGTTGGGCGCTCTGCGCGCTCATCGCTGTGGGTAGTGCGTTGAGCGCGATGTCGCTCGGAAGCATCCGCTTCTTTCACATTCTCAATTTGAAGGCCTACGACGCGCACTTTATCGTGCGCGACTTCCTGCACCCCCGGCCGGCCATCTCCAACATCGTGCTGCTCACCGCCGACAAGAAAGCGATGGACACGTTCCCGGAGCTGCGCGTGTTTTGGAACGAGCATTACGCCACGGCGATTCGCGCTGCCGGGCAAGCGGGCGCCAAGGTCATCGCGCTCGACTTGGCCTTTGGCGTTCCCATCGACCAATGGCAGCCCGGCGCCGATGAGGCGCTGGCCGGCGCCATCAGCACTTCGCCGGTTCCCATCGTTTGTGGCTACGTCTCCGAGCTGAATAGCAATAAGTCCTCGCAAGCGATCCCGGTGAACATGACGGCCGCGGCGCTGGGTCTTTCCGCCTTCGCCAACCTGACGGCCGATGACGACGACTTCATCCGTAACCAGGAACTCACGGAAGCGCCTTCTGCTAATCCCGGCGATCCCCCGTCCGCCCGATCTCTCGCCATGCGAACCGCTGAGAAATATATCGGCGCTGACGCGCAGTTCCAGAAGGGCGGGCTATGGCTCGGCGGCCGATCCATTCCGGTCTCCCCGCAGCGCGCTATCGCCATCAATTATGCCGGACCTCCCAACACGTTTCCTAGCGTCTCGTTGGCCGACTTCGAGGCTGCTGCCAAGCAGGGGAACCAGCGCCAGCTGCGGAAGTGGGTGGAGGGCAAGATCGTTCTGGTCGGTACCGATTTCGTGGACGATCGCTTCGATACGCCGTTCTACACGCTTTTCAGCGGTTCCAAGTGGACCATGCCGGGCGTGGAAATTCACGCCAATACGGTGCGGACCGTACTGGAAGGCCGTTATCTTCTGCCGGTTGCTTCGTGGACGCGCCTGCTGGCCTTGCTCGTAGCCACGGGTCTTACCGTGTTGGTCATCACGTCGTTCCCGGCCAGCCGGGCCGTCGGTTTTCTGGTGCTGGAACTCGCGGTGATCCTGGTGGCCACGCATCTGGCGTTTGAAGCCGGGCTGGTCCTCTCCACATCGGAACTGCTGCTGGCGACTTTCATTTGCTTGATCGCCTCGGTGGTCTATCGGTTCGCGACCGAGGAGACCCGGGGCAATCTGTTCCAGCGCGCTATATCGCTATTCGTCGGCAAGCAGGTGGCTACGTCGCTCGAAGAAACTGAGGCGATCGCCTTATCTGGAAAGCGGCTGGAAGTGACGATCTTGTTTACGGATATCCGCGGCTTTACAGCTTTTAGCGAACGGGTTTCCGAGGAGCAAGGCCCGGAGGTCGTGGTCCAGTTACTCAACGAATACCTGGGAATGATGGTCTCCATCATCGTGATGTACGGCGGTCACGTCAACAAGTTCATCGGTGATGGCATCCTGGCCGTCTTTTCCGACGAGGACGAAGGAGCCAAATTGGGCGATCACGCACTTCGCGCTGTTCGCTGTGCCACCCGGATGGTGATGGCGCGCAGTAACTTCGAGACCGGAGCCGGCATCCATTCCGGCCCAGCAGTGGTGGGCAATGTGGGGTCGGCCGATAAAATGGAGTATACGGTCTTGGGGGACACAGTGAATCTGGCTTCGCGCCTGGAGAGCCTGAACAAGGAACACCACACGAAACTGCTCATGAGCGGAGCGACGCAAAGCCTGCTCGGCGACCAGGTGGAAACCACCCACCTGGGAGAAGCTCCGGTGCGTGGCAAATCCGTGCCGATCGATCTGTATACGGTTACCTCGCTTGTGCCCAAGGCCGTGGTCAATGCGTAAGTTTTCGTTGGCCATAGCCATATTGCTCTCCGTCGTTTCTGCCTGTGGCGACACGAAGGAAGAGCCGGTTGGCTTGGTCCTCTCCGCGGTGGCGGGCAAACTGCTGCGCGCCGACACCGAAACTCCGCTCGCCGCGCGCCCGGGCGATTTGCTGTTCGCCGGCGACGGGCTCCGTACGGAATCTGGCCCAGCGTCGTTCCTGTTTTGCCCGGCGAAGGCCATCGATACATTGAGCCCATCCGGGGAAGTGCGCCTGGATAGCAAGGCGCCCAAAGTGAAGGCAGGCAAGATCGCGGAGCAGCCGGCTCGTGCGTGTGCGCTGCCTCAGACCTTGCGAGTCGCGGCCGCCAGCCAACAGCACTACGGCGTCAGCATGACGCGCGGGCTGAACAAACCCGAGGTCCCTCCGACGCCACGCGATAAACTGCCCGCCGACGTGCAGACAGAACTCGCTCCCTACGACGCCGTGCTGGCCGCCAATTCCAAGGATCAAGCCGCACTAGTCACCGAAGCCACCATCTTCGAAAATCATAAGCTGGTCGCCAACGCGCTCGATATGTATTACAAGTTGCGCGAACAGTGGCCCGACGCCGTCTGGGTGAAGAGCAAGATATTCGAGTTGGAAGACGCACTGGCCACGCAGGCAGCCGCGGCCACGGCGTCCGCTACGGCAGGCGGCCAAACATACGCGCTGCTGGTCGGCGTCTCCAAGTACGCCAAGCCGGAGCTGGCGCTGCAATTCGCCGACTCGGACGCCAGCGTCTTCGGTAAGCTGCTCGAAAGCCCCCGCGGGGGCAGCGTGCCCGAGCAGAACGTGCTTCTCCTGACCAACGAGAAAGCGACCACCGCGGCCGTTCGCAATGGATTTCAAGATTTCCTGAAGCGGCGCGCCGGCAAGAACGACACCGTGGTCATTCTGATTGCGGGTCACGGCACCGTGGAAGTGCCAGGCAGCAAGAACGCATTCATCCTCACCTACGATTCCGACCCCCAGGATCTGACCAGCACGGCGCTCCCCATGGACGAACTGCAGTCTCTGTTCGAAGAGCAGCTCAACAAGGTCGGACGCGTGCTGCTGTTCGTTGACGTCTGCAAGGCCGGCGCCATCGGCACCATCCACAACACCACGGTCAGCTCCAACGTCCAGCAGCTCGGCGACATCCAAGGAGATTTGTTCGGCCTGCTCGCCAGCCGGCCGCGCGAAGTGTCGTTGGAGGGGCCTGAATTTGGCGGCGGCCACGGCGTCTTCAGCTACTACGTTCTGAAAGGCTTGGAGGGCGCGGCCGACGCGAATCACGATGGCGTCGTGGACGCCGACGAACTGATCAAGTATGTCAGCGACCAGGTGCCGATGGCCACGGGAAACAAGCAGCATCCGCGCGAATTTGGCAATTACGACAACATGATGCGCCTCTCCGACGTCAAGAAACCCGGCATCGACGTGGCGCACTGGCGGATGTTGCTCGACTCGCGGAACGGCGGCCCCTTGTACTTAGCCGCCGCGCCTCCCGGCCAGTTGCCCGCGCACCCCCCCGCCAGCGTGGACCGCTTTTCGAAGGCGCTGCAGGAGGGCCGGATCCTCCCAACCGATCCGGATAACGCCTTCACTGCGCTCGCGGATCTGAAAAACGCTGTCGCGCCCGAGCAATATCAAGAGCACCAAAACGAACTGCGCGTTGCACTCGAGAACAAGGCGCAACAGGTCTTGCTGCGCTATCTGGCCGGCGATGAATCGCCGCAGCCCCGCCAGGAGTTCTACGCCGGCGCCGGTTACATGGACGCCGCCCGCAAGCTAACTGAGGAGTCGCTATTTCTGGAGGGCCGTCAGGACTTCTTCCAAGGCCGGGCTCTTCTGTTCGACAAGAAATTCCCGGAGGCTGCGGCTCTACTCGAACAGTCGGTGCGCATTGATCCCGGCGCCGCTTACGGATTCAACGCCCTCGGCATCGCCTACCTGGAGCAGGCGCAGTACGACAAAGCCATCCCGGCGTTTCGCGACGCGGTCCGCCGCGCACAGCACTGGTCGTATCCGCTCCACAACGAAGCCCTCGCCTACGTCGAAACCGGCGATTACCGTTCCGCCATCCGCGCCTACCAGCAAGCCATCCGCCTGACGCCGCGGTACAGCTATCTGCCCTACAACCTCGGCCTCGTCTATCAGCGTCTGAATCGCCGTAAGGATGCGGAAGCGTCTTATCGAAAAGCGGAATCACTTGCGCCGGATTCCGCTGAGCCCTACAACGCTCTCGGCACGTTAAAAGCATCGGAGGGCAAGCGCTCCGATGCGGAGCAGCTTTACCGCCAGGCTTTACAGAAGAACCAAAATCTGCTTGCCGCGCGGCACAATCTGGCGCTGCTGTTGGTCTCAGAAAAAGACAGGCGTCCGGAGGCCATTGGACTATGGCGCGAGAATCTTCGCCAATCTCCCGATTACCTTCCCTCGCGCCTCAGCCTGGCCGGCGCCCTCGCGGATCAAGGCGACCACGCCGGGGCCATCGAAGAGTACCGCCAGGTGCTTAGCGCGAAGCCTAATTACGTGGCAGCTCACGTGGCGTTAGCGGAGCTGTTAACCAGGATTGGTGAACGCGATCAAGCGCTGGAGCAACTGCGCGACGTCTCGCAGAACTCGGCAGACCCGGCGATCTTTGAGCAGATCGGCGATCTGGAGGCCGGCGCGCGGCATATGCCGGAGGCCAAATCGGCATACGACTCTGCCCTCAGTCTCAAGCCCGACCGCGCGACGCACAAGCGCATCGCTAAGAAGCTGAAGGAGTTGCAGTAGAGCGGCGCCCGCTTTTTGCGACGGGCGCCCTCTTCCACGGCCACAGTTCCTGACAAGGGTGCGGCCTCAGGTATTTAGACGTCCCATCTAGGTATGTTGTTGCTAAGGTCTTTAGGGTATTTTCCCCTTAGCTTCTCAGCGTTTCTGCCCAGCCGTCGCGCCCGATGCAGCGGCCTTGGCTACTGGGGCCTCGCTTCGCGGGTTGGTGTTCTCCACGCGCGAGCTTGCGGCGTCGCCGCGCGTGATGTCGATACCGCCCTTGAAATAGGCGCCATCGTCGATGACGATTCCCGCCGTCTTAATATCGCCGACGATCGAGGCTCCCGCGCGGAGCGAAACCCGCGTCTCTGACTCGACATTTCCTTTGATGGTGCCGAACACCACAACTTCCTTCGCCTTGATGCTGGCGTTCACCTTACTGGCCGGCCCCACCGTTAAGCGGTTGCGCAATTCCAGCCGGCCTTCCAACTCACCTTCGACGATGAGTTCTTCGTCGCTGGAAATGTCGCCCACCACTTTCATCGATTTTCCGAAAACGGTGCGCCCCGCGGAACCACTGGGAGAAGCCGGTGTGTTCGCTTGCGCCGGGGTTGTTGGAGCGGGTTGTCGTTGTGGTTGCATATTTGATGGCGTCTGTCCTTCGTTTGATTTACCCCACATAGGGGCCAGAACAATGCACGCAATTGGCCACTCGCCGCTCTGCTGATTCTCAACGCCTTACGCGTCAACTGCACTCACCTTCTTACACGGCTTACGACAACACCTTTACTTCTTACGCTCAAAGAACTTGACCTTGTCGATTCCGGCGTCGACCACGACGTCGAAGAATCCGATCATCATCTCGTCCCAGCTCTGCTCGCCGTAGCGCACTTCGGCCGTCGGATCGGGATTGCGCGGATTGTTGGGTGAGTTGTCGAAGTAGCCCACCCATTGCAGCCGCGTGCCGGCCTTGAGCGGGCGCGGCTTCGCCAGACGGTAGTTGAGCTGCCACTGGAAATCGTAGTTATTCACCTTGAGTAACGTCTCCACCTGTCCGTTGGGACCCGGCAGCAGGAACTCGAACCCTTTCCCTCGCAGATGCATATGCGGAAACAGGCTGACGAGCAATGCGTCGTTCGGCAGTGTGCCGGACACCTGGACACGGTAGTTCGCCTCACCCGGCGGAATTACGAAACGGTCGTTACTCATCTGCAGTGACAGCACGGCCTGCCGCGGCGGCTCCTTGGCGAAAACCAGCCCGATGCGCGTGCGATCCTCAGTGGCCATGCCGGTCGCCGTGTAATGCATCTGCAGCACCAGGTCGGAGCCCGCAGGAATCCGCTTTGCGATGCCGGGACTCCAGCCATCCGCCGAATTGCCTGGCGTGTACACCATTAGAATGTCGCTGGTGGTGAAGCCCTTCGCGATGGGCACCGAGAAATTGGTCGCGACGGGTTCGCCTTCCAACCATTTCGATCCGGGCTCGCGGATATAGACCACCGCGTGATGGACCGCCGCGCGATCGCTCGGCTGCACTTCCACCTGCTGCACCCACTTGTCCTCGGTGAAATGCGTGCGCAGGATGAGGTATTGGTAATTGACGGCCCCCTTGGCTGGAATCGGGAAGGCCCTGGGCATTTGGAAAATCAAGTCGGGCGTCGCAATGTTCCAGCCCTCGGGCCAGCGGCGGGGCTGCGGCGCATCCTTGGGATCACCTTCCTGTGCGCCCCCATCCACCCACGTTATGAGCGTGGCGATCTCGGCCTCCGACAAAGACCGATCGTTTGCGAAATGCCCGCAGCACGGATCGGCAAACCACGGCGGCATTTTGCGCTTCAGCACCTGCTCGCGGATCGACTTGGCCCAGGGCCGCGTTCCGGCATAAGTCAGAAACGACATGGGCGCAATCTCGCCCGGCCGATGGCACTCCTGACAATGGTCTTGAAGAATCGGAAGAACGTCTTTGTAAAAGACCGGCTGCGCCGCCAATGGGGCCAGGATCGCGGCCCAACTAGCGAGCCAGCGAAGCAACGTACTTATCGCGGCATTCGCGGGAACAGAAATGGAGAATCTCGCCTCCCACTTTTTCCTTGATTGACGTTTCGGTGGCGATGTACGTTCCGCATGCCGGATCCTTCTTGAGTTCACCAGTCCGCGGTGCCGAATTGGAAGCGGTTGGCGTGTCCTGCGGCGGCACGGGCTGGCGCATCGCCTGACCGAAGCCTTTGACGATGATTCCCATCACCGTCCTAAAGAACAGGATGGCGATAACCGTCAGAAGCAGTTCGAAGAGCGCGCGGAACATTTCGCACTTTTATTCTAGCGCCTGCCGGAATGCCGCGAGGCCGCGCTACTCTTGCCTGCTGGCTTCTTTGCCGGCTGCGTCGATACGGGCCTGAGCGCGGCGGATCGCAATCAGAGCGGACGCGATGTCCATTCCCACGGCCGGATTGATCATCGCTTCCTGAGCCCGCTTCAAAGCCTTTTCCGCCCTGCTGACGTCGATTTCGTGACCCTTCTCCGCGACATCGCTGAGAACGCGCACCACGTTGTTATTGATCTCCAGGAAGCCGCCTGCAATGGCGATAGTGAAGAAACGATCGTCCGGAGTGGTATAGGTGAGCGCGCCGATGCCCAACTCGGAGAGCAGGGTC
>Ga0335071_10005731_pt1 | contig 12881 bp, 12 predicted proteins | sample Lox_Sample_15_FD_206724 | JGI IMG/M metagenome (GOLD analysis project Ga0335071, IMG submission 206724) | Soil microbial communities from Loxahatchee National Wildlife Refuge, Florida, United States - Lox_Sample_1.5 | ecosystem: Environmental > Terrestrial > Soil > Wetlands | place: USA...
CTCCACGCCGCCGCCACAGGCGACCGGGTCAGGCGAGCGGCCGCTTGGCGGCCATGCCGGGACGCCGCGGGTAGCGCTCGGGCGTCGCCGCGACCTTCTCGTAGAGCACGCAGACCGAGTCGGGGATGGGCGAGCTCGGCAGGGGCACGAGGCGACCGCCGGCGAGGCCGCACGCGGCGGCCGCGGCCTCGCCGGCGGCCGCCTCGCGACGCGCGGCGGAGCCCGTCTTGCTCGCCGCCAGCAGGCCGCCGCGTGCGAGGGCCGGCGCCGCCAGCTCGACCACGACTGCGAGCGGACCGACGGCCTTGGCGAGCACCACCGCGAACGCCTCGCGGTCGGCCGAGCCCACCGCGGTCAGCTCCTCGCTGCGGGCACAGGCGACGTCGACGCGCCCGGCGAGCCCGAGACGCTCCAGCGCCTCGCGCAGGAAGACGCACTTCTTGCCCACGGCCTCGATCAGGGTGAGGCGCACGTCGGGCAGGGCCAGGGCGAGCGGGATGCCGGGCAGGCCGCCGCCGCTGCCCAGATCGGCCCAGCGACCGCCGCCGGCACGCGCCGCCGCGAGCAGCTCGTCGACCTGGAGCAGCGCGTGGGCGTCAGCGATGAGGGCCGCGGCCTCGTCGGGCGCGCCGCGGGCGCCGGTGACGTTGGCGCGCGCATAGCCGGCGAGGAGATCGGCGTAGGCCGCGAGGGCCGGGTCGTCGCTCAAGGGCGCCGGGCGGCGCGTCAGGCGTCGCAGAGCTTGGTGAGGGTGAGGATCGTGCCGCCGTTGTCGGGGTGGTCGAGCCGGAACTCGTCGACCACGGCCCGGATGATGGAGATGCCCATGCCGCCCTCGGTGAGATCGACCCCGACCGCGCCGCACTCGGGACAGTCGGCGTCGTCGTCGTGGAACCCGCCGCCCTGGTCGCGCACCTTGAGAACGACACGGTCAGGCTTGGCCTCGAACGACAGCTGGACCTGGCCGCGCTCGTGGTCGTAGGCGTGGCGGATGGAGTTTGTGCAGGCCTCGGTGAGGGCCAGCTTGAGGTCGGCCACGGCGTCGGCAGAGAAGCGCCGTTCGCGCACGAGACCGGCCAGCGCGAGACGGCCGAGCACCACGTACTCGGCCTTCGCCGGGATCTCGAGTGTCACGAGCTCGTTCATAGGGCAGCCATCGTATCGTAGCGGTGGCCCACGGGCCAGCCTCGTCGTCCCCCGATCACGGGGCTGGTCCGAGTTTCACCGTCTCACGCATGTTCAAATCCTCGCCGCACATGGCGCAATGGCCGCGACGCAGCGCCGTCTCGTCGATCTCGCGGCCGGAACGCCGCACGACGAGCCTGTGGCAATGAGGGCACACGGTGTTCTGGCCCTCGTGACCGGGGACGTTGCCGACGTAGACGAACTCGAGACCGGCCTCGTGGCCGATGGCGACGGCACGCTCGAGCGTGCGGATCGGCGTCGCCGGCAGGTGCGAGAGCTCGAGCTCGGGATGGAAGCGCGTCACGTGCCAGGGCGTCTGAGGCCCGAGCCGCCCGACCATCCAGGCCGCGATACCGCGCAGGGTGGCCTCGTCGTCGTTCAGCGTGGGGATCACGTTGGTCACGATCTCGACGTGACAGTCGTGCGCGTGGCGGGCCCGTTCGGCCGCGGCCAGCACCGGCTCGTGATCGGGCACCCGGCAGAGGCGGCGGTAGAGCTCGTCGTCGAAGCCCTTCACGTCGACCCGGTAGGCGTCGAGGTGCGGCGCGACGGCGTCGAGGGCCTCAGGCGTGATGTAGCCGTTGGTCACCATGACCGTGTAGAGGCCATGCGCGTGGGCGACGATGGCCCCGTCGATCACGTACTCGATCCAGATCGTCGGCTCGTTGTAGGTCCAGGCAACCCCGGCGCACTCGTTGTTGGCGGCCAGCAGCGGCAGCTTGTCGACGGGCAACGGACGCAGGTCGCCGAGGCCGCCGGCCACGTCGGCCCGTGAGATCTGCCAGTTCTGGCAGTGGGCGCAGGTGAAGTTGCAGCCGAGCGTGCCGAGAGAGAGCACGGTCGTGCCCGGGAAGAAGTGGAACAGGGGCTTCTTCTCGATGGGGTCGGCGGCCACGCTGCAGACGCGGTCGTAGACGAGGCTGTAGAGGGTGCCGCCGCGGTTCTCGCGCGCCCGGCAGGTGCCGCGCTTGCCCGGCCCGATGACGCAGAGCCGCGGGCAGACGTGGCACCGCACGACGTCGTTGCCGCGGCGCTCGTACAGGATGGCCTCGTGCCCCACGTCGCTCATCCCAGCCTCCTCACGGCCCAGAGCTTACCCGGCAAGACCGGCGATGCCACGCTCGACGGCGGCCACGAGCGCGGCCTGCAGGGTCTCGTTGCCCGAGACGATGCAGGACAGCTGGAAGCCGGCGTCGCTGCCGAGCAGCAGGCGACCCTCGAGCGACGAGCCGTCGGCGTCGGTCATCGGCACGCCCGCCTCGCGGCAGAGCAGCCAGCCGGCGGCCAGGTCGTAGGGCGAGTTGCAGAGCACGTGACCGTTGCCGACGCGGCGAAACTCGGCCTCGGTCGCGGGATGGGCGGCGATGATGGCCGGACCGATGTCGACGTAGGCGTCGAGCTGGCCGGTCAGCACGCGGGTGACCGCGTAGGCGGCCGAGCCGAGCTCGAAGACCGCCCCCCCGACGCTCGTCGCGTCGACGAGCTCCTCGATCGCACGCGCCAGCAGCAGGAGCGGCCGACCTCGCAGGCCGGTGTTCCAGAACAGGCCCTCGAGACCGGTGCGGGGCGACGGGGCGAGGGGCAGAGGCGTGCCGGTGGCGCGCCGCATGACCAGGCCCGCGCCGCGCTCGGCCGCGAACAGGTCGCCGACCTTGATCTCCTGGATGACGCCGGCCACGACGTCGGCCAGCGTCGGCGTGGCGACGGGACGCGCGGCGGCGACGCTCACGCAGGCCGACTCGAGGCCGGCCGCCGCCGGCCGCGTGCCGTCGATGGGATCGACGATCAGGATGAGCTGCGGGTCGGCCGGGCCCTGCAGGCCGCGATCCTCGGAGTAGTAGGACCAGCGCGGCAGCCGGGTGCGCATGTACTCTTCGAGGAAACGCTCGGCGACCTCGTCGATCTCGAAGGTCACGTCGCCGCCCACGGCCTCGCCGGCGTGGGCCCGGGCGGCGTGGAGCCCGAGAAAGGGCAGCACGACCTCGCGCAGGCCGGCGCAGAGATCGCCGAGCTCTGCCATGACGTCGGTCACGTTCGCTCCTTGTGCCGCGGCGGGACGGGATCGAGGGACTGGTGGCGGGCGGCCGCCGGGCCGCCGCCCGCCACCATTGTATCGTGGCCGTCCGCGGCCGGCTCGTTCGCCTCGCGCGCTATACTTGTGGTGCGCGGCACGGCACGCGCGTGGCCCGGCGCCCCCGAAAGCGAAGCGGTCTCATGCCCGACACGATCGTCTACCGCGGCAAAGGCAACATCTACCTCAACATCACCAACCGCTGTTCGTGCGACTGCGAGTTCTGCTTTCGCTCCTTCACGAGCGAGATCTACGGCAGCGACCTCGCCCTGTCGGGCGAGCCGACGGTCGACGAGCTCACCCGCGAGATCGAGCTCGCCTTCATGGACGGGCCGGCCGACGAGGTCGTCTTCGTGGGCATGGGCGAGCCCACCATGCGTCTCGACGTGACGCTCGCCGTCACCGAGTGGCTGACCACGCGCCGCCTGCGCTCGCGCCTCGTCACCAACGGCCACGGCCGCCTGCTCAACCCCGACGCCGACGTGGTCGGCGAGCTCGCGCGCGTCGGCATCGACGCCGTCACGGTGAGCCTCAACGCGGCCGACCCCGAGACCTACGACCTGCTCTGCCGGCCGACCTTCTCCAAAGCCTTCCGCGAGGTCGTGCGCTTCGCCAGGTCGTGCGTCGAGGCCGGAATCGACACGACGCTCACCGCGCTCGACCTGCCCGCGGCCGACGTCGAGGGCTGCCGCGCGATCGCCGAGGCCATGGGCGCGTCGTTCCGTCTGCGCGCCTACGTGCCGCCGACCGCGGCGTAGCCCCGCGCTCGAGCGTCGGTCGGCGGCGGCCCGTGACCCCGATGATACGATGGTGTGAGAGATGAGCGACCCGGGCGCCAAGATCCTCCTGGTCGACGACGAGGAGGCCATCCAGAAGCTGCTGCGGTTCCCTCTCGAGAAGGAGGGCTACCAGGTCGTCCAGGCGCGCGACGGACAGGAGGCGCTCGACGCCTTCGCCCGCGAGCAGTTCGACCTCGTCATCCTCGACCTCATGATGCCGCGCATCGACGGCACCGAGGTCTGCCGGCGCATGCGGGCGGTGAGCACGGTCCCCATCATCATGCTGACCGCCAAGGCCGACGAGTTCGATAAGGTCCTCGGCCTCGAGATCGGCGCCGACGACTACATCACCAAGGACCGCTTCAGCCTGCGCGAGTTCCGCAGCCGGGTGCGCGCCCAGCTGCGCCGCGCCGACATGGCCCGTCAGGGCGGCGGCGGGCATCACGAGCAGATCTCGATCGACGGCCTCGACGTCGACCTGCCCAAGCGCAACGTCGACGTCCGCGGCAAGCGGGTCGACCTCACCTACATCGAGTTCGAGCTCCTGAAGACACTCATCTCGCATCCCGGCCGCGTGTACTCGCGGCAGATCCTGCTGCAGCTCGTCTGGGGCGACGCCGAGTTCCGCGACGCCCGCACGGTCGATGTCCACATCCGCCACCTGCGCGAGAAGATCGAACGCGACGCCCGCAACCCCGAGTTCGTCTTCACGGTGCGCAACATCGGCTACAAGTTCCGCGAGTTCTAGGCGCGACCCCCTTGCCGAGGTCGCACGTGCGGCGTTCCTTCATCCAGCGGCTCCGCTCCTTCGTGGTGTCCGCCCCACGCGTGGTCGGCGACGCCCTCGCCTGGGCCTTCAGCCCGGTGCCCGGCTCGGTCAAGAACTGGCTCACCGTGCTGTTTCTCGGCGTCGTGCTGCTCGACATCGGCCTGGCCTACATCTACGTGGTGCCGAGCCTCCAGAACCGGCTCGTCCACCAGAAGCTGAACGACCTCTCGAGCAGCTCCGCCCTCGTCAGCGGTCAGCTCAGAAGCATCAACCCCAACCAGTTCGAGATGAGCGAGGCCGCGACGGTCCTCGACACCACGCTCAACGCTCGCATCGTGATCCTCGACAGCGCCGGCAACGAGCTGACGCCGCCCATCGATTCCCGGAACGGGCTTCCCCTCAAGATCGCCAACTACCCGGTCGTCGCCGCGGCCGCGCGCACCGGGCGCCTCGAGGTCGGCACGGTGACGATCGGCGACACGAGCTACGCGACGGCCGCCCTGCCGGTGGTGGTGGGCGGCCTGCCGTACGGCCTCCACCGCATCGCCCTCGTCTCGGCGCCGCTCACCGACCTGCAGCGCGCGGTGCAGAACGTCCAGCATCAGATCCTGCTGGCCGGCGGCCTGGCCCTCATCGCCACCCTGTTCGCCGGCTACCTGGCCTCGTACATCATCGCCCGCCGTCTGAAGCGCATCGAGCGCGGCGCCCTGTCGATCGCCTCGGGCGATTTCTCGCGGCCGGTGCCGCCCGGCCCCCCCGACGAGATCGGTCAGCTCGCCGTCACCTTCAACATGATGGGCGGCCGCCTGCGTGAGGCCTTCTCGCAGATCGAGCGCGAGAAGGAGAACGTCGAGGTGCTGCTCTACGACCTGGCCGAAGGGGTCATCGGCGTGACCGCCGAGGGCGGGCTCGCCGTAGCGAACCCGGCCGCGGCCACCCTGCTGCGCCGGGCGCTGCCGACCGGGGTGCCGCTCGCCGACCTGCTGCCGCCCGACGTCGGCCAGGCGCTCGTCGAGACCCAGATCGACGGCGAGAACCGCACCGTGGTCGTCGAGTACGCCGGACGCTCGCTCGAGGCGTCGGTGTTCCGCGTGGGCGGCGAGTCCGAGGTGCGCGACATCGTCGTGCTGCGCGACATCACCGAGCAGGCGCGGCTCGATGCCGCCCGCCGCGACTTCATCGCCACGGCCTCGCACGAGCTCAAGACGCCACTCTTCTCGCTCTCAGGCTTCATGGAGCTGATCGACGAGGGCGACCTCGATCCCGACACCGAGAAGGAGTTCCTGTCGCTCATGCGCCAGCAGGTCGACCGCCTGACCGATCTCTCGCTCAGCCTGCTCGACCTCTCGCAGGTCGACTCGGGCGCGGTGCGCCTCGAGGCCGGCGACATCGACATGACCACGTTGACGCGCGCCGTGGTCGCCGAGTTCCGCCCGGGCGCGGAGAGTCGCGGCGTGAGCATCGACGTGAACGCGCCGGCCGAGCTGCCGGCCGCCTGCGACGAACGCCGCCTGAGCCAGGTGCTGCGGGCTCTGCTCGACAACGCCGTCAAGTTCTCGCCGCGGGGAGGAGCCGTGACCGTGGGCCTCGCCACCGACGCGCGGGCGGCCGGCGACGACGACGTCGTGATCACGGTCGCCGACGAGGGGCCGGGCATCCCGTCCGACGAGCTGCAGCGCGTCTTCGAGCGCTTCTATCGCGGCAACGGCGGCTCGCACAAATCGGGCACCGGCCTCGGCCTGTCGATAGCCAGAGAGATGGTCGAGCTCATGGGCGGCACGCTGACGGTGACCTCGAGTCGCGGTGACGGATCGACCTTCACGGTCCGCATGCCGCGCATCCAGGGCTAGGAGGAACAGATGGACACTTCGCGCAGTTTCGTGGCCGGCGTCGTCGGCGGCATCGTCGGGGCGGCCCTGCTGCTCCTCGTCCTGGTCCTGCTGGGCGTCACCGACGTGAAGAAGGAGACCACCGTCAGGGTCGCCGCCCCGGCCGCCGTCGCGAGCCCCGGCGCGCCGGCGGCGCCCGGCGCCGCGGGACTCACCCCGACCCAGATCTACGACCGCGAGGCGACGGGCGTCGTCGAGATCACGAGCACGCTGCCGTCGAGCGGCACCGACGTCTTCGGGCAGCCCACGTCGGGCGGGCCCATCGTCGGCTCCGGCTTCGTCGTGTCGCGCCGGGGCTACATCCTGACGAACGCCCACATGGTCTCGCAGTCGGGCAGCAAGGCGACCGCGGTCATGGTGACCTTCAAGGGGCCGGGCTCGCAGACCCGCAGCGTCGCGGGCCACATCGTCGGCATCGACACCCTGTCCGATGTGGCCGTGGTGCGCGTCGACACCGCCGGCCTGCACCTCAACCCCTTGCCCCCGGGCGACTCGAACGGCGTGCGCGTGGGCGAATCGGTCGTGGCCATCGGCAACCCGCTGCAGCTCCAGTTCACGATCACGTCGGGCATCGTCTCGGCCATCCACCGCGACCTCAGCCCGCAGGCGGGCACGAACATCTTCGACGGCATCCAGACCGACGCCGCGATCAATCCCGGCAATTCGGGCGGCCCTCTGATCGACGCGAGCGGCAAGGTCATCGGCATCAACGAGAGCATCGCCTCGACCACCGGCGCCAACGAAGGTCTCGGGTTCGCGGTGCCCATCGACACGGCCGTGAATTCGTACAGGCAGATCGTCAAGACGGGCCGCGTCGCCTACCCCTGGATGGGCGTCACCCTCGAGAACCTGACCCCCGATCTCGCCGGGACCCTGAAGTATCACGTCACCGAAGGCGCGCTCGTCAGCGCCGTCGCCGCGGGCGGCCCCGCGGCCGCGGCCGGCATCAGGGGCGGCACCTCGACGGTGACGGTCCAGGGAGAGAAGTTCACGGTGGGGGGAGACGTCATCACCGCCGTCAACGGCCGCCACGTCGCCTCGGCCACCGATCTCGTCAAGGCGGTCGCGACCTACAAGCCGGGCGACACCGTCACTCTCACGATCAACCGCCAGGGCGCGACCTCGACGGTCAAGGTCAAGCTGGGGACCCGGCCGGCCAACCTGTGAATCAGGGCGCGGCTCCGTCGGCGAAGCGTCGGCGGAGAGCCGGCGAAGCCGCACCCTGCCGTTGCCGAAAGCGCCACTCCACGACCCGACACTTGCCGAATCGGCCAGACCGCCGCCGTTGAGCGCCGCAGACTTCAACCGATTCGGGTAACAGGTTGACTGTTTTCGATAAGTCCCGATAGAGTCATCGTGCGTGTCCGAGCAGGTGTGGCGCGTCGTTTCGGGCGCCGCGCCCGACCGTCGCCCGCCTGCCCGACGGGAGGCTGCATGTGAACCCGGATCGCCCCACGAACCCGTATCTGCGCTCCTACTTCGCCGTAGCCCAGGGGCTGGCCGAGATGTTCGGTCCCGAGTGCGAGGTGGTCCTCCACGACCTCACCCAGATGCCGCACTCGATCGTCGCGATCGAGAACGGTCACGTCACCGGGCGCCACGAAGGCGACGCCCCGACCGACCAGATGCTGCGCTCCCTGCGCAACGCCGACGACACCCCCGACGTGCGCCTCTACGTCACCTCCACCGACGGCCGCATCCTCAAGTCGCTCGCCATCACCCTGCGCGACGCCGACGACCGGCCGATCGGCGTGCTCGGCGTCAATCTCGACGTCTCCGAGCTCGTGCGCGCCCAGCGGGCGCTGGCCGGCCTGGCCACCGTCGGCGGCCCCGACAGCATCGGCCTGCCCGAGACCGAGGAGCTCTTCGGCGGCGACATCCGCGACGTCCTGGCCGGCATGATCAGCACCATCCTCTCCGACATGGGCAAGACGCCCGCCACCATGAGCCGCGACGAGAAGATGGAGGTCGTGGCCCGTCTCGAGGAGCGCGGCGCGTTCCTCGTCAAGCGCTCGGCCGAACAGGTCGCCGAGGCGCTCGACCTCTCGCGCTTCACCGTGTTCGGCTACCTCAAGGAGATCCGCCGCCAGGGCGGCGGCGAGGGCTCCCCCGACGCGGCCGGGGCCGGCCGGTGATCGCCGCCGGCACGCCACCCGTGGCCGCCACCGGCGCCTCGCCGGCCACCCTGTTCGACGTCGTGGCCGGCAGCGGCGCGGCCACGATCGCCGTGATCGGCCTGGTCAAGAACGCCGGCAAGACGACCGTGGTCAACGCCCTCATGGACAACGTCCCGCTGCGCTTCGGGTTGACCTCGCTCGGCCTCGACGGCGAGCGCACCGACCACCTCACCGGCCTCGACAAGCCGCGCATCGTACCGCCGCGCGGCACGCTGATCGCCACCACGGTCGGTTCGCTCGACCGCTCGCACTACACCATGGAGCGCGTCGAGGCCCTGCCCTTCCACACCTCTCTCGGCGGCGTCGTGATCGGCCGCGCGGTCGGCGATCGCGCCGTTGAGATCAGCGGCCCCACCACCCTGGCCGAGGTCTCAGCCACGGCCGGCCGCCTGCACGCGCACGGCGCCGGCCTCGTGCTGGTCGACGGCGCCATCAACCGCCTCGGCAGCGCCTCGCCGCGGGTGAGCGACGCGCTCATCATGGCCACCGGCGGACTGGTCGCCGACACGCTCGACGAGACGGTAGAGACCACCCGGTCCACGCTCGAGATGCTCACGCTGCCGGCGCTCGACGCCGCCACCCGCGCCCTCGTGAGCGACGAAACGCTGGCTCACGGCCGGGCGGTCACGGTGGCCGAGGACGGTGAGGTCACCCCTCTCCACCTCAGGACGACCATCGGCGAGGGCGTGCGGGTGGCACGCGACGTCGAGGCGCGGGCGACCGCCACGCTCTTTCTGGGCGGAGCGCTCACTCAGGAGTTCGCCGACGATTTCCTGCGCACGCTGCCCCCGAAGCGCCGTGTCACGCTGGTCGTGCGCGACGCCACCGTGCTCATCTGCACGCCGGCGACGGTGTCGCGTCTCCGCCGGCGCGGCGTCGATCTGCGCGTGCTGCGGCCGCTGCGCGTGCTGGCCGTGACCACCAACCCTTACCGCTTTCCGCAACCCTACAACGCCAGGGTCTTCTTCGACGCGGTCGCCACGGCCATCGGCGGGCGCGCCCCGGTCTTCGACGTCGTCCACGGCTTGGCGGCAGTGCCCGCCGCGGCGTCGTCCCTCTCCCCCGAATCGAGGACGGTGTGACAGTGCACGACGCGATCAAGTTGAACGACACGCTCGTCACGCGCGCGCGGGCGGCCGCCGACGCCATCGCCGACGACATCCAGCGGCACATCGACGAGCACACCACCGATTCGACCGAGCGCGCGACGCTGCGGCTGCTGGGCGTCGCCGGGGTGAACGAGATCGACGTGCCGCTGGTCAACGTGGCCATCGAGCAGGCGCGCGAGCTCCTGCCCGGCGGCATCGTGCGGCCCTTCGTCGATCTCATGCTGCAGACCGGCAAGGATGCCCAGGCCGTGGCCGAGGGCGTGGCCGCCGGCGAGCTCACGCTGGCCGCGGTGCCGGCCGAGCGGCGCGCGGCAGTCGAGGCGCGTGCGAGCGAGCTCGCCACCGCGGCCGTGGGCCGCATCGACGCGGTGCGCCGCCGGCGCGAGGAGCTCGTCGCCAGGGTCGGCGAGCCGCTCAAGCCCTACGTCTACGTGATCGTCGCCACCGGCAACATCTACGAAGACGCGGCCCAGGCCCAGGCGGCGGCGCGCGCCGGCGCCGACGTCGTCGCCGTCATCCGCACCACGGCCCAGAGCCTGCTCGACTACGTGCCCTACGGCGAGACCACCGAGGGCTTCGGCGGCACCTACGCCACGCAGGAGAACTTCAGGCTCATGAGAGCCGCCCTCGACGAGGTCGGCGAGGAGCTCGGCCGCTACATCCGCCTCTGCAACTACGCGAGCGGCCTGTGCATGCCCGAGATCGCCACGATGGGCGCCCTCGAGCGCCTCGACATGATGCTGAACGACTCCATGTACGGCATCATCTTCCGCAACATCAACATGCAGCGCACCTTCGTCGACCAGTACCTCTCGCGCCTGATCAACGCGCGCGCCGGCATCATCATCAACACCGGTGAGGACAACTACCTGACCACGGCCGACGCGTTCGAGAAGGGCTACACGGTCGTGAGCTCCGATTTCATCAACGAGGCCTTCGCCCTGCGCGCCAACCTCGAGCCCTGGCAGATCGGCCTGGGTCACGCCTTCGAGATCAACCCGGCCACGCCCGACCAGGTCGTCTACCAGGTGGCCGACGCGCAGCTCATCCGCCAGCTCTTCCCCGAGTACCCGCTCAAGTACATGCCGCCCACCAAGTACATGCCGGGCGACATCTTCCAGGGCCACATCATCGACGGCATGTTCAACTTCACCGGCATCTTCACCGGCCAGCACATCATGCTGCTGGGCATGCTCACCGAGGCGCTGCACACGCCGCTGCTGCAGGACCGCTACGTCTCGATCAAGAACGCCAAGTACGTCTTCGAGGCCTGCCGGCATCTGGCCGACGAGGTCGAGTTCCGCTCGGGCGGCATGATCGAGCAACGTGCCAACGAGGTGCTGCGGCGCGCCACCGAGCAGCTCGAGCACGTCCGCGAGATCAGCCTGTTCAAGGCGCTCGAGGACGGCGAGTTCGCCGACGTGAAGCGCGACCCGCGAGGCGGCCGCGGCTTCGAGGGCGTCTTCAAGGTGCGCGACGACTACTTCAACCCGTTCTTCGCGGCGCTGCGCGAGGGTCGCCTGAGCGGCCCGCCGACCGGGCCCGCCCCGGGGGAGTCGGTGCGCGCAAGACAGGAGGTGGCGTCATGATCGTGCGGCCCTACGGCGACACCCGCGACGACGGCGTGATGCAGTTCTCGTTCACGCTGCCCATCGCCTACTCGGTCAAGGCGGCCGACGTCGGCAAGCAGTTCGTCGAGCGTCTCGGCTTTCGCGACGTCGGCGTGGCCGAGTGCAAGGCGATCGACCCCGAGTTCACCTTCTTCGTCGCCTACGGGCGCACGGAGATGGGCATCGACCCCGACGAGGTCAAGGGCGACTATCTCGAGGTCGAGGCCATGGACTACTACGCGATCAACGCGCACATCAAGGAGCACCTCGGCCGCAAGCTGTCGGTCGTCGGCGCCGCGATCGAAAGCGACGCCCACACGGTCGGCATCGACGCCATCCTCAACATGAAGGGCTTCGCGGGCAACTACGGCTTCGAGCGCTACCCCGAGATGGAGGTCCTGAACATGGGCTCGCAGATCCCCTGCGAGCAGCTCCTGCGGGCCGCGCTCGACCGCTCGGCCGACGCCATCCTCGTGTCGCAGATCGTCACGCAGAAGAACATCCACGTTCAAAACCTCACCAAAATGATCGAGCTGCTCGAGGCCGAGGGCGTGCGTGAACGCTTCGTCCTGGTCGTCGGCGGTCCCCGCATCAACAACGCCTTCGCCAAGGAGCTCGGCTACGACGCCGGTTTCGGGCTGCGCACGACCCCTGTCGAAGTGGCCTCGTTCCTGGCCCAGGAAGTGGCCAGAAGGGCCAAAAGCCGCGCCGTCAAAGCGTGATAGGTTGTCCACAAGGTAAAGCAGAGCGACCCGCGGGCGCGTAGGACACGCGAGAGAACCCGGCAATGGTCGCACGTAGCTTGTAGGAGGCAGCAGTGGCAGACAACGACATCGTCATCCTCTCCGCGGTACGCACCGCCCAGGGCAAGTTCCAGGGCGGCTTCACCGGCTGCTCGGCGCCCGAGCTCGGCGCCGTCGCCATGAAAGAGGCCCTCGAGCGCGCCGGCGTCAGCGGCGACCAGCTCGACGAGGTCATCTTCGGCAACGTCATCCAGGCCGGCCTCGGCCAGAACACCGCCCGCCAGGCCGAGCTCAAGGCCGGCATCCCCGACGACGTGCCGGCCATCACGGTCAACCGCGTCTGCGTCTCGAGCGCATCGGCTCTCGCCTGGGCGGCGGCCAACATCAAGGCCGGCGACGGCGAGATCTACCTGGTCGGCGGCACCGAGAACATGACGCGGGCGCCCTGGCTGCTGCAGAACGGCCGCTCCGGCTACCGCATGGGCATGCCGTCCGACCAGATCTACGACGCCATGGTCCTGGACGGTCTCTGGTGCGCGATCGGCGGCT
>Ga0335071_10005733_pt1 | contig 12880 bp, 9 predicted proteins | sample Lox_Sample_15_FD_206724 | JGI IMG/M metagenome (GOLD analysis project Ga0335071, IMG submission 206724) | Soil microbial communities from Loxahatchee National Wildlife Refuge, Florida, United States - Lox_Sample_1.5 | ecosystem: Environmental > Terrestrial > Soil > Wetlands | place: USA: Florida...
GGCGGGCGGGGGTGGCCGCCCCCACGACAGCCGGCAGGGATGCCGGCGCTACAACGGCAGTCTTCAAGACAACGAAAGAGTGATAGTCGCGGAGGAGATGTGCGGGCGAGGACGCTCGCACGACAGCCGGCAAGGATGCCGGCGCTACAACGGCAGTCGGAGGGACGGGCGCGTTCGTTTACCTGTAGGCCTGCTGATCTGCCCAGTCCCCAATAATCGGGAGCCGGAAGCGTTTGCCGTTCGCCGCGCTAATCACGCACCAGAGCCATAGCAGGAACGCGACCGCCAGTGCAACGCATAGAAGAACGGTGAGGACATGAGGCCCGAGGAACTTGAAGTACGGCACTGCGAAAACGAGGACGTAACCCAAGGCCAATGCAAAAACGTTGAATAGCAGCGACTGCCAGGCGTGGAACCGAACATAGGGGCGCTTGTTGTAGCGATGGATGGCAAGAAAGAAAACCGCCATGGCTGGCGTGAAGTATGCGATCGCGGCAATCATGTTGTCTGAAAGGCCAGTTTTTGGGGGCTGGTACATCTTCACGCCCTTTCGGACTCTGGAAAGGATGATTTGTGAAGTTTATACAGGGAGGGCCGGTCCGTTCTATCCCAAGAATGGTGCAAACGGGTGCGGGCGCTCCGGGAGCGAGGCATTACTTCGGTGTTTGTTGGCTGATTGCGGTTACGGTGCTGCCTGGAATCAGCGGCACCGCGAAAGCCCAGCAGGTGCCTCAAGGCTCCGCGATGGGCGCGTTCGTCGTGAGATGTCCGCCCGGTATCATCTTCAAGGAATGAACTCGTGGACTGCTGAGCGGATGGGCGAGGCCGGGTTGCCGGCTCCGCTTGCCGAACTTGCACAGAAGACGTGGGACGCGATCGTGGTGGGAGCCGGCCACAACGGGCTGGCCTGCGCAACTTATCTGGCGCGGGCAGGGCTGCGGGTGCTGGTTCTCGAGAGCCGCCAGCGCGTCGGCGGGGCGTGCACCATTGAGGAGCCGTTTGCGGGCGTGCGCATGTCGCCCTGCGCGTATCTGGCGGGATTGCTGCACCCGCTGGTGGTTGAAGAGCTGGATCTTCCGCGGCGGGGATTTCACTGGACGCCGGCCGTCAACGGCCTATTTGTTCCATTCCTGGATGGATCGAGCGTGCAGCTTTGGGAGGACGACGAACGCTGCGCTGCGGAGATTCGCGCGGTTGCGCCGGGCGATGGGCCGGGATGGCGCGCGATGTGCGATGTGATCAGGCGGCTGCGCGATGCGCTGCGGCCCAAGGGCATTGAGGATCTGTGGCTGAACGATGCGCCGACACGAGAGATGGTTGAAGAGCGCCTGGGCGGCGACAACGAAGCGCGAGCGCTGCTCTTCGATTGGTCGATGGCGGAGTTTGTGGAGCGTTACCTGCGAGATGAACGGCTGCAGGCAGCGTTGCTGGGCCAAGGCGTGATCGGAACCAATGCCAGCCCCTTCGACCGCGGCACGGCTTCGATTCGGTTTCACCATGCGTCGGGCAGGCTGGGCGGCATGACGGGCACGTGGGGATATGTGCGCGGCGGCATGGGGATGGTTTCATTCTATTTCTGCGATGCGGCGCGCGAGGCCGGCGCGGCGATTGCCTGCGGCGTGCCGGTGGCGGAGATTCTTCCCGGGGAGGGAGTGCGGCTGGAGGGCGGGGAACGCATTGCGGCGCGTACGGTCATCTCGAATGCCGATCCGCGCGTGACACTGCGGCTGCTGGGTTCGGCCGCGAACCCGGAATGGCGCAAGCGCGTCGAGGAGATCCCGATTGACGGTTGCACGGTGAAGCTGAATGTGCACCTGCGCGAGCTGCCGAATTTCAAAGCGCGACCCGGGACCGATGAGCCGCACCACTACGGGCAGATCAACGCGCCGCTGACCAAGTCTGAATGGAAGGCCGGCTACGCGGCAGCGCGGCGCGGGGAACTGCCGGAGCACCTATGGTGCGAGCTTTATTTTCAGAGCGTGCACGATGGGTCAGTGGCGCCGGCGGGCACGCACACCATGAGCGTGTTTGCGCAGTACGTTCCTTACAAATTTGCGAAAGGCGACTGGGATCTGCGCCGCGAGGAGGTGCGCGCGCTGGCGCTGAAGTCGCTGAAACGTTTTTGCTCGAACATCGACAGCGCGGTGATCGACGTGCAGGTTCTGGGGCCCCCGGATATCGAGAAGAAGGTTGGCCTGACGGGGGGTCACATCTTTCAAGGCGAGTGCCTGCCACCATATATGTGGTCGCAGCGGCTGACTGCGCGCACACCCATGCCCGGCATTTATCTTTGCGGCGCCTGCACGCATCCCGGGGGCAGCGTGATCGGCGTGAATGGGCGCAACGCGGCGATGGCGGTGCTGAAGGATAGGAAGTTGCGTTGACCCGGCGGCTGGATGCCGCGCGGGCCGGCGGGGTGAGTTACCGGCTCGGCAGCAGGTTTGCCTTACGCGCGGAATACGAATACGAGTTCTGGCCCAATTCGCCCGGTTATGCCGGCGAGCCGAATCACCGGCTCACGCCGAACGGCGCTCAAGTCGGAATTGCGTACAGCATTCTCCGTTGGTCCCGTGAATCTTGCCCGTTGCAGCGCAGGTGGCGAGGCAATGGCAGACGTTACGGGCCGCTGAGGCGCAACCACTACATTGGATAGATGGGTCAAAGGGAGGCCAATCTGAAGGGCGAGCTGCGCGCGATGGTCGCGCTGGCAGTGCCGGTGGTGTTGAGCGAGCTGGGCTGGATGGCCATGGGTGTCGTCGACACCATCATGGTGGGCCGGATGGGTCCGGAGGCCATCGGCGCGGTCGCGTTAGGTAACGCCATTTGCTACACGCCTTCGTTGTTTGGCGTGGGCCTGATGCTCGGCCTGGACACGCTGGTTTCGCAGGCCTACGGCCGGCGCGATTACGACGAGTGCCATCGCTGGCTGGCGCAGGGCACCTATCTGGCGGTGATTGCTGCGTTGCCGATCATGGCGCTGATCGCGCTGGCGGGAGTTTTCTTTGGGCGGTTCGGCATCACAGCGGATGTTGCGGCGCCGGCGGCGGCTTTCATGCAGCGGTTGCTGTGGGGGACGCTGCCGCTGCTGTTGTATGCGGCGGCGCGACGCTATCTTCAGGGTGTCGGCCAGGTACGCGTGATCACGGTGACTTATATCGCGGCGAACCTAGTGAACTGGTTTCTGAACTGGGTGCTGATCTACGGCAAGCTGGGATGCCCGGCGCTGGGCGTGAACGGATCGGCGCTTTCGACGGTTGCAGCGCGCGTGACCATGGCGGCGATGCTGCTCGGCTTTGCGTGGCGCTACGAACGGAAGCGCGGGCATCCGCTGTTCCGGCACTGGGCCGGGCCGCAGGCAGATCGGCTCAAACGGCTAGTGAAACTGGGCGCTCCGGCGGCGGGGCAGATTCTGCTCGAGGTGGGCGCATGGAACCTGGCGACGTTTTCCGCCGGGTATCTGACGCCTGTAGCCCTGGCTACGCACCAGATCGTGCTGAACTTCGCCAGCGTGACGTATATGGTTCCTCTGGGGATCTCGTCGGCGGCCGCGGTCAGCGTAGGTCATGCGATCGGCGCAGGCGATGCGGCTCGTGCGCGCCGCGCCGGGTGGATGGCAATGGCCCTGGGAACGGGGTTCATGGTGCTGGCAGCGATTCTTCTGGTGGTATTTCCGCGGCCGCTGATCGAGATGTACACGCGCGACGCGCGCGTGCTGGCAGCGGGGCCGGCGCTGTTGGGGATTGTGGCGGCATTTGAAATCTTCGACGCGATACAAATCGTGTCAACGGGCTCGCTGCGCGGACTGGGCGAGACGCGCGCGCCCATGTGGGCAAATTTCGTCGGCTACTGGGTGCTGGGGCTGCCCCTGGGATTTTTTCTCTGCTTCGGGCTGAGGTGGGGAATTTACGGATTGTGGATCGGGCTGACGCTGGCGCTCATCGTGATTGCGCTGGCGCTCTTGGCGCGCTGGCATCGCGACTCGCGAAGACAGCTTTCAGCCGTGCGACCTTAGCCGGCTTTGTCGGGCATGCGTCTCAAGTCCGATTCACATTCGTTAGCCACGCTGAATCCGGTTTCTCGAGAGGGCTCCTCTGCAGCGATTTCAGGTGAGAGAGTGTCTGGCCTGCTGAAACCGGGAAGGGCATCGATCACTCCGACTTCGCGGAACGCCTGGCAGACGCGGTTGGCAATCTCGTCCCTGAGGGCGCGTCTCTTGCGTGTTCTGGCGTTGTGCCCATTGCCGCCCTGTTTGATCGGCCTTCCTTCGAGGGGAAGAGGAAGCGAGTAGAAATCGGTGGAAACGCGCGTCGCTCCAAGCTGGACAAAGAAGTCGTCATAAGCCGCCCTGAGCAGCGACGACGAACTCTCGACGTCGAGGAACCTGTTGCAGGCCTGGCTTTTGGCTGAGATGCCTGCCAACTCGCGAATTTCCCAGGCTGCAGCGATGCCGCGCAAGACGGTGGCCAGCAGCAAAGGCGGCGCGATATCGCCGAATGCCCGAGTGGCAGCGCTAACCTGCTCGAAGCAGCCCTTTACACCCTGTACGCGCTGTATGAAAACGACGTTCCGCTGCTCTGAATGCAGCAACCGCCCTGGGACGATCGTGAACTGAAGCACGTAGACGGGCGCGTCGTCTACCTTCAACTGAAGAATGCTTTCCCCCTCCCAGATGTCCTCTTTCCTGGGCAGGCCCAGCGTGACGGCGAAGCTTCTGCCGTCTTGCCGGTGCTCCATTGCCACAACCTCCCAACGACCGAATTGACGGAGTGCGGGCTTCGACATCCGGGAAATCAGAAAGCGATAGTGGTTCAGGATGCTGGCCGTTCGCTGGCTCGAACTGAGCCCGCGAAAGAGATACTCCCTCGAGAGATGGCGGAACAACAAAAGTGGGTCGAGGGGAACCAGGCTCCGGAAAGCAGGAAGAGAGAAGATGCGCAATAGCTCAATCTGGCCGCGCAGATTTCTGACGACCGACCAGGCGACGCGCCCCAATCGTCGGGGGGTCCAGAGGTGCTTTTGCCTTGCCATCGGCATGAAGGGGTCCAGCAACATTTGTCTGCCCTCCGGCAGAAACGAGTGGATCGCCTCGCAGCCGGCAGGAGAGGGTCACAATCCCGCGTGTTCGCGAGCCGCCTGATCAATCATTTGTCGTATAGCTGCAAAGACTTCGCGGCGAGGGCCTCAGCCAACGTAGAGGATTCTCGCCAGAGAAAGGTTGCACGCTTGAAAGGTTGTTTTGTTGGTTGTCGAATCCTTCGATTGCAGGCTACATTCCTTCCGGGAAACCTGCGAAAAAGGACAGCAATCTGCGAAAAAGGCCAGCCATGATCGTGTCTATGGAATGACTAGCAGCAGTGGCTTAAAGCAAGCACGCTCTTTGCTGTACTTGCGCAATTCTTAATCTACATCACTGTGAATCTCAATCCATCCCATTTTCTGGCTATTCCGCTGTCGTGGCGGTGTAAGTGTGGATTCCACAGGGGGTTACCTTTGGTGTGCAGTATGAGACGTTGAAATCTGAAAGTGACTATAATCACTTGTGGGGCATTTGCAGTCGAAGCCCGTTGTTATCAGATTTCTACGCGAAGGGAATCCCGTCAAATGGCGACAGGGAATTTGGCCCTGGGTAAGGATCAGGGCGAAGCCAGCGCGCGTCAAGAAAACATGGCGCGCGTCGTAAACGACTTCAGCATCATAGTTGCCACGGTGAATGGATCGGGTTCGCAGTCCGCGAACAGCGTTCTGCTGAAGAGCATCTTCGGAATGGGAGTTCCGGTCAGCGGAAAGAACCTGTTCCCGTCGAACATTGCCGGTCTGCCGACCTGGTACACCATCCGCGCCAGCAAGGACAATTACGTCGCGCGCAAACGCGAGATCGACGTGCTGGTGGCGCTGAATCCCGAGACTGCCAAAGAAGACATGATGTCGGTGCAGCCTGGCGGCGTGGCGATCTACGAAGAGTATCTGAACCTGAGTACGCACCGCAGCGATGTTGTGTGCTACCCGGTTCCCTTTGACAAGCTGACGCAGTCGATATGCCCCGAGGCGAAGCTGCGCAAGCTGGTCAAGAACATGGTTTATGTGGGCGTGGTGGCGCAACTGCTCAACATCGATTTGAAAGTGGTCGAGAAGAACGTGCAGCGCCAGTTCGCCAAGAAGCAAAAGGTCTTCGACCTGAACTTCGGGGCCGTGGAGACGGGTTACGAGTACGCAAGGGTGAATTTCACCAAGCAGGACCCGTATTTCATCGAGGCGATGAGCCAGACCAAGGGCAAGATCATTATCGATGGCAACGCGGCCTGCGGTATGGGCGCGGTTTTCGCCGGGGTTACGGTGGTGGCATGGTACCCGATTACGCCGTCGACGTCGCTGATTGAGGCGACAACCGACCTGCTGAAGAAGTTTCGCGTGACCGAAGAGGGCAAGGCGACCTTTGCCGTGGTGCAGGCAGAAGACGAGCTGGCGGCGATCGGCATGGTGCTGGGCGCCGGGTGGGCGGGAGCACGGGCGATGACGTCGACCTCCGGCCCTGGGATTTCGCTGATGGCGGAGTTCTCAGGATTGGGCTATTACGCAGAGATTCCCGGCGTGATCTTCGATGTGCAGCGCACTGGACCCTCGACGGGCATGCCGACGCGCACCTCGCAAGCCGATCTGCTCTCGACGGCATTCCTCTCGCACGGCGATACGAAGCATCTGATTCTGCTGCCGGGCAGCGTGAAAGAGTGTTTCGAATTCGGCTATGCGGCCTTCGATCTGGCAGAGCATTTCCAGACGCCGGTCTTCGTGCTGACGGATCTGGATCTGGGCATGAACAACTGGATGTCGGAGCCATTTGTTTATCCCGACAAGCCGCTGGATCGCGGCAAGGTGTTGACGGCTGAGGAACTCGGCCGGCTGGGCAGCTTTGCGCGCTATCGCGATGTCGATGGCGATGCTATTGGCTGGCGCACGCTGCCGGGGACGGATCATCCCAAGGCTGCGTATTTCACGCGCGGCTCAGGGCACAACGCCGCCGCAGGCTACACCGAGCGGCCCGACGAATACCAGGAAGTGATGGATCGTCTGGTGCGCAAGTTCGAAAATGCGCGCAAGTTCGTACCTGCGCCCGTGGCGGTGCGAGACGGAAAGTCGAAGGTCGGATTCCTTGCCTACGGCTCGACAGATTTCGCAATGCGCGAGAGCCTCGATCAGATCGAGCGGGAACACAAGCTCGCCGTGGACTACATGCGCATCCGCGCCTATCCGTTTGCCCACGAGATTCACGACTTTGTGGCCAGCCACGAGCGCGTCTACGTGGTGGAGCAGGATCGCGATGCACAACTGGCCAGCCTGCTGAAGCTGGATTTGCCGGGCGAGCAGGTTGCGAAGCTGCGCAGCATTCTGCACTACAACGGATTGCCAATCGATGCGCGCTCGATTACCGAAGAGTTTGTGACCAAAGAGGGCTTGTAGGCCCGCTTGGGCATTTTGCGGGGCGCAAGAATTTGTTGCGCCGCAGAAAGAGTTCGGGGCACGGGCCCCTGAGGACAATATGGCAACTGCAGCACCCAGTCCCAAAGTGAATCACATCGGTCTTCCGGTCATCGAATATCGCGGTGGCAAAACCACGCTCTGCGCGGGATGCGGCCACAACGCCATCTCCGAGCGCATTATCGACGCCATGTTTGAGATGGGAGTACAGCCGGAACGGGTGATGAAGATGAGCGGCATCGGCTGCTCGTCGAAGAGCCCCGCGTACTTCATGAGCCGCTCGTTCAGCTTCAACAGCGTGCACGGGCGCATGCCCAGCGTGACCACGGGCGCAGTGCTTGCGAACCGCACGATGACCGCGCTCGGGGTTTCAGGTGATGGCGATACGGCGTCCATCGGCATGGGCCAGTTCGTTCACCTGCTGCGGCGCAATCTGCCGATGATCTACATCATCGAAGACAACGGCGTTTACGGCCTGACCAAGGGCCAGTTCTCCGCGACCGCGGATATCGGCTCGAAGCTCAAGACGGGCGTGATCAACGAACTGCCGGCGATTGATACCTGTGCGCTGGCGATCCAGCTCGGCGCAACGTTTGTGGGCCGCTCGTTCTCAGGCGACAAGAAGCAGTTACTGGCCATGCTGAAGGCGGCGATCGCGCACAAGGGGACAGTGATGCTCGATGTCATCAGCCCCTGCGTGACATTCAACGACCACGAGGGGTCGACGAAGAGCTACAAGTTCCTGCAAGACCACGACGAGCCGATCAACGAGATCGGGTTCATTCCGAGTTTCGAGGATATCGAGGTGGATTACGACTCGGGCCAGGTGTTTGACGTGGAGATGCACGACGGTTCGCAGTTGCGGTTGCGCAAGCTGCTGGAAGACTACGACCCGACCGACAAGGCCAATGCCGTGCGGACGCTGATGGAAGCGCAGGAAAAGGGCGAGATTCTGACCGGCGTCTTCTACATCGATACGCAGAAGCCGACATTCATCGATCAGCTGGAGATGGTGGAGGAACCGCTGGCGGGACTGCCGGAATCCGTGACTCGTCCACCGAAGGCGGCGCTAGAAAGCCTGATGGCGAGCTTGCAGTAGCCGGCGAAGAAACGCGTTAGAACCTGATCCTTTCGAGCTGCCGCAGGACGCGACGGCGCGAAAGGATCATTTATTTATGGCATGAAAATGGCGTTCAGGATGCTTTGCCGCGAAGCTCCTGCTCGGCGCGAAACCAATCGTCTGCGTCGTAACCGTGCGCGAAGCCACGCTTAATCCAATACTCGTGCGCGAGCATAGCGATCTGTTCGTGCGAAACACCGATCTCGGTCACATTGCTACGACCGTTGGCGGTTGGGGCTTTCCTGGTTGATTTGGCGGGAAGTTTCTCTTTGGTTGCGGTGGTTTTGGCTTTCTTTGTCGTCTTCTTGACGGCATCTGTCATGGGGCATCCTCCTTGGGGAATTGAGGCGAACAAAAGTTCCGTCCTCTCTATGATAACGAACCCTCGCATCTTCGTGGAGCGTTAAACGATCTTCTGAACCACGAAAATAACGCGTTCGCTGTGAGTCATGCGCACAGGTCGAAGGCAGGTGTGGTCCCATCAAACTCAGAAGATCAGAGATTTGTTCGAAGCCGGCAGCTTCGCCGTGTATTGTGGATTTGTAGTGAAAGCCCAGGCGGGATCGAGGCACGCGGGCCATTGCGCCTAGCCGCGACCCGCGCATGAAGCGGGCCCACAACGCGCTTGCGCAAGAAGTCATCATGACCACGCTCGCCATTGAAACTACGGCACTCACGCGGCGCTTTGGCGAATTCACCGCGGTTCAGGACGTTAACCTGCAGGTCACTGCAGGCCAGTTCTTCGGCTTTCTTGGCCCGAATGGCGCGGGTAAATCGACGACCATCAAGATGCTTACCGGGCTGCTGGCGCCGACCTCGGGCAGCGTGCGCATTCTGGGCGCGGATTTTGCCGCCAACTCAGCCGAGATCAAGCGGCAGATCGGCGTGGTGCCGGAGGGCATGGCGCTCTTCGGCCGCCTGACGGCGGACGAGTATCTGCGTTTTGTAGGCCGCATGTATGGGCTGGATCGCGCGACCACGCTGCAGCGCACCAACGAGCTGCTTGAGTTCATGCAACTGGCTGGTGAAGACAAGAAGCTGGTCGCCGATTTTTCGCACGGCATGCAAAAGAAACTCGCGCTTGCCGCGGCGGTGATTCATGGGCCGAGGATTCTTTTTCTGGACGAACCCTTCGAGGGCGTTGACGCCGTTGCTGCCGGCACGCTGAAGGCGATGCTGCAAAGGATGATTGCGCGCGGCGCGACGGTGTTCCTGACATCGCACGTGCTGGAGATTGTGGAACGTCTTTGCACGCACGTTGCGATCATTCATCGCGGTCGGCTGGTGGCGCAGGGTGAACTGGAAGAACTTCGCGCCGGCGGCGGACGGCTGGGAGATGCGGGACCGCGGACCGCGCCCGCGGATGGAACCCGTCTCAGCCTCGAGGAGATCTTCCTGGAGATTGTCGGAACGGATCGGGAGGGGAGCCCGGCGGCGAAGGCGCCGGAGCAGGAGCTGTCGTGGCTGAGCTGAACAGCGCCGGCGCGCCTTTGTCTGCAATGCCGCCGATCGCGGCGAGCGCGCAGATGCTTGCGGTTGCCTGGATGCGCTGGCGGATGTTCGTGAACAGCATGTTTCGCCGGAAACCGCGGACGACGCGCCAGGCTATTGGCTTTGCGTTCGTCATTCTGATGCAGCTTATCTTCTGGCCGGTGGTGGCGTTGATGGTGCTTGGTCCCATCGCCGGCAGCGGGTTCTGGGCGTGGGAGAGCGTCACCGAGGAGCATCCGCAGCGGCTGCAAACACTGCTGGCGGCCATTGTCGTGGGATGGCAATTCGTGGCGATCAATGGGCAGAGCATCGCGGCAACCGTGTCGAGGTTCGATCCTTCATCGTTGATCCGCTATCCTCTGCGCTTCGGGCGCTACTTCATATTGCGGACGCTGATCGGCGTCATGACGCCAAGCACCATTGTGGGTTGTTTGTCGTTGCTCGCGGCTGCGGTTGGAATCGGCCTGGCGAGGGAGTCGCTGGCTCTGCCTGCGTTGCTGGTGCTGGCGGTTTTCGCGCTCATGAATATCTTTCTGACGCGCATGATCAGCGCCTGGCTCGAGCGCTGGATGGCCAATCGCCGTTTTCGCGAGTTCTTCGGACTGGCCATGGGGCTTTCGATCGTGGGCGTGCAGTTGTTCAATGTGCAACGCTACACACCGCATGCGCCAGCTACGCCGCGCGGCTGGCTGCTGCAACTGGTGATGAACAGTCAGGCATCGACGCGATGGTTGCCGCCCGCGTATGCTGCGAAGGCAATTCTGCGCTCGGCGCATCCCTTGACCGCACTAGCGCCATTCGCCGCGTTGCTGGCTTCAACGGCTCTGTTTGCCGTAGTGTTTGCCGTGCGCCTGGGCAAGCAGTTTCGGGGTGAGTACTTCAGCGAGAGTGTTGCGCTGGGGCGCTCACCGACGTCCAGGCGAAGGACAAAGTCGCAGCCGCCGGCATATAGGGAGCAGGCTGCGCCGGCGCAGGCAATCACCGACGGCGCAGGTTTCAGATTTCCTCCAGTGATCGGCGCATGCCTGCGGAAGGAGTGGCTGGTCTTTCGCGGCAACACGGCGCAGTTTGTCGGGCTGGTCACTCCGCTCATCTTCATCGTGATTCTTAATCGCGGCCAATTCGCAACGCATCCCGCGGTTTTTCTACCGGGCGCGATTGCCTATGTGCTGCTGGGCGCGCTGGCGGGTCTTTACAACGTCTTCGGAGCGGACGGACTCGGCGTGCAGGTGTACCTGATGGCGCCGATTCGCATGCGCGACGTCATTGTCGCCAAGAATATTTCGAGCCTGCTGTTAACGGTGACCGAGGCGATCGTTGCGTGGGCACTGGTTACGTTCCTGAAGCGCGCGCCGATTCCGCTCGCCACCGAGGTCTCGACAGCGTTCTGGACCATCTTCGTAATCATGATCAATGTGGTCCTGGGGACTCTGCGATCGGTCCTGGCGCCCCACCGGTTCACTGCCGGACAAGTGCGGCAAAGGCGCGGTACGCCGACCAATCGCACGAGCGGGATGATCATTCTCTTTGTGCTCTTCGGCAGCATGCTGTTGCAGGTGCCGGTGGTCCTGCTCGGCCGCTATCTTGCGCAGCCCTGGCTGGGCGCGTGGGTCTTCGGTCCCCTGGCCGCCGGGGCGGTTACGGCGTACGTGTTCCTGCTGCGCAATGCGGAGAAGCTGATTCTTTCGCATCGCGATGTGCTTGCCGAGGAACTGTGCAAGGTGTGAGGGTTGGAAAGCCGAGAACCCTGGCGACGATCCGCGGGCAACGCGCTCACTAAATCTGCCACCAGTCGAAGAGGCCCATGCGCGGGTAATACAGCCCGCCGTGAATCTGCGCTTCAGACCCCTGAAGATTGCGCAGAACTCTGGCGTAGGCTTCGATCTGCGGCGCGAAGGTGCGACGGAGCTCGGGGAGCGCGGCTAAGGCTACGATGCCTTCCTCGTAGGCCATCTTGTAATCGATGATCCACCAGACGCCGGGATCGTGAGGCAACAGGTTGGCGTCCGGCGTGGCGGCTCCACGAAACACGCGGTCAACCTGCACGGTGCGGAGGTTTCCGTCGATGACTCCGGTCCAACGTACTTCGCTGGCCGCATCGGGATGGGGAGCGAGGATCCAGGCGCCGACGGGATCAGCCGCGGCCCGCTGAGCGACCTCGAGCGCCTGCCTGGCAATTCGTTCGGCGTGCTTCGTCTCCACGCCGGCCGAACGGATCTGCGCCGTCACACACGGCAGGAATCCGGAGAGGGCTGCGAGAGCGCCGGAGCGCGGCTGCGCGGCCATATGGCGCGCCAGCTCCTCGAGAAACGCATGCGCGGCCCGGCCGAGAGAACGAGACAGCAGACCGCCTTCGTGCCGCTCATAAAGACGGCCGGCTCCAGCGAGAAGCTGCTCGTCTATCGATCCGCGGCTCGATTCGACCGGGACAGTAAATTCCGGCGGCAAACGGCGAACGATTGCGAACGGGCGGCTCTCGCGGGCGGCGGGCAAATCCTCTTTCTGGGCGGCCAGATCGACAAATCCTTCGATGCGCGCTGCGGTCCAGCGCTGGAACCGCCGGCGAATGTCTGCCGCAAAAGCCGGCCATGATGTGGCTAACAGGCTGTTGGGTGGGTCCACGAGAACCAGCGTGCCGTCTTTGTCGTTCTTGTACTCGACCCGCGCAAAGAGGTGCAACTCTTCTTTGGCGCGCGTGGCCGCGACATAGAGAAGCCGCCGCAACTCCTGCTGTTCGCGCTCGCGGCGCGCGCGGCTGACAAATGTTCTGGCCTTGCCGCCCTGATCGCCTTTCGC